>Ga0070708_100001074_pt1 | contig 20905 bp, 19 predicted proteins | sample KBSK5503metaG_FD_65469 | JGI IMG/M metagenome (GOLD analysis project Ga0070708, IMG submission 65469) | Corn, switchgrass and miscanthus rhizosphere microbial communities from Kellogg Biological Station, Michigan, USA - KBS K5-50-3 metaG | ecosystem: Host-associated > Plants > Roots >... | reverse complement strand
CCGAGGGCGAAGCGGCAAAGCAGGTTATACCCCTTTGATAGGAGCCAGCGGCGCAATCCTTCACCCCTATTGGCGCGACACCCAATGACGACGTTGTCGTGAGTCGCACGAGAAAGGAGTTGTGGGATGACTGTAAAGTCGAAGGGCAGATCGGCGTCGGTGTAAAGTATCAGGTCTCCAGCAGCAGCTAGTAGGCCCGTTCTGATGGCTGCGCCCAGCCCTCGATTGCGTTCATGCCTGACCAGCCGGATGCGAGGTTGAAAGGTGGCCATTTCGAGAATCATCGCGGCAGTGCAGTCGCGGCTTCCATCATCTACGAAAAGTAGTTCCAAGAAATCAGGGTCTGCAGAGAGCACATCAAAGACCGCCTCGACGAGTGGATAGAGGTTCTCTTCTTCGTTGTAAACGGGAATGACAATCGAGAGCGAGGGATGACGCATGCGGTTAAACAGGGTATAAGTAACCTTTCCAAGAAAATGCGTTGAACCAATACGATGGGCCATGAATTTAGCATAACTAGGCTAAGGTTAACAGTTTCTGCAAACCAACAAGATAACCGACAAAATACAGTCACATGACCTTAAGTCTTGACTGCCCGCGAGGCAGCTGTCCCGTGAGACGCTTGCGGATCCGATTAACCGAGGCTATAAGGAAGGTGAGGCGATTATCAACCTGAGGCTGACGAATCAACAATGACAAGTCTGATCTTCGTTGCGATTCTTATTCTGTCGCCGGTCTTTTCGGTGCTCCCTCAGGAAGACCAGATTCACCGAGCGGACAATCTCTTTGCCGGGCGCGACAACATTGAAAATTTGAAGCAGGCGGTTTCGCTAGTTGAAGACCTTCGCGCGCACAATCCATCGAACTATGAAGCGCTTTGGCGCCTGGCGAAGTACAAATACTACGTGGCCGACCGCGAAAAGGATCAGGCCAACAAGTCCAAACTGTTTGAAGCTGGAATTGAGGTGGCGAAGAAAGCGGTTCAGCTAAATGATAAACGTCCTGAAGGTCACTTCTGGCTTGGTGCGAACTACGGCGAATACGCAGATTTGAAAGGAGGATTCACAAGCCTCGGGCTGATTAAAACTATTCGCAAGGAATTCGAAGCAGTCTTGAAGATCGACCCGACTTACGAAAATGGCGCTGCCTACCTGGCTCTGGGTGAGATGGATCTAAGCCTGCCAGGGCTTCTTGGCGGAAGTGAGGGGCGCGGCTTCGAGATGCTGGAAAATGGGCTTAGAGTAGGCCCGAGTAATTCCGAGTTAAAGCTTGCATTGGCTGAACGATACGCCAAGAATGGGAACAAAGATGAGGCCAGGAAGCTGCTCGAAAGTGTCCTCAGAGTGAATGACCGGTTGAGGACTTCGGCTGAGCAGGAAGAACTGAGAAGTGAAGCGCGCAGTCAACTCGCAAAACTAAAGTAGCACGTAAACGGGAGGCCAAAGAGGGTGGCCCAGAAGCTTTGGGGTTGCCGTGATAGCTGTGGATCTTGACCGCGGATTAATCCTGAGGCGTCTCGGTCATTAGCGGGTGGGTACAAGGTTTATCGGTTTATCGAAACGAAAGGATTTACGATGAAGACACTCCTCCTCAATCCGCCTTCCTTCCCACAATTCGATGGCGGAGCGAGCTCGCGATGGCCAGCGTCACGGGAAATAGCGTCCTACTGGTATCCGGTATGGCTTGCGTATCCTGCTGGCATGATAAAAGAGAGCCGCTTGCTTGATGCGCCACCTCATGGAGTGACTCCAGAGCAGACAGTTGAAATCTCCAAAGAGTATGATCTCGTCGTCGTCTACACCAGCACTGTCGGATTTAGAAACGACGTGCTGCTGGCTGACATGATGAAAGATGCCAAACCCGATCTGAAGATCGCCTTTGTTGGCCCGCCCGTTACCACTCAGCCAGCCCAAGCTCTAAAGGCATCCCGCGCAATTGATTTCGTCGTGAGAAAGGAGATTGACTATCCTCTGACAGAATTTGCTGAGGGAAAAAAGCTAGAAGAGATCGCGGGCATTAGCTTCAAAGTAGACGGGAAGCTTATTCATAATCCAGATCGCCAACCACTCCACGATCTCGATGCCCTTCCGTTCGCCTCCGAGGTTTACAAGCGCGACCTTGACATAACGAAATACAACGTGCCCTTTCTGCTCCACCCTTACGTCGCCTTTTACACGTCGCGCGGCTGCCCAGCGCTTTGCACCTTCTGTCTCTGGCCTCAGACCATCAGCGGGCACCCCTGGCGCACGCGTGGCATTGATAACGTCGCCGCCGAAGTGAAACTGGCGTGGGAACTGTTTCCCAACCTGAAAGAAATTTTCTTTGACGACGACACGTTCGCCTGGGGCAAGCACCGGACCATCGCCCTGTGTGAGAAACTGAAGCCGCTCAAGACCACATGGTCATGTACATCGAGAGTGCACACAGATTACGAAACGCTCAAAGCGATGAAAGAGGCTGGCTGCCGACTGTTGATCGTTGGGTTTGAATCAGGCGATCCGCAAATTCTCAAAAACATTAAGAAAGGCACGACCGTCGAGCGGGCCATCGAGTTCATGAAAAATTGTAAGAAGCTCGGCATCCTCGTCCACGGCGATTTTATCATCGGGCTGCCGGGCGAAACAGCTGAGACGATAAAGCGCACGATCAAGTTTGCAGAGCAGCTCGATTGTGAAACGATTCAGGTCTCGATTGCTCACTCTTATCCGGGCACCGAGTTTGATGATTGGCTGAAGAATAATAACTTTTTCACTGACGACGAGATGAGTGATGAGGTGGGCCATCAACTGCCGACCATCCAGTATCCCGGCCTTGGCAGAACGGAGATCGTGGAGGCTGTGGAGTACTTTTACGACCGCTATTATTTCCGACCGAGGATAATCTTTCGAATAGTTCGTCGTTCAATGTTCAATGGCCACGAACGTAAGCGGCTGTACAAGGAAGCGAAAGAGTTCCTCGCCCTTCGAACTAAAAGAAAACAGTTTGTCGCAAGTCAAGCCAGTCGATGAACAGCGAGTTGATCTATCAGAGATTTCAATCGGGCGCTGCTCATGTGGAAAGCAGTGGCAGCGCTCGCCTGCTCTCGCGTCAAACTTATACGAACAAGCTTCGTTTCGGCACGAAAACTGGGAGGCGGCTTCAGTTGATTGTCAACGCAGATGACTTTGGCATCTCCGAAGAGGTAAACGAATCGGTGGTGCGCGCCTTCAAGTACGGAGTATTGACAAGCTGTAGCTTAATGGTGACTGGAGCGGCTTTCGATCAGGCAGTCAAACTGGCCAAAGATAATCCAAAGCTCAGCGTCGGGATTCACGTTGTCAGTGTGATGGGGAAATCTGTACTTTCAAAGTCAGAGATTCCAACTCTCGTAGACGAGGAGAAAAACTTTTCAAACAGCCCTGTCGTCGCTGGATTGAAGTATTACTTCTCAAAACGAGCGCGGTTCGAACTTAGAAAAGAGCTGGCAGCCCAGTTCGAGAAGTTTAAGGCGACCGGCTTGCCGCTTTCACACATTGATGGGCACCTCCATATGCACGTTCACCCGGTCATATTCGACGCCGCTCTTGAGCTTGGCGAGGCCTACGGCGCGAAACGAATGAGAGTACCGTTGGAAGAGCGCAATTTGGCGCTCAGCTTTGACGGCAATCGAGCATTCAAGAAGACAATTCATACGCTGCTTTTCGGCGGACTTGCGTGGTACATGAAAAAGAAACTAAGGGGGAGGGGATTCACGTTTGCGGAACGAGTCTATGGCAATTTGCAAAGTGATCGCGTGAATGAACAGTATTTTCTTTATATTCTGGAAAACCTTCGAGTAGGGATCAACGAGTTTTACTGCCATCCGGCAGTCTATGAGCCTGATCGCGTGCTCAACGACGAAGAGCGTCAGCATCTGAGAGAATTCCAAGCTTTGATGAGCGAAAGAGTCGTACGCCGCTTGAGTGATCTCGGAATCGAGTTGATTGATTATTTCGACTTGGAAGCGAAACGATGAAGACTGCTGTTGTGTTGAGTCTAGCGATTGTTGCTCAAGCCGCGGGCAATGTCTACCTGAGCAAAGGGATGAGAGAGATGGCTTCGGCAGGCCAAATCAGCGGTGACGATCTGCCCTTGATCTTGCTTCGAGGGATCGAAAGTCCGACGATCTGGATAGGGACGGCTCTTCTGCTGGCTTTCTTTCTCCTTTATGCCGCGGCGCTCTCGTGGGCTGATCTGAGCTTTGTACTACCAGCCACCGCTTTCGGTTACGTGGTCAATGTTGCATGCGGTTACTACTTCCTGAACGAAGCTGTAAGGCCCGCGAGATGGACCGGAGCGGCGCTGATTTCCATCGGAGTCTTTTTTGTTGCGAGATCCGGTCCAGTGGAACATGGAAGCGAGAAAGTGGTTAAGCCCGACAGGAGTGGTCAATGAAGACGGCGATGGCAATTGCGATAGTTGTGTTCGCCGGTTCAGCGGGCGACGTATCTTTGACTAAAGGCATGAAACAGGTCGGAGTTATCTCAGTCATCGTCCCACGCGCCTTCGCATCGATAGGAAAAAGGGTTCTCACTAATAAGTTCTTTCTCGTGGGGGTTGTTTTCATGGCCGTCAGCTTTTTTGCATTTCTCGCGGTGCTGTCCTGGGCCGACTTGAGTTTGATCATTCCTGCGACTTCGATCAGCTTTGTCGTCTCCACGGTGGGGGCAAAGCTGATCTTGAAGGAAAGGATAAGCCGCCTTCGATGGGCAGGGGCTTTGCTTGTTTCTCTGGGCGTTGCTCTGATCTCTTTACCCTAAATGCCAGCGATTATCATTGCTATAAGGTTTCTGCTCGTTAGCTTGACGCTGACAGCCATCACCTATTACGCAATGAGCATCTTTGCGGCGGCGAGGTTCTTCTCCACGCAGCCGGCCAAGCAGGACTTCGACCCTCGGCCAGTTACGATTATGATCCCGCTCCACGGAACCGACTTCAAAGCCTATGAAAACTATACCCAGTTCTGCCGTCAAGATTATCCTGAATATCAGATCGTTTTTGGAGTTTGTGATTACCGGGACTCTTCGATTCCGATTGTTCAAAAGTTAATTGCCGACTTCACCGACAGAGACATCGAGCTTGTGATTTGCTCCGACACCATTGGCCATAACTATAAAGTCAGTAACCTGCAAAACATGCTTCGGCGAGTCAAACATGAGCAGATCGTCATCGTAGACAGCGATATTCGCGTGGGCCGTGACTATCTCCGCAGGATTGTCCCGCCGCTCTCGAATGGACGAGTTGGCCTTGTTACCTGCCTATACCGGGCGGCTGAAGCGGCAACCTACGCCGGCAGACTTGAGGCGGTCGGCTTGACGGCTGAGTTCGCCCCGGGCGTGCTTTCAGCCTGGCTGCTCGAGGGGGTCAGATTCGCTCTTGGAGCGACTATGGCAACGACTAAAACAAAGCTTGGTGCGGTTGGAGGATTTCAAGCTATCGCTGATTACTTAGCCGATGATTTTATGCTTGGCAAATTGATATCAAAGGCTGGCTACGAAGTGCACCTTTCTGATTATGCAGTTGAAACAGTGCAGGCCCCTGTTGGATTCCTTTGTATGATTAAACACCAGCTCCGCTGGGCCCGTTCAACAAGAAAGTCTCGCCCGATAGGGTACCTGGGTTTGATTCTGACATACGGCACGGCGCTTTCGCTTCTTAACATTGTTGCCAATCACGCTTCGACGTTTAGCGTTCTGCTTTTTGCCTTGGCGCTGGTTGTGCGATTGACAATGGCGTGGCTGATAGGGGTTCACTGGCTCGGCGACAAGATATTGAAAAAACATTTCTGGTTGGTCCCGGTTAAGGATATTCTGAGTTTTTTGATCTGGTGCCTCAGTCTGGTTGGCAGGAAGGTTGAGTGGCGGGGGCGGGTCTTCGAGCTAGTCGATGATGGAAAGATAGGGAGGTTAGCTAAATCGAAACGCACAAGATTTGGAACAACCGATTGGCCTAACCCATCGATTCACCACAAGCGAGTCTTGAGGATTAAGGATGGCGATTAGAAAGGTAGTCCTGGCTAGCCCCAGGGGGTTTTGTGCGGGAGTGGTGCGAGCGATCGATATCGTAGAGCGAGCGCTGCATTTATTCCCGCCGCCGATCTATGTCTTTCACGAAATCGTTCACAACCGGTACGTAGTTGAAAACTTCAATAAACGTCAAGTGATCTTCGTTGAGAGCCTCGAAGAGGTGCCCGACGCTGCGGTGTGTGTCTTCAGCGCACACGGGGTCTCGCCTCAAACCCATGAATTAGCACGGCGCAAGCGCCTGCGCGTCATTGATGCTACCTGCCCGCTGGTCACCAAGGTTCATCTGGAAGCGCTTCGCTACGCGCGCGAAGGATACTCACTGATTCTCATAGGCCATCCCGACCACGAAGAAGTAGAAGGCACGATGGGTGAAGCGGCGATGCAGCTTGTCACCGAGGTTGAGGACGTCGAGCGCTTGGAAGTACTGGATCCCGACAAGATAACTTATCTCACGCAAACGACGCTCTCGTCTGACGACGTGGCGCAGATCGTAGATTCATTGCGGCGCAAGTTCTCGAAATTGCAGCTGCCTTCAAAGGACGACATTTGTTACGCCACACAGAACCGACAGAACGCAGTCAAACAGATGGCCGGGCTTGTGAATGTGCTGCTGGTCGTAGGCTCGCAGAACAGTTCGAACTCACAACGCCTGCGCGAAGTTTCGATTGCGGCAGGTGTGCCTGCTTATCTCGTTAATGATGAAAAGGAGGTTAACCCCGAATGGCTTAGTGGCGCGGAGGTTGTTGGCGTGACGGCGGGCGCGTCTGCGCCAGAGGAGCTCGTCATTCGCGTGTTAGAAGGCTTGCGCTCGATGGGCGCAACTGAATTCGAAGAACTCCAGGGCGAGGAGGAGAAAGTTCACTTTCCCCTGCCGAAAGAGCTGCAGCGCCTTGAGAAATCCTGAGTCTGTTGGAAAACCGTAGTGCCGACATCCTGTCAGCTGTATTGTGTCGACCGTGGCGGGGCGCCAGGGTGCCTGAACTAGCTCACCAGGAAATGAGTGACTCAAACAAGATTCTTACCTTTTCGTGTGGCTTGAGCCGGACGCGTCCGCTGAGCACGTCATATTTGCGCCGCTCTATGCGTCGCAGAATTGCCTCGTAAGTTCCGAACATCGCTCGGAAGGCTGGCCGGCTGTCTCTTTCAATCAACGATGTAAGCGGACGACCTTTGACGTAAAAGGCGCGCGCGCGCTCCGCTTCAAATCTCATCAGTTCTCGGAACCGCTCGTCCATCACTTCTCGGCGAAGCTCGTCCTCGGTGTACTCGAAGCACTCCATGTCTTCGAGAGGAAGGTAGAGGCGGTTGCGCTGTAGGTCTTCTTTAATATCACGCAAGATGTTCGTAAGTTGAAAAGCGATCCCGCAGGCTTCGGCATGCTCCTTTGCTTTCTCTTCCTGAAATTCGAAGACATAAATACACACAAAGCCGACCACGGAGGCTACGTGGTAGCAATACCGGTATAACTCGTCGAAGGTCGCGTAGCGCGTTGCTGTCAAATCCATCTCCGTTCCATCAATGAGCTTATGAAAATAATCGAGAGGAATGTGGAACGCTTGAACAGTATCGCGGAGCGCGGGTAGCGTGGGATGATCGCCGAACCCGCCACACATAGCCTCTTCAAACATCGCTCGCCACTCGGCGAACCGTTCTCGTTTCTCTTCGATGGTGCCTTCGTTGTCGCTGATGTCGTCGCACTGACGCATAAATGCGTAGATGGCGGAGAGGGCTCGCCGCTTTTTCGCAGGGAGCAATCGGAATCCACTGTAGAAACTGCTGCCACGTGCGAGGCTTTCCGAGCGGCGATACGAATCCTCAAGGTTTGTGGTGCGCACAAGTTAACTCACTTCTATTCCGAGTATCGGCCTGCGTAATCTGGCTTGCCTCTCCTATGAAATCCTGGCTTGTGACAACCGAGCTAGTTATCGGACCAAGCCGCAGGTACCCCCTAATACTTTTTGCCAGAACTTCGATATTATTGCACCCTTCCAAAAGATGAAGGCTCAAGAAGAGTTTTCAACAACTATGCAGGGCGACGGAAATATCGAGATGAATTATAATGGCCCATCCTGGCTTTCAAAAACATTGTGTAACATACACACCACATTATGGGCCCGAACTGCCCAAGGGCCGAGACTTCTGAGATGACCGCGTTAATGCAACTTCACAGGTCACCGTCAATTGAGCGGGACTTGCAGGCAGATGTCCGGCGCTCAATTAACGCTGCTCAGGACTACCTGTTGCGGATTCAACATGAAGATGGCCACTGGTGCGGCGAGCTTGAAGGCGACACCATCCTTGAATCCGAATACATTCTTACGATGCACTTCATCGGACGCTCCGATTCGGATCGCGTGCGCAAAGCGGCGAATTACATTCGCGAAAAAGCTTTGTCTGAAGGCGGCTGGCCGATTTACAAGGGCGGCCCGCCTGAAGTCAGCTCGTCAGCCAAAGCTTACTTTGTGCTGAAGTTGCTCGGCGATGATATGGACGCGCCGCACATGAGACGGGCGCGAGAGGCGGTTTGTGACCTCGGCGGACTGGATGCGACCAACAGTTTCACACGGATTTATCTCGCCATCTTTGGACAATATCCTTGGGAGCGATGTCCCGCTGTGCCGCCAGAGATCATCCTGTTGCCTGGGTGGTCTCCCATTAACCTTTATGCAATGTCTTCGTGGACGCGCGGCATCATCGTTCCGCTGTCGATCATCTGGGCTTACCGACCCCATTGTCCAGTTCCTGAGCGCGCGAACATCCGCGAGCTGTTGCTGGACGAACCGCCCAAGAGGGCTGAGGCTCGTGGATTCTGGACAAATTTTTTCAAGACGACGGACGCAGCGCTGAAGTTCATCGAACGGCGCCGATGGTTGCCCTTGCGGGGAAGAGCCCTGAAGGCCTGCGAGCAGTGGATGGTTGAACGCTTCCGAATGAGCAATGGCCTTGGCGCGATTTTCCCGCCGATCATCAACTCGATCCTTGCTCTGCGCTGCCTCGGGTATGACAACGACCACCCGCTCACTGCCTCCCAGATTCGCGAGCTTGAGAGATTGGAGATCGAAGAAGGCGACACATTGCGTGTTGCGCCATGTTTTTCGCCGGTTTGGGATACAGCGCTCGCGATGAATGCGCTCGTCGAGTCCGGCTTGCCCTTGGATCACGGCGCAATACTCGAGGCTGCCGAATGGGTGCTGAGTCATGAGGTCAAAGAAGTTGGGGATTGGAAGGTGAAGAACCCTAAGGGACAACCGGGCGGCTGGTACTTTGAATACGCGAATGAGTTTTATCCCGATGTGGACGATACATTTCAAGTGCTCACATCGCTCAGTCGTGTTCGCTTCCCTGATGAAGAAGAAGAGAAGCGAAAGTGTGAAGCGATGGATCGCGCTGTACGCTGGGTGTTAACGATGCAGAATAAAGACGGCGGATGGGCGTCGTTCGATCACAATTGTGACGATGAGTTCCTTACGCAGATCCCATTCGCTGATCACAACGCCATGATCGATCCGAGCACAGTAGACATCACCGGGCGCGGCGTTGAGGCGTTGTCAAATTTGGGCTTCACGCGCGAGCACCCAGTCGTCCAAAAAGCGCTCGCGTTTCTGAACAAAGAGCAAGATCCGGACGGCTCTTGGTTCGGGCGCTGGGGGTGCAATTACATTTACGGAACGTGGCTCGCGTTGTGCGGGTCAGAATGCATTGGCGAGGATATGGCAGAGCCTCGGCACCAAGCGGCGGCTTGCTGGTTACGCTCGATCCAGAATGCCGACGGGGGATGGGGAGAACTGCCTCGAAGTTATGACGATGCCAGCTACAAAGGCCAGGGCCCGAGCACTCCTTCGCAAACGGCGTGGGCGTTGATGGGATTAATGGCGACCGGGGATAAGAGCGAAGGTCTTCGACGCGGCATTCAGTATTTGCTCGACACTCAACGCCCGGACGGCTCATGGCGCGACGAGTTCTGGACCGCCACTGGCTTCCCGAGGGTCTTTTATCTGCGCTATCATCTCTACGCGACCTACTTCCCGTTGCTCGCTGTCGGCCTGTACGCGCGGCATTGTGGTATATCAGGCTAAGACATCCGCTGAGGATACTGAGAATGCGTTTCCCATTGCATGTAACGACCGATGCAATTCAGCACCAGGCCAGGAACGCCGTCAAGGGCAACAAGCGATATCCGATGGTCCTAATGCTTGAGCCACTTTACGCCTGCAATCTGGCGTGTCTCGGCTGTGCGTTGGAGCGTCATACAGGAACCCTTGAGGATCGCTTACCGGTTGAGAAATGCTTAAAAGCACTTGATGATTGTGGAGCGCCCATTGTTTCCATATGTGGTGGTGAGCCGACTATCTATCCCGAACTGAAGGAGCTGACCGAAGCCATTATTTCGCGGAAGCGCCATATCTACCTGTGCACCAACGCGCTGCTGCTCGATTCTAAGGTTTATGGCAAGATTCCACCCCACAAGCGACTAACGGTCAATGTTCATCTTGACGGCACGCACGAGACGCATGACCTGGTTTGTGACCGTAAAGGTGTTTTCGACAAAGCGATCGCCATGATCAAAGAAGGCAAGCGACTCGGCTATCATGTGACGACCAATACGACCATCTTCAAAGAGACTGACATGGGTGAGATCGAAGAGTTGTGTAAGATCGTCAGTGACCTGGGTGTGGATGGAATGATGATTTCTCCTGGCTACCATTATGAGTCGGTTGACCGCGACATATTTCTGACCCGCCAGGACATCCACAAGAAATTTGAGCGCGTGCTCGAACTCTCCAAGCGCTACCGCCTAATGTCAACCCCGATGTACTTAGAATTCACCGCGGGACGACGCAACTATAACTGTTCGCCGTGGAGCACGGTGACCTATACACCGCGCGGATGGAAAGGCCCGTGCTACCTCATCGGCAAGGAGTATTTCGAAACCTGGGAAGAGTTCTGGAATGCCGTTGATTGGAAGTACTGGGAATCGCGTCAAGACCGACTATGCCAGAATTGTCTCATGCACAGCGGCTTTGAAGCTTCTGCTGTCTTCGAACTTAGAAAAAGCCCGCGCGATATGCTGCGGATGGCGATGTGGAATTTAACCGGCTGAAAGGCGCAGGCACAAATTTGCGAGCGAGCTTGGCTGGCTCCCCTCGAACTTGTCATCATATTGCATTCGGGCACAATGAAGGCTCTAGTCACAGGCGGCACAGGTTTTGTCGGCTCGCACGTCGTTCGTCGACTGCTTGCTCGTGGCCAGGAAGTGCGGTGCGTTGTCCGTCGGACCAGTCGCCTTGATAACTTGCAAGGACTGCCGGTCGAATTCACTCTTGCCGACCTCCGCGATCTAGCAACATTGCGACAGGCGGCAAACGGGTGTCGTGTCGTCTATCACTGCGCGGCTGATTACCGTTTGTGGTGCAATGATTCGAGTGAAATGTACGCAAGCAACGTCGAAGGTACGCGCAACGTCATGCAGGCCGCTTTCGATGAAGGAATACAGCGTGTGGTGTACACAAGCACCGTCGGCTGCCTTGGTCTAAATTCAGATGGCAATCCGGCAAACGAACAAACGCCGGTGGAGCTTGGCGAGATGATCGGGCATTATAAGCGCAGTAAATTTCTCGCTGAGCGCGAGGCTGAAAGTTGGGTTAGGCGCGGGCTGCCTGTTGTCATCGCCAGCCCGAGCGCGCCAGTCGGCGATTTAGATATCAAGCCAACACCAACGGGAAAGATGATAATAGATTTCCTGCGCGGCAAAATGTTCGGCTATGTCGATACCGGCTTGAATTTGATCGACGTGCGCGACGTCGCCGAAGGGCACGTGCTTGCAGCCGAGAAAGGCCGCGTGGGCGAGAAATACATCCTTGGGAATTCAAACCTGACGCTCAAGGAGATTCTCGATTTAATGTCAAAGCTCACCGGAATGCCTTCGCCGACGAGACAGTTTCCGCATTGGGTCGCGGAGGCCTATGCCCGGCTCGAGAACTTTTGGTCCGGCAGAATTGCTCGCCGCGAGCCATCAGTGCCGCTGGATGGCGTGAAGCTCTCGCGCCACAAGATGTGGTTCGACGCATCCAAGGCGGTGCGCGAGCTGGGCTTGCCCCAAAGCTCAATAGAGAATGCTCTGGAGCGCGCCATTAAATGGTTCCAAGAGCACAGCTATGCCTAGCGTTGAAAAGAGAGTCGGTGACGCCGAGATCCTCATCGCCGTAGTCGCCGCACTCAAACGAGAACTCGTGCCGCTTCGTCGCAAGGCTCATCGCAGCCTCGCGTTGATTGAAACAGGCGCGGGGGCGCAGAATGCCGACCGTTATCTTCGTTGGTGGCTCGAGCGATCCAGAACACGCGCTGTAATAGGCATTGGCTTCGCGGGGGCGCTATCGCGATCGCTGCAAGTCGGCGACCTCATGGTGGGCCGCGAAGTGGTTGGAGGTAATGGCCAAAGGTTGGCAGCAAATTCTGCTCCGCTAATTTCGGCGGCTGAGCGACTGGAAATCGACGGGCCGGTGGTTCGCTTTGGTACGATCATTACGACTAATAAGATTGCCGGTGAATCAAAGGACAAACGGTCGCTGGCAATGGCGCTCTCGGCAAATGAAATTGGCTGTGTGGACATCGAGTCATCGGCCATCGCTAAAGTATGCGCCGAACGCCACATCCCGTTTCTTATCGTTCGTTGCATAACTGACGTGTTTGATGAGGACTTACCAATCGACTTCAATCGCTGTCGCAATTCTGATGGGGATCTCAACTACGGCAAAGTCTTGAAATCTGCGCTGCTCGATCCTCGATCATTTAAAGGGTTATGGGAACTTAGGCGGCGCTCTCAAGTATGTGCAGAACGACTGGCTGTGTTTGTCCAGCGATTATTTCCACTCATCAGAACGTGATGATTAACTTACCTGCAACCCGCCTCCAAGTGACGGGCCTATGTGGTGTTGGCTTTATACTTGACTGCAAAGGAGAACGAGGATGAAGGCTCTCAAAGCTCGGGCAGGTGGAAGCGCTACCCAGGGCGCTACGCTCGATTGTCATACTAATGAGGGGACAGTCAAGGTTTTCTCAAAGACGGTTACCATTCATACAACCGAGAGAACCGAGGTTCTCAACTTGAGCGATGAGGTACGGGCGTTCGTTGAGTCAACCGGTATCGAGGACGGCTGCGTGCAGATGTGGTCACTGCACACCACAACGGGTCTGTTTGTTAACGAGTGGCAGGACGCGCTGCTTACAGATATCAGATCGATGATCGAGCGCATAGTGCCAAGAGATATTTACTACAGACACAACGATCCCGAGTTCTCGGACTGCGACCGCTACAACGCCGATTCCCACTTAAGGAATGTAGTTTTTGGTCGCAGTCTATTGATCCCTATAGCCGAAGGTAAGCTAGTGCTCGGCCGCTGGCAGAGTGTGTTAATGGCGGAATTCGATGGGCCGAATCATCGCAAGGTCTTCATACAAGTGTTTGGGATTTAGGCTTATGAAGTTGAGGAGTGGCTAGTGCTATTTGCTTAGACCGGGATCCTCAAGCCGCCTTCCGCTCAGGCTCGAAACCCTGCCGCAATCCACTGTTGCGGCCAACCTTCAACCGATTGAGCCCCCCTATATTTCTGGGTCGATGATTCGCGCCGCCGTTTCCCCGCTCACCACCGCGCTCTCAATCGTGGCCGGCAGCCCCGTGTCCGTCCAATCGCCGGCCAGGACAAAGTTCTGAATGGAAGTGCGCGCGCCAGGCCTGAGCCTGTCAGAGTCGGCAGTGTGCGCGAGCGTGGCATTGCGTTCTTTGACTATTACGCTGTGAAGCAGTCTTGCGGAGCGACTCTCGGGAACGAGTTCGCGCAGATCGGCCAACGCCATCTCGACGAGCGCGGGCTTGGCCCAATCAACAAAATTCCGGGCTGCGCTGATGATGAGGGCGATTTGATTAGATTGCTTGCCGGTGGAAATGATCAAGTCTTTGTTGAAGAGCCATTGAATCCTTGTGCCCAACAATCCGACAAATTCACGGTCGATGACTCGCCTGTCGAACCAAAGGTTAATCGAGACTATTGGGGATGATCCAAGCAGGGCAACCTGAGCAAATTCCCGGTCTCGGAGTTCGTCTTGTAGCATATCCAATAAAGAGAACTGAGGCACGGCGCTAATGAAATAATCAGCCTCGATCTTTTGGCCATTACCCAACTCAGCAGCTACCGCTCTGCCTCGTTCGATTACCAGCCTTCTTACCCACGCGCCTGTTCGCACATGACCGCCGCGTGATCGGATATAGGCGCAAGCACCTCCCGTGTAAAGATCGCTCAGCCCGACGCGCGCAATCCCGATGCTGGCCGAAGCTCGGTCCCGTCCAAACGCTTCCCGTAAGACTGTTATCACCATCTTGGCCGAAGCCGTCTCAGGGCTTTCATTCAGCGTTGCCAGTGCCAATGGGTACCAGAAGCGCTGCTTTATTCTATTCGATTGACCTAGGCTGTCGAGCCAATGAGCCACTGTTCGATTAGTCTGCCCCGCATTTGTAGAAATCTTCCGCCTTCCTCGAATCTCCCGCCCAACATTGACCGCGCGCAGCTTATCTGCCAGAGTCAGTCCTTTCATCTTGAAAAGCCCGGCCATGACATGCATCGGCGCTGGAAGCGGGGGGCACTCGAACTTGATTAAGCCTATTTCGCGGTCGAGAAAATCCACTCGCAGTGAATCTTGAAACCTCAGCTTGTCCCGGCATCCAATCTTTTCAAGGAAGGCCAGTGTGCGGTGATAGCAACCCATGAAGAGATGCTGACCGTTGTCAACCACATCGCCGGTCGTCGAATCTATAAACGAGTATGCCCGGCCGCCCAGGTGGTCGCGGCGCTCAAGCAATAGGACTTCATGACCGCGCCCGCTGAGCGCCACCCCGGCCGCAAGCCCGCTGAAACCGCCTCCGATTATTGCCACACGCTTAGGCAACGCTTGTGGTCTACTCCTGACCTCGGGGATTGCCGATTAGGATTGGCGCAAGGCCCCCTTTATCATCGCGACGAAAAGAATCCGTACCTGGTCCGTAAAGGTGATTGTCGGCCTGCGCAAGAACACGTCATACTGGTTCTTCTCGATGCGGTCGAGTATGCGACTGCCTCCATGGCACACAGCGCGAAGCTCAAGGCCGAGCCTCCACCCTACTGAGAAGCATAACGGCTGCCCGCTATTAAAAAGGTTTCGCGTCCGCGCGACCTCAAATGCCATCAACCGCCGAAAGCCATCTCCTGCCTGTCGCCGCTTGAGGTCTTCCTCACTGAGGTCAAATCGGGTGAGGTCTTCCGCAGGCACATAGATTCGATTTTTGCGCAGGTCGATTTCGACGTCTTGCCAGTGATTCGTCAGTTGGAGGGCGGTGCAAATGTCATCCGACCATAGATGAAGCTGCTCGTCTCGATAGCCGAACAACAATAGAATCAAGCGCCCAATCGGATTGGCCGACCGGCGGCAGTAATCTAACAACTGCTTAAAGTTCTGGTATCGCCGAGTGGTAGCGTCCTGAGTAAACGCCGAAAGCAAATCTTCAAACAGCGTTATCGGCAGATGAAATTGCTTTTGAGTCTCGCCAAGGGCAATAAAGATAGGGTGGGTGGCGCGACCTGCAAATGACTTCCTGAGCATCTCGCGCCACTCTGCCAGCAGGTCCAGCCGCTGTTGCTCACCGTATCCTTCACCGAAATCCTCATCCGCAAAATCGTCGGCCGTTCTGGCGAAGGCATAAATAGAATAGAAGTGTTTCCTCAAACTCTTGGGGATGAAAAAAGAACCTATGGGAAAATTTTCGTAGTGCGATCGGGCGAGTAGCTCACAGTATCGGTAAGCCATATCAACGGAGCGGGAGAACTTAGTAGTCTGCGCTCCATCAACAGTCCCAGAAGAAACCGCTGCTGATCCGTCATCGATCGAAGTACTCATAGTTGCGCGGTAATTGGCTTCGCTAAGAACTTTATCTTCTTCGATTGTGGTCTTTTCTTCATCAAGCTCGAGGTCACCATGCAGTGCTGCTGCCCGATGGACGGAAAACCGATAGGCAAGTGCGTCATTCTGCTCTTTCTCGGTGGCCTGGTCGAATACATAATTACCGCGTCTCGTCAAATGATCAACTGCTGAGGAAATGTCTACGAACCATTGACCTGGTTCAGTTTCTGAGGTCTTTAACCAGCGATGACGTGCTAAAACAATGTCTGACCACCACACCACAAAACAAAATCCCGTGAAACTTCCAAAGTCATGATCACGTCTCAAGGATTCTTTACGTCAAGTTGGCTTGCCGGAATAGCTGAGATGTTCCAACATCTTGTTAATGGCTGCAACAACATTCTCGCGCGACTTCCCGCTTGGAATCTGGTCAGCAAACCTCAATGCTTCATGGAGTAGTTGACGAGCTTCAGTGGTTCGTCCTTTTGCCTCGAGAGCTTCCGCCTCGATTTCGAGCAACCAGGTTGTCCCAAAAGCCCCCGGTCTTCGAGTCAGTCCGCGGTGACACGTTGCTATAGCCTCTTCGTACTGTTTAGCCGCCACCTCCATTTCAGCCAACCGCAGCGAGGCAATGTAGTTGTTCGGCATCGCCTTCTCAGAAGCTCGAAGCGCCGGCAGTATCCGAGCCGGGTCTCCAGCGATTTGCACATTTTCTACGCGGGCAATGTCGATCGCGGAGCGTTCATCCTGGCTTCTGGGCTTTATTTGTTCTAACTCCGCGAGCCACCGATCACCCCATTTGAGTGCCGCCGCATGGTCTTTGTGTGCAACCTTAATGTACATGAGTGTGCGATAAATCGAATCGCGATGATCACGAACTGTGATTGGAAGGGACAGCGCTTCCTCGGCCATGGGCTGAAGCGTCTTAAGTTGGGTATCGACCCAGGGGGCGGGATCAGCGGAGGCTAAACACCACATTCCACTCACTACTGCACGCGCGAATAACACGTCACTCTTCATCGTAGCGGCATCACTCGCGGCGGTTTCCGCGCATTGATGCCACTGCTTGCTGTCCTGGAGTGCTTGCACCAATGAAGCTTCCGCGAGTTCCCGATGTTGCCAATCGTCGGTAGCTAGCTGCAGCGCTCGCCGGTACGAGTTGGCAGCCTCAGCCGGTTGCTGGGTCATCAGCATATCTCCGCGAGTGAGAGCTGCATCAGCCGGCGTTTGTCCACTCGCGAAGACGGCAGTTGCGCCTCGATCGAGGAATCGTTTCAGTTCCGAAACAGACATGGCGCCCGCTTGCATCGCAACGACAATTTCGTCCCGCGGACTAATCACAAAAAATGTCGGCGTAGCGGTCGCGCCGTACTTAATCATGAAGTTGCGGTTGGCGGGGTCATCGTAGCTGAGTTCGAGCCAGACAAACTGCCCGGCGTACCTGGCGAGGTCGGCGTGGGCCAACAGGTCTCGCATCAGGTGACACGTGGATCACCACGGTGCCCACACGTCGACGAAGAGCGGAAGATTGCGTTGCTTCGCTTGCGCCAGCGCTTTTTCATAGTCATCGTTAATGAATGGTAGCCCTTTTGAGGGCGTGCCAAAGGCAACGGTCGAAAGCACCAGAAGCAGTAGTACGATTACAATATTAATCTTCATTGCATAACTCACGAGCGCGATCGGTTTCATCTACGAGCGTCCCTTCGATTGGGCCACCCTCTCTGATCCAATACTCGAGTCCCCCGATGAGCTCTTTGACGCGAAATCCGAGTGTCGCCAACTTCAGAGCACCTTTTGTGGAAGCATTGCAACCGGGCCCCCAGCAGTAAGTCACCATTACCTTGTCTTTCGGCAAGTGTGCAGTCGTTTCCGCGGTCATGGACCGGTGAGGTAGGTTGATCGCTCCCACAATTCGTTTAGCATCAAAGTCAGAGCGACTTCGCGTGTCAATCACCACAAAGTCAGTACTCCCTCTTTCCAAGTCCGTCTTGACATCCCACGCATCGGTTTCGAAAGTCAGTCTTGACCGAAAATGTCGTTTAGCCTCATCGGCCTCGGCAACCGGGGTTTCCCTCACGAAGGAGAATTTTGTTTCTCTCATGGCGCCAAATAATCATTCCATTATTGGAGCTATACAAGAGCCAATTTCAGTTGCTACGATGGGTCCAATTCGGCAATGCCAGTTGCAACCCTGAACATGGTGCGTCTCGATCGCAGGCAGCGGGCCTCGCTGCAAGCCCAGCTTTACCGGCAGATCAGAGAACTAATAATCTCCGGACAATTGAAACCTGGTGTTAGAGTGCCGTCGACACGTGACCTTGTCGATCAGCTTGGAGTCTCCCGGAATACTATCGTCTATGCGATGGATCAATTAGTGTCGGAGGGATACTTAAACAGCCGCGTCGGCTCGGGAATCTATGTGGCGAAGCTCCAAACACGCCCAGAGCACCTAATCACGCGCGCTGGCAAACTAACCCTCAGGCGAAGCCGCCAATTACGAATTTCAAAGCGCGCTGAAAGCCTTTCCCCGACAGGCATTTCACCGGCTTACTCAAGTAGCAAAGTCCGACCATTTCACCCGTGCCAACCGGCCGTAGAAGATTTTCCAATCAGAAACTGGAACCGTGCTCGTTCATATGCACTGCGATCTAAACCAAGAGAATTATTTGGAGAGTGTGATCCGGCCGGCTTACCGCGGCTTCGGCGCGCGCTCTCAACCTATTTGCGGGACGCGCGCGGGGTTCGCTGCACTGCCGGGCAGATTATCCTCACCGCCGGCACGCAACAAGCACTCTCGTTAACGGGTTCTTTGTTGATCGATCGCGGGGACCCTGTTTGGATTGAGGATCCAGGTTATCTCGGCGCCCGAGCAGCGTTACTGGCTGCGGGGGCCAGTCTCGTGCCGATTCCTGTTGACAGCGAGGGATTAACTATTCCTGAGGGATACACGAAGCCACGTCTCATCTACAGCACGCCATCACGTCAATTTCCGTTGGGGACGACAATGAGCCTTAACCGACGGTTGGCTTTGTTGGAGTTTGCTCGCCAAAACAACGTTTGGATCATTGAGGACGATTACGATTCAGAGTTTCGTTACATTGACCGCCCACTTCCTTCTCTCCAGGGACTCACCGATGATGATTCTGTGATTTACACCGGTTCATTCAGCAAGGTGTTGTTCCCCTCATTGCGATTAGGATATCTGGTTTTACCTGGAAGCCTCGTGGAAGTTTTTCGGAAAGCCAGAGAAATCCAGGATGGTGGATCGTCAGCTGTCGATCAAGCTACCGCGGCCGTATTTATTGAAGAAGGGTTCTTTTCCACGCACGTGCGCCGCATGCGAGAATTATACCGCGAACGACTGGAAGTGTTTCTCGATGAAGCAAACAAGCACACGACCGAATGGCTTTCGTTTCCGGCTATTGAGTCTGGAATGGACGCGGCTGGATGGTTAAAGCCAGGAACTGATGACGTACGAATCTCAAGAACGCTCGCCGCAGCGGGTATCGACGTTCCACCTCTGTCGGCTTATTCACTGAGCCCCTGCCAACCTGGTTTAGTATTCGGGTTTACGGCATTCTCACTGGCACAAATTCGATCGTCGATGAAGATCGTCGCCAGTAGCATTCGCGAGTGAAAAAATCGTTGGACGCGAGCGGCGGGAGCGTGTTTCGTAAGATGATTGGTCCAGGGTGGGTACGAGATCCCATAAGTCCTGGACGCTCGCGTACAATACGCGTATACCGGAATTCTGCTGCGCTTTCTGGCCGACTCCGTCGTCCGCTTGCCCTCGTGAGGAAACGCGTCTAGTGTGAGCCTGCCATGATCCTTCACCTAAATCATCGTCCTGCTTACTTGTGGTCCGTGTTCATCGTTGTGATTTGCCTGACATTTGGCGCAAGTGCGCAGCAGGTTTCGCAGATCAACTCGGACCTCTTTGCTGGTCTCCGCTGGCGCAACATCGGCCCGTTTCACGGCGGGCGTGTCTCGGCTGTCACCGGTGCGATTGGTCAACCCGGCGTGTTTTATTTGGGTGCACCCGCTGGCGGCATTTGGAAGACCACGAGCGCAGGCGTGTCGTGGTTTCCGATCTTCGATCAGTTCACAAACGTCGACAGCATCGGCGCGATACAGGTCGCGCCGTCCGACCCCAACATTGTGTATGCCGGCACGGGCGATTCAGTGCAGGGATCTCTCGGCGACGGGATGTACAAATCTACCGATGCCGGTAAGACGTGGACGCACATCGGCCTCGAGGACACTACCAAGATCAATAAAATGGTCGTCGATCCGAAAGATCCTAATCGCGTAGTGGTGTCGACGCAGGGTGACGCGCGCCATAACGGTCGTGGTATCTACCTGACCACCGACGGCGGCAAGACATGGGAGAACACACTGCGGCCGGAGAACGCGAACGGCACACGCGACGTCGAGTACGCGTTCGACATGCCGAACGTGATCTTCGCGACGTCACAAGGCAACACTGGCGGGTTTGGTTTCGGCGGAGGAGGTGCCCCCCAAGGACCGAACGGCACCGCGCTCTACAAATCGACCGACTCCGGCAAGACGTGGAAGAAGGTCGACACGCTCCCGCAGTACAACGGCCGCATTAGCGTTGCGATCGCGATGCATACCGATGGCAAACGCATCTACGTCATCGGCGGCCCGCTTCAGGGTGGCTCCGGTCTCTATCACTCCGACGATCAGGGCACAACGTGGCAGCACATGGCCTCGGGTGACACGCGCATTACGAATGGCCAAGGCTCGTTCAGCTCGGGTGTTTGGGTCGACACACAAAACCCCGACATCGTTTACACGATCGCCACCACTATCTATCGATCGATCGATGGTGGAAAAACATTTAGCGCGTTCAAGGGAGCTCCAGGTGGCGAGGACCCGCACGTTGCTTGGATAGACCCGACCGACAACAAACG
>Ga0070708_100001072_pt1 | contig 20908 bp, 16 predicted proteins | sample KBSK5503metaG_FD_65469 | JGI IMG/M metagenome (GOLD analysis project Ga0070708, IMG submission 65469) | Corn, switchgrass and miscanthus rhizosphere microbial communities from Kellogg Biological Station, Michigan, USA - KBS K5-50-3 metaG | ecosystem: Host-associated > Plants > Roots >... | reverse complement strand
CTGTCGCTGGGGAAGTACGCGAGCCAATAGGTTCCCGCGGGGAGACCGATGGGAGCCGTGACGTTCGCTGTGTTCCAGCCAGCCGTGGGAGTGATCTCGGCGGTCTCAGCTTGCTTCGCGCCAGGACCTCCGCCAGGACCAGTGGCATCGTAGACAGCCAGGCGCAGCTTGCCCGCCGCCGTCTCGACGTAGAACGAGAGGCTCTGAAGGGTCGCGGCCTGCCCGAGAGAGGTTTGTTGCGCAACGAGCAGGTCCCCGTTGCCGCTGTCGAGATCCGGGAGGATCGTGGTTTCCCCAATGGTGAGCGTGCCGCTGGGCGGAGGTGGCGGTGGCGGTGGAGGCGGCGGTGGAGGTGGAGGCGGCGGTGGAGGTGAGCTCGAAGTCGTCAGGGTTGCGAAGAGCGACCAGTGGACCGCGTCGCCCCCCGGTGCGGTCGGGAACGTGGCCGGCATCGGCCCGTAGGGACGAGGGAACCACCTGCCCGCGCCGGTCATCACCTTGCGGAAGGCGAGCCCACTGTCGCTGGGGAAGTACGCGAGCCAATAGGTTCCCGCAGGGAGACCGATGGGACTCGTGACGTTCGCGGTGTTCCAGCCAGCCGTGGGCGTGATCTCGGCGGTCTCAGCTTGCTTCGCACCGGGACCACCGCCGGGACCAGTGGCGTCGTAGACACCCAGGCGCAGCTTCCCCGCCGGGGCCTCGACGTAGAACGACAGGCTCTGAAGGGTCGCGGCCTGCCCGAGCGAGGTTTGTTGCGCAACGAGCAGGTCTCCGTTGCCGCTGTCGAGATCCGGGAGGATGGACGTCTCCCCGATGGTGAAGGTGCTCGGGGGCGGCGGGGGTGGGGGAGGCGGGGGCGGCGGGGGCGGCGGCGGGTTGATGACCGGCGGCGGCGGCCCGCACGGGGGCCCGGTGAACTGGAAGCTCTCGAACGTCGGGAGGGGCGCTCCGCCGGAGGCACCCGTGGCCGGTACCTCGAGGAAGCAGTCCACGGCCCGCCCGTTGGCGTCGGTCTTGATCGAGCCGTCGGCGTTCACCTGCTCGCCGGCGGGGACGAACAACTGCGGATGGTCGAACGGGGCCGATTGGAACTTCACCCGGTCGTCGGTCAGTGCGTTCAGGAAGGCGACGAGGGCGTCCTTGTCTACCTCTGAAAGTCCCAGATCGCGGATGTTCGGGTTCTGCTCGGGGTTCGCGAAATCGCCGCCGCGGCTGTAGAAGTCGACGACTCCCCGCAGCGTAAGCTGGCCGCCGTTGTGGAAAAGCGGGGCGGTCAGCGCGACGTTCCGGAGCCCCGGGATCTTGAACGACCCCTGCACGCCGTTGTCCGGCAGACCCGCCCGCCTCGTTTCCGATAGCGGGTTCCCGAACGGGTCGAAGCCGCCGTTGCCGGGATCGGAGGCGGTGGGCCTCACGCCGATGTTGGCGAAGCCGGTGTCGAAGGTCAAAGTTGTGGTGGTTCCGTTGGGGGCCGTGTCCGAGGTGCTGTCCGTAAGCCCGAGCTGCTGGACGGCATGGACGGAGGCGTTGGTCATCTCTGGCCCGCCATGGCACTTGTTGCACCGGCCCTTGCCTCCGAACACGCTGAGCCCAGACTTTGCCTGGTCGCTGATGGCGGCGTTGTCACCGGCCAGGAACCGGTCGAGCGGGGTCTGGTCGGAGACGAGCGTCGCTTCCCAGGTCTGGATCGCGAGCCCCCAGAAGAGCGAGAAGTTGAACTCCATCATCGTGTAAGAGCGCCCCGTCGCAGGGTCGGTGAGGGTCGCGCTCGAGTTCCACCACTTCGGCTGGAAGGCCTGCTGGATCAGGTCGGCGTAGGACGTCCTCAGTCCGAAGCCGGAGGCCGACGATTGCCGCCCGAGCACGCTGTCGTTCGCGCTGACCCGCTGCTCGCCGAGCGGTTGCAGCACGAGCAGCTTCTTGCCGATGTCTTTGAGATTGCGGCCGGCGGCCGACATCTCGACGTCGTTGCCGGGCGGCCCGACCGCCTGCGACGCGAGCGAGGAGTTGTTCAGGCTCACCGTCACCAGGTCGGCTCCGCCCGCGACGTTGACCTGCGCGACCTTGGCACCGGGATCGCGCGAGCCGAACGGGTTCACGCCGTTGAAGTCGTTCTGGGCGCGGCCATCCCAGAAGTTGCGATGGTTGAAGACCGCATTGATGTTCGAAGGCGTATTCCGGCCGGTCGCGCGACGGACGTTGACGCCCCTGACGCTGAAGATCGGATCGGGCCCGGCGAAGACAACCTGGTCGACCGCGCTGCCCGGAGTGATCGCGACGAAGGTCGAAGGCAGGACGCCCTGCGACCCGCTGACGTTCTCGGTGTCGAAGAGAACGGTCGAGTCGCGGTTGTTCGGGTCGGCGAGGCGATGGGATGGGAAGTCGCCCGCCGACAATTGGAAGTTCGGCCCGTTGACGACGAAGTTCCCGACACGCGGGTTCAGCTGATTTCTCGACCGGAGGTCGGCGCCCGCGGAGAAGTGACAGGTCGCGCAAGCCGTCTGGCCGTCGCTCCCCGCCTGCATGTCCCAGAAGAGCGCCTTGCCGAGCGCGATCGCGGCCTGCCGGTCCCTGACGAAGTCCGCGAGATTCGCCGGCTCCGGAACCGGCACCGTACCCAGCGGAGCCAGGCCGAGCTGGCCCGGTCCGGGGTCCGCGCGCGCGGAGCTGACCACCGGGTACCCGGTGAACGTGGCCAGGACCCCAGCCATCAGCATCGTTGCGATAGCGCCAATCCAGAGGCAACCGTTCCGGAGAACAGACCTCCGCCTCTCCGTCACGATGATCATCGTCGCGGAACCATTCGCTCTCGACTGCATGGTCGACCCCCGCTGAACAAAAAGCTGCGACGACTATGCGAGGGGCGCAACGACGTGCAAGACACTCGTGACCGGGATGACGCCGAATGACTATTGATGACTATTGATGACCATGAATGACCATTGATAACTACCGACGACCCGGCACGGAGACTGGGTACACCTGGGATGGGGGCGGATCGTGGTCACTCTCCCTGTGCGGCGCAAGTCTTCGCTGTGCGTGACGCCGGGCTCGAAACGCCGGCTGTCCGGAGCGCAAGCTGTGCGATTTGAGCAGCCCCCATCTGGGTCGACGCGACTTGCCACCGGCGCGCCGGTCGTCGCCGATCGCGACCAGCGCGCCTGTTGCGAACAGTCGAAGCGGGAGGCAAGCTGAAATCCGCGAGCGGCAGGCCTTCGCTCAGGGGCCCGGCGACAGGCCCCCCAGTACCGGAGCAGTCACCGTCACGGAGGCGGATGAAGTCGCGGAGCCGTTGGCACTGGTCGCGGTGAGCGTATAGGTCGTCGTCACCAGAGGATTGACCACGATCGAGCCCGAGGACGACACCGTCCCGATCCCCGGCAAGAGGGTGACCGCGGCGGCGCCCGTGGTCGACCAGGTCAGCGTGGCCGACGCCCCCAGCGCGATCGAGGCGGGCGCGGCGGTCAGGGTCGCGGTGGGCGGCGCCGGCGTCGGAGGCGGCGGCGGTGGCGGCGGCGGCGCAGGCAGCACCACCTTGACGAGCACGTTCTTCATCACCGGCCCGGCGCGATTGCTGGCCGTCAGTGTGAAGGTCGTGGTGGACAACGGATTGACCACCATCGAGCCGGAGAACGACACGGGCCCGATGCCCGGGTCGAGCGCGACCTGATCGGCGCCGCGCGTCGACCAGGACAACGTGACCGGTCCGCCCGGCGCGACCACCGCGGCGGAGGCGGTCAGGTTCGCGTCCGGGTCCGGAGGCAACGGGGGCCGCGCTCCGCTCCCTTCACCGACCTTGCCCTGGATCAGCTGGACGCGCAGGAAATTGACGACGTCCGTTTGCGAGGACGAGGACAGCGCGGCGTACGCATTGGCCGACGCGAGCCCTTCGCCTCCGTGGGCGCGGATCGCGCCATCGATGCTCGAGCCGAGGCTGCCGTTGCGGAGCAGGGGAGCGTCGCTGCCCACGTCCCACAGCTCCGCGGTCTTCATGACCGTGCCGCCGTTGGCGAACATCTTGGGCCCCATGTCGTGCTTCTTGAAGTCACCGTAGATCCGCAGGCCCGGTTGCCCCACGGACGTGGCCAGGCCCTCGTCGACGTCCTGCTGGATGGCCGCGTGATGCGGCATGTCCAACGTCAGGGCGACGGGCGTCTGCGGATTCTTCAGCACGAACTGGGTGCTGGTCAGCGGGTGGAACGGCGTGTGGCAGGACGCGCATCCAATGCCGCCCGCCGCGATCGGCCGCCGGAACAGATCGCGGCCTTGCTGCGCCGATTGCTGGGTGACGTGCATCATGTCCATGACCTCCCGGTCCGCGTGATCCGGAACGGGGGTGGTCATGAGGAACACGGTCTCCGCCGTGACCTCGCCGACCGTCATCTCGTTCACGACCCCATCGCCGTCGAGATCCAGGGTGGCGGCAGTGGCGACGTCGACATGTGCGACGCCCATGATGCGCTCGACCGACTCGATCCCGATATGCGCGAAATTGGCGCCGACGACGACTCCGCGGATGTCGGAGATCTGGCCCTGCGTCCCGTGCGCGAAGGTGATGTTCGCGCCGGCGGCCTTCTCCTGCGCCACCAGCAGCTCGGCGGCGCCGGAGCCGAACATCGAGCCGGCGTTGGTCTGGCTGCCGATCTCGGGACGATCGGGAATCGTGCGCTCCAGGGTGTAGAGGCCGCGCGAGGACGCGCCGTCGCTCGGCTGCGAATGGCAGGCCCGGCAGGTCGTGACGTCTTTCTGGTTGGCCCCTTGCTCCGGGGTCCACATCAGCTTGAACAGCGCCTTGCCCACCAGGGCCAGGCGCTCCTGGTACGGCCGGCCGCCCGGTGCCCACTCCGGCTCCAGGAGCCCCGCGTTGATCAGGGCGGTGAAATTCGCCTCGATCGCCGCCGGGAGGCGGGGAGGATTGTTGTTGGCGAAGGCGGCGTCGAGCTCGGCCTGATCGATGCGGATGATCTCGCCGCTGCTGTTGCTCGGCCCGAAGGGGTCGCGCAGGATCAGCGGAATGACATTCCCCTTGTCGTCGGGGTCGATGGCCGGAAAGGCCGACGCGGATCCGATGGGGAATGGCTCCAGCACGAGGATCAGAGAGGCCGGGATCTCTTCGGTGATCTGGAAGGTGCGTGGCTTGAAGAACGCCGTTTGCGCCAGGTCGATGGGAAACCGGCCGCGGTCGAACGTCCGGACGCCGGAGGCGTCGCGGGAGGCGAGGAGGTCGAACGCGTCCTCGAAGGGCACCGGCACGCCGTCGACTTCCACGACGGGACAGTCGAGGCGGATGCCGGAGGACTTGACCTTGAAGGTGCCCGCCGCCTGGCCCGCCCTGATGGCGTCCGACGAGCGGATGGCGCTGACGTCGGTGCCGTTCGGCACCTTGACCGTCCAGACCTCCCAGATGGGAGTGTAGAAAGGATCGCCCAGGGAGTGGGAGGCGACCAGATGGGGAGTGAAGCCCGGGGTCTGGGACGTGGCCCGCGCTGGCGTGCCGTCCGGGTTGCGCCCGAGCACGAATCCGTCCTGGTCCTCGAACTTGAAGAGGATCTGGACGTTGAACTCGCCGTCCTCGATGTCGTAGGGCACGATCGTCACGATCTGCCCTTCGAAGAACGCCTGTTCGGGCTGCGTGAAGCCCGGCGCCACGGTGGAGCCGTTGGGCACCACGGGGCAGTTCAGGAAGATGTTCGTCTGGATGATCTCCCTGACCAGGGGAGAGGTCTTGACCTTGTCGGCGGAGTCGATGAGTAGAGCGGGGTTGTTCGGGTCGTAGACGCTCTCGACCAGGACAGCATGCAGCTCCCAGATGGGGCTGAACTCCCGCGCCTTGCGGTCGGGGACCGTCAGGCCCGAGGCCGCGTTCTTGGGGACGGCCTCCAGGATGACCGGCTGATCGATCTGCTTGAGGGTGGTGGCGTCGAAGAGCACGAAGAGGTCGGCGTGCTTGTCGCCGTCGGACTCGTTCTGGCCGTTGACGCGCGGGGGAAAGCGCATCATCAGGTGCTTTTGGACCCCGAACTGGTCGGTGGTGAAGACCTCCACGTTCACGAGGTCGATCGGGTTGTCGGGGAGCGGCTCGAGTCGCGGATCTCCAGCGAAGGGCTGGAACACTTCCGGCAACGCGGGGCTCAGCGCTTGCGCGTTCAGCGGGGTGGTGATGAGCGCGAGGCACACGAATACTAGCGGATATGAGATTCGCTTTTCCACTGTTACTACTCCTGTGGAGGGAATGCCCCCACGCATTGCTTCAAAGACCGATCATCAAAACCGTGTCGCTTCCAAAATTGGCCGTCCAAACGGCAGTCCCAGTGAGACTGGCCCCTGCAATCAATCCAAATGGCCCGCCGCCCGCGGGAGCAGTAGCCAGCACCGCACCGTCGTTCGTTCGCAGCAACATGACGTTGTTGCTTCCATTGTTCGCCACCCAGAGGCTGAGCCCGTCGAACGCCACCCCTGTGGGTCCGTCGCCCACGGAGAACGTCCCCAGCCGGGCTCCGGTGCTCGCTGCCAGCTTCGTCACGGTGGCGCTGAAGAAGTTCGTGACCCAGACGTTGGCCCCGTCAAAGGCGATCCCGAAGGGGCCCTGGCCTACCGGGAAGGTCCCCAGGGTCTGGCCGTCGCTGGCCCGGACCTTTGTCACCGTATTATCGAAATTGTTGGCCACCCAGACGTTGGCCCCGTCGAAAGCAAGACCCAACGGCCGAGCGCCTACGGCGACGGTTCCGAGCAGCGCTCCATCGCTGGGGCGCAACTTCATCAGGTTGTTGCCGGTGCGATTCGCCACCCAGACGTTCTGGCCGTCGAACAACACGCTTCCCGGCCCCTCACCTGCCCGATAAGTGGCGAGCACGACGCCATCGCTGGCCCGCAGTTTCGTGAGGTCGTTGCTGATCAGATTTGCCACCCACACGTTGGCGCCGTCGAAGGCCAGACCTACCGGACGCTCGCCCACCGGGACGGTTGCGAGCACGGCACCCGCGCTCGCGCCTATTCTTGTGACGTTGTTGCTGAACTGACTCGCCACCCAGACGTTCGACCCGTCGAAGACCAGGGCCTCCGGACCCTCCCCGACGGCAATCGGTAGCAAGGACAACGAGGGAGAGGGAAGCAACGGCGGAGGGGGAAGCACCGGCAACGGGGAAGGAGGAGGCAACGGCAATTGGGCTTCCGACGTTGCCGGCGCCAGCGCAACAACCGAGAACAAAAGTAGAGCGAGGAGCACGGTCTTCAGGGAATGTCTCTGCATCTCCGATCTCCTCTCGTCTACTTCGCTCCGTACCGGGCCGGGAAATCTGCCTCCTCGAGAATCGTGGTGGCGATCCACTTCGCATGCGCCTGCCCGGGGCACGCCGCCCAGCGCAGGAACGGTTCGTTCCCGAATCGGAGCATGCCGATGTGGTTCGATTTGTCGGCGTCCTCGGCGGGATCGGCGTAGCTGAAGCCCAGGGCGCGCCGGAGCAATTCGACGTCGTTCGGCCTGCCGGTCAGGAACAACCAACCGGGACCCACGCCATGCATCTCGGCATAGTTCTTCAGCTCCTCGGGACCGTCCTCTTCGGGCTTCAGCGTGATGGAATAGAAAAAGATGTCGTGCCCCACGCGGTCCCGGAGCAGCCCTTGCACGCGCACCAGGTTGGCGATCACCGGCGGGCAGACCTTTCCGCAGTGCGCATACATGAAGTTGATGACGACCTTCTTGCCCTTCACCAGATCGTCGTAGAAGCGCACTCTCTTCCCGTGGTGCGTGATCAGTTCGACATTGGGGAGATGGCGTCGCCGGATGAGCTCTCGCGGCGGAATCTTCTGGAAAGCGTGCGGCCGTGCTTTCGTCACGCCAGCTCCATCACGGTCGGGTGTTGTTGTCGCCCGTGTCCTGTACGTCCCACAGCACCATCATCGCGTGGTCCTCATGAATGGTGTTGTGGCAATGCATGGGGTAATCGTTGCGGAAATCGCGGAAGCGGAAGAACAGCTCGCGCCGATCGTTGAACCCCAATCGTACGACGTCCTTCCGGGATCTCTCCACCGATCCGTTCGGGGTGCTCACCCCATTCGTGCTCAGGATCTGGAATTCCTCCAGATGATTGTGGATGGGGTGCTGCCACCCGCCGGAGTTGTTCAGCAAGATCCACTTCTCGATGCTGTTCCTTTGCACGGTGAAACGGATGTCATTGCAGTCCATGAACCGGCCGTTGATGGCCCACTGGCCGTTGCTCCGCTCGAATCGGAAAGTGCGCGTGATCCTCGGTTGGGCGTTGGGGTCGTTGTCGCTGTTCGAGGGCAGCGCGTAGAACTGCGGTCCGGTCGCCGGATCGACGCTGCCGTCCGCGACCGGATCGCCGACGATCCGCAACTCCACCAGGGCGTTCTGAATCTGGCCGGCGGGCAGGATCTTGTCGGTCGGGGCGCGCCCGTTGACCTGCTCCAGGCGGTTCTCCAGCCACAGACGGGTGGCCCCGAAGTCGCGCGCGATCTTGTTGAAGTCGATGATGATGTCGTAGCGCTCGGCCACGCTGAGCCGGAAGCTGGTGACCTGCACCGGTTTCGGGAGGAGGTTGCCGTCGTTGGCAATGACCCAGAAGGGAATGACCTGGCTGGGATTGTCCGGATTGGTGACGAAGATCTCGTAGAAGCGCGAAGGGCCGCCGTCCAGCACCCGGAAACGGTAGCGGCGCTTCTTCACCTCGAAGAACGGTTGGATCTTCCCGTTGACCAGGAACGTGTCCCCGACCAGTCCGTCAAGTCCGAAGGTATCGAAGCAGATCTGACCTGTTCCCGGGTCGATGAGCTTGTCGGCAACGAACAGGGGGATGTCGAAGTCGAACTTCGGCGTGCCATCGGGATTGAGGTGGCCGGGAAGGTGGAAACCAGTGCTTTCGTCGCCGGTGTCGAATTGATTGAAGATGAGGTGGAATCCGGCCAGCCCTTTGTAGACGTTCTCCGCCGTATGGTCGACGCGGTGGTCGTGGTACCAGAGCGTGCTCATCGATTCGCGGATGTCGCCGTTGGGCGGAGAGTCGGCATCGAACCCCGCCTGCTGCATCGTGTAGTAATAGTCGTAGTACTGTCCCCGGAAGAAGAAGCGGCACGGGCCTCCATCGCTTTCGGGACCGGAGTGGAAGTTGTGCAGGTGGGTCGAGGTCTCCGGCACTCCGAAGCCGCCATTCTGATCTTGTGGCGGCAAGTCGTTGAATCGGCGGATCACGATGGGCGTCTGGTACCGGCTGACCACCGTGGGGGCGGGGAAGATGGCTGGATCGGTCAGAGGATCTTCGCCCCCCTGGTTGAAGCCCCAGATCGTCTGGTCGGGAATTGCCGGGTCCGAGGTGAGGGAAAAGTTCGCGTTCTCCCGCATCCGGCTGATGAAGAATTTCTCCGGCGGGAAACGCTGGAAGAACTGGAAGCAGTCAGTCCCGGGCTGCAAGACTCCGTTGAACTGGCCGCGGCCTTCGAACGGAAGCCCTGTTGCAGGGTTGTTCGCGTTGTTCGGGCATTCCTGGGGAGGCGGATCGAACCCAGGATCTGCCAGCGTGCGCTCCGGCAGAACCGGCATGATGGGGAGCGGGTCGAGAAAAGGTGTGGTGGGCGGACTGCAGCCGAGTTGGCATTGGCCCGGCCCACACTCCGCCGCCCAGGCACTCAGGCCGCTCTTCGCCACCAGATATCCGGCGCCGCTGAGGAGACCCATCTTGAACAGCTCGCGGCGGGAGAGGCCGGCTTTGATGATCTCCCGCCGATTCTTCTGCGCGTTCAGCAATTGCTTCCATCGCGCTCTCGAGACCTTTTCCCCGAATATCGTGCGGTACATCGCGACGGTCTCCCTATCCACCCTCGTAGAGCGCAAGGGTCACCGGCGCGGCTGCTCGCGGATTACGGCTTCGAAGTGCTGTCGATGGAGGCGGTCTCGCGGCCTGGCCGAGCAGAAAGCGGCGCTGACGGCAGGACGTGGGCATTTCCCCTGTTCCTTCCGAGTCGTAGCGCGTGTAGTGCAAAAGACGTACCGCACTTGACGTAGGGGTTTTGCTGGGAGTGCCTGGGGCCTCGAATCCGGAGGGGAAGTCGCGCGCGCGCGGCCGTTCGGCTTAGGTGATCGATCCGATTGACAGGCTGGCGATCACTCCCATTCTTACCGTTTTTTTACACATCATTGAAGCAAGAATTACCGAGGTCAGTCGCCCACCGCGTCGGCGTCCTCTCCGACGATGCGGTAGAGGCCAACCTGGTCCGTGCCCGCCGGGCCCCGCTCGCCTGTCGCATGGGTCGCGGAACGGGACCCGGTCAAGCTGTAATTCTTTCCTGCGCCCCGAAACAGTCGGACATGTAGAAGTCCGTTTGAGTTGAAGCCCGGAGCCCAAAAAGGCCTGCTGTCGCTATCGGCGGCGCGCTGGCTCCATCAATAATGCCGACGTCATTAACCGGTACATGCCTTGCAGACCTGGTGGCGGTCGGAGGGCGAGATGCCCACGCTCTGCCGCCACCTCCTGGGCGAAGGTCCCGGCTCTGCGTCCCCCGACGTGATCCGAGTCGCCGAGGCACGCCCGATCGCCGTCGCCGCAACCGGTCTCAGCCGGCGATACGGGCGCCGCTGGGCCCTGACGAACATCGGCTTCGAGATACCCAGGGGCGTATTGGCGATGGTGACCGGCCGCAACGGCTCGGGGAAGTCCACGCTGCTGCGGATCCTGGCCACGGCCATCCGGGCCGACCAAGGGACGGTCCGCATCCTCGGTTACGACGTGCGCGGAGACCGGGAGCGGGTCCGCGAGAGGACCGCCCTCCTGGACCACCACACCCACCTCTACGAGCCGCTCACGGCCCTCGAGAACCTGGCGGTCGTCGCGCGTTTCCTCGGCAGGGACCCGGGACGGGAGGCTCTCCTGGCGCGGCTCGACGAGGTCGGCCTGGCCGACCGCGGCGACGACTGCGTCCACACGTTCTCCGCCGGCATGCGCCAGCGCCTCGCGCTCGCCCGGGTCCTCCACCAAGAAGCCCAGCTGGTCTTGCTGGACGAGCCCTATGGCCATCTCGATCCGCCGGGCTTCCTGCTCGTGGACCGTCTGCTACAGCGGCTGCAAGGGCAGGGGACCACGGTCCTCATGGCCACGCACCTCTTGCACCGCGGCCGGGCACTGTGCGACCGCGGCCTGGTCCTCGAAGCGGGCCGCCTGGTCTTCGCAGGCGTGACCGCGGACATGCCCGACCCGGTGGAGGCCGGCGGAGCGGGCCTCGAGGAGGGGGCTTGAGCGCTCTTCTCGTCGCCCTTCGCAAGGACGTGCTGCTCCAGTGGAGGGGCCGCGTCCAGATCGTCGCCATCCTCGCCTTCGGGGCCGCCGCGCTGCTGCTCTTCAGCTTCGCCATCGGACCCGACTCCCTCGCGCTGCGCCGGCACGCGGCGGGTTTCCTCTGGATCGCGCTGTTGCTCGCCTCCACGTTGTCCCTGGCGGAAAGCTTCGAGCGTGAGATGGAAGAGCAGGCCCTCGAGGGCGTGCGCCTGCTCCCGGCCAGCGCGCGAGCTCTCTACTACGGCAAGGTCATTGCCAACTGGGCGCAGCTCGCGCTGCTCGGCGCCGGTCTGGTCCCCGTGATGGTCGTGCTCTACGATGCCGGGACCCTGCGAGTCGTGTCGCTGCTCGGCGTGATCCTGCTCGGCACGGCCGGGCTCTCCGCGCCGGGCACCCTCTACGCGGCCATGACCGCCCAGGCGCGCGGACGGCAGACGCTGCTGCCGCTTCTCCTCTTTCCCCTGGTCGTCCCGGTCCTGCTTGCGGCCGTGAAGGCCACTTCGCTCCTGATCCTGGGCGATCCCATGGACCAGCTGCGGCCCTGGGTCACGCTCATCGTCGCATTCGACCTGCTGCACTGGTCCCTCGGCGGCCTGCTCTTCGGTCGTCTGCTGGAGGATCGATGATCACGCGATCGGAAATCCTGGCTCCCAAGGTGGTCGTCGCGCTGGGCGTGGGACTGCTCCTCGTCGGGTCCTATTGGGGACTCGCGAAGGCCCCCGCGGAAGTCTTCATGGGCGACGTCCAGCGCATCATGTACGTGCACGTGCCCACGGCGTGGAACGCGATGCTCGCGCTCACGTTCGCCTTCGTTTGCGCGCTCTTCTCCCTCTTCACGAACGCCTGGAAGTGGGACAACCGGCTGGAAGCCGCGCTGGAGATGGGCGTGGTCCTCTCCTTGCTCCTCTGCATGCAAGGGGCGATCTGGGCCAAGCCGACGTGGGGCGTGTGGTGGGACTGGGACCCGCGGCTCACCACCACCGCGGTCCTGGTCTTCGCCTTCGGCGGCATCCTGGCCCTGCGTGCTTTCGTGGATGATCCCGCCAAGCGCGCGGTCTGGTCCGCGGTGGCCTGCATCGTGGCCTTCGCCGACGTTCCCATCGTCTACTTCTCGGTCCGGTGGTGGAACTCGTTGCACCAGGCGCAATCGACCCCGGCGACGGTCTCCACCGCGTTTCACTGGCCTCTGCGCATCAATGCCTTCGGCATCCTCTTCCTCTGGACGGGCCTCGTCGCGCTGCGCGCCCGGGTGGCGGCGCTACGCCTGCGCAGCGAGATCGCGCCTCCTCTTCCGGAGGCCGTGCAGGAAGGCAAGCCAGCGACTCCAAGCGCTCGATTGTCAGGAGGTGCCCGATGACGGGAGTCGTCGAGGGCGGCTGGGAGTTCGTGGCCGCCGCCTACACCGTGACCGCCGCCGTTCTCGCCGCCTACGCCACCTCGGTCTTCCTGCGCTACCGGTCCGAGAAGAACCGCGCCGCCGTCGAAGCGCGGCGGGAGACGGGAAGATGAGCATGCCGGAGATCCCGGCCCCGGCTCCCGCCTCGAGGACGGGCAAGACGAGGTGGTTCGCATTCGCCGCCATCGCGGCGGCCGCAGCCGCGTTCGCCCTCATCGCGCTGGGAGGCATCGGCGAGAACCTCGTCTACTACTGGGGGCCGAAGGAACTTCGCGCGGCCGGCGACAAGGCGATCGGCGCCACCATCCGGCTGGGCGGGCAGGTGGCCATCGGCTCCGTGAAGCCCGGCGACGGCGTCTCGAACCTGGAGTTCGACGTGACCGATGGGACCGGCATCGTGCACGTGGTCGCCCGCGGCGTGCCGCCCCAGCTCTTCCGCGATCGGATCGGAGTGGTCGTCGAAGGCACCATGGCGCCGGACGGCGCTTTCGACGGCCGACGCCTGATGGTGTCCCACGACAACCGGTATCGCGCTCCCGGCGACAAGGACATCGACATCAAGACGCTGATGCGCTCCACCCAAGCCCTCGACGATGCACCGGCCCGCCCCGCGGCGCCGGCGGGCTCGCCCGGGCCTTGAATCGGAGATTCGAGCCGCATGGTCCCGGTGCTCGGTCGTTTGCTGATCCTGCTCGCGCTGCTTGCCGCCAGCGCGGGCGCCCTGGTCGGATTCGCCACAGGCGCGCGCCCGAGCGAAGCCGGCTGGGCCTGGGCGCGCCGGCTCGCCTATGCGTTCGCGGCGCTCATGGCCCTTGCGAATCTGACGATGGAGTACGCGCTTCTCACCCACGACTTCAGCGTCGGCTACGTGGCCCACGTGGGATCGCGCTCGGTGCCGACCTGGGTCTCGCTGGTCAGCCTCTGGTCTTCGCTGGAAGGGTCGATCCTCTTCTGGGGCCTGGTCATGGGAGCGTACATCGCCATCGCCACCTGGCAGAATCGTTTCAAGTACCCCGAGTACATGCCCTACGCGGTCGGCGTGTGGCTGGCCTGCGGCGCTTTCTTCAGCTTCCTCCTCGCAGGCCCGGCGCAGCCGTTCGCGACGGTGCCCGGCCCTCCGCTGGACGGGCCCGGTCCCAATCCGCTCCTGCAGAACCACCACTTGATGATCATCCACCCGCCCTTCCTCTACGCGGGTTACGTGGGGATGACGATCCCGTTCGGGCTCGCTTGCGCGGCGCTCCTCGTCGGCCGGCTCGGCCACGACTTCATCCGGCCGCTGCGCAACTTCCTCCTGCTGCCCTGGATCTTCCTCACGGTGGCGATCGTCCTCGGCGGCTGGTGGGCCTACGAGGTGCTGGGATGGGGCGGTTACTGGGCCTGGGACCCGGTGGAGAACGCCTCGTTCCTGCCCTGGCTCACCGCGACGGCCGCCCTTCATTCGGCGCTGCTGGTGGAGCGCAAGGGCGTCCTCAAGGGCTGGACCGCCACGCTGGTGATCGCCACGTTCCTCTTGACCATCCTCGGGACGTTCATGACCCGATCGGGTGTCTTCAACTCCGTACACTCCTTCACCCAGAGCGCGATCGGTCCGACGATCCTGGTGTTCCTGGCCGCGGCGCTGCTCTTCGCGATGGCCCTGCTCACCTTGCGCGTCGACACCCTGGTCCCCGAAGGCCGGTTGCAGACAGGGCCCTCCAGGGATGCCGCGTTCCTGGTGCAGAACCTGCTCTTCGTTCTCTTCACCTTCACCGTGCTCCTGGGGACGGTGTTTCCGCTGGTGGTGGAGGCCGTGCGCGGAGTGCAGATGAGCGTCGGCCGGCCTTACTTCGACAAGTTGTCGGTGCCGATCGGCGTGGCCCTGCTGTTCGTGATGGGGGTCGGGCCGGCGCTCCCTTGGGGACGTGCGACGAAGGAGCAATTGCGACGCGCGCTCTTGCCGCCGCTGCTCACTGCCTCGGCGCTCGCGCTCCTCGGGTTCGCGGCCGGCGTGCGCAACGCGTGGACGGCGCTCGCACTCTTCTTCGGAGGCTTCACCGCCCAGGTCACGCTGTCCGAGATCCTGCTGCCGGTGCGCCAGAGGATGGGGTCGCACGGCGAGAGCGTCGTGCAGGCGTTCCGGCAGGCGCAGCGCCGGGGACGCCGCCGCTTCGGGGCGTACGTCGTCCACGCCGGCGCCGTGCTCGTCATCGTGGCCATCGCCGTGTCGAGCACCATGGGCGCCTCGAAGGAGATCCAGCTGCGTGCAGGGGAGACGACCTCCCTCGGCGCGTATACCGTCACCTTCGTCGACGCCGACCGCGTGGTCGAGCCCCATCGCGACTCGGTTCGCGCGCGGATGGACGTCCGCAAGAACGGCCGCAGCCTCGGGACGCTCTACCCTCGCATGAGCCGGTACGAGAGGCAGCGCGAACTGATCGGGACCCCGGCGGTACGCACGAGTCTCACCGAGGATCTGTACCTGTCCATCCAGAACATCGACCTCGCCTCGCGAACGGTGGGACTTCTCGTCCTGGTGAATCCCATGGTGGGCTGGATCTGGATCGCCACCGCGGTGATGGCCCTGGGCGGCCTGATTGCCCTCGTGCCGGCCTGGCGCCGAGAGACGGTGGTCGTGCGGTTACCGGTGCCCATCACTTCCGCTTCCGCAGGGGGGTTGCGCTGATGCCGGTCACCTCCACTGCCGGCGCGGCCGTCGCGCGCGCAACGCGCTTCAATCCCAGGGTGCTCGCGGCCGGCGCGGCGTTCGTCGTCCCCCTGCTCATCCTCCTCGCCCTCAACTTGCGCCGCGACCCGCATGCAGTGCGATCGCCTCTCATCGGCCGGCCAGCGCCTGCGTTCTCGCTAGCGCCCGTGGGAGGCGGCGCGCAGGTGAGCCTTGAGACCCTCCGAGGCCGTCCGGCCGTCATCAACTTCTGGGCGACCTGGTGCGTGCCTTGTCTGGAGGAGCACGCGGCGCTCAGGGCGGCGGCGCGCCACCAGCGCGACGTCCAGTTCCTGGGGATCGTGTACGAGGACGAAGAGGCCAGGACGCAAGCCTTCCTCCAGAACCGCTCGAGCTCCTATCCCTCGCTCATGGATCCGGAGGGACGGACCGCCATCGCCTACGGCGTATTCGGCGTGCCCGAGACCTTCTTCATCGACGCAGGCGGACGCATCGTCGAGAAGTACGTGGGGCCCCTCGACGCCCGCGCCATCGCCGCGTTGGTCGCGAGAGCGAGGGATGGCGCACCGTGAACCGGATCACGTTCACGCTCCTCGGACTGTTCGCGCTGCCGCAGGCTCTCATGGCGGAAGGTGCTCGGGCGCCCGACCTACCCGCTTCGAACATCGCCGCGCCCAGGGGCCCGCCACTCTCCGGAGCCGAGCTCGACGCCCGCACGCAGCACGTCGGCGCGCTGCTGCGCTGCCCGGTCTGCCAGGGGCTCTCGGTCGCGGACTCGCCCGCCACCATGGCCCGCAACATGAAGGCCGAGGTCCGCGAAAAGCTGGCGAAGGGGTACGACCAGGAGCAGATCCTCGCTCATTTCGAGCGCTCGTACGGCGAGTTCGTGCGGCTCGAACCGCCGGTGCGGGGCGTGAACTGGCTGGTCTGGCTCGGGCCTCTCGCAGCCCTTCTCGCCGGCGGGACCCTCGTGGCGTTCGCCCTCCGCCGGCCCCCGCGGGACGCAACTCCGCCTGCGCTGGAGGAGCGTGTCATCGCAGCGTCCACGCCCGGCTTGCCCTCGCGAGACACGCTGCCCGGCGACCCGCGTCTCGCCGCCGCGGTACGCCGCGCGCGATCGCTCGCCTACGGCTGGCCCCACGGCGTACCTCCAAAGCATCCGGCCGCTGCGCCATGAGCCCCATCCCTGCGACCCTCGACTGGTTCCCGGCCCTCGGGGTCCTCGCGGTGGGGCTTGGTCTTGGCGCCGTGCTCGTCCACCGTGTGCTCGCCGCTGCTCGCCCCGTGGCGCGGGCCCGCGCGGGCCTTCTCCTCCATCTTGGCGACCTGGAGGGCAAGCGAGACGCGCTCCTGCAGCAGCTCCGGGAGATGGAGGACACGGCCAGCAAGCGCACGCCCGAACAGCTCGCGCGCGAGCGCTACGCCCTCGAGCTCGAGACCGCGCAGGTGTTGCTTGCGCTCGAGGATCGCCGGGCTTCGGTGGATGCGATCCCCGCCGCTGGCGACGACCGCGGCGGCCGCCGCCGGAAGAGGACCTCCAGACGCGCCCATCCCGCACGCTCGCCGGGCGCGGGCCGGCGCGGATTTGCCTGGTTCATCGGCAGCGCGGCCGCCCTGCTGCTGCTCGCCTTTCTGGTGGTCCAGTCGGCGACGCCCCGCGAGCCGCTCGCGGGTCGACGCATCGCGGGCACGGTCGACATCGATCCGTCCCTCGAGGGAGCGGTGCCGCCGGGCGCCGTTCTCTTCGTGTTCGCGCGGGAGGCAGGCGCCGCCAGGGGGCCGCCCGTCGTCGTCAAGCGGCTCCCCGCGAGGTTTCCGGCGGCGTTCGAGCTGAGCGAGGCCGACTCGATGATGGGGCGGCCATTCCCCGAGACGCTCCTCCTCGAGGCGCGCCTCGATTCGGACGGCGATCCGAGCACGCGGCCGGCCACCGACCCCAGGGCCCGTCTCGACCGGGTGAAAGCCGGCAGAACCGGCCTCCACCTGGTCTTGCGACGCCCTCGCTGAGCCCGGCCCCACGCTGCGAGTGTGACGGTTCATTTCAGAGGGTGAATCACGGCGTGGATCTCCAGTCCAATTCGCGTGACCACCTGGAAAGCCGCCCGTGCCGCCCTGGCGCTCCTGGCCGCGCTCCCGTTCTCGGCCCGAGCCACCGAAGGGTCTGCGCTCGACGCCTCGCGGCCCGATCGAACCGAAGCGGAGCCCGTCCTGTTGCGTCCCAGGTATTCACCCGGGTACGGCGGCAGGAACGAACCGCAGGCGCGACAGGGGCTCCTTCTCTCCTTCGGGCTCGGTGGCGGTTCGCTCCATCTCTCCAACGAAGGACCGGGCCGTCTCGGCGCCGCCGACCTCGACTTCCGCATCGGCTACGGGTTCTCCGACCGCTTCCAGATGTTCATGGACTTCGACACCGACGTCGCCAGCAACGGTTTCGGCAACAGCGTCGGCTCCTGGACCTGGACGCTGCGCGGGCAGACCGTGCTCGCCGGCGATCGGGCCGGCAACGGCCTCAACGTGAACTTCGGCGCCGGATTCGGCGGGCTCACCTACGACACCGGCTACCGCTCGTCGAGCCCCACTGGTTTCGCGCTCGCCGGGGGCTTGTCCTACGACGCGCGCCTCACGCCCTGGTTCGCGCTCAGCCCCGAGTTCTTCGTCACCTGGCATCAGGTCCCCAACGTGCCGGGCATTCCCGATGACGTCTCCAGCATCTACGGCGTCCGGCTCAACCTGCTCTGGTACCTGCATTGAGACAAAGGCATCCCGCCATGCGGAAGCTCTCCGTCTTCATCCTCTCCCTCTTGCTGCTCCCGGCGATCGCGTCTGCGCAGTCCGCGGGTCCGCCGCCGCCTCCGCCCGATGCCCAGGGCGTCGAGACGGCGCGACCCGCGGACGCACAGCCGGACCTCCAGCCGCCCCCGCCTCCTGACGTCCCGCCATCGCGCGCGTCCGACGACGATCAGGTGGGCGTCCTGCAGCAGCGGCCGGATGAGGGCGCCGGCATCCTGCAGGGCTCCGGCGACGACGCGTTCAGCGCGCAATCGGCGCCGGTCTCACCGCCACCGAACCAGGCGGGCCAGTGGGTCTACACCAGCCAATACGGATGGGTCTGGATGCCGTACGGCCAGCAATACGTCGACGAAGGAGCCTACGGCGCCGCCTCGCCCTATCAGTATGTCTATTGCGTGGGAGCCGGCTGGTCGTGGATCGCCGCTCCGTGGCTTTGGGGTTGGGGGCCGTACCCGTACTTCGGAGTCTGGGGGCCTTTGCACTTCGGTTGGTACAGGGGACTGTATCGTTCTGGCTACGGATGGGGACGCTACCGCGGCGGCGCTCCGCGCGGCGGATATTTCGCGGGCGGATACGTGCGAGGTGGCGGCGCATATCGCGCAACCCGTCCTCTCGGCGGACGGTACGTTTCCAGATCCTACGGTTCGACTCGCTTCCAGGGCCCTGTGAGGACCTACGGCCCTGCACCAATTCGCGGTGGCTCGTTCGCTTCCGGCCGGATCGTTTCGAACGGCGCCCGCGGTGGATCGTTTCCTCACGCGAGCTCCCGGGCTCACGCCGGGGGTGGGTGGCGCCGGTGACGCCGGCGCGGAAGGGTGTTCAATCGGCGCCGCTCGGCGCCGCATCCCCAACAGCCTCGTTCAGAGTTCAGACAGCCGGCATGCCAGGGGGGCCTGCTGAGTGAGGGCGGCCATTGAGGCTTGCAGTGGCACGGTTCCTGAAGCAACCCTCCACGGTGACCTGGAATCTCGAGTCCGGTGCCTGCGCTGCCATCCTCATCTCCCTCGCCTCGGGCAGAGTCGCGGCAGCTGAGCAGCAGACCGCTGACACCGGCTGGCCGGCTGGCTGGAACAAGATCGGACCCGTCGAGGCCGGCGTGGTGGGCGGTCTGGGCATCAGCCTGATCTTCTTGGAGTTCCTGGTGAAGGCGCCGGCAACGCCGCGCTGGAACAGCACCATCCTCTTCGACGACGACGCGAGGAGCGCCCTGCGCGCAGGCTCGCCGGGAGGGCGCCAGCGAGCCGCGAGGGCCAGCGACATCGGGTATGCGGGCTTGCCGTTCTACGCCATCGGGGTCGAGGCGGGCCTCGTGACCTGGCTGGGGAAGGACAAGGGCGAAGTCGCGTTGCAGCTCGCGCTGATCAACGGGGAGGCTCTGATCATCAATGGGCTGCTCACTCGCATCGCCGAAAAGTCCGTGGGACGTTTGCGCCCGGACGGGACGGACACCTCGTCCTTCCCCAGCGGCCATACTTCCACCGCGTTCACCGTCGCCGCGGGCCTCTGCGTGCAGCACTCGCGCCTGGAGATCTACGGAGGCGTCGCCGACAAGCTGGTCTGCCCGGCTGCCCTGACCCTTGCAACGGGCACCGGCCTCTTGCGAATCGTTTCCGATCGGCATTGGGCCTCGGACGTCGTCGCGGGCGCGGTCCTCGGTTCGCTGGTGGGCGCGACCGTCTCCTGGGCGCACCTTCGCGGCGACGGCCGGACGCCGTCGGCATCGTTCTCGCTCGGGGCCGATGGACGATCGCTCGTCTACGGCGGGAGGTTCTGATCTACCGGACTTCCAGCTTCCCGATGCCGATTTCGTTTTGGCTCAGGAAGTCGTTGCCGAATTGATCACGGACGGAGGCCCGGAAGAGCGGGGAGGGCTGGGCGCCGTCGAAGACGGGGCCAGGGGTAGCGGGCTGCTGCAGCTTGAGCCGCACCGAGTAGAACACCTGGCCCGGCTGGACCTCGGTCACCTGCGTGAAGACCGTTCCCGCCACGCGCTTGCGGGAGACCGCCGTATACAGGACGTGGTCCGCGGCGCCGATCCGTCCAGCGGCGGCGCGCACGCCGCTCCCCGCTGGCAGCGCGGCGCCCGGAATGAAGAGCGTCGTGTCGGCGCCGACCCTGGTGGTGTCGAGAGGCAGGTTCATGCCGGTTGCGAACGATCCCGGGCCGCCACCGAAGAAGGTGGAGACCACCAGACGCTCGTTGGCGACGAGGTCGAGTTGGACGACCTGGGTGTTCGACTGGGCCGCGTTGGCGACCAGACGAACCCGCCCGGCGGTGGGAGCGGTGTAGACCAGGCCATGAACTTTGATGGTCGCGGAGCCGAAGGCTACGGGCGTGCCGGCGTCGCTAGCGCCAAGGGTCTGGGTGCCGAGAGACACGAAGCTGGCGCTCGTGCTGCCGACGCCACCCTCGCTTCCGGTGAATGTCAGGGGCGCGGGGGTGACCGCGCCGGCACCGGTGTCCGAGTTGGTAAAGGTCACGGTCCCGACGTAGTTGGGAATGGCATTGTCGAACAGGTCCTTCACGGTCACTCCCACGTTGACCGCATAGCCGGCGTTCGCATCGCCGGGCACCGAGAGCACGAGCTTCGCCGCGGCCGGGATCACGTTGATCGCGGCGTCGCAATGGAGAGCGGCGTTGGCGACGTCGGTCGCGGTCAACGTTTGCGCGCCGGTGGTGAGCAGGGCCGCGGAGAACGCGTGGCTGCCGGCGTCCGTCGCCGGAACGAACGTCGTGTCGGGGGGCAGGATCGCGCGGACGTCGGTCGAGCTC
>Ga0070708_100001070_pt1 | contig 20928 bp, 21 predicted proteins | sample KBSK5503metaG_FD_65469 | JGI IMG/M metagenome (GOLD analysis project Ga0070708, IMG submission 65469) | Corn, switchgrass and miscanthus rhizosphere microbial communities from Kellogg Biological Station, Michigan, USA - KBS K5-50-3 metaG | ecosystem: Host-associated > Plants > Roots >... | reverse complement strand
GATCAGGTAGATGCATCCTTCCCCTGTCCCCACCAGCCCTGCCGCCCGGCTCACGATGGCCTCCAGGACGTCCCGCAGCTCGAGCCGGTTCATCAGGCCGAGGGCGGTGTCGTGAAGCGCTGAGAGGTACTCGTTGCGCTGGCGAAGGTCGGCCTCAACCTGTTTGCGGTCGGTGATGTCCCGCACCACGATCTGCCCGGCTGGCCTCCCCGCGTAGGTGAAGGGGATCCCGGCCACCTCGACGTCGATGACCGTCCCGTCCAGCCGGACGAACTTCTCCTCGATGAGGGGTACGGGCTCGCCCTCTACGGTCTCCTGCTGGATCCGCTGGCTCACGACCTCCCAGTAGTCGGGATGGACGACGTCCAGGATTGGCCGGCCAACCAACGCCTCCGGGCCCTCGGCGCCGAGGAGTCGGGCGGCCGCCGAGTTGGCGAAGACGAAGCGTCCCTCGCTGTGCACCACGATAGCGTCCGGCGAGAGCTCGACGAGACGCCGGTAGCGCTCCTCGGTCTCGCGGAGCGCGACCTCCGCGCGCTCCTGTGTGATGGCCGCGCCCACGAGGCCGGCCGCAGCGCGCAGTGCGTCGATCTCGGCCGGCGACCATGCGCGTTCCTGGCCACAGGCCGCGACCCCTAGGTTCCCCCACCATTCCTCGCCGGCGAAGACGGGGACCACGGCGATCGAGCGCACGTCGTTCTCGTCCATCAAGGCCCGCTCCTGCTCGGGCAGGTCGCGTACGTGCCCGTGGACGATGTCGCCCTGCATGAAGACCTCGGGCCACCGGCCCAAGCCGGAGGCGGCGAACGGGGCGTTCAGAAGGAAGCGGGCACCGATCCTCGCCGGGACACCAAGACGAACCCACTCGTAGCAGATCCTCGGCTCGAAGTCGCCGTCCTCGGCCAGGTGCTTCTGAGACAGCGCCACCCAGTCGGCCTCGGCGGCCTCTCCCAGTCGCTGGAGCACCGTGTCGATGGCACCCCGCCACGCCCCGGTGCCGACGAACCGCTCCGCGGCGTACGTCACTGCTTCGAGGATCCCGCCGCGCCGGTGCAGGTCCCGTTCGACGCGCTTGCGATCCGACACGTCGCGGCCGATCGCCACGACGCCGACCACGCGCCCGTCCTCCTGCAGCGGGCTCGCCGTGAACTCGGCGGTCAGGTAGTCCCCCGAGCTCGCCATGATCCGAAGCTCGAAGGCCGGGAGATCCTGACCTTCCAAAGCCCGGGCCACGAGGTCCGTGGCCAGCGGAAGGTCGTCCGGGTGGACGAGCGGATCGAAGGGCTTTCCCACCCAATCCTGGAGCGGCCAGCCCGTGATCGCCTCGAAGGCGGGGTTGAGCGAGCCCAGGGTGCCGTCCGCTTCGATGGTGAAGATGGCGTCGTTGGCGCTCTCGACCAGCGAGCGGTGGTCCAAGGCATGCTTTGCGGGCACGGGCGTGGGCCCGCGCTCGGTCAGGTTGTGCATGTCCACGCTCCGCAGCTGCTTTCCCTCCCTTGTATCGGGTAGTCCCGAGTGTGGGTGAAGTTCCCCACCGGCTGGTGGCGGGGGTCCGGCGAGCGCGCGGTAGGCTCTGGACCGTGGACGCTGAGCAGGGAGGGTCGAACCCGGGAGACATCCACGGCCTTGAACGCCGGGTCCAGGAGGTCCCTCAGACCCTCGAGGAGTTCGGCCCCGACTACGCGATCGAACTCGATCCCACCGCCCACAAGGTCGAAGGGAGCGGGATCCGGGACGCCACCCTGGGGGCGAACGACGGCCTCGTCTCCGTTCTGACGATCATCGCCGGAGCGGCCGGAGCGGCCACGGGGAAGGCGGTGCTGCTGGCGGGGGTAGCCGCATTGGTAGGGGGCGCGATCAGCATGGGAATCGGCGCCTTCGTCTCGGCCAAGGCGTACCGGGCGTACTTCCTGCGAGAGCTCCAACGCGAGCTCCGGGAGATGCGGGAGGTGCCTGAGCTCGAGCGCGAGGAGATCCGCGAGGTGTACCGGGGGAGGGGATTTAGCGGTGAGGCGCTGGAAATGGTGGTGGAGACCATCACCTCCGACCCGAGGGTCTGGCTGCGCGTCATGATGCAGGAGGAGCTGGGGCTCTCCCAGGGCTTCGGCCAGCCTCTGGTTGCGGCCGCCACGATCTCGCTGTCCTTCTTGATCGGCGGGGCCATCCCGGTCATCCCGTTCGTGTTCGCTTCCGGAGTGGGGGCTCTCGGCCTGAGCTTCGTCCTCACGGCCATCGCCCTCGTGGTCGCCGGAGCGATGCGAACACGGTTCACGGGTGAGCGGCCGGCTCGTGCCGGCCTGGAGCTGGTTGCGATGGCGGCGGTAGGGGTCGGCATCGCCTACGGGATCGGCCGGCTCCTGCACGCTGCGGGGGTGGGCCGATCAGCCATCTGACCTGGGGTTTCGAATCCAATCAGCGCGGTAGACTTCCGGTGTAGACTGGCAAGTGGCCGAGGAAGGCTGGCGACCGAAAGCCGGAGGGGAAGTCTCGTGGCGGTCACGCAGGAAGAGCACCTCAAGGAACTGAGCAAGGGGTATCGCTTCGACTGGAAGGACCCGGCCCACTACGTCTTCCAGCCGAAGAAGGGGCTGTCTGAGGAGGTCGTGCAAGAGATCTCCTACATGAAGTCGGAGCCGGAATGGATGCGGAAGTTCCGGCTGAAGGCGCTCAAGCATTTCCAGTCCAGGCCCATGCCGTGGTGGGGCGCTGACCTGTCCGACATCGACTTCCAGGACATCTACTACTTCATCCGTTCGACGGAGAAGCAAGCCAAGTCCTGGGAGGACCTGCCCGACGACATCAAGAGCACGTGGGATCGGCTGGGGATCCCCGAGGCCGAGAAGAAGTACCTGGGCGGGGTCAGCGCGCAGTACGAATCCGAGGTCGTCTACCACAAGATCAAGGATGAGCTCGATGCGATGGGCGTGCTGTTCTGCGACATGGACACCGCCCTCCGGGAGCACCCGGACATCGTCAAGGAGTACTTCGGGACGATCATCCCGCCCAACGACAACAAGTTCGCCGCGCTGAATTCCGCGGTGTGGTCGGGAGGCTCGTTCATCTACGTGCCACCCGGTGTGCACGTGGACATCCCGCTCCAGGCCTACTTCCGGATCAACGCCGAGAACATGGGGCAGTTCGAGCGGACGCTGATCATCGCCGACGAGGGCGCGTACGTGCATTACGTGGAAGGATGCTCGGCGCCGATCTACACGACCGACTCGCTGCACTCCGCGGTGGTAGAGATCATCGTGAAGCGGGGCGCCCGGGTGCGGTACACGACCATCCAGAACTGGTCGACCAACGTCTACAACCTCGTTACGAAGCGGGCCGCTGCTTACGAGGACGCCGTCATGGAGTGGATCGATGGCAACATCGGCTCCAAGGTGACCATGAAGTATCCATCCATCTACCTGTTGGGCAAGGGCGCTCGCGGGGAGGTTCTGTCCGTTGCGTATGCCGGCCCAGGCATGCACACGGACGCCGGCGGGAAGGCGATCCACGCTGCTCCCCATACGAGTTCGATCATCACGTCGAAGTCGGTGTCGAAGGGCGGCGGCCGAACCGGCTACCGGGGTCTGGTTCGTGTGGAGCCGGGCGCGCACCACGCCAAGTCGATCGTGCGGTGTGACGCGCTGATCCTGGATCAGGAATCGCGCTCCGACACCTACCCGTATGTGGAGGTCGAGGAGGAGACGGCCCAGCTCGGCCACGAGGCCACCGTCTCGAGGGTCGGCGAGGACCAGCTCTTCTACTTGATGAGCCGGGGCCTGTCTGAGGCCGAGGCCACCGCCATGGTGGTGAACGGGTTCATCGAGCCGATCACCCGGGAGCTGCCCATGGAATACGCCGTCGAGCTGAACCGCCTGATCGAGCTCCAGATGGAAGGCGCCATCGGCTAGCTCTACGGCGGGGGGGGTGGCCGCCCCGACCTCATTGCGTTTCGTGGTTCGCCCGGTCGGGCCTCTTATTGGCCCCCTAGCCGTGACGAGACTGCTTTCCTGTAAACCTCCCAGTCGTGATCCCCGCGCTCATAGGCGGGGATTTCGCGGTCAAGTTCGAAGAAGGTCCGTTCGATACTCTGAAGAGTTAGTCCTGGGGTTTTCGCCGCTGTCTCGCGTGCAAGCTCCGCGAACCACTCGTAGTCAGCCCAACTGGGAACCACCCAAGTACCAGACTCGTAGTTGCCAGGGTGGTCTTTCTTTAGCTTCTCCCAACCGTCGCTGGAAGCGACGAGCGCGACGGCATAGGCGCGTCGGTCAACGATGAGGTGTGACTTAGGCCACAGGGCTGCTAGGAGGGCGGAGCCCGTTGGCGCGCTGCCGAATCCGTGGAAGGCACTGAGCCCGTGGTCCGGCGCTGGCGACTGATCATCTCTACGCACCTGGTGGCGGGTTCCGTCTGGAAAAACGATTCGCAGCCCGTCCGACGTGTGTGCATCAACGACCCGATCCTTTTCGACGCGGAGTTGTGGATCGACCCACCTCTCTCGCTTGAAGTTGGCGACTCCCAGAAGCAGGTGGTGCCAAGTAGATGCTAGATCTGGTGGCCAGGGGTCATCCGCATCAAGCAAATCCGTGTATTGAGTCCATACAGAGGCCGCGAGGGCTTCGACGTCTTCCCACAAGTGAGCAGCAGGCTGCTTGGCGAATCGGGGAGCGTATTTCCCGACCGCAGACAGCGTGAGTCCTTCGAATTGAGCCATCGTCAGTCTCACCAAAGCCGATTTCGCAAGAACTGTCCGAAGGTTGCCATCTCCGCACGATACTCAGTCAGCTTGGCTTCGCGCCAGTGCAGCGGAGCCAAGGCGAGAGTTTCGGCTCCGGTGCTTTGAATGCGAAATTGGCGCATGACGTATGGGCGCAGACACAGGATGGTGTCGAAGGGAACGGACGCCCGCTCCGAATAGAACTCCGCGAGGTGCATTAGCAAGAGTGCTCGGAGCGCTAGGTTCTGGTTTCGAAGGCTCTCCTCGCCATCTTCGGGTGGGAGTTGGGGAAGCTGGGCACAGACCTCAACCCATGGGAACGAAAGACCCCATTTCAGATGCCCCTGACACGAGGCCGTCGTCGGTACGCCATGTGCCCGGAGAGCGGCCACAACTGGAGCGATGAGCTCGTCGACCCTTCTGCCGAGGGCATCTGAAAGCTGCGCTGTTTCGCTGACGGCTTGGTTCCACGGCAGATGAGGCCGGAGGGCCGACGACAGGAGGTCCGTCGCTATGAAGTCGAGGGGATGCACGCCGCTAGGCTAACGGGAGCCACCGACATGACTTTGGCGGGCTACAGCCAGAATTGGCAGGGCTGATGAGTTACAGGCGATCCGCTATGGCGGCGCTCGATCCTCCAACACCTTCCCATCCGGCCGCCTGAACACCGGGCGGCCGTCCATCAGCTCCAGCCGGAAGCCTGCCGGTTGATGGACGAGCCGGTGATGGCGGCGGCACAGCAGCAGCAGGTTCGAAACCGCGGTCATGCCCCCGTCCGCCCAGTGCCTGATGTGGTGGGCGTCGCACCACGGCGGTGGGCGATCACAGCCGGGGAAGCGGCAATGCCCGTCGCGGACGATGACGGCCCGCCGCATCGGAGCCGGCACCACGACCGTGCGGCGGCCCACGTCGAGGGGCTCGGACCGGGCCCGGGTGACGACGCGCGTGACCGACGCGTCGCAGGCCCACCGCCGGACGATCTCGGGATGGACGGGACCGACATGCTCGAACTCGCTGCGCCACCCGGCCTTGCCCTCGAGCGACTCGAGGTCGACGATCACGGCCACGTGCGGCCGTTCGCCGGCCACCAGCGGCCGGTCGGGCGCGTCGAGCCAGCGCCGACAGATCTCGCCGAGCGCATCGACGCGCCGCTGCGGGGGAGTCCGCTGGTCCTGCGGGTCTCGGCGCCGGCGGTCCGCATCCATGCAGTCACGCAGTGCAGCGAGCACGGTCTCACCGGTCTCCGGGTCCAGGTCCCCGTCGACCCGTACCATCCCCAGGATCGTCGTGGAGACCCTCAGTCGACGCTGCTCGCGGAGCCGTTCGGCCTCCTTGAGCCCTTGCTCCCAATCCAGCTTCTGCCGCCAGTGGAAGACGGTGTGCTGGAGCTGTCGAGCTGGAACCCTTCTCGCGGCCTCGACCAGCGCCGGCTCGGACTCGTGGAACTGGGCCGGATGTGCCTGCCGCGCCCATACGAGCATCTGAACCGCTGAGGAGGTGAGCTCGCCGGTGGCGAGCGCCTCCCTCGTGTGCGGCATCCGTTCGAGCGAGCGGGCCGTCCTGATCTCCTTTGAGGCCGCGGTCCACCCGAGCCGATGCTGGTCCACGAGCCATGATGCGGTCGAGAGATACCCCTCCCGCCGGTGCGACTGCCGGCGGTGGATCTCCGAGAGCCTGCGGAGCCGTTCCGCATCCAGCGCCTGCCCGGCACGTTGCAGCTCGGCGAAATCGGTTTCGAGCTGCTCGTCCGATACCGCTCGTACGTCTTCGTTCTGGAGCGACTCGATCGCTGATCGAAGCTCGCTCATCCGAGTACCCTATCGAACATATGTTCGGATGGTATGAGCCCGCGGCCCACCTGTCAGTGAGTCTCGTCACAGTTGGTTCGAAAAGATCGACAAACCCCTCCCATTGCTTCCTATGGCAAGGCACCGGTCAGTCCCACTCGGAGGAATCCGACCCCGCTGATAGGATTTCAGGCGTGAGCCAACAGACCGCCACCGGATTCTCGAAGACTGCCCTCGATCGACTGGACGGCGCTCGCTCGGCCACGCTGCGCGCAGTGAGCCGGCAGGCCTTCGAGCAGTTCGAGGCCATGCCGATGCCATCCCCCGGGACCGAGGAGTGGCGGTACACGGACCTCCGGGAGTTCGACCTCGCCCTGGATCCATTCGTGCCAGAGGCCAAGGCCGCAACCCTCGACGACGTGAAGCCGGACCTGCTCGCGGCAGCGGGGGACGTGGGCGAACGCGCTGGCCTCGCCGTCCAGCACAACTCGACGGTCGTCATTTCGCATCTCGACGCTGACCTCGCCCGACGGGGTGTCGCGTTCGCATCCCTGGACGAGGCGGCCCCCGGACAGCTTCAGGGACGCCTCCACGACGCGGTTCCGACCTCCCGGACCCGGTTCACGGCACTGCACGGCGCTTTCCGGACTGGTGGGACGTTCGTGCACGTCCCCGCCAACGTTCGCGTCGAGCTCCCGCTGCAGACCCTCACGTACATCGACCGGGACCGCCTCGCGGTCTTCCCCCACACGCTCATCGTCCTCGACGAGGGCGCCGAGCTCACATTCATCGACCGATATGTCTCCCCGGATCTCGAGCGCGCCTTCTCCGACGCCGTCGTCGAGCTGTACGTCGGGCCCGGGTCGAAGCTGCGGTACGTCTCGCTTCAGGACTGGGGGAGGGGCGTGACCCATCTCTCCGTCCAGCGAGCCATCCTGGGCCGGGACGCCGAACTGCGATCGTTGGCGGTATCGTTCGGTGCCAGCCTTTCCCGGACCGAGGTGGAGAGCGTCCTGGAGGGCGACGGAGGGTCGAGCGAGATGCTCGGGGTGTACTTCGCCGGCGGCGATCAGCACTTCGATCACCGCTCGATCCAGGACCACCTCGGCTCCCAGACCGCCAGCGACCTCCTGTACAAGGGCGCCCTGAAGGATCGCTCGCGCACGATCTACTCGGGGACCGTGATCATCCGGAAGGGCGCGCACAAGTGCAACGCCTACCAGACCAACCGCAACGTGTTGCTCTCCGAGCAGGCCAAGGCGGACTCGATCCCGAACCTCGAGATCCTCTCGAACGACCCGGTCCGGTGCGGCCACGCGGCCAGCGTGGGCCCGGTCGACGAGGATGTCCTCTATTACCTGCAGAGCCGGGGTATCCCTCGCGGCGAGGCCGAGCGCCTCGTGGTGTTCGGATTCTTCCAGGAGGTCCTCGACCGGATCACGATCCCCGAGGTTCGATCCAGTCTGGAGGCGACCATCGCCGCGCAGCTCGGCGGCGGGGTCGACGCGGACGGGGGGCGGATCGATGCTGTTTGAGGTGGCCAAGACTTCGGACATCCCCGAGGGTGAGGCCCGCCGGTTCGTGGTGGATCGGATCGAGATCGCCGTGGCCAATCTCGGGAACGGCCAGTTCGTGGCGGTGGACGATATCTGCTCGCATGCCGAAGCGTCACTGTCGGAGGGCGAAGTGGACGTGGACAGCGAGACCATCGAGTGTCCCCGGCACGGTTCCAGGTTCGACCTGCGCACGGGCAAGCCGAGGACCCTTCCCGCGACGGTTCCCATCGCGACCTTCCCGGTGAAGGTCGAGGGGGACACGATCCTGATCGAATTGGAGGACAGATAAGTGGCACGGACCGCTGACACACTCGAGAAGACCGCCGCGGCCTCCCTGGAGATCCGGGGGCTTCGGGCCTCGGTGGAGGGGAAGGAGATCCTCAAGGGAATCGACCTGACCGTCCGCCAGGGGGAGGTGCACGCGCTGATGGGGCCGAACGGGTCGGGGAAATCCACCCTGGCACATGTGTTGATGGGCCGGCCGGGTTACACGGTGACCGCCGGCCATATCCGCTTCAAGGGCCAGGACATCACCGCGCTGAAGCCCGACCGGCGCGCCCAGCTCGGGCTGTTTCTGGCATTCCAGTACCCGACGGAGATCGCCGGCGTATCGGTAGTGAACTTCCTCCGCTCGGACTACAAGGCGGTGAAGGGGGACCAGATCTCTGCGCTGGCCTTCCGCAAGCGCCTCAAGGAGAAGATGGCCCTACTGGCGGTGGAGGACCAGATGGTCAACCGCTACGTGAACCAGGGGTTCTCAGGGGGAGAGAAGAAGAAGAACGAGATCCTCCAGCTTGCCGTGCTGGAGCCGGACATCGCGGTCCTCGACGAGACGGACTCCGGACTCGACATCGACTCGCTGAAGGCCGTGGCGACCGGGGTACGGCAGCTGGTTGGGCCGAACCTCGGGGTCTTGCTGATCACGCACTACCAGCGCATCCTGAACTACATCACGCCGGACCGGATCCACGTCATGATGGACGGCCGGATCGTGCTCTCCGGCGGTCCAGAGCTGGCCCCGGAGCTCGAGCAGAAGGGGTACGAAGGGTTGCGCAAGGAGCTCGGCCTCGAAGCGGGCGAGGAGCCCGAGTCGAAGTGAGGGAGGGCCGCGTGGGGAAGGTGATCGAGCACGGGAGCGGGGCGCTGGACGCAGAGCGGATCCGCAAGGACTTCCCCATCTTCGAACGAACCCCTCACGGGAAGCGACTGGTCTACCTGGACAGCGCCAACACCAGCCAGAAGCCACGGCAGGTGATCGACGCGGTCACGGATTTCTACGAGCGCCACAACGCGAACCTGTACCGGGCGGTGTACGAGCTTGCCGAGGAGGCCACCGCGAAGTTCGAACAGGCTCGCGTGCGGCTGGCCGCATTCGTGGGCGCGCCCGACCCTTCCTGCATCGTCTTCAATCGGGGCACCACCGAATCGATCAACCTGGTGGCGCACGGCTACGGGCGGAAGTTCGTCCGTGAGGGCGACGAGATCCTCCTGTCCGACCTCGAGCATCACTCCAACCTCGTGCCCTGGCAGTTCTGCGCCCAGGCCACGGGCGCCAGGCTCAGGTTCATCCCGCTGGGTGAGGACGGGGCGCTCGACCTGTCGAACCTTGACCGGCTGATCACCGAACGGACGAAGCTGGTCGCGATCACGGGGCAGTCGAACGTCATCGGCACGCTGCCGCCGATCAGGCGCCTGGCAGACGCCGCCCACTCCGTGGGTGCCGTGATCGTGGTCGATGGAGCTCAGCTCGTCCCGCACAACCGGGTCGACGTCGACCAGCTGGACATCGATTTCCTCACGATCTCCGGGCACAAGATGCTCGGGCCCACGGCTTCCGGCGGCCTGTACGGGAGGCGAGAGATGCTGGACCGGATGGATCCGTTCCTGGGCGGGGGCGAGATGATCATGGAGGTCCACCGCGACCACTCGACGTTCAAGGACCCGCCACACAAGTTCGAGGCCGGGACCATGAACATCGCCCAGGAGATCGGGCTGGTGGCCGCGGTCGACTACCTCGAAGAGATCGGCATGGACGCCGTCCGTCAGCACGAGAGGGAGCTGACCCGGTACGCCATCGATCGACTCATGGACGCGGGGGCCAGGGTCTTCGGGTCCCACGACCCCGAGACTCGCGGCGGCGCAGTGTCGTTCTGGTACCACGACATCCACCCGCACGATCTGGCCCAGGTGCTGGACCAGGAGGGCGTGTGCGTGCGGCCGGGCCATCATTGCGCGCAGATCCTCATGCGTGTCCTCGGCGTCCCGGCCACGACTCGGGCATCCTTCTACGTGTACAACACGAACGAGGACGTGGACGCGCTCATCGAGGCGCTCGGGAAGGTGGAGGCGTTCTTTGGCGCTTGAGGAGCTCTACAAGGAAGTCATCCTGGACCACTACAAGAGCCCCCGGAACAAGCGGTCGCTCCCGGGTGCGGAGCTCTCCTGCAAGAAGAACAACCCCCTTTGTGGAGACGAGATCGCCATCCACGCGCACCTCTCCGATGGCCGACTGGCCGAGATCTGCTTCGAGGGCCAGGGATGCTCCATCAGCCAGGCCAGCGCTTCGATGCTGACCGAGGCCGTGACGGGAAAGTCGCGGCAAGACGCGGAAGCCCTTGCCCAGCGGTTCCGGGGCATGATGGAGGGCAAGGTCGAGCCAGAGGAAGAGACCTTCGGCGACCTGGTCGCGCTCAAGGGGGTCGTGAAGTATCCCGTGCGGATCAAGTGCGCCGTCCTGGCGTGGGACGTCCTCCAGGAGGCCCTGGCGGGCGCCGGGCATGCTGCCGCCGACGCCCCGCACTGATCCATCCCTCGTGACCGGCGTCCTGGTTCGGCCGGCTACTCGACTCGACGCGGCCCGGGTTTCCGAATTGATCGTAGACACGCCGGGAGGCCTGGCCGAGGTCGTGGGCGGCCGGGACGGCGCACTTCGGATCGTCAGAAAGACTTTCGTCAGCCCTGGCAGCTTCTACGGTTACCCGTACACCCTGGTGGCCGAGCAGAGTGGGACAGTGGTCGGGGAGATGGTGCGCCTCTCCGGCTCGACGTGGAGGCGCCTGTGGGGGCGGACGGGCCTGGCCATGCTCGTCGCCAGCATGCCCCGTGACGTCTGGCATCTGGCCTGGCGTGGGAGCCTGGCCGGGCGGGTGATGGCTCCCATCGCCGGCGACGTGCTGTACGTGGTGTCACTTTCGGTGGCGGCCCGCAAACGGGGGCTGGGGATCGGGGCCACGCTGCTGGCGAGAGCCGTCGAGGAGGCCGCCGCCGCCGGGCTCCGGGCAGTCGCCCTCGACGTGGCTGTCTCAAACAACGACGCGATCCGGTTCTACCTTCGCGAGGGTTTCGCCACCGTCTCCGAACGCAGGCATCCTGTGGCACGGGGGCTTCCCGCGGGAGGCTCGATCCGGATGGAACGTCCGACCCGCTGAGTCGGCCCCGGCTGCGATACTTTCCCCCCGTGTTCCTCAGGGACCATGAAGTCGGAGGCAGGGTTGCGCGGCATCTCATTCGAGGGGATCGGGTGCTGGACTACGGGGCCGGCACGGGCCTGATCAGCCGCTGGCTGGCCGAACAAGCCGGGATCCGGCCGACCCTCGCCGACCTGGTGGAGTACGGCAATCGCCGTCGGGACTTCCCGTTCCTCAAGATGGAGGACCCCTTCCACGTTCCGGCCGAAGACGGCGCCTTCGACGTGGTCCTGCTCCTGTTCGTCCTGCACCACAACGTCTACGAGGCCCAGAGCAAGGTCCTGGCCGAGGCGGCCCGGCTCGCCGGTCAGCGCCTGATCGTGTTGGAGGACACGCCGCGCTCACGGGTGGATCGGGCGTTCAACGTGTTCTGGGACAAGGTGCTCAACCTTCGGCACGGGATCCCCACGCCGTTCACCTTCCGCAGTGTGGAGGAGTGGCAGGCCGTTTTCATGGAACACGGTCTGGAGGCCCTCCACGTGGAGACCTACCGGCCCAGGTGGCCGACGCTGGCCACCTATCACCACACCCTGTTCGTGCTGGAGCACGAGTAGGGCACGCATGCGCGTCGAACTGACCGATGACCCAATCCACTTCCGGACCCGGGACTGGAGCGATCTCGTCTTGGCCGATCCCTCCGGGACGTTCTTCCACACGCCTGCGTACCTCAAGCTGTGGTGGGAGGAGTTCGGAAGCGGATCGTTGCTCCTGGCCTTCGCCGATGAGGAGGAGCGAACGGTTGGGGCCTGCGGATTCGAGCTCGTGGACGACACGCTCCGGTTCCTCGGCGGGTTCGACGTGACCGACTACATGGGACCTGTGGGGTTGCCCGGCCGGGAGGAGACGGTGGCGAAAGAGTTGATGGCCGCGGTCATGGACCAGGAATGGACCAGCGCGGACCTCCGCGGATTGTCGTTGGACTCCCCCTGGCTGGGAGCTATCGAGGCGGCCGCCGCCGCGCAAGGGCTCGCCGTCCGGCGAGGCGAGGATGGCGTGGCCCCGTTCATCGAGCTCTCCGCCTCGTTCGATGCTTACCTGGCGGCGCTGCCGGCCAAGCTCCGGCACGAGATCCGGCGAAAGGAACGCCGCCTCGCCGAGGGGACGGGCGGGTTCGAGCTCAGGCTCGCCACGCTCGGGACCCTCCAGGCGGACCTGGACCGGTTCATCGAGCTGCACAAGGCCAGCCCCGGCCCCAAGGGCAGGTTCATGCACGCCGGGATGGAGATCTTCTTCCGCCGCCTGGGGGAGGCCTTCCTTCCGCTGCACCAGTTCCACCTCGCCTTCATCGAGGTCGGTGACCGAAAGGTGGCCGGGGCTATCGGGTTTGCCTTCCGAAATGCATTTTCCCTGTACAACTCGTCGTTCGACCGCGAGTTCGGCAAGCTGTCCCCCGGCATGGTGCTGGTCGCCCACCTCATCCGCCGAGCCATCGAGCAGGGCCGCGAGCGCTTCGACATGCTGAAAGGTGACCTCGCGTACAAGTACCAGTTCGGCGCGTCGCCCAGGCCCATCGGAAGGCTGATCGTGTCGCGGTCGAGCTGACGCCTACTCCGGTGGCGCGACGCTGCCCTCGGCCAGCATGCGGCCGTTGGCGCCCGTCAGTACGACGTGGTCGAAGCTTGAGAGATTGGCGCCCGTCACCATCCCGGTCCATCCCTCACCGTTCGCGTCGAACTTGATCGGGAACGGGACCGTGATCTCGCGTCCGGACCGATCCTGGAGCGTGACGGTCACCGGGTCGGACCATCCCGGCGCCCTCGCCAGGACGAGGACCCAGCTCTGTCCCTTGTCGGAGTCATACATCGTCACCGACCCGTCCAGGGTCACACCGGGCGCAGCGGTCAGCGTGCCCGCGCGGACGTCCTTGCCGCCCAGCGCGCCGAGGAACCTTCGGTAGGCGAGGGCGTCCTCACGGAAGTGGTTGGCCTTGTTCTGCGCGACCCCGGCCCAGGCTCCCACGCCGGCGATCACGATCAGCGCCGCGGCCATGGCCTGCCAGGCGAAACGAAACGGCCGCCGACGTGACGGCGGCGTGGTGGGCTCGGCCCACTCCTCCTCCAGGACGGCCAGCACCCGCTCCTTGAGCTCCGGCGGCGGCTCGGCGACGTGCGCCGCCCCCGCGAACAGCGCCACGCCCTTGTCGAGTTGAGTGGCGTCCTCGCGGCACGAGGCGCATCCGCGGAGATGCCGCCGGATCGCGGCGGTCTCGGTCTCGCTGAGCGTCCCCAGGACGTAGTCGGGGAGCTGCGGGCGAACCCCCTCACACCTCATGCTCGACCTCCAGGACTTCGCGGATCTTGGCCAGGGCGGTTCGGATGCGGGTCTTCGCCGTGCCGATGGGGATGCCCTCCAGCTCCGCCACTTCGGCGCTGGTCTTGCCCTGGAAGTACGCCAGCTCGAGCGCAGCGCGCTGGCCGGGGGTGAGCGAGCCCATCGCGGCCTTGGCCCGGCCCACCAGGTCCTGGGCCTCCACTCTCTCCTCCGGGCTCGGCTCGACGGCGGCCTCGGGGTCTTCCTGGGAGGCCATCGTCCGGGTCTCCAGGACCCGCCGGCGGATCAGGTCGATGGCCAGGCTCCGGGCGATCAGCAGGACCCACGTGTCCAACGACCCACGGGAGGGGTCGTAGGATCGCGCGGTTCGCCATACCTTGACGAAGGTATCCTGGACCAGGTCCTCGGCCTGCGAGGGATTTCCCAGCATCACCAGCCCCAACCCGAACACTCTCGGAGCGAATCGGTGGTACATGTCCTCTGCCGCGCGGGCGTCCTTCCGGAGGAAGTCCCGCATGAGGTTGGATCCGGTTCGAGGGCTCTCGCGCATCGAGGACAGACTACCCCCGCTCCCCCTCACGCCAGGTAGTACGGACATGGGGTGGCCACGGTTCAATGCGATTCGGCTCTTCGGCGAGATTGCCGGCGATCAGGCGAAGGCGCGGAGGTGCTGGAGGACGGTTTCAGCTACGGCGTCGTCCCCACCGGTCTGGAGGATGCCCTCCGCTAGGTAGTACTCGGCCGGGACCCGGCGGCCTGCCACGAGGGCGAAGGCATAGGCCCGCCCCCTGACGAGGGCATCGGCTGGCTTGTCCCCAGGCGGCGCCTCTCGAGGCGCCAGGCCTCGGTGCCAGGTCCCTCCGCCGACCGCCTCCAGCTCAACCTTCACGCTCCTCCCGGGAAAGGACAGGCCCGCCACCGAAAGGGCGTATGGAATGGTCCGGATGGCCAGGTCGTTCACGCAGAAGATCGGCGGGTGTTCCAGCCGCGGCGGGTTGCCACCGCCGGCCAGGATGTCCTCCCCGTGGAGCCACCATTCCACGACGCGGGACTGGATCAGGTAGCTGACGCCGATCTCGCCGACCGTCCAGTTCACCTTCCTCGTGGACCACTCCTCGGGCGGGATCTTCGCGGCCCGCGCCAGGACCAGGTCGGCGGCTCGCCCCCACTCGGTGACGACCGACCGGAAGGGAAGCTCGGCGCGCCGACGAACGCCGAATTCGTTGAACGCGTCGATGGTGAACGGCCCGTCCTCCAAGCCCTTCAGGAACTCCTCGAGCTCCGAGGGTGTCTCGCCGGCGATCACGGCAGCCGCGGCCACCTCGGAGGCGGCCAGGTGGGCGACGATGTCGCGGCTGCGCCACCCGGGACTGGGGCTCTCCTGCTCCCACGCCTCGGGCGGCGTGTATTGGATGGTGCGTCCCAGGGCTTCCCTCTCGGCTCGCGCCGTCCCCAGGAGCCACGTGCGATCGAGGGGCGTCATCAGCGGCGCGGATTGTACCCTGGCCGAGTGCGGGTCCTGGTGGCGCCGGACAAGTTCAAGGGGACGCTGACCGCGCCCCAGGCTGCGGACGCCATCGCCCGTGGCTGGGCTCGAGCGGACCCGAGCGCCCAGATCGATACGGCCCCGATGGCCGATGGGGGAGAGGGCACCCTCGACGCGCTGGTCGCCGCGGTGGGAGGCGAGCGACGACGAGTGAGCGTGTCGGGCCCCCTCGGCGACCCCATCGATGCCGAGTTCGCGATCGTCCCCACTCCGGAGGGGCCGACGGGGATGGTGGAGATGGCTCGGGCCTCGGGTCTGGAACTCATCTCGCCCGCCCGGCGCGATCCGAAGCGAACCAGCACCCGGGGAACGGGTGAGCTCATCCTGGCGGCGTGCCGTGCGGGGGTTCGGCGGGTCCTGGTCTGCATCGGGGGGAGCGCCACCAACGACGCCGGGGCTGGCATGGCCCAGGCCCTGGGGATCCGCATGCTCGACGAGGAAGGGCGGGACCTGGGCGCGGGAGGGGCGGCCCTGGTGACGCTGGCCCGGATCGACATGGGCGGCCTCGACCGGTTGGTGGCGGCGACCACGTTCGTGGTCGCCACCGATGTCGACAACCCGCTGGTGGGCCCGCAAGGGGCCTCGGCAACGTACGGGCCCCAGAAAGGAGCCTCGCCGGAGGACGTGGCCCTGCTCGACCGAGCCCTCGGCCATTTCGCCGCCGTGGTGTACCGCGACCTCGGCGTAGACGTTCGGACCGTGCGAGGTGCGGGGGCGGCGGGGGGCCTGGGCGCCGGGCTGGTCGCCTTCCTCGGTGCCCGACTCCGCCCGGGCGTGGACGTGGTGATGGAGGCCCTGCGGCTGCCCGAGCGCATGGAGGGAGCGGACCTGGCCGTGACCGGCGAGGGGACATTCGACGAGCAATCTCTGCGCGGCAAGGCACCGGCCGGGGTCCTGCGGGTGGCGGAGGAAGCTGGGGTCCCCTCGCTGATCCTGTGCGGCCGGCGAGAAGGAGACGCGGTGCCGGCCCGGATCTTCGCCCTGGCCGATCGGTTCGGCTTGGAGGCGGCCATGACGCGCCCGGGGCCGCTGCTGGCCGACCTGGCGGCGGAGGTGGCGCGGGAGCTGGCCAAGGAGCGGTCGGGTGGCCCGAGCCGTTGACCGCTTCCGCCGAGCGGCGGCGGATCGGGGGCTCTCACTCGACATCCGGACCTTTGCGGAGGGCACCAAGACCGCGGAGGCAGCGGCCCAGGCCGTCGGATGTGATGTCGCGCAGATCGTGAAGTCGCTGGTGTTCGTGGCGGATGGGAGGCCTGTGGTGGCACTGACTTCCGGCGCGAACCGGGCAGATCCCGAGCGACTGGCTGCCGTCATCGGGGCCGAGGACGTCCGCCGGGCCACCCCCGAAGAGGCGCGGGAGGCCACCGGGTTCAGCATCGGCGGGACGCCGCCCTTCGGACACCCCGCGCCCCTGCCGACGCTCATCGACCGCGACCTGTTGGCCTGGGAGCTGCTGTGGGCCGCTGCCGGTGCCCCGGACGCCGTGTTCCCGATCCACCCCGACGGGCTCGTGCAGGTCACGGGAGGCGCCGTGGTCGACCTGAGGGTCGAGACATGAGGCCTCGGCGTCGCGCAGACGTGCTCACCGCCGCCATCGTGGTGGCGGTCCTGGCTTCGGGGGCCGGCTTCCTCCTGCTGGACCGGGGCTCCGGCGGAGGCGGCGATACCACCTCGTCTCCTTCGGTGAGCGGCTCGCCGAGTCCCTCGTCGCGCACCCTTCCCACGGTCCACGGGAGGCCCAACATCGTGCTCATCCTTGCTGACGATCAGCGATGGGACACGCTTGACGCGATGCCCGAGGTGCGATCGAAGTTCGTCGATCTCGGGGTCACGTTCACGAACAGCTTCGTCGTCAACCCCGAATGCTGTCCCAGCCGGGCGAGCATCCTGACCGGTCAGTACTCGCACACGACCGGGGTCTACAAGAACGAGCCTCCGAACGGTGGGTTCCGCTCTTTTCGGGACGCCGACACCATCGCCACGCGGCTGCATGGGGCCCGGTACAGCACGGCGCTCATCGGCAAGTATCTGAACGGCTACGCCAAGGCCGGATATGTCCCGCCCGGATGGGATCGTTGGGTGGCGTTCACCACCTCCGGCCAGGGTGCGGGCGACGGCGACTACTACGACTACGACCTTTCCGTGGACGGCCGGGCGGTGAGCCACGGGCGCCGGCCCAAGGACTACTCCACGGACGTGCTCGCAGACGACGCGGTGTCCTTCGTCCAGGGAGCCGACCCGACGCGTCCTCTCTTCCTGTATTTCGCCCCCAAGGCCCCACACGAGCCTCCGGTCCCGGCCCCTCGCCACGAGATCGCGTTCTCGGACCTGCCTCCCTGGCGGCCTCCCAGCTACAACGAGGCGGACGTCTCGGACAAGCCAGGATACGTGCGAGGCCGACCACCCTTGGGCCCCGTCCGGAGGGCGGGGCTGGACACGTTGCGGATCGCGCAGTACCGGACCCTCCTCGCGGTGGACCAAGCGGTCGGGCGGATCGTGGATGCCCTCGATGGGGCCGGAAGGCTCACCAACACGCTGCTCGTCTACGCCTCCGACAATGGATTCCTGTGGGGAGAGCATCGCTTGCTGAGGAAGCTTGTCCCATACGAGGAGAGCATCCGGGTGCCCCTGGTAATCCGGTACGACGCGAAGATCCCGCTCACCCGGACGGACGATCACCTGGTGCTGAACACCGATTGGGCCCCCACCTTCGCCGAAGCCGCAGGCGTGCGCCTCTCGAACCCGGAGGGTGCGAGCCTCTTGCCGCTCCTGTCCGCGGTCTCCTCGGCGGGGCTCAGGTGGCGGGGCGACTTCCTCGTCGAGCACCTCCAGAGCTGGGACGCCGTGCCCAGCTACTGCGCGGTGCGGGGAGAGAGCTGGTTTACGTCCGCTACGCCACGGGGGAGAAGGAGTACTACGACCTGGTGCACGACCCCGCCGAGCTCCAGAACGTGGCCGCCGATCCGGCCCACGCTCCGGCCGTGAAGGCGGCAGACCGGCGCCTGCATGCGTTGTGCCGGCCCCCACCCCCCGGGACGTCTCTCTGAGCGAGCCGGGAAGCTCCAGTCGGGGAGTGTCCAGGACGATGGGTATAATCGAAGGCGATCGACCGTAGGTCAGGAGGGCTCGTGGTCAATCTCACCGAAACGGCTGCAACCAAGGTCAAGGAACTGCTTGCGCAGGAGGGGCGTTCGGACATCGCCCTTCGCGTGGCCGTCCAGCCCGGTGGATGCTCAGGCCTGCGTTACGCCATGTACTTGGACGACGAGTCGGGCGACGGTGACCAGGCTGCCGAGCAGTTCGGCGTCCGGGTAGTGGTTGACCGCATGAGCGCCCCCTACCTCCAGGAGGCGAAGATCGACTTCGTCGACAACCTGGAAGCGTCCGGGTTCACCATCGACAACCCCATGGCTCAGGGCAGCTGCGCCTGCGGGCACTCGTTCCACTAGCTTCCCGCCGATCTTCCACCCGCTCGCGCGCGGCGCCTACAGGCCCAGCTTCTTTTTGGCCATCTGGGTGCCTTCCACCATGTTGACGAGCTTGCGGTAGGCCACGTCCCACGAACGCGTTCGCAGGCCGCAGTCCGGCGTCACCTGGATCCTGGCGGGATCGCCGAACACCTCCACCGCGTACAGGATCCGGTCCCTGACCAGCTCGGGCGGCTCGATGAAATCGGTGTGGATGTCGATCACGCCCAGGCCGAGCGAGGGCCGGTAGGAGAGGTCCCGAAACTTCGCGATCACGTGATAGCCGGGGCGGGCCTCGTGAGAGACCCCCAGCTCCCGGCTGTCGTAGTTGGCGAACCCGACGGCGAACTGCTTGCAGGCCGTCATGGCCTCGATGCCCGGGAAGAACAGCTGGTAATCCGAGAAGCAGAGGTGCGTGGAGAAGACGGCGTCCAGGCCCCGAACGCTCTCGTTGAAGCTCTGCGCGAACAGGTCGAGCTCGTCGGGCTCTGTGCTCCCGCCGGGCTCGTCCAGCTGCATCCATGTGGCTCCCAGCCCGATCAGCGCCTCGAGGTTCGGCCGGATCATGTTGCGGGCCACGTCCACGATCAGTTGCCGCCGGGCGCCGCTGCGCTCGGCCTTTCGCTGGGCGTGGGGTACCCGGAGATCGTGGTCGGTGAAGTAGTGCTCGTCGAAGCTCCAGTCCCCGATGGTGTACGCGCCCGTGATGGGGACCTTCAGCTCCGTCCTGGCCACGCCTCTGAGGAAGGAGAACTCCTCGTTGTGATAGGGCTCCTTGAGGGAGATGGGGGCCACCACGGCGGCCTTGGAGTAGTACTTGTTGTCGAAGGCCCGGACGCTGCCGCGCCACTCGAACCCCTCCGAGTGCGCCACTGCCCACTGGTACATCTCGGTCCGCTGCTGTTCGCCGTCGTAGACCACGTCGAGGCCGGCCGACTCCTGCATCCGAAGGCCGTACCGGCTGGACCACCGCTTGACCTCGTCCTTCTGCTCTTTGGTGGTCAGGGGCGAACGCTGGAGCAGTTCGATCAGCTCCTCGTAGCCTTCCACGCCTACCCGCCGGCCCCACTCCCTTGCCTCCTCGATGTCCTTCGTTTCGAGCTTCTTCCCGGCCGCCGATTTGGCCCGCCACCCGAGCTTGTCGAGCGAGCCGACCTCGTGGGTCAGCAGCGGGCTGGAGGTGGGCGCGTCGCCGTTCGGGCGTACCGTCATCGCAGCCGCTCCTTGAGGCCGGCGGAGATCTCTCCGAGCCTGCGGACCTTCTGCCGGGCGATGTCCCTCGGCAGCAGCTCCAGTTCGGAGTTCGAGGAGACGAACAGCGAGGGGACCCCGAGCATCTCGGCGGCCCGCAAGACGAACTCGACGGTGGGTGTGACCGGCTCGATCGGCGAACGGCGCCCGTCTAACACTCCGGCCAGGAGCCCGACCTCCCATTTGGTCCCCAGCTCGTCGACGTCGGTCTCCACGAAGTCGATGCCGACCGCGTCGACAGGAAGCCGGCTGAGGCGATCCGCGTATGGGCCCGCGTCGCCGAAGTAGGTGTTGAGGATCAAGGTGGTGCCCTCCGTGGCTTCGCGGATCTCGCCCACGGCCTTCTCGAGGTCGTCCCAGTGGCTTCCGTCCAGCCCGAAGTACACCAGCCACGGCTCCTGGAGATGGATCAGCTGGTAGCCCCGGCCCGCCAGCTCCTGGGCCACGGGTCGAAGGATCTCCCGGGTGAGGTTCCGCATCAGGGCGTCTCGGTCGTCCTCGTCGATCTGGGCCGCTCGCGAGAACAGGTAGGGGGAGGGAAGCGTGGCCACCTTCGGGGCGGGGAGATCCTGATCTCCCTCCATCTGCTTGGGGACCGCGGAGGACCGTCGCAGCTCGCCGGTGACCTCGGGGGCCCGGAAGAACGAGTTGTTGTCGAACCAGCGAACCAGGGTCCGCGCGTCCAGCCCGCCCGAGAGCCCGACGAGCGGCCTGAAGATGTCCTGCCAGCGCAGGAGCCCATCGGAGAAGAAGTCCATCCCCGCCTCGCGCTGGACCTCGACGAAGTCGTCCCGGTCGGCCCGATAGGCCGCCTCGACCTCGTCCGGGCTCGTCCGTCCCCGCTCGAGCCCCCGCGTCGCTGCGACGACGTCCTC
>Ga0070708_100001068_pt1 | contig 20942 bp, 17 predicted proteins | sample KBSK5503metaG_FD_65469 | JGI IMG/M metagenome (GOLD analysis project Ga0070708, IMG submission 65469) | Corn, switchgrass and miscanthus rhizosphere microbial communities from Kellogg Biological Station, Michigan, USA - KBS K5-50-3 metaG | ecosystem: Host-associated > Plants > Roots >... | reverse complement strand
GCTTGCGAAAGGCAGAACCGGAATGGCTACAGGTACCGTGAAGTGGTTCAACGACGCGAAAGGCTACGGATTCATCACTCCGGACGGGGGCGGCAAGGACGTGTTCGTCCATCACACCGCCATCCAGATGGAAGGATTCCGCAGCCTCGCGGAAGGACAGAAGGTGGAGTACGAGGTCACCGAAGGGCCCAAGGGTCCGCAGGCGGCGAACGTCCGGAAGGTCTGATCCCGAATTCCGCAGCACACCACGGAACCGCCCGGCCGGAAGCGGCCCGGGCGTTTTCGTTTGTGGAGACCTACTTCAGATACCAGAGGAAATTGAGTCGCAGCCCGTAGGCGCTCGCCACGTCGTGCGCGTATCCGGGGCCGTTCGGGATCTGGTGCCAGTTCACGAAGAGCTCGGGGCTGATGGCGAACCAGGGCAGGACCCGCGCGTCGTATGACAGCCCGCCCGCGAGGGCGAGTCCGGTACCGCTGGAGTACCCGGTATAGTAGCCGTCGCTGTAGTCCACGCCGCCGACGCCGACGCCGGCGTTGAGGTTGAGCCCGTTGCCGGCGCGATCGCCGATCAGCACGGTCTGGCCGCGGACCGTGAACGTCCAGGAGGCGAAGTCCGCGCTCTGTGGATAGCGGCCGGCGTCCACGGCGAAGTCCATGAACAGCTGGAAGCGATCGGAGAACCCGTACCCGAGACGGAAGTCGAGGTCGAACGCGCCCGTCCGTCCCGCCACCTCGTTCGAGAGGTACGCCGATCCGCCGCCGAGCCCGAACGAGAGCAAGAGGCCCTCCCGCGCCTGCCGTTCGCGCCTGGGGGGCCCGTACCAGCCGTTCTCGCTCGCCCGCTGGGCAAATGCGCTTTCTTCCGCGCGCAGCGGCAGCGCGGCGGCGAGCGAGAGGAGGAGCGCTGGGAAGGCAGCTCTCATTGCCCTGGCAGACCTCGGGCCCCACCCCGCGGCCACGTGGAGAACAGCCGGGCCCCGCGAAATCCTCCCCCGGCGGCGAGCTGCCCGCATCCGGCGGCGACGTCCTGCCCGCCAGAATACCGGATGGCGAACGGGATCCCGGCCTCCGCGAACACGTCGAGGAAGGCGGATCGGGCCTCGCGGCTGGCGCGACGGAACCCCCCGGTGGGGCCGTTCACGTCGATCAGATCGACCTTGACCAGCCTCCGGTCGAGCAACGCGGCCAGGGCGCGCGCGTCTTCGGGCGCGTCGTTGACCCCGCCGAGCAGCACGTACTCGATCAGCACCCGCGTCCGCCGGGCCCGCGCGTGATCGTGCAAGGCGGCCACCAGCTCCCCCGTCGGGTGCACGCTCTCGATGGGCATGAGCTGGATGCGCTTCGCGGAGACCGCGTGGGTGAGCGACACCGCCAGCCGGAACTTGTGCCCTTCGGCGGTGAAGCGGCGGATCTGCGGCACGATGCCGGCGGTGGAGATGGTGATCGATCGCGCGTCGACGCACGCGCCGGAGGGATGGCAGAGGATCCGGGCGGCGCGGATGACCGGCTCGTAGTTGAGGAACGGCTCGCCCATCCCCATGAACACCACTCCTCGCACCGGACGATCCGCCTCGGCGCGGATCGCCAGGACCTGGCCGACGATCTCCGCCGCGTCGAGGTTGCGCAAGAAGCCCAGCTCCCCCGTCGCGCAGAAAGCGCAGGCGAGCGCGCAGCCGGCCTGGGACGAGATGCAGACGACGTACTTCTTCTCCTTGCCCGCGTAGGAGCTGGTGTCCGCTCCAGGCGCCTCGCAGGGCACGGGGATGCGCACGGACTCGACGCGGACGCCGTCCCGCAGCTCGAACAGGTACTTGACGAACCCATCCGCCGCCGGCTCGCGGCGAACGACGTGCAGCGGCTCGCCGGTGGTCATCGCCTCGACGCGCTGGAGCAGCTCGCGCCGGACGCCGCGGACCGAGCGCAGGTCCCGCTCGCCACGCTGCACGGCAGCGGCGAGGAGCTTGCGCCCGGCCTCCTCGGAGACGCCAAGCGCTGCGTAATCTACTGGGAGGAGCCCGGCCCGATGCACGGGCAGAGCTTCTCCGGCGGCCTACCGGAAGTCCACCGTCATTTTCACCCTGTCCAGCGAGGCGGGGCCGCCTCCGAACGACGGCGTGGCGCGGTCGAGCCCCAGCAGCAGCAGATAGATGTCTCCGCTGGCCTGCAGGAACGCCGTGACGGGAGCGGTGGGGCGCGCGAGAAGGTGAAAGCCGCCGCCGTCGAATGCGCTCGTCCCGACGTAGCGCCAGCGAACGCCATCCCAGAGGTATGCCTGTCCGGAGATGAAGCCCGATGCGTCGACGGTGATCGTGGAGGACGTCATCTGGTCGATGGCCGGCACGCTGAAGGGAGCCCTGACCAGGATACGGGACGGAGCCTCGCGAGTGGTCACCCACATCTGGTCGCTGGCGGCTGTGCCAATCTGCCCGCCGAAGACGTACGCGTGCGAGCCGTCGCCGGCCATGGCGAACTGGGTGCGGGCCCTGGGCGCAAGAGCGCTGCCGCCGTCGAAGGGCACCTGTCTCCACGCATTGGCATCGACGTCGTACTCCCAGAAATCATTGAGTGTCGCGCCACCCGCTCCCGTACCGCCGTAGATGGCAAACCGGCGGTGCAACGCGAACGTCGGAGTGAACACGAAGGTGGCTTGCCATGCCGCGCCCCCGGCATTCGCGCGGGCAGGGGGCGGCGTACCGGCTGGAGAGACCTGAACCCAGGTCACCTGGGTCGTGCAGAATGGATTGGGAACGATCACGTTGCAAGCGAGCGTTCCTTTCCAGAGGTCGTTCTTCAACCCCGGGTTCACGCCGCCCTGCTTCAATCCGCCGAAGAGCAGGAACGTTTGCGCATCGACGGGGATCAGCGTCGCTCCCGTCCGGTATCCGATCGCCCCGGTGGTCGTAGGCCAGTTCGTCGGATCGGTGCAGGAGATGGACCTGTTGGCCACCGGGCTCGTGCTGCCGAAGGGATATCCCGCGTACAGCATGCAACCGTTCTGATCGTTGCTGTTCGTTCCGGCGGAGCCGGCAGCGATTCCCTGGCCTCCGGCCATGATCAGCCCGGCGAACGTCTCCGACGTCCCGCTCGTGGTGCTGTTCGAGATGGGAATCTGCGCCGGCGCGCTCGCCATGCCGGCGTTGGCGAAGGGCAGCGTGCCGACGTCGAACCAGCCCGTCGCCGTCACCACCGCTGGGCTCGTGCTGGTCTGGATCGCGCTCTGGGTTCCGAACGCGACCACCCGGTTGGTGGGAAATCCGCTCGGACCGAGCCCGCCGGCCATCGAGAAAGCGAGGCTGAACGTCTGGCAGGGGAAGGTCGCGCACCCCGTAGACCCGCCGTAGCCGATCCCGACCAGCGATTTCGCACCGCCGGTCGGCACCGCGTTCGCACCGGCAGGAGGAACGACCGGTGTCCATCCGCTCGTGGTGTTGAACCCCCAGAAGGTTCCTGCCAGATCGGCGGCCGTGCCTGTGGCATCGGTGCCGCCATACAGAATCACCTGACCACCACTCACGGAGGCCAACGTGGCATTCACGCGCGCTGGCGGTCCTCCGTCGGGATTGTCGGAGGTGGGGATCTGCGAGAACTCGTACCAACCGGCCGTCGTTCCCGGAGATGTCGGCGTCGGATCCTGGAGCTGCGCAGGAGTCACTGCTGCCGCGCTGGTATAGTCCTGGGAGGCAAGCGAGGCGTACGAGGCGGACGACACGATCCCGCCGTCAGGAAGCACGGTATCCGCCATCGCGAATTCCGTCGATCTCCCGCCAGGTCCAGGTCCGGTGGAAATCCAGGTGGCTGGATCGTAGTGCGAATCGCTGGTGGTAGTGACGTCGAAGGCATCGTTCGGGTTCGAAGTCCCTGCGACGTCTCTCCCCACGAAGCTGAGCTCGACCTGCTGGTTGTAGCCGGTCACCGGGATCGAGTGGCCGCTGTCATCCTGCACCCGGAGGGACACCTGCGCCGTGGCGCTTGGGAGCTGGAACTCGAGCGCGGACCCATCCGCTGCAACCTGCGACTCGGCGACGTCCTTGCCGCCCTGGCTGGCGATGACTCGCACGCCGACGAAGTCCGGCGTGGAGGTCACGGCGCCGACTGCAGCGGCGATGGTCGTCCGAATGCTTCCGTCCAGATTGGGCTTGGTGACCAACTGGAACAGGGTTGCGTTCGCCGAGAGGGTCTTCTGCTGCGGCGCGCCGCTCGCGCACTTGAAGGTCCCCGCCGTGCTCGCGGTGCCCAGGTTGCAGTGGTATCCGGACGGGCACTCCGCCGAGCTGGTGCAGGCGAAGTTGGTGGGATCGGGTGCCGCGCAACCCGCCAGGGCGGCGAGCGCCGCAGCGAGCGACGCGAGCTGCGGAGAGCGGAACAGGTGTCGGTTGGCACGGATCATCTGGTAACGGCCCCCGTGTGAGTCGTTCGTTCGGGTTCTGGTGTGGCGAAGCGTGGCAGCGGGCATCTAGAACCGGCCTTGCACCGCGACGCCGTCGCCGGTCGGCAGGAAGTAGAAGAGGCCCGCGCCGACGGCGGCGGCGACGCCCGCCCCCATGCAGATCGCGGCCAGCGTCTTGCTGGACTTCGCGGTCGAGGAGAGATCGTCGATGGTCGCCTGCGGGTGCGGGCGGGCGTTCAGCTCGTCCTCGTACTTCGATGCCTTGGAGGCGAAAGCGAGCCCGGCGCCGATGAAGACCGCCGCCGCGCCCGCCGAGATGTACGCATAGGTCCGGCTGCGCCCGCGCGAAGGTTGCACGGACGAGCTCACCGCCTCGATGGGCATGGGCGGCCTCAACGGCGCGGGCGCCGCCTGCGCCGCCGTGGGTCCGGCGACGGCCGGCATGGCGCCGGAGCCCTTCGCCGGGTCGGCCACCGCCACGCGCTCGGAACCTTGCGCGGGCGCGGAGCTGGCCTGCGGAGCGATCAGGGGCGGGGCGGTGGCGGCAGATGCGGCCGCTCCGCCGGACACCGGCGGCGTCTGGGCAACGCCCTTGGGCGGAACCTCCCGGGCGCGCTTCTCCTTGGCCAAAAGCTCGTCGATCTCGCGGATCGCCTTCTCGATCGCCGACTTGTTCTTGCTGTCGTTCGCCTCGCGCAGGTACGCCTTGTAGAACTGCCTGGCCTTCTCGTACTGCCCGCCTTGGCGGTACGACTGCGCGATGTTGAAGAGCAGCGCGGGAAGCGGGCGCAACCGGTAGACGAGGATGTATTCCTCGGCCGCCTTCTCGAATTCGCCGAGATCGTAGTGGACCTTCGCCTTCGCGGCGTGCTGGCGCGCTTCCTCCAGCGTCGCGCTGCCTTTCGCGGACGACTCGTCGGCGGCGCGCGCGGGGCCGGCGAGGACCGCGGCGGCGCAGCTGAGCGCCGCCAGCATCGTGCGATGTTTCACTGTTCCCCCTCAGAACTCGACCGGGATCGGAGCCTCTTCCTTCTCGGACGACGCTTGCTTCGCCTTCTTTTGCGACCCTTCCGACTTCGCCCTCACCGCTTGCTGCGCCGGTTTCTCCGGCTGCAGAGAGGCTCGCACGACTTTGGGGGTGTCCGCGAGAATCTGGACGGTGGAGGACAAGTACTCGTGTTTCGAGAAGGCAAAACGAACGGTTGTGTTCCGGGGTACGGAGAGGTCGAACGGGGTGACCCCGCCCTTCGCGCCCCCGTCCCAGCTGGCCTCGACGATGGCGCCGACCGGGTCGGACACGACGGAAAGCTGGACCCTTTCGCTCTCCCTTTGCCGCTGCTCCTGCTCGGCGCGCTGCGCGGCCTGGCGCGCCTCCTCTCCGATGCGTTGCGCCGCGAGCTGGGCTGCGAGCTCGGCGGCCTTGCGGTTCTCCTGCGACTGCTGCATCACGAAGACGATGATCCCCGCGACGACCGCCACCGCCGTCGCGCCCACGGAGACCCACACGGCGGTGCGCGGCTTCGGCGGGATCTGAGGAAGCGGGGTCGCCACCGTGGGCTGGGGGCGGGGCGGCGTGGCGGGCGTCTTCCTCTGCAACGCGGCCCTGGCCGCCGTTCGCGCGGGAGTCCGCAGCGACACGCCGGGAACGGACTTGGTGCGCGTGCCGGCGCTCGCCGCGGCGAGCTCTTCCGGGCTGGCCGCGGGCAGGTCCCGCGAGATCCCCAGCTGCTCCATCACCTGGGCGATGGCGTCGTGGGTCTCGCGCATGCTCTGGTAGCGCTTCTCCTGGTCCTTCTCCAGGCACTTCAGCACCACCGTCTCGAACGCCTCGGGGATGGCGGGAGCGATCTCTCGCGGGCGCGGCGGCGGAAGCTGGAGGTGGCCGATGAGCACTTCGCCGAAGCTGAGCCCCGGGAAGGGAAGCTTCCCGGTGACCATCTGGAACGCCATGCAGCCCAGGCTGTAGACGTCGCTGCGGCCGTCGATCTTCGAGGTCATGCCGCCGGCCTGCTCGGGCGACATGTACGCCGGCGTCCCCATCACCATCCCGGTCTGCGTCTTGCCGGTGGAGACGCCCGAGTCGTCGGTGACGCGCGCGATCCCGAAGTCCACCACCTTGACGAAGTTCTTCTTCCCCTTGTGCACCGTGAGGTACACGTTGTCGGGCTTCAGGTCGCGGTGGATGATCCCGCGATCGTGCGCGGCCTGCAGCGCCTCGCACACTTGCAAGAGGATGGGACCGGCGGCCTCCAGCGCCATCGGCGTGTCGGGCACCACCAGATCTTGCAGCGGCTTGCCGTTGAGGAACTCCATCACGAAGTAGTGACGGTTGTCCTCGGTGACGTCGAGGTCGAGGATCTTGAGGATGTTGTCGTGGCCGATGACGTTGACCGCGCGCGCCTCGTTGAAGAAGCGGTCGACGATCTTCTTGTCGGTCGCGTACTGCGGATGGAGGAACTTGATGGCGACGCGCGAGCCGATCACCGGATGCTCGGCCATGTAGACGGCGCCCATGCCGCCCTTGCCCAGCAGCTTGACCACCCGGTAGCTGCCTACGTTGCGCCCGATCAGCTCGTCGTCCGGCTCGACCCCCGACAGGTCCAGCCCGTCCTCCGGACAGTGGAGGATCTCGTCGTCGTACGACGTCTGGCACTCCGGGCACGTGCGGGACACGACATTCCCCCAGCTGGCGGCGACAATTGACGCTCCCGGTGAAGGTGCTGTCAAGCGGCCGAGCGCCGCCGGAACCCGGGAGGCTTCAGCTACTTGAGGTCGCCGAGAACGTCGACGACGCCGTCCGAGGGCTGCGCGGAGTGGTCCTTGCGGTGCTTCCTCTCCCGCGACTTCTTCTCGGGAACGGCCGCGGCGACCGGAGCCGGCGCCGGCTTGAGCTGCGCCTGGACGGTCTGGGGTTGGTCGGCGATCACGTCCATCGCGTAATCCAAGTAGCCCGCCTTGCGGAACTCGAAGTGCACCTTGGCGTTGCGGGGCACGTCTTCGAGGCTGAGCGGCGCCTCGCCTTTCTTCTCGCCGCCCTTCCAGGTGGCGACGACCACCACGCCGTCCAACGGGTCGGAGACGACGGAGAGGAAAACCGGACCGTCGTCCGTCTTCACCGGCGTCGCGACGCGCACGGCCGCCGGAGAGGGGACCGGCCTCGGCTCGCCGCGGAGCACGAGGAACGCGCCCGCTCCGGCTGCCGCGATCACGACAGCGGCGATGCCGGCGTAGAGAGCGCTCCGCCCCTGTCGCGGAACCGGCGTCAGCTGCGTCGGGGGCTGGGACGCACGCGCCATCGGCGTTCCCGTGCGCTGCAGCGGTCGCGACGTTCCCGGCTTCACGTTGGGGTTGGACACGCGCTGGCGGGACCCCGGCCCGGTCACCCGGCCCGGAGTGCGCTTCACGCCCGGGAACGAAGGCGGCTTGGCGTCCACCGGAGGCATCTGCGCGTCCGAATCGTCGGCGTGCGGCAGCTCCTTGGAGATGCCCAGCTTGTCCATGCACGCGTCGAGCGCGTGCTTGAGCTCCTTCATCGACGCGTAGCGATCCTCTTGCTTCTTCTGCAGGCACTTGAGGATGACCGCTTCGTAGGCCTCGGGCAGAGCGGGATTGAGCGAGCGCGGCTGCGGCGGCGGAGTCTGCAGGTGGCCGATGAGCACTTCCCCGAAGTTCGCTCCGGGGAAGGGGAGCCGCCCGGTGCCGAGCTGGAACATCATCACGCCCAGCGAGTAGATGTCGCTGCGGCCGTCGATCTTGTTGCTGGCGCCGGACCCCTGCTCAGGGCTCATGTAGGCCGGCGTGCCCATCACCATTCCGGTCTGCGTCTTGCCGGTGGAGGACCCTGCGTCGTCGGTGACGCGGGCGATGCCGAAGTCCACCACCTTCACGAAATTCTTCTTCCCCTTCATCGCGATCAGGTAGACGTTGTCCGGCTTCAGATCGCGGTGGACGATCCCGCGCCTGTGCGCGGCTTCGAGGGCGTCGCACACCTGGACGAGGATCGGCCCTGCCACGTCCAGCGGCACGGGAACGTTGTGCTTGATCAGCGCCTGCAGCGGACGGCCGTGCAGGAACTCCATCACGAAGTAATGGCGCTGGTCGTCGGTGACGTTCAGGTCGAGGATCTTGAGGATGTTGTCGTGGCCGATGACGTTGACGGCCCGCGCCTCGTTGAAGAAGCGGTCGACGATCTTCTCGTCGTGCGAGAACTGCGGATGGAGGAACTTGATCGCGACGCGGGAGCCGATCACCGGGTGGGTCCCCAGGTAGACGGAACCCATGCCGCCCTTTCCCAGGAGACGGTCGACCCGGTAGCTCCCGATGGTGCGCCCGATCAGATCGTCGTGCACGGTCACGTCGGTCAGGCCACGGCCGTCTTCCGGGCAGTGGAGGACCTCGTCGTCATAGACGTTCTGGCAGTCGGGACAGGTGCGCGACACGTCATCGCGAGTTGAATCGCTCCGGAAGGCAGTGTCAAGCATCCGGACGGCGCGGTGGAGATTCAGGGTTACACTGGCGCTGATGCGGTTTGCCAAGCTGCAAGGGCTCGGAAACGACTTCCTCCTGCTCGACTTGCGCGGCGGGGGAGACCCGCTTCCGGCGGAGCGCGCGCTGCGCCTTTGCGACCGGCACCTGGGCGTGGGCGGCGACGGCGTCCTCACGCTGCTGCCCGGCGGCCGGATGCTGGTGCAGAACGCGGACGGATCGGTTCCGGAGATGTGCGGAAACGGAGCGCGGTGTGCGGCGCTCTGGATCGCCACCGACGGATGCACGCGGCCCGCTTCGGCCCAGGTCGATCTGCTCACGGACGCCGGCCCGCGGCCGTGCGCGGTGGAGGCGAAGGAACCGAGGCGCGGCCTGGTCGAGGTGGACATGGGGACCGCGCGGGTCGACGCGGCCCGGCGGCTGTCGCGCTGGGAAGCGCATCCGGTCTCCGTCGGCAATCCGCACCGGGTGATCTTCGTGGAAGAGGGGGCCGCGCGCCTGGCGGCCGAGGCAGGCCCGGAGCTCTGCCGCGCCGAGAACGCGAACATCGAGTTCGCGCAGCGCGCCGGCCCGCAGCGCTACCGCGTGTCCGTGTGGGAACGGGGCGCGGGTCTCACCCAGGCTTGCGGCACCGGTGCGTGCGCGGTGGCCGCGGCCGCGGTGGCGCGCGGCGAGGCGAAGCGCGATCAGGAGATCGCCGTCGAGCTGCCGGGAGGGACGCTCTCGATCCGGATCGACGCGCAGGACCGCGCGCGCATGCGGGGGCCCGCCGAGCTGGTGTTCCTCGGCGAGCTCCCTTCGCTCTAGAAGAACACGCACTACTCGTCGAGGAGCTCTTTGAGCACCGATCGCTCTGACGCACCGATCCGTACGGTCCGCGTCACGTCCTTGCCCAGCTCCGGATTGACCAGCCGGACCGTGTGTTGGCCGGCCGCAAGCAAGAGCGGCGCGTTGAGGGGCGTGACCCCGACGTCCTGCCCGTCGACTTCCACCCGCGCCCACGGCCGGATGAGCAGCACGAGCTCCCCTTTCGCCGTCACCACCGGCATCGGCTCGGGCTCTTCCTCGTCGGACTCTTCATCCTCATCTGCTTCCGCTGACGTTTTGCGGCGTACGCTCGGCTGCGGCGGAGCTTTGGCGATCGCGGGAGGAGGATCGGTGGTCGGTGGCGGGATGAGCTCGTCCGAGAAGACGGTCGGCGTCGCGGCAGGAGCGGGCCCGGGTTCCGGCGGCTTGGGTTTCTCCGGCTCCGGCGGCACGGGCTTCGGCGCCGGCTGCTCGACCACCGCGGCGCGCTCCACCGGGATCGGGTCGGGGTGAATCTCGCCGCGGCGCAGCAGCCACGTGTACCCCGCCGCGCCGCCGATGGCCGCGACCGATAGGAAAGCGGCCAGGCCGTAAGCGAAACCTCTTCGGTCGCGGGCCGGAGGCGACGGAATCACGACCGTCCGCGGCTCGCGGCGAGGGGGCGGCGGGCGCCGGGAAGGGAGCGGCGGCACGGATCCGGTTCCGTTCATCTCCGCTTCCAACGCTTTCATCGCGGCGCCGGTGCTCTCGTCGGGCGCGACCACCGGATCGGCGTAGGACCTGGCGAAATCGGAAAGCCGGGAGGCCGTGATCGTCTGGCCGAGCGACAGGAGCAATCCCTCCAGGTCGGCCTGCAGATCGTGGCAGCTCGAGTAGCGGGCATTCCGGTCCTTCGCCAAGGCGCGATCGACGACGGCGATCAGGCCGGCGGGCGCGTCCGGGCGCAGCGTCGACAGCGGCGGGGGCTCCTCGGTCATGATCCGCCCGATCAGCGAGACGTCGCTGTCGCTCGCCCACGGCCGCTTTCCGCCCAGCATCTCGTAGAGGACGACGCCGAGCGCGAAGACGTCGGCGCGGCGATCGAGCGGATCTCCGCGGAGCTGCTCCGGCGGCATGTACGCGACCTTGCCCTTCAGCGCCCCGGTCCGGGTCAAGGCGCTGGAGCTGGCCGCCTTGGCGATGCCGAAGTCGACGACCTTCGCCGTGCCGTTGCGATGGACGAGGATGTTGTCGGGCGAGATGTCGCGGTGCACGAGGCCCAACGGCCTCCCGGCGGCATCGGTCAGATCGTGCGCGTAATGCAGGCCGGAGGCGGCCATCGACACGATCTTGACGATCTCGGGGATCGGCAGGCGCTCGCCGCGCTCGAGAGCGCGCCTGGCCGCGGCCCGCAATGAAGGGCCGTCGATGAACTCCATGGCGATGAAGTAGTTTCCGTTCGCCTCGCCCAGATCGAAGATGCTGACGATGTTCGGGTGATCGAGCCGGGCGGCAATCCGCGCTTCGTTGAGGAACATCTCCACGAACTGCTTGTCGCGCGCGAAGTGGGGCAGGATCCGCTTGAGGCAGACCAGCTTCTCGAAGCCGGCGGCTCCCGCCTGCCGCGCGAGGTAGACCTCGGCCATGCCGCCGGAGGCAATCAGCCGGACCAGCCTGTACTTGCCGATCGGGGTGGTCATGGGGCCCGGCGATGCTACCGCACGGCCGGGGGGTGACCCAGAAATTCACGGGTGTTTACCGAGGTCGTGCAAGGTGCGCTGCACGCCTTCCAGCTTGCTGGAAAGACCGGAGGCGTCGGCCGCATGTGCGCCGTTTCCCTGCCGCACCGCCTCCAGCTTCCGGCGCGCCGCGTCGAGCAGCTGCGCCGCGTTGGCGATGTCCGTCTGCGCTTCGTCCCAGGCGAGGTCCGCCCGCAACGAGGTGAGCTCGGCGATCTGCGCGCCGCTCAGGCCCGGCAGGGCGGTGGCGCGATCGACCAGCGTGGCCGCGGCGCGGTCGTCGCCCTTCTGACCGGCGTTCTTCGCCCAAACGGAGAGCTGATCGAAGAGCCAGCGGTCGAGCGCGTTCTGATCCTGGAATTCGGTTTCCGGCGGCGGCTTCTCACCTGCCGGGATGACGATGGGCGCGTACACCTTGTCGCTGGCCGGCAGCGGGCCGGACCCCAGCGGGAAGAACCGGCCGCGCTCGATCACCAGCACGTTGCCCTGGGTGCTGACGCGGTAGCGGTGCTCGTTGCGCTCCGACGCGAGCCACCACACCGCGCCCAGCAGGCCGATGATCACGAGCCAGAGGACGAATCGCTGGAATCCCCCTCCCCTGCGGGCGACGACTTGCTCAGCCATGGCGCAGCACACCGATGAAAGGGACGTTGCGGTACTTGTCGTTGTGATCGAGCCCGTAGCCGACCACGTACCGGTCCTCGATCTGGAAGCCGAGATAGTCGATGGGGATGCGCGTCCGCGCCCGGGACGGCTTGTGCAAGAGCGTGCACAGCTTGACCGAGGCCGGGCGCCGGGTGGCGAGGTTGTCGAGCAGGTAGCGCATGGTCAGCCCGGTGTCGACGATGTCCTCGACGATCAGGACGTGCTTGTTCTCGATGGGCTTGGCGAGGTCGCTGGTGATCTTCACCACGCCCGAAGACTCGGTGGCCTCCCCGTAGCTGGAGAGCCCGATGAAGTCGATGCTCAGGGGCAGGTCGATGGTCCGCGTCAGATCGGAGATGAACATGTACGACCCTTTGAGCACCCCGAGCAGGACCAGCTCCTTGCCCTGGTAGTCCCGCTCGATCTGCGCCCCCATCTCCCGGACGCGCCGGGCGATCTGCTCGGCCGAAATGAGGGGTTCCAACTCGTGGGCGAGTTTCAAGTGGGCGCTCCCGGTCAGACGTACGCGTTGTTCATGATCTCGCCGAAGCCCCCGCCGCCCGGCACGATGTATTGCTTGTCGTCCAGCCCGCGCTCGCGGTCCCAATGCGTCCCCGGGACCGTGTCGAAGACGTCCTCCGGCGACAGCCCGCGGTCGAGGCGCAGCGCGTACACGATCGCTTCCGGATGCGCGGTGGTCACGCGCTTCAGGTATTCGGGCGTCACGATCAGGTTGGCGGCGATGATCTTCCTCGGTTTCCCGATCACCTCCCGCTCGTAGGCGTCGATGGCGGTGCACATGCTGCCGCCGGTGGCGCCCATCGGGTCCGGGAAGAGGAGGATGGCGTCGTCCACGTCGCCGCCGATCTTGCTGCCGAAGATCTTCGCCCCGGTGACGTGCGCCGCCTCGTCGAGCACGCGAGCCATCACGAAGTGGTCCTGGCGCACCACGCGCGGGTCGAGCAGGGTGTTGAGGAAGTCGTAGGTGATCTGCGAAGGCAAGGTGCCGGCGCGCGCGATGTTGACGGTGACGGCGCGCACCTCCGGATCCACGGTCTCGCCGTGGAAGACCCCGTTCGGCGTGGAATCGATCATCCGGGTGGCGGTGGCGGTTGCCCTGCGGGGGAATTCGGAGTTGACGATCACCCGCAGCAAGTCGCGGTAGAGGACGGCGACCAGCGTGTTGATCTCCGGCTGGTAGGTCCCCTTCGCGCAGAGCCTCGCCAGCTGCGTCAGCGCCAGGGGATCGGCGAGGATGTGCACGCTCTGGCCGTAGCGGTGCTCGATCTGCGGCGCGCGGTAGGGGATGCGGTCGTAGGAGTGATCGCGCAAGGGTCACCTCACTTTGCCGCGCTCTTCTTCGGAGGGAGGAAGCGGAGCCAGAGATCCGCGTCCAGGCCCTCCTTTCCGGGCCGCATCTCGTAGAGCGCGTCGCGCAGATCGGCGGCGCGCTCGGCGAACAACCGGGCCCCCTGGCCGGCCATGCCGCCCTGGGCTCCGGCTGCGCGCTCGACGGAGCGGACGATGCCCGCGACGTCGATCCAGACGTTCTGCTGTCCCGGCACGTCGAATCCCACCACGCCGATCTTCTTGAAATGCTGCCCGAGCGACGGTCCCTGCAACACCAGCACCTTGCCGAGGATGCCCAGGTCCGCCAGCGTCAGCTTCTTGGGCTTCTGCTTCTTGCGGCTCTTGCCGCGCGCCGGCTGCTCCTCTCCCGGAGGTGTGCCGCCGAGGGCGAGGAAGAGCACGTCGTTGCGGACCGCCGCTTGCGCCCCGTCTCCCAGGCGGAACCAGGAGCCGCCGTTCACTTCGGCGCGGTCGGTGGCCGGGCGCTGTTGCATCGCCCGCTCCAGCGCCGCCTGGACCGTCTGCGGGCTGGTGAGCTGGGCGGCGATCACGAACGCCGAGCGGTCGAGCGAACCGACCTGCTCGCCGAGGATGGCCTCGATGAGGGAGGAGGCGTCCAGGTAGACGGCGATGCCGATGTTGCCGGCGAACGAGGGGATCAGGTCCTTCTCCAGATCGAGGCCCGTCGTCTCCTGGATCCGCTCGCGCAACCGGGTGGCGTCGCCCCCCGCTGCCCGGCTCAGCTCCCGCCAGAGGGCCTGCGGCGCGGCGCTGATGCGGGCGTAGGCGGCGGCGTTGGGGGGAAGCAGCGAGGCGAGGTCCGGGGGCGGCTGCAGCGGCTTGAACGCCGCCACCAGCTGGTCTCCCCCGAGGTTCTTCAGCTGCGCGAACATGCGAATTTGCAGAAGCTCGCGGTTCTCCGGCTTCTCCATGATCGCGAACGCCGAGGCGCCCACCTCGTTGGAAAACCGGCCGTTACCGGTGGACGCGCGGTCCGGCGCGCGGGAGTAGAAGACGGCGTCGACGGCGTCGCCGCTTCCGACGTGCTTCACCGCCAGGACGAACCCCGGGTCGGCCGACAGCCCCTTGTCCGGAGGCAACGCGGCCACGCCGCTCAGCGCGGCGGCGGGGTCGGTCGCACCGGCGAGCCGCAGATACAGGTAGCCGTTGCGCTGCAGGACTCCGACCTTCTCGCCCGCGGCATTCCGGCCCGTGAGCATGGGCGTGCCGTCGGGAAGCCGCCCTTCCTCGAGCTGGAAGGGTCCCGAGCCGTACCTCCCGAGCGTCCGGGCCGAGCCGAGGAGGCGCCGGGCGGCGGCCAGCGGCCTGGCATCGTCGAGGATGCCGATGGCGAAGACCAGGGCTTCGGGATCCTGGGGCACGGTGAAGAAGGCGACGCCCTCCTCCGGATCGAACCCGTTCGCTTCCGCCGTCTTGGCGTCGAGCACGTCGAAGCCTGCGGCGTCGCTCACCGCGCGCGCCAGCTCGGCCAACGCCGCGTCCAGCGACAGCTTGGCCGCGATCTCCCGGTGCACCGCCATCCGCGCCCAGGGCGCAGGTACGACCAGCGCGGCGCGCACGTCGGGCGGCACCGCCATGGGAACGGGCCGGCGCAGCGTCACGACGTGCGTGCGCGCGGAGCGCATCTGTCCGTCCGGGTGGCGGATGGTCTCGACGACGGTGAAGACGCCGGCGCGAGGGAAGGCATGGACCACCGAGGCGCCCTTCTCCTGGGGCGTTCCGTCGCCGAAGTCCCAGAGGATCTCCGCCCCTTCCGGGATCTGTTGCTGCTCTCCGAAGCGGAGCGGGACGCCGGCGTACGTCGTTCGCGATTCTCCCGGCTCCGGGTTGATCCGTTTCGCGCACGACAGCAGGACGAGCAGGCAGAGCACCAGGCGCGTTCGCATGCGGGCGGGGTTTACCACACGGGCGCCGCGGGCGTGGGCGCCTCAGGTCGGAGCGCCGGTTGACAGCGGACCGCCGGACCGTTAGAGCTTTCAGAAAGTTTTGAAAGTTCAGGAGCGTGAACCGGATGGCGGCGCTCTCATCGGGATTGGCGGAGCTCCAGGAAGCGGCAGCAAGCCCGCTGGCGCGGCCCTCGGCGGCCCAGCTCCTGCCCGGCGCGCAAGCGGCGGAAGGGATTCCCCGGCTGGAGCGGCTGCTCCTCGCGGCCGCCTCACGGGCCCCGCGCGAGCTGACGGGCGCCGCGGTCGACCTCCTGCGCGCCGGTGGGAAGCGGGTCCGCCCCCTGCTGGTGCTCCTCGCCGCCCGCGCCGCGGCCCCGGGCCGCCGCTCGCGCGGCCGGGTCGCCCTGGCGCTGGTGGCCGAGATGGTGCACTCGGCCACCCTGCTGCACGACGACGTGATCGATGACGGGCTCACACGCCGGGGGGTACCGGCCCCGCGCGTCGCGTACGGCAACGGCGTCTCGGTGATCGCCGGAGACTGGCTGCTGGCTGCCTCGCTCGATCTGGTCCTCAGGGCTTCGGTCCCCGAAGCGATGCCGGCCCTGGTGCGGACGCTGCGCCTTCTGGTGGAAGGCGAGTCCCGCCAGATCGCGCTGCGCGGAAGGACGGACTTCAACTCCGACGACGCGCTGCAGATCGCCCACCTCAAGACGGGTTCGCTGTTTGCCTTCTGTGGCGAGGCCGGCGCGCTGGCGGCCCGGGCGCCGGAGGACATCGTGCTTGCCCTGCGCGATTTCGGGATGCGCGCCGGTTCGGCCTTCCAGATCGCGGACGATCTGCTCGACTTCGAGTCCGACGCCGCGACCCTGGGAAAGGCGGCGCTGGCCGACGTGACCGAGGGCAAGCCGTCGCTCCCTCTAGCCATCGCGCTCAAGCGGCTCCCGCCGCTGCGGGAGGAGATGGCCGGACTGCTCGCGCTGGAACCGGGGGTGCCGGAGGAGGAGGTGCGCGGGCGCGTCCGTGCCTTTGCCACCCGGCTGGCGCGCACCGGGGCCCTCGGCGCCGCCCGCCGGATCGCCGAGAAGGAGCGGGACGCGGCGCTCGCCGCTCTGGAGCGGGTCCCACAAAGCCCTACCCGGGAGCTGCTCGCCCAGGTGGGGCGCGCCCTGCTCTCCCGCACCCATTGAAGATGCCGACCGCTTCCACATCCAGTATGGACGCGGACATGGGACCCAAGGAACAAGAGCGCGAGCTTCTGCATGAAGTGGCGGACGCCGTTGGCGCCCTGATGGAGTTCTGGGGGTTCAAGCGCGTGATGGGGCGCGTCTGGACGCTCCTGTACTTGCGCGGCGACGCGCTCTCCGCCGCCGAGCTGTGCGAGCAGCTCTCGATCTCCTCGGGAGCGGCGTCGATGGCCCTCGCCGAGTTGGAGCACTGGGCGGTGGTGCGCCGGATCCGGCGGCCCGGCGACCGGCGCGAATACTTCGAGGCGGAGACGGACATCTGGAAGATGATCTCGCGAGTGATGCGCGAGCGGGAGCTGACGCAGATCGAGCGGACGCTGGAGGTGTTCGAGCGGGCGCGGGAGAAGCTGCGCACGCTGCCCTTGCCCGGAGAGCGGACCCGGCTGGACGACATCGCGGACCGGCTGGGCAAGCTGGTCGACCTGGCCCGCGTCGGGCGCGGACTGCTCGTGGCGCTGGTCCAGCAAGGCCGGGTCGACCTGGGACCGCTGATGCGGTTCGCGCGGCCGAGGCGCTGAGCTCTCTAGAACTCCACCGCGAGGCCGAAACGCCAGGCGTGGTCGCTGAGGACGAGGGCGCCGCGCGAATTGAAATTGTTCAGGTGGGTCCAGCCGTATTCGGCGAAGAGGGAGGTGCGCTGGATCCCGACCTCGTTGTAGGCCTCGCGCGCCAGGCCGGGATCCGCGGCGTTCAGGTTGAGAGCGATGCCCAGGGCGGTGGTGTAGCCGTTGGTCCAGCCCGAGCCCCGGCCGCCGTTCACGCGATCGACCGAGACGTCTCCGGTCCCGTTCAACGAAGCCCAATAGGCCCGCATCAGGCCGAGCTGCGCGTAGGGGATGAAGGGGAAGCGCTCCCAGCGATTCGCGAGCCAGTCGAACCGGTACGTGGCGATCAGTCCGAAGGGGATCACGTCGAACGTCGTGGTATCGCCCGACTGCTGCGGGTTGCCCGGGGTCGAGCTGCGCAGGATCGCCTTTCCGTAGTTCTGCCAGAAACCGACCGTCGCGCCGACGAGCAGCGCTCCGAAGGGATGTGCGACCTCCCAATCGAGCTCGACCTGATACCGCGGCGGCGCGCGGCCATGAAAGATGTCGTGGTACGGCCGCCCGGTCAGTCCCGGCTCCGAATCGACCTGCGGGTCGTATCGGTCCATCTTGAAGGCGAGCAGGAACCGCGGGTGGCGCTGCTCCTCGGCGCGCGCCGCCGGCGCGAGGAGCGCGAAGAGCGCGATCAGCGCGGAACCATTGCGGGCGCGGCGGCGGCGGCGGAGCAGCAGCGCCAGGGCGATGGCCGCGACCGCGATGGAAACCGAGGCTCCGGAGCTGGAGCAGCCGCCCTCGGCGCTGCCCCCCAGATCGCGGTAGTGGTCGTAGAAATCCGCGGTCGCCACCGGGAACCCGGTCACCTCGGTGGACGGGTCGGAGATGTTCGAGAAGGTGTCCTTCGCCACCACGGTGACGACGTAGCCGGCGTCGTTCTCCAGCGAGTGCCCGTCGTCCGTCTTGGTCACGTCCGCGTTGGTGTTGGTGACGGTCTGGGTCGGATCGCCCGGGGTCCCGCCGTCCTGGGAAACCACGTGGACCTGGAACTGGGCGATGGGCTCGGCGTCGTCCCCCTTGCTCCAGAAGATCTTCAGATGGCGGTCGCCCGGCGTGATCTGCACGTTGTCCGGCGGAAAGGGCGGGGCCAGCGCGAACTTGACGTTCACCGAGGCGGTCTCGCTCAGCGTTCTGTTGCCGAGCACGTCGGAGCCCAGGTGCTGGACGCAGAGGCTGTTGGAGAGTGGATTCGCGGACGAGCGCTGGGTGACGTTCGGATCGTCGCAGGGCTGGACGCCTGCGTCGGGGTTCAAGAGCACCATCTGCTGCGCCTGGATCGTGGTCGACTCGGACTGGGCCACCGGCGGCCGTTCGATGAAGGTGTGGTCCGGCGGAGTGCTGGAGTTCGCCGACCCGCAAGCGCCGCTCCCGTTGGCGGCGCCGATCAGACGGACCTGATCGGAACCGGTGATGGTGTTCTGCAGGGTCCAGTTGACGATGAGGCCCAGGCTCTTGCACTGATCGAGGCCGATCAAGACGTCCTGGCTCGTGCCGTTGACGGTGAGCTTCGCGGCGCTTGCCGCGAGCGGCGCCAGCGCGACGGCCAGGGCGAATGCGATGCGCATGTCGCAAGCCGTCATAGCAAGGAAGGGGCCAGCCCGGCAGCCGGTCTTCCGGCCAGCAGTCCGGTATGCGCCGCTGACAAAATGTCAGCGGCGTCTATACGCGGGCGGACAGCTTGTCAGCGTGCTCGCGGACCAGCAGCTCGGCGATCTGCACCGCGTTCGTCGCCGCTCCCTTGCGCAGGTTGTCGCTCACCACGAAGAGCGCGAGGCCGTTGGGCGCGGTGAGATCGGTGCGGATGCGTCCGACCAGCGTGTCGTCGTCGCCCGCCCCCAGGAGCGGCATGGGGTAGACGTGCTGCTCGAGATCGTCCACCACCTTCACGCCCGGCGCCTCGCGAAGGATGCTGCGCGCCCGCTCCGGCGTGATCGGCTTCTTGAAGAAGAGGTGCGCCGCTTCGGAGTGGCAGTAGAAGACCGGCACGCGCACGCAGGTGGCGGAGACCGCGAGGCCGGGCAGGCCCATGATCTTGCGGCTCTCGTTCACCATCTTCATCTCCTCCTCCGTGTAGCCGTTCGCGCTCGCCTTTCCGATCTCAGGGAGGAGGTTGAAGGCGATGCGGTGGGGGAACTTCTGCGGCTGGATCTCGTTCATCCCGAAGAGGGCGCGCGACTGCGCCTCCAGCTCGTCGATGCCCTTCTGTCCGGCGCCGGAGACCGACTGGTAGGTGGAGACGATCACCTTCTCCAGCCCGGCCTCCTCGTGCAGGGGCTTCATCACCACCACCAGCTGGATGGTGCTGCAGTTCGGGTTGGCGATGATCCGGCGGCCGCCCGCCTTCAGCGCCTGCTCGACGTCGCGGGCGTTCACCTCCGGGACCACCAGCGGGCAGTCGGGCTCCATGCGGAACGCGCTGGAGTTGTCGATCACCACCGCCCCGGCGCGGGCGGCGTGGGGCGCGAACTCCCGCGAGACGGTGGCCCCGGGCGAAAAGAGGGCGATGTCCACTCCGGCGAACGAGTCCGGCTTCAGCCGGCGCACGACGAGCTCGTCGCCCATGAACTCGAGCCGCTGCCCTTCGCTGCGCTCGGAAGCGAGCGGAACCAGCTCGCCCAGGGGAAACTTCCGCTCCTCGAGCACCTTCATCATCTCGCGGCCCACGGCGCCCGTCGCGCCCGCGATCGCCACCTTGTACTTCCTCATCGCATCAACCTTTCGCCGCGGGAAATCCCTGCACGTAGTTCGGCGCCAGCGCAAAGCACGCCCGGGCATCGTACGATGCCCTGCGCAGCGGGGCGAGACAAAGTCTCGCGACCGCGGAGGCTCCGGCGACCTCGCCCGGACCGATCAGCCGGGCATCCCGCGGCAGCCGCAGCTCTGCCGCCTGCACGATCCGCACATCGCCCTGGGGCTCGCCGTCCTGGAACGCCTGCACGAAGAGCTCGCCTTTCCGTGCTTCGGTCGCCGCGTACACCAGACCTGGATGATCGATGGCGAGCGCCTGCAAGCTGGAGAACCCGACGATGGGGATCCTGCGGGCGTAGGCGATCGCTTTCGCGCACGAAAGCCCCACGCGCAGCCCGGTGAACGAGCCGGGGCCCAACCCGACGGCAATCCCCTCGACACCTTCGAGATCGCCGAGCGCCGCCGGCAACACGTCGCCGGCTTTGGCCGGAGGAGGGTACACCCGCTGCCGGGCCGGCGCGTCTTCATCGAGCAGCAGGACGGAGGTGGATGGGGTCGAGGTGTCGAGCGCCAGGATCCTCACTCGAACCACTTCCGCATGGCGTCGTTGCGGAACGCGTAGAGCATCAGCGTGAGCAGGAGCGCGATGCCGACCACGTTCGCGACCTCGCGGAAGCGGAGCGAGAGCGGACGGCGGCGGATGCCCTCGATGATCGCGGTGAGGACGTGGAAGCCGTCGAGCACCGGCACCGGGATCAGGTTCATCAGCCCCAGCACCACGCTGATCGCTCCCATCGTCACCACCAGCTCGCGCCAGCCGCTCTCCGCCGCCTTGCGGGCGACGTCCGCGATCATGAGCGGGCCGCCGATGGCACGGCTGGAGATGTGGCCGGTGACGATCCGCACGATGCCGATGGCCTGGGCCCGGACGAACCCCGCGGTGTTGGTGACCGCGCGGCGGGCGGCGTCCGGCAGCGAGTAACGGACCCAGATCCGCTCCGGCTCGGCCAACGCGTTCAAGTCGGGCGCCGCGCCCAGGTCGGGGACGTCCTGGAGGACGCCGGCCTCGTCGCGATCCTTGCGCAGGTGCGGCTTGACGGTGGCCGTCAGCT
>Ga0070708_100001066_pt1 | contig 20947 bp, 16 predicted proteins | sample KBSK5503metaG_FD_65469 | JGI IMG/M metagenome (GOLD analysis project Ga0070708, IMG submission 65469) | Corn, switchgrass and miscanthus rhizosphere microbial communities from Kellogg Biological Station, Michigan, USA - KBS K5-50-3 metaG | ecosystem: Host-associated > Plants > Roots >... | reverse complement strand
GTAGGCACCGATCTCTGTGCCCTCATCGCACGGTGGGACGATGAGGACGGCGAGAATCAGGGGGAGCGTGCGGATCATACGGGACATCCGCAGCCCTGAGCTGCACGGCTACGCGGCTTGAACGGTCGGCCGGTCGCAGTAGGTCAGGAGAGCAACAAGGAGCAGAACAATGGCCATGCTCGTGGTACTTGTGCTCGTGCCATTGGTGTTTCCGACAATGGGGTGGGCTGACTGGACCATCATCGGCCAGGACGGCAACGCGATCTGTGTCACCGCAGACAGTGTCACAGTGTATTGTGGGCGGCTACTGCCCAACGGCCTTCAGGTCCGCGCCGTCTGCCGGGAGGGGGAATGCCGAATGATGAATAACAATTCGACCGACTGGGGCCCTGCCATGGGAAGCTTCCCGGACCGTGTGCTGCGCGATTTGGAGGAGCGGCAGCGACAACAACAGAACTGCCCGTCGTCGTGGCAGTGCGGCCATGCGGGAATCTCGACCCCGTAGTAGGAAGGCGCCTCACCATGCAAGGACACTGACGCCCGTTCCGCAGCACTGTCGCTCGACCGATGGAAGCCCAAGCGGTAGCCACAACTACATGGTGCCGTACTTCTTACCCAGTAATTAAGCGCAGGGCTTATCGCGTTTGCCGGCCCCAGTCGGGATCGCAGTTCAGTGGGTATGACGATCGCGTGGAACAGCGATTCGCCCCTTCGGAACTGGACCCGCCTTCGAGGCATAAGAATTCCTCTTCAAGGAAAATGTCTTCTCACCAAGCGCGTCCATTGGGTGGACTGAGTGCCGAGGGAACGATCCAAGACCTGCGACGAAGTAAAAAAGTTCGATGCCCAGAGGATCCCCGCTCGTTCACCTGACTAGGCACGCGGCTTGCTGCCGGGCGTTGCCACGAGGCCGAACGCACCTCGGGCTCACCCGAAACAGCCGGACGTCATGAACACTTAGTACGTGTGACAGGAGGGGCCGGGTATGTTGGATGCCATCGTGTACAGCTTGCTGCGGGATGGCATCGGGGTCACTGACTTCGATTCGCTCGCACGCCCGGGGAGCGAGTGCAACCTAGCCTGGCTGCAGAGCCAACACTCGAGCGATCTGTTGCCGTTTCGTACAGGGCGACATGCATGACCAGGGCGCCGTCGAGGCAGTTATCCGCGACGCCGACGTCAGTAATCACTTGGCAGGGCAGGTCGCCGTCACCTCTTCCGTCAGCGATCCCCGGGCCGATTTCGAGATGAATGCACTGGGGCGCTGAACGTGGTGGAAGGCGCCCGCATCGGCGGACGCGAGCCAACGATTGCCTTTACGTCGACGAATAAGATCTATGGAGGCATGGAGAACGTCGCGGTAGTCGAGCGGGCCGCCCGCTACGCATTCCGCGCTCAATATGTCGTCAGTCTGGGCGGAGTTCGGTCCGTTCCTGGGCGAGCTGGCGCACACGGCGATACCAGTAACCTTCGCCGAGAGAGTGGCGTCCAGGCGATCAGCCCTGCTATGGGAGTGACATCTGGAAGGCGAGGGACCAGTTTGGCTGGCGTCTCAGCGGGGAACGACCGGATCAAAGGGCAACAGAACTGTTGCCGCCCAGGACGGCAGAGTCGGCACCCGACTGCCAAGGGAAACAGCAACTGGAACCGATGGCCGGACGTCCGCGAACACAGTGCAAGGGTCGATGCGACCTGCCTGAAGAAGCTCTCGCAGAGGTCGGCGAAAATCCGGCACGGTGCCTGCATCTCCAACATAGCGGGCGGTTTCGCCGCTGAGGTCATCTGAAAAATAGTGGCGCTGGTGCCTTCTGCATGGGCAAGGCGTCGGTCGTGATTCGCTTGGGCCGTCCGTCACCGAGGGAGGATCTGAAATGGCGCCGCAAGTCGAACGGAGCGCCAGGTCGGTCGCCCCGAAGGGGATGAGCTCGTGGCCTCGTTGTGCCACCGCCTGTTCTTGGTTCACCCCAAGGTCCAGCTGCTCGACGGCGTGAACATGGCGCCGGTCGAAAGTCTCTCTGTCGAAGGTTTCTTTATCTACGGTCTTCGTTTACTGGCAGATCGTACGAGTGGGTTGTGACATTAGGGTCCCTCGACGGGCCCTCCTTCACGACTCGCGAAGAGAGGCAGCGGCACGGATGAACGTGTGCGTGATGGGACTTGGGCACGTCGGGCTCGTGGCTGGCGCCGTCTTCGCGGACCAGGGCCACCGGGTGTGGGGTGTTGACAAGGACCCGCAGAAGATCGACAGCCTGAACGGGGGGCGGGTGCCCATCTATGAGCCCGGCCTCCAAGACCTGATCGCCTCCAGCGTGGCCCAGGAACGCCTCGTCTTCTCGACAGACCTCGGGAACGGAGTGCGCAGCTCCGAGATGGTCTTCATCGCTCTGGAGACGTCCAACGGTGACCTCTGCTCGAATCTCTCCGCGGTCGAGGCGGTCGCGCGAGGGATCGCCCTGGCGATGGACAGCTACAAAGTGGTCGTCCTCAAATCCGCGGGCCCCGTGGGGACGGCCGAGCTGGTGAGGCGGATCATCTTGGAGAATCAGCTGACCCCAGTGCCGTTCGACGTCGTGTCCAACCCGGATTTCCTGCGGCAAGGCTCTGCCGTTCACGACGCACGGTTCCCTGATCGCATCATCATTGGCGCGGCCGATCGGGCCGTGGCCATCCGGCTCCTCGAGCTCTACGCGCCGCTCGGGCGCTCCGTGATCGTCACCGACATCGCGTCAGCGGAGATGATCGGGCACGCATCGAACGCGTTCCTGGCGGCGAAGATCTCGTTCATCAACACCATCGCTGATCTTTGCGAGGGTGTGGGCGCCGATGTCGCCCAGGTCGCGAAGGGGATGGCGCTGGACCAACGGATTGGCGTGGGATTCCTCCAGGCGGGTCTCGGGTTCGGTGGCGCCTGCTTTGTGAAGGACACGGCCGCGCTCATCTTCGCCGCCGCGGGGCTCGGTTGTGACGTCACGCTGCTGAAGTCAGTGCTCGAGGTCGACCGGAGACGGGTGGGGCGCCTGATGGAGAAGTTGCGAAAGGTCCTGGATCCGCTTGATGGCAAGGTCGTTGGACTCTTCGGTCTGGCATTCAAGCCGAATACCGACGACGTGCGACACGCGAAGAGCATGGAGCTGGTCGAAGAGTTACACGAGGCCGGGGCACAGGTACGGGCATATGACCCGGTGGCGACCGACAATGCCCGACCCCTTCTACCCGCGAGCGTTCGCCTCTGTGGTTCGCCGTATGAGGCGGCCGCAGGGGCCAGCGGGGTCGTTCTGGCCACCGAGTGGGACGAATTCCGGTCACTGGACTTCGGACGGCTGCGGAGGGCGATGGCTCGACCGCTGGTCGTGGACGGGAGGAACTTCTACGATCCCGCGCGCATGCGGCGACATGGCTTCGAGTACCACTCGATGGGACGCGGCCCGGTCTGAGGGGAAATCATGGGGGCCTGCCGACTAGCGCCGCTCGGCGAGAGAGCACACGGCGCTATGAACAACCTCCCCATAGGGACCGCACCTGTCATTCACGTCGCCCATCGATCGTGTGAAGGGAGTGGCTTGGCTCACCGGATGCCCCAGCGACATAGTGTGTCATCCGCTTCCCACGAACGATCTCCGTGAGGCCGCAAGTGCGACGTAGTGGCTGCACCATCGCCTCCGAGAGTCGATGGATGACGGACGCGGCCCGGCCGCTCCGTGGTGGTCAGGGAGATGAATCAATCGATGACTGTCAGGTGAGGCCCGCACCGAAGGTCGAAATGGGGTGAATTCTCTAAGAGGAGGATCTGGTTATGTCTATCCTTGTGACGGGAGGAGCGGGGTTCGTCGGTTGCCATCTGGTGCACGACCTGCTGGGCGACAACCGGAAAGTCACGGTCCTTGATTCGCTGTCCCGTCGGGGCAGCGAGCGCAATCTGGAGTGGCTTCAACGGCAACATCCCGATGGTGACCTGAGATTCGTCAAGGGTGACGTCCGCGATCCCCCGGCGGTCAAGTCGGCAGCCGAGGATGTGGACGCGATCTATCATTTGGCTGGACAGGTTGCCGTCACCTCGTCGGTCCAAGATCCCCGGCTGGACTTCGAGATTAACGCGCTGGGCACCTTGAACGTGTTGGAGGCTGCGCGGCAGAGCCCTTGTCAGCCGGTGGTGATGTTCACATCCACAAACAAGGTGTACGGCGGCATGGAAGACGTTGCGTTGGTAGAGAAGGATACGAGCTACGAGTATCGCGACTTGCCAGATGGGATCCCCGAATCCCGACCGCTCGACTTTCACTCGCCGTATGGATGCTCGAAGGGAGCGGCAGATCAGTACGTGCGCGACTATGCGCGCATCTATGGCCTTCGCACCGTCGTGTTTCGCATGAGCTGCATCTATGGCCCGCGGCAGTTCGGGAACGAGGACCAAGGCTGGCTTGCGCACTTCATCATATCGGCGGCGACTGGGGCGCCGATCACGATCTATGGAGACGGGAAGCAGGTGCGGGATGTCCTGTTCGTGGAGGATCTCGTGAGAGCCCTGCGGGGTGCCGCGGACAAGATCAGCATCACAGCCGGGAAGGTCTACAACATCGGCGGGGGGCCGTCGAACACATTGTCCGTGTGGCAAGAGTTCGGGCAGCTTCTAGCCGAGCTGAGCGGGGAACCGGTCACAGTGAGTTACCAAGACTGGCGGCCCGGCGATCAACCGTGCTACGTGAGCGACATCCGGAATGTTGGTCGAGATCTCGGCTGGACGCCCGCAGTGGACAAGAGAGCGGGCATCCGTCGGCTGTGGGAGTGGGTGTCCTCCAACAAGGAGGTGTTCCGGCCGGGCGCCACGGTGCGTGCGGCGTAGTGCGCTTGTAGGTGTTCCGTCTGATCGCTCAGTCGACGAGGACCACCGCGTCAGTGGTCGACAGCGAGTCGATGGCCGCGTCGGAAGAACTGGGAAATCGCGGCCCACTTGGGCGTGAACCGCGGGTGGCCGCATAAGGCCGGGAGGCCGGCGATGAACATCCTGACAACGGGCGGCGCCGGATTTATCGGGTCTCACATGGCGGAGCGCCTCGTCACAGACGGACACCGTGTAGTAGTCGTCGACAACGAAGCTACGGGCCGCGCCGAGAATGTGCCGCGAGGGGCACACTACGTGCGCGGGGACGTGACCGATCGAGCCTGCCTAGAGGACCTCTTCGCGAGCGGGCTGGATGCAGTATTTCACGTGGCCGGGCAGGTCTCCCTCATCCGATCATTCACCGATCCGCAGGTCGACCTCCGCACGAATATCGGCGGAACGGTCAACGTGCTTCAGCTCTGCCTCAAATATCGCGTGCCGCGGCTCCTCTACGCCAGCTCGATGACGGTCTACGGCTCCACCGACATCCTCCCGACCCCGGAAGAGACCCCGTGCCGGCCAGTGTCCTACTACGGCATCACGAAATACGCGGCTGAGCGCTATGTGCACACGACGGCCGAGCGAGTGGACCTGGACTTCGAGTTCCGCGTGACGTCGTTCCGGATGTACAACGTCTACGGTCCCCGGCAGGCGCTCGACAACCCGTATCAGGGCGTGCTGGGAATCTTCCTCGGGAATCTGTTGCGCGGGGAGCCGATTACCATCTTCGGCGACGGGACCCAATCGCGTGACTTCATCTATATCGACGACATCGTAAACGCCTGGGTGTCTGCGCTGGAGAATCCCGATGCGTACGGCCGCGTATTCAATCTAGGCAGCGGACACCGGCTCTCCATCCGGGAACTCGCCGATCATGTGCTCTCGTCGTTCGATCGGACCCCCGAGGACGAAAGGCTCGTGTATGCGCCGGGTCGGCCGGGCGAGCAGCGCCATGTGGAAGCCGATGTCACGCTGGCGCGCAAGGTCCTCGGGTGGGAGCCGAGAGTGCCGTTCGATCAGGGGTTGGCGGAGACGGCGCGCTGGGCCGCGTCGGTGCCTTCGAGGCCTGCCGCGTGAGCGGTGGCGACGGGGCATTGGCCGGGCCAGCCGGCCTCCTCATGGGCGCCCCATGGAGAGGGGCTGGGCATCGCCACGGGCGCGTGACGTGAACGCTCGTTTGCGGGGGAAGTGGAGTTCAACATGAGGCTGTTGTTTGTCTCAAGGCTAGATCGCTCGGCGCGCGCGGTTGCCGCGATCACCAGATTCGCCGGAATCGGCAAGCGGCTGGGGCACGAAGTGGCCGTGTTCGGCGAGCCGCGCCAGGATTTCGTGTCGGTGCCGCACTCGGTGGACGTCAACGCGTTCGACTTCGCGCTGTTCGTCGTCTATGAGGCCTGGGACTTCCCGGAGCTGCCGCATCTTGCGCACCTGCTGGACCGCATGCCGAAGGAGCGCCGCGTCATCGTCGACTGCACCGGGACCTACAACGAGACGATCACCGTGGAGCATGATTCCAACCACCTCGAGCAGCTGAACGGGCACCAGGGCTGGGAGTGGGTGGAGGGCTTCGACGCCGTGGCGAAGAAGGTGCTCCAGCCAACGCTGACGCCGTTGCGGAACGACGTGGGCTCGTTCTTGCTCTTCGGCTACGACCCTGTCGCGGTCGCGCGGCCCTATCGCTCGGCGCAGGAGGCGTCGAAGGCCTGGTCGGCTCGAGGCGACGCCGGCAAGCCCAACGGCATCGTCTATGTCGGTCACAACTGGCAACGCTGGACCCAACTCCGCCGCTTCTTCGAGGCGGTCGAGCCGCTGAAGGATCGTCTCGGCCCGATCCAGCTCAGGGGATGGGCCTGGGATCAGCGCCCCGACTGGGCGGTCGAGCACGGATTTGCCGGTGTCGATGTGGATCCCGATCTGTTGAAGCGGCTCGGCGTCGAGGTGGGTGGACCAATTCCGTTCGACGAGGTGATCGAGTCGCAGGGGCGGGCCCGCTTCTGCCCGATCTTCCACCGGCCGCTGTTCAACCAGCTCGGCCTGGTCACGAATCGTACCTTCGAGACGTTCTGCTCCGACACGATCCCACTGCTGATGCTGCCGCATGCCCTCGTGGAAGCGATCTATGGGCGCGATGCGTTGCCGCTGGCGCCGGGCGATGACGTCGGCGGGCGGCTGGAGGACATGATGCGCTGTCCCGAGGTCTACTGGGATGCGGTGTTGAAGACACGGGACCACCTAGGGGCGCGCCATTCGTATGAGCGCCGTTTCGAGGAGCTCGTGGCGGCGCTTGAGAGCTAGGCTGCAGGGCTGGAGCGACACGGTGCGAGCGAGTGCGGTCACCCGATGAATATCCTCTTCATCATGGACCGGCGGGCCAACGCGGGTAGCATTCAGGCCATCGCCAGCTACGTGCGGGCGGGCGACGATCTGGGCCACACCGTCGCCCTCTATGGGCATCCGGATGCGAAGTATCCCGGCATCCGGTGGTCCACAGACTTCGGCATGTTCGATCATGTGGTATTCGTCTGCGAGTTCGGGCTGGGTTGGATGTCCGGGCTGCGCATGTCGCGCATCCTGTCCCAGGTACCCCGGGAAAAACGGGCCGTCCTCGACGCGGACGGCATGTACAACCCGATCGTCTCAGTGGACGGCTATGACCGCAACCACCACAGCGACGGCAGCCGTGTGTTCTGGGGTGCGCACTGCGACGCACTAACAGACAAGATCTTTCAGCCGACGCGCGAGCCAATTCAGGCGTCGGTGATTCCGGTGCCGTTCTACGGGTACGATCCTACGCTGCGACTCGAGCCCGGCTCGCGGCCCAAACGCTTCGATATTGTCCACGTCGGGCACAACTGGTGGCGCTGGCGGGAGGTCAGCACCTTCTTGTTGCCGGCCATCGAGCGGATCCGGCGTCATCTCGACGGCATCGCCTTCGTGGGCCTGTGGTGGGACATGATCCCGGCCGGGGCGCGAGAGCAGAACCTTGAGATCGCGTTCGGCTTCGACACCGAGTGGTTCCGTCGGCTGGGCATCGAAGTGAAACCGGCGGTGCCGTTCACGGACGTGGTGTCGGCGATGAGCGAGGGCCGAGTGAACATCATGACCCAGCGCCCGCTGTTCCGCCGTCTCAAGCTGTTGACCGCGAAGTACTTCGAGATCTTCTGTGCCGACACGATCCCGCTGGTCATGCTGGATCCCGATCACGCGGAGGCGGTGTACGGGCCGTGCGGACGCGAGCTGGCGCTGCACGGGGACATCGGCGACAAGCTGCTCGATGCGATCCAAAAGCCAGACAGGTATCAGCAAATCGTCGAAGAGGTGCGGCGCCATCTCGGAGCCCACCATTCGTATCACAATCGGACCCACGATCTGGTCGAGGCCCTCCGGGCCTGAGCGGAGAAGTTGGAAAGCAGGGAGGGCTCGTCGCATGAGGTTGGTGTTTGTCTGCTGGCCCTTCGAGGACCAGGGCAGCAGTCTCGTGATCCAGGGCTACAGCGAAGCGGCGCGGGCGCTCGGGCACGAGGTCGCGGTCTACGCCTGCCCGTACGACAAGATCCCGCTGAACTACTCGCTGGCAGTCGGTCAGGCGGACGCGATCGTGTTTCTGTTCGAATGGACCACGCGGCAGTACTACGGCGACCGGCTCGACCTCGCGCGGCTGGTCGGGCGGGTGCCGCGGGCGCGCCGCGTCGTGATCGACGGCGACGGCAACTACAACGACGTCGTCGCCCTCGACGGAGACGTCAACCACGAGGACATGGCGGCGAGCCAACGATGGAGCGAGGTCTGCGACAGCCTGTCCGACAAGATCTGCCAGCCCACGCTCCATCCCCTGCGGCGGACCGTGCGGCCGTTTCTGTTCTACGCCTATAACCCGGCCTGGGAGGAACCCCTGGCCCTCACCGCGAAGGAATTCGCGATGCTCTACGTGGGCCACAGCAAGTACCGCTGGCGGCCGATGGAGCGGGTGCTGCGCGCCATCGAGCCGGCGCGCGCTGAGGTCGGGCGCATCGGGGTGGTCGGCCACGGCTGGGATGCGACGCCTCCGTGGGCGACCAAGATGCAGATCGAGGGCGTGTATTACACGGACAAGGCGTACCTGCGCCGGCTGGGGCTCGAGGTCTTGCCGGCCGTGCCCTTCCAGGACGTCATCGCCTGGATGAGCAAGGCGGTCTTCAACCCCGTGCTCGTCCGGCCCACCTTCGGGCACCTGCGGCTTGTGACGCCGCGCTTGTTCGAGACGCCAGCCGCCGGCACGCTCCCCTTGTTCGTGCTCGACGAGTCGCACGTGCAGGAGATCTACGGCCCCGAGGCACTGGAGCTGCGCCTGCCGGACAAAGATCCGGAGGAGAAGATCGTGGATCTCGTACGGCGGCCCGCGTACTACGCGGACATCGTGACGAGGATGCGCCGGCATCTGAGCGAGAAGCATTCGCACACAGCGCGGCTGCAGCAGCTGGTCGAGATCATCGAGTGTTGAGGGTGACGTGCGCCTGATGTTCGCGTACCACCTCATGGCACTTCGGGCCGGCACCGTCGGCAGCGCGCAGGACCTCCACCAGTACGCGCTGGCCGGGAGGGCCCTCGGCCATGAGGTGCTAATCTACGGCCCGCCGGATCCCACCTCGCCGTTCAGCTTCTCGCTGGACGTGGAATCGGTGGACGGGCTCATCTTCGTCTTCGAATGGACGACCCATCTGCGCAAGGGCGACGAGCTCGACTTCGCGCGCTTCGTCACGAAGGTGCCCAGGGAGCGGCGCGTCGTGATTGATTGCGATGGCGCCTACAACGATCCGCTCTCGGTAGACGCCGACTATAACCACCGAGATCACGCCGCGAGCCGAGCGTGGACCCAGGCGTGCGACAGCCTCTCCGGCAAGATCTGCCAGCCGACGCTGCGGCCACGCCGCGAGAACGTCCGCCCGTTCCTGTTCTACGGATTCAATCCGTCGGCCGCCGAATCATACGCGGAGGGTGCGAAGGACTACGGCATGGTCTACGTCGGGCACAGCAAGTTCCGCTGGGCCGCGATGGAGCGGGTGCTGCGTGCGATCGAGCCGGTCCGCGAGCAGGTTGGCCGGCTGGCCGTGATCGGCCATGGCTGGGACGCGCTGCCCGCCTGGGCCGGACCGATGCACATGGAGGAGGCGTTCTACACGGACCAGGCCTACCTGCGAAAGCTGGAGGTCGAGATCCGGCCCCCGATTCCCTTCGAGCAGGTCATCGCCTGGATGAGCAGAGCGCGCGTGAACCCGGTGCTGCTACGGCCGCTGTTTCAGCAGCTCCGGATGGTCACGCCGCGCCTGTTCGAGACCATGGCGGCCGGCACGATCCCGGTGCTCAACATGGACGGCGAGCACGTGCGGGACGTCTACGGCGAGGCGGCGGCGGAGCTCATTCTGCCGGCCGAGCATCCCGGGGGCAGGATCCTAGACATGGTGCGCCGATCGGAGCGCTACGTGAAGATCGTCGAGGAAGTGCGTGCCCATCTGGCCGCGCACCACTCGCACGCGCGGCGGTTCAAACAGCTGATCGAGATCGTGGAGAGCTGAGGGTCACGCCGTGCGGCTCATGTTCGTCTATTACTGTTACGGGGACGCCGGGAGCGCGCAGGACATCCATCACTACACGCGCGTGGCCAGGGACCTGGGCCATGAGGTGTTGGTGTACGGCCCGCCGGATCCCGGCTCGTCGTTCAGCTTCTCGCGGGATGTCGAGTCGGTGGACGCCCTGATCTTCGTGTTCGAGTGGACGACCGAGCTGCGCCACGGCGACCGGCTGGACCTCGCGCGGCTGCTGACCAGGGTGCCCAGGAGACGGCGCATCGTGATCGACTGCGACGGCGCCTACAACGAGCCACTCAGCGTGAACGGGGACTACAACCACCGGGAGGCCGCCACCAGCCGCGCCTGGATCGAGACGTGCGACAGCATCGCGGACAGGATCTACCAGCCCACTCTCGCTCCGGTGCGGCCCAATGTCGGCACGTTTTTCTTCCACGGCTACGATCCGGCCTGGGAGCGTCCGCTGGACTTCGGCACCAAGGAGTTCGGGATGGTGTACGTCGGCCACAGCAAGTTCCGGTGGGGCCCGATGGAGCGCGTGCTGCGGGCGATCGAGCCGGTCCGCGCGCAGGTGGGTCGTATCGGCCTGGTCGGTCACGGGTGGGACGCGCCGCCGCCGTGGGCCGGCCCGATGGGGATTGCCGACGTGTATTACACCGACCAGGCCTACCTGCGAGGGATGGGCGTGGAGTTCCATGCGCCGGTCCCGTTCGGGCACGTCATTCCCTGGATGAGCCGAGCGGTCATCAATCCGGTGATCTACCGGCCGCTGTTCAGCCGGCTGCGCCTCGTGACGTGCCGGACCTTCGAAACGCCGGCGGCCGGGACGATCCCGCTCTTCGGCCTCGAGCGAGCGTACGTACGGGACATCTTCGGGAACGACGCGGACGCGCTCGTGCTGCCGGATGAGCATGCGGAGGAGAAGATCTCGGACATCATGCGCGACCCGGAGAAGTACGCCGACGTCCTGCTCGGTATCCGTCGGCATCTGGCCGCCCGGCACTCGTACACGGCCCGGCTGCGACAGCTGCTCGAGCTCGTGCAGGGCTGAGGAGAGACTGCGATGCGGCTGTTGTTCGTGTACTGGAAGGTGGAGAACGCGGGCAGCGCGCAGGACATCTACAACTATTGCGAGGCGGCGAAGCGGATGGGGCACGAAGCGGCGCTCTATGCGCCGGAAGGCGCCGTGTCCCGGTTCGATTGCTCGCTCGATCTCGAATCGGCCGACGGCGTCATCTTCCCGCTCGAATGGAACATCTACCTCCACAACAACGAGCCGCTCGATCTCGAAGAACCGATGCGCCGGGTACCACGAAGGCGGCGGGTGGTCATCGATTGCGACGGCATGTACAACGACGTGATCCGCGTGGACGGCGACTACAACCATCCGGACGAGGCGGACAGTCGCGCACGGACGGAGCTGTACGACGCCATCTCCGACAAGATCTTCCAGCCGACGCTCCATCCCGTGCGGCGCAACGTGCGCCCCTTCTTCTTCCACGCCTACAACCCGACGTGGGAGATCCCGCTGGATTTCCGGTCGAAGGACTACGGCATGTGTTACGTCGGCACGAACTGGTTTCGCTGGCGGCCGATGCGCCGGGTGCTCGACGCGATCGGGCCGATTCGCGAGCAGGTGGGCCGCATCGGCTTGATCGGGCACAACTGGCTCGAAGCCCCCGGCGGCGCGGACGCGGCGCTGCGCGAGGCGGCCTACTACACAGACCCGGCATACCTGAGGCGCCTCGGAGTCGAGGTCATGCCGGCGATCCCCATCGAGCAGGTGATCCCCTGCATGAGCAAGGCCGTGTTCAACCCAGTGCTCATTCGCCCGCTGTTCAGCCGGCTCGGCCTCGTCACCTGCCGGACGTTCGAAACCCCGGCCGCGAACACGGTTCCGGTGTTCGCGCAGGACCCGTCGTACGTCGAGGAGATCTATGGCTCGGAGGCGATCGAGCTGGTGCTGCCGGAAGACAAGGCCGACTCCAAGATCCTGGACATCCTCGAGCAGCCGGACCGCTACGCGGGGATCGTGCGGCGCATCCGCGACCACCTCGCCGGCAAGCATTCCTACGAGACGCGCCTCACGGAGCTGATCGAGATGGTGAGGAGCTGACGGGCCGATCATGCGATTGCTGTTCGTCTACAACATGGGTGAGGACATGGGGAGCGCCCAGACGATCCTCAACTACAGCCGCACCGCAAAGGCACTGGGCCACGAGGTGGCGGTGTACCGGCGGCCCTCGCGATCGGAAGTCGTCTCCTCGCTGGATATCGAGTCGGCCGACGTGGTCATCTTCGTGCTCGAGTGGTGGCTCGACCTGAAGTACGCCGGCCATCTCAATCTCGTCCGGCTGATGAGCACGGTCCCCCGGGAGCGGCGCGTGGTGATTGACAACGACGGCATGTACAGCGACGTGATCCGGGTGGGCGGCGACTACAATCATGCCGACGCGGCGGCGAGCCGCGCGCGCATAGAGCTATATGACAGCATCTCCGACACGATCTTGCAGCCGGCGCTTCACCCGCTGCGGCCGAACGCGCGCTCGTTCCTCTTCCACGGCTACAATCCGGCCTGGGAGGTGCCACTGGACTTCCGCGGCAAGGAGTACGGGATGTGCTACGTCGGCAACAACTGGTTCCGGTGGCGGGCCATGAAGCGCGTGTTGCAGGGCATCCAGCGCGTCCGCGCCGAGGTCGGCGCCATCGGCCTCGCCGGCTACGCGTGGGATCCGCCCGCGTTGTGGCTGGAACCGGGCCTCCGCCAGCGGGCCTGCTACACCGACCCGGACTACCTCGCAAAGCTTGCGGTCCGGGTCATGCCGGCGGTGCCGGTGGACCGCGTCATCGACACGATGAGCAAAGGGGTTTTCAACCCCGTCCTCCTCCGGCCGCTGTTCAACCGTCTCCGGATTGTGAACCCGCGCCTCTTTGAAACGCCGGCCGCGAACACTATCCCGCTGTTCGGGCTCGACGACGAATACGTGCGGCAGCTGTACGGGGACGAGGCGGCGGAGCTAGTCCTGCCGCGCGAGCATCCAGGGCGGAGGATCGAGGAGGTGATGCGGCGGCCTGAACGCTTCGCACGGATCGTGCAGGGCATCCGCCGCCATCTGGCCGAGCGGCATTCGTACGAGATGCGGATGAGAGAACTGATCGAGCTGGTGAAGAGCTGAGGCCTCCATCATGCGGCTGATGCTCGTGCATTGGGTGGTCGAGGACCGCGGGAGCGCGCAGGACATGTACCACTACGCCGAGGTGGCGAAAGACCTCGGCCACGAGGTCGCCCTCTACGGGCGGCCCCGCACCCCGTCGTCGTTCAACTACTCGCTCGACACGGGGTCGGCCGATGCGATCGTCTTCCTCAACGAATGGACCACGGACCTTCAGTACGGCGACCGCATGGACCTCATGCGGCTGATGGCGACGGTGCCCAGGGAGCGGCGGGTCGTTGTGGATCTGGACGGCAAGTACAACGACGCGATCCAGGTGGTGGGCGACTACAACCACTCCGACGAGGCGGCGAGCTCGCAGTGGATCGAGGTCTGCAACAGCCTGTCCGACAAGATCTACCAGGCGTCGCTCTGCCCGCGCCGGCCGAACGTGCGCAGCTTCCTCTTCCATGCCTACAGCCCGAGCTGGGAGGTGCCGCTGAACTTCGGCGGTAAGGAATACGGGATGTACTGCGTCGGGAATAACTGGTTCCGCTGGCGTCCCATGCACCGCGTCTTGAAGGCGATCGAGCCGGTGCGCGAGCAGGTTGGACGCATCGGGCTGGTCGGCAGCGGCTGGAACGCCCCGGCGCCATGGATCCATCCGACGCTCGGCGTAGACGCCTACTACACGGATCCGGCCTATCTCGAGAAGCTGGGCGTCGAGGTGATGCCAGCGGTGAACTTCCGCGAGGTGATCGATGGCATGAGCAAGGGCGTCTTCATGCCGGTCATCTACCGCCCGCTGTTCGACCATCTATGGATGGTGACGTGCCGGACGTTCGAAGCGCCGGCTGCCAACACTATCCCGTTGTTCACGCAGGATCCACGCTACGTGGAGCAGATGTTCGGGGAGGAGGCGGTCGAGCTGACGCTGCTCGACGAGCACCCGCAGGAGAGGATCCTGGACATCGTGCGCCGACCGGAGCGCTATGTGCGGACGGTAACGGCCATCCGGCGCCGGCTGACCGAGAAGCACTCCTATGCGGCGAGGCTGCGGGAGCTGATCGACATCGTGAAGAGCTGACGGAGGTATACCGTGGGGGTCATCGAGATGGGCAGACGGGTCCTGGGTCCGGGCGAGCAGCGGATGACGATGCGGTACGGCGTGAATCAGGCAGACCAGTGCTGGGACTTCGCCCTCGGGCCAGCACGGCAGCGCATCTGGGCTCGGCTTCGCGAGGTCGACACGCGCATGATCCGACTCTTCCTGTTTGACAAGGGCGCGCCCGACCATGTGAAGGACTGGGACACCTTCGCCGCCTACGTACAGGCCGTGTTAAACGTGGGCGCAACGCCGATGATGACGTTCGCCAAGTTCCACCCGCCCTTCGACGATCCGTGGGCCGTCCGAGCGTTCGCGGATAGGTCCGCCGATGTGGTGCGCCGCTGCGTCGAGCAGTGGGGTGGCGCGACGGTGCGCGATTGGTACTGGTGCGTCTGGAACGAGCCGAACAACGGTTGGATCAGCGACGGCGGGCTGACGTTCGAGCAGTACCGGCACATCTACGAAGAACTGGCCCACGCGGCCCTGAAATGGCTGGCGCCGCACCTGGGTGAGCGCCGGCCGCTGATCGGCGGACCGGCCGTCGAGGGCTTTCCGAACTTCTGGTGGGACTGGCTGTGGCGCTTCGTGAACGAGATCGACAACGCGCTGATCGGCTTCGTCGACTGGCACCGCTACGCCGACTGGCGGGACGCCGGGGAAAACGGCGCGCCGAAGGATGAGGCGATGTACCGCGCGCTGATTGCGTCGCAGGCGCTCGACTATCAGTTTCGCGCGCGCGCGATCGGGCAGCAGGTCCGCGGCCGCGGCATCTTGAACATCTGCGGGGAGCTGAACTGCCATTCCCACTACACGACCGAGGTGCGGGCGCGGTTCAACTTTTCGATCTTCGGCGCGGCTTTCTACATTGCGTCGCTGCTGAATCTGATGCGCGGTGAGGCCGACGTCGAGCTGTTCTGGGTCGGCACGGAGAGCAGTGGGGGCTACGGCATGCTGGACGAGCACGGCGAACCCAAGCCAGTCTTCCATGCGAAGAAATTGTGTGCGCAGCACGTGCGGTACGGGGACGTGATCGCGTTCGCGCCGTGGGACCGGGGCAGCACAGCGCTCGATGCGGTGGTCGCCCGCGGCGACGGAGGGCGGCTCAGTGCGGTTCTGGTGCATCTGAGCGACAAGGTGGAGACGTTTTCGGTGAGCGGCATCGATCAAGGGCTGACGCATTGTGACATCTTACTCAAGATCGATGAGGGGACCGGCAATCAGGTGGTCAGGAGCCGGTGCGACGGTACGGTGACCTTTGAGGGATACGGGGTCGCCGTGGTCACGAACACCGCGCCCACGGAGCAGGAGGACGGGCTGGCTTCGTAGTCGCGCGACGGGAGAGAGTGGCGTATGGCGGGACGGCGTCCGAGCGATCTGACGCTGTACGTGCGTTTGCTCAGGGAGGCGCGGCCGCACTGGCCCCTCGTCGGCGCCCTCTTCCTGCTCAGCCTATTGTCCACGCCGATCGCGCTGCTCATGCCGCTGCCGCTGAAGATTGCGATCGACAGCGTGCTCGGGTCGGGACCGTTCCCGGCGTCGCTGCAGGCGCTGCTTCCGGACGCCATCCTGGGTTCGCAGACTGCGCTGCTCCTGCTCGCGACGGCGGCGGTGCTGGCCATCGCCGTGTGCGACCAGCTGCAAAAGCTAGGCGTCTCCGTGCTGGGCACCTATGCCGGCGAGAAACTGGCCCTGGATTTTCGGGCCAAGCTATTCCGGCACGTGCAGCGGCTGTCACTGTCCTATCACGACGTCAAGGGCGCTGCGGACTCGACGTACCGTATCCATTGGGACGCGGCCTCCATCCAGTGGGTCGCGGTCTACGGCGTCACCCCGTTTCTCAGCGCAGCGCTGACGCTGGCGGGTATGTGCTATATCACCGCGACGGTGGATTGGCGGCTGGCCTTGGTGGCGCTGGGCGTGGCGCCACCCGTGCTCTGTATCACGTCCGTGGCCCGCGGCCGCCTGCGCACCGGCTGGATGAACACCAAGACGCTGGAGAGCCATGCAGTCGGCGTGGTGCAGGAGGCGCTGTCAGGGCTCCGGGTCGTCAAAGCCTTCGGCCAGGAGGAGCGCGAGCATGCGCGCTTCGTCAACTCCTCCGGACAGAGCATGCGCGCGCGGATCGGCGTGGCCCTCGGTGAGGGCGTGTTCGAGCTGCTCACGGGCCTGACCATCGCAGCCGGCACCGCCATCGTGCTGTTTCTCGGCGTCCGCCACGTGCAGGCCGGCGTGCTCTCGCTAGGCGAGCTCGTCCTCGTGATGAGCTATCTCGCCCGCCTCTACCTGCCGTTTCAGGAGCTCAGCAGGAGTATCAACCTGCTGCAGTCCGCGCTGGCGAGCGCAGAGCGTGCGTTTGCGCTGCTCGATGAGCCGCCGGACGTGCTCGAGAAGCCTGATGCCCGCCGCCTGACCCGCGCGAACGGCGGCATTAGCTTCCGGAATGTCTCCTTCGCCTACCGCGCGGGCGACGACTTCGTCCTGCACGACGTGTCCTTCGACATCGAGCCAGGCAACCGTGTGGGCATCACTGGGACAACCGGAGCGGGTAAGACCACGATGGTCAGCCTCCTGATGCGCTTCTATGACCCGACCTCCGGCCAGATTCTCCTGGACGGAATTGACCTGAGGGACTACAGCCTGGCGGATCTCCGCAATCAGTTCAGCATCGTGCTCCAAGACCCGGTCCTGTTCTCTACCAGCATCGCCGAGAATATCGCCTACGCGCGTTCGGATGCGACCGACGACGAGGTCATCGCGGCGGCCAAGGCGGCGAATGCATACGAGTTCATCGCGGGCCTGCCGGATGGCTACCGGACCGTCGTGGGCGAGCGGGGCATGCGCTTGTCCGGAGGTGAGCGGCAGCGCATCGCGCTAGCCCGCGCGTTTCTGAAGGACGCGCCTATTCTGATTCTGGATGAGCCTACCAGTGCCGTGGATGTGAAGACGGAGGCCGCGATCATGGACGCCATGGGGCGTCTCATGTACGGCCGAACGACCTTGATGATCGCCCACCGACTGAGCACACTATCCAGGTTTGATCTGCGGCTGGCGATGGAGAACGGCCGGTCGGTGTGGACGACCGGCCGCGAGCGGAACCGGGCCAGATAAGGACGAGCCCGGCCTCAATCTGAAGAAATGACGCACGATGTGGCAGTGGCACACGGAGCGGCTGGGCCCGAATAGGCTAAACGTGTTGACAGCAGGCGAAGTGAGGCGAGCCCCATGCGGTCGCGCGCGAGCGCTGATCATCCCGCGGTCACGGGGTACAGTCTGGATGAGCGTGGAGATCCTGTGAGCCGAGCACGTTGCGCTGATGTGGAAGCGTCATGAGGTGGAGATCGCTCGCGCTCTTCGGAGTTATGGCTCTTCTTGGATCCGCATGGATCCTCTGGCATCTCCGCTCCCCAGATGCTCGGAAGGCCCCTGCGACTGTCGAGGTCAAGCGCGGGGAGATTGCCGTGAGAATCACCGGACTCGGCGAGCTGCGCGCGTTTGAGTCCGTCACGATCTCAGCCCAGCGAGAAGACCGTATCACCTATCTGGTTTCCGAGGGCACATCCGTGAAGAGCGGCGAAGTGCTTGTCCGCTTCGATGCCTCCGCGGCCGAGGTGCATCAGGTAGAAAGCCGAACGCGGCTCGAGGTGGCGCGGGCCGAGCTCCGAAAGGCGGAACGGGAGCTCGAAGCGCAACGTGAGAAGCAGCTGGCTGAGCTCGCTCGGTACAAACGCGACCTTCGCCTCGCTCAACTGGATCTCGAAGAGATTAGACAGAAACCGCTACCGGCAGACCTCGAACGGGCTCGGCTGGAGCTTGATCGAGCAAGGGCGAACTTTGAGATGGAAGGCAAGAGGCGCTCCCAGGTGCCGGACCTGGTGCGCAGAGGGCTCGTCTCGAAGAACGCGGTGGACGAGGTAGAGGTCAAGTATCTGGAGGCGAAAGTAGGCCTTCAGATCGCGGAGTCGAACCTCAGCAGGGTGGCTTTGGGTGCAACACCTGCAGAAGTCGAAAGAGCGAAGATGCGTTTGGAGGCCGCGAAGAGCGAGGTCGAGAAGGATCGACGGGAAGGGGAAGCTCAGGTGGCGGGCCTCGAAGCAGCACTGGAGCGCGCGAGGGCCGAGGTAGCGCACGCGAAGGGTCAAGTCGACGGGGCGCAGGTATGGCTCGCCAGCACCGTGCTGCGCGCCCCCCGGAGCGGGATCGTGGTCTACGCCAAGGCGGGTGAGGGTCGGCCGTCGGATAAGGTCGGGATCGGCATGATCACGCGGGAAGGCCAGCCGATTCTCTCTCTGCGGGACGTGTCCAGAATGGTGGTCAGCACCGAGATCAACGAGGCCGACATCGGCAGGGTCAACCTTGGGGCGCCGGTCGAGGCGAGGCTCGAGAGCCACCCTGGCACGGTATTTCACGGTCGCGTGCTACGGATCGAGGCGTTGTCCCGTGTGGGGCAGCGACGAGGGGCCCTGGGAAGCGAAGTGAAGGTCTTTGACGTGACGTCGAGTATTGAGGCGAACGATGCTCAGCTCCGGCCCGGCCTCACCGCGAGGATCGACCTCAACGTCGAGCGCCACCAGAACGTCGTGTACGTCCCGGTATCGGCAGTGACTCGCGACGAGGGCCAGCCGGTTGTGTACGTCTGGAACGGCGGCCACGTTATGCGACGCAAAGTCGTGCTAGGGGTCAGCAATTCGGAGCACGTCGTGGTGAAAGAAGGAGTACGCCCTGGAGAGCGACTCGTCTTGGGATCTGTCACCGGCGGTACCGAGTAATCTCGGTGGGCCCAAAAGATCTATCGCGCAGCGTCCGTCGAGGTGCAGGCACTCCGTTGCTTGGACCTGGACATTTCCCACGGCCGTCCAGGCGATCATCGGTACCTCGGGGCGTGGAAGTCCTGTTTCAGCCCACCTACGGGGGCGGCCTCGTGGGTGAAGCAGGCCGCGAGCAACGATCAGATATCGCGAAAACGTGGTCGTAGTTGAAACACGGGTTCGAATCCCGATGATCTTGGAGCGTCAGTAACGGTCAGTAGTCCAGGAGGAACTGGAAGGCCAGGGGTCGCTTCCACAATCCAAAGCGGGCCCCCGATTTGAACCAGCGAAACCGCTCGCCGCCGACGCTCCAGGCGTGGGGGTGGATCGAGATAGCCCAGGACTAGTTATCCTCGTGATTCCTCGGGACCAGGATTCTAAATCCTCGTCGCTTTCGCGCCGCACGCCTCGCCCGCGCGATTCTGGAGCCTGGATACTCGTGCCGCTGTGGCCCCGGGCGTTCCATGCACCATGCCCTTACTCGCCAAGAGCCGATCCGAGGCCAAAGTCCAGTATCTGTGGACTGTATAAGCCGCCGGTTGCAGCCCAGTTGCACAGGAGCCCCAGGAGCCCCGCCGGCCGGCGAGTGGCTGCCCTCCCACCCTCACCCGCGGGTCCGCGCCCCGGCTAGGGCCGTTTCCCGGGCCGCTCATGGCGATTCGAGCCTAGGCGTCGGGGTCCGCGGGCTGCTGGTGCTCGACCCGGCGGGCCGACTCGCGCGCGGCCTCGTTCCACAGACGCCGCAGGATACTCGACGCGCGGGCAGGGAGCGTATTCTGCAGTGGCTGAAGGCCTTACGCCGAAGCGGCCGCCTGGCGCTGACCGGAGGGGTGTGGCTTGGTCCCCTCTGCCGATCGACGAAGCAGTCTCGGAGGCGGTGAAACTGCCCTCGCCCTGAGGCGTCTACCGATCTCCGTGTAGCAGGAGGTCGATCGTGTTGATCACCCCGCCGACGAAGGCGAGGACGGAGCTTGAGGTCAGCGCGCCAGGCTCACGGTCGGATGCCGATTCCTTGGGGTCCTCCCCAGTAGGAGATGGCGGCCCTGAGCTTGGGCCCGCAAACTGCCGCGTCCGCTACGCACGCCTTGACTTCCGCCATGGCCATCTCGTGCGACTGCCAAGGATTCGTGTTTGTGATGATTACAAGCGGTCTGAGCCCGTCGGCAGTGCGGTCTCCGAGCGCGAAATCCGGTAGAGGGACGAGCTGAGGCGCTGGCGCTGCGGCCGGCGGTTGAACGATGACGGGCGGCTGTGACTGGAGCGCCCTGAGATACGCATCACCGAATCCCTGCAGTGCCGCGCCCGCACCTAGACAGGCCGATTCTCGATCGAGGCCATTCAGCCCGCTGCACCTGGCCTTGGCGGAGCAGTGGCGGCAAGACCAGTGGACTGTAGTCGATCAAACACCAGCCGAACCGCCATCGATCCTTCGCCGATCG
>Ga0070708_100001065_pt1 | contig 20950 bp, 18 predicted proteins | sample KBSK5503metaG_FD_65469 | JGI IMG/M metagenome (GOLD analysis project Ga0070708, IMG submission 65469) | Corn, switchgrass and miscanthus rhizosphere microbial communities from Kellogg Biological Station, Michigan, USA - KBS K5-50-3 metaG | ecosystem: Host-associated > Plants > Roots >... | reverse complement strand
ACCGGCCGGACCGATTCCTCCTGACGGACCTAGCCCAGAGCCAGGCCGAAGGACCAGATCCCCCCAACGTTGCTTAGCGGCAGCCCGGCCCCGGTGGTCCCGGCCCCGAAATAGATCGCGCTGCCCACGATCGCCGCGGCCGAGGAAGGCGCCGCGCCGAGGGGGAACGCCCACAACGGCAAGCCTCGGTTCGCCTGGAAGGCCTGCATCTGGAAGCCGAACGTGTTCGGCAGGAAGACGACTCCGTTCCCGTACGTCACCGCCGCGTATGAAGGCAGGGGCATCGGCGCGTCCCACAAGTCCGTACCGGTCGCCACATCGATCGCGTGCAGCGCCATGACGCGGGTCGGATGGGTGAGGCCCTCCCGGATGCTCTTCTGCGTCGTTCCCTTGACGGTACTGATGGGGATCGCGCTCGGAGCGAAGATCGCCGGAGCGCCCGTCACGAGACCGAGCGCCGGGCTGCCGATGAAGCCGCCGATATCGGAGCCGACCGTGACGTGCGAGGACCACGCCGGCGTCCCCGCGACGCGGGTGAACGAGTAATATGTTCCGTCCTTCCCGGCTTCGCCAACGCTGCCTCCGGGCAGCAGTTGCGGGGAGGATCCGAAGTCGAGGTCGAGCCCGTTGTCCGGCTTCCGCGGCCGGAATCGCCACTGAAGCAGCCCGCCGTCGAGCGAGATCGCGACGATGGCTTCACCGTCGCCGACCTCTGGTCCAACGGCAGTGGTGGAATTGCAATTCCCGACGCCGAAGAAGATGAGTCCGTTCGCGACGTCGACGGCCGGCGACGACCAGACGTTCCCACAACCGTTTCCCTTCCCTCCAGCGTGCACCGGATCGTTCGTATACGTCGTGAGCGTCTCGGGATCGAACTTCCACAGGGGCACCAGGCTCCAGCTCGACCCGGCGTGATCAACGCGGAACTCGAGGACCCCGGCGCGACCGACGTCGGGGGCTTCGTTGAAGTCCATGCCAGACACGACGCGCACTTCTCCGCTCGGCAGGTGGACGATCGAAGGCGACGCTTCGACCTCGATGACCTCGGTTGACCCCTTGCATTGCACGGCGGGGTTCGTCCGCGGATCGAGGCAAACGCTCGCGAGCTGCGACCCGCTGGCGGCGTTCAACAGGTAGAGCGTCGAACCTCCGCCGAAGAGGACGACTTTCGTTCCGTCGATCGTGTCCACGGCCGCGGAGGAAATGATCGGGCCGTAGCTGTTCTGATTCTTATCCGTTACTTTGAACGTCCAACGGACCTTCCCGTTCTTGGCGTTCACCGCATAGAAGATTCCGCTGTGCGCACCGACGTACACCGTGCCGTCGACGACACTCGGCGACGCGGTGACCGGGGCGTGGGTGTTCAGGAACCAGCGTGGCCGCAGCGTGGAGACGTTGAGCGGGCTGATCGTCGTGCATCCCTTCGCCGCGGCGAAGCTGTGCCCGAGGTCGTGGCCGTACATCGGCCAGTTGCACGAGACAGCCGGCGATCCCGTGCTCGGAAGGACCGCCAGGACGACGCCGGCGAGCGCCGGGCCGATCATCGAACGACGGAAGGACACGTGGCCCACCTTTTCCCCCTGGGATGCAATGATCGCTATTCGCTGGGGGGTCCGGATTCTCCTCCCGATCCGGTCAGGTTGGTCTTCCGCTCGCGCTCGGAGTCCCCCCGGGCGGCCGGCCCGAAGAGTCCCTAGGGCTCGGTCCGGCGCTCACGGATAGTCTTACGTTCCGCGCATGCCGGGCCTCACGCTGCTCATCGACTCGTCGAGTCTCATCTATCGTTCGCATTTCGCCCTGCCCGATTCGATCCGCGCGCCCGATGGCACGATCGTCTCGGCCGCGTACGGGTTTCTTTCGATGCTCGAGCGCCTCGTGGCTGATCTGCGCCCCTCACACCTGGCGTGCTGCCTAGACGAGGACTGGCGGCCGGACTGGCGTGTTGCGCTCGTGCCCGAATACAAGTCTCACCGGGTCGCGCTCGCGGAAGAGCAGATCGACGAATGGGTCGAGCCGCAGACCGACATCGTCCTGCGCATCCTCAAGCTCGCGCGGGTGGCCGCGGTGGGATCGCCCGGCTGCGAGGCGGAGGACGTCATCGCGACGCTCGCACGCGACATCCACGGGGACATCGCGGTTGTGTCGGGGGATCGCGACCTGTTCCAGATGGTGCGAGATCCGAACGTCTGGGTGCTCTACCCACGACGCGGCGTGAGCGACCTCGTTCGCGTCGACGAAGCCGAGATCCGTCGCCGTTACGGCATCGACGGCCGACGCTACGCCGATTTCGCAGTGCTGCGCGGCGACCCATCCGACGGGCTCCCCGGCGTGCCGGGCATCGGCGAGAAGACGGCGTCGATGCTCGTCGCCAAGTACGGCACGCTCGAAGAGATCGTGCGCGCGAGCGAGGGCGCGCGCGCGGGTCCGCTCGCCAAAGTCGCCGCAAACGCCGACTACGTGAAGCGCGCCGAAAAGGTGGTGCGACTCAAAGCGGATTGCCACGTCGGCGATCATGACCTCACGGTCGGGCGATCACCGGGCAGCACGTTGAAGAAGGTCGCTCGTGACTACGGGCTGTCCGGTCCGGTCGAGCGACTGGTGACGGCGCTCGCCGGCGCGGCTTCCTAGGTCAGCCAGGGGCGCCGCGACGGGCGAGCGAGCGGTCGAGCGCGCCCTCCGCGAAGTCAACGGCCTCACCCGACGGTATCTCTCCGCGTCGCGCGGCGGCGAGATGCGCGCACGAGAGCACCAACGCCATGTGCGAGAAGGCCTGCGGGAAGTTTCCGAGCAGCTCCCCGCTGGAGGGGTCGACCTCTTCGGCCAGCAGGCCGACGTCGTTGGCGAACCCGAGCAGGCGGTGGAGCAACTCCTCGGCTTCGTCCAGGCGCCCAGCGTGGATCAGGCAGTCGAGAAGCCAGAAGGAGCACAGGAGGAATGCCCCTTCGCCGCCCTCGAGACCGTCGGGTGACCGGTATCGGTAGAGGAGACCACCTCGCTCGAGCGAGCCGCGGACGGCTTCGATGGTCGCGAGCGCGAGCGGATCCGTCGAGGCGATGAGCCCCGACGCCGGGACGAGCAGCGTCGCCGCGTCGGGCACGGGGTGGCCGACCGCTTGATGGAACCAGCCGTCCGGCGCCGCCTGCTCGAGGACGTATGAACGCGCGAGGTCGCGTTCGCGCTCCCAACGCTCGATGGGCCCGTCCAGGCCGCGCGCGCGGGCGATGCGCACCGCGCGGTCCAGCGCGATCCAGCAGTTCAGTTTGGAGTGCGTGAAGTGGCGCGGTTCATCGCGCATCTCCCAGATACCTTGATCGGGGTTCTGCCAGCGATCGCACACGATGTCTGCCAGGCCGCGAAGGAACGCCCAGTTGCTCTCCGTTAAATCGCCGCCGGCTTTGCCGTAGAGGTAGGCGGCTTCGAGGATCTGGCCGTACGCGTCGAGCTGCAACTGCTTCACCGCGCCGTTCCCGATCCGCACCGGCGACGAATCGCGGTGACCCCTCAGGTGCGCGAGCTCGAGCTCGGGCATCGACCGCTCTCCGCCGATGCCGTACATGATCTGGAGATCCTCCGCGCGCCCCGCGCCGGTGCGCTCGAGCCATTCCTTGAACGCGTCGCCTTCTTCGGTGAAGCCGAGCACGAACAGGGACGTGAGCGTGAGGGTCGCGTCGCGGATCCACGTGTAGCGGTAATCCCAGTTGCGGCCGCCGCCGATCTGCTCCGGAAGCGACGTGGTCGCGGCGGCGACGATCGCGCCGCTCGGAGCGTAGGTCAGCGCTTTGAGCGCGAGCGCGCTGCGGCGCACGGCTGCGGTGTGTTCGCCGTCGTAGGTGCACCGCGCGATCCAGGAATGCCAGAAGTCGATCGTGGCCTCCAGCCGGCGCCGTCCTTCGACCCGGTACCGAAGCGGATCGCCGTGCTGGACCTTCGCGAGGTAGGACACGCGCCAGATCGCGTCGATCCAGGCCTCTTCGCCGGCCTTGAGGGCCCACGTCGCCGTCACGGCGCGCTCGCCGCATGAAAGCGGGTGCGTCGACTGCACGTACAACGCGTCGCTCCCGCCGACCACCTCGGCCGAGTGAGCGGATGTGGCCCGGAAGCGGGGACAGAACGAGCCGTATTCGAATCGCGGATCGACTCCGACGGCGACCTCGACCGATCCTTCGAGGCAGCGGAGCCGGCGCAGGATCGCGTGGTGCGGCTTGACGGCCCGAGGATCGTCCGGATCGGAGCGCTCGACGGGCATGCAATCGGTGAGCTCGGCGACGCCGCCCTCGCATCGGAACACGGTGACGAGCACGTTTGTGTCGTCGAGGTAGGCGCGCGAGACCTCACGCACCGCCCCCGGCGTCACGGCGAAAGAGCCGCCGCTCGAGGGGTCGAGGATGGCCGCGAACGTGCTGGGTGAGTCGAAGCGCGGGAAGCAGGCCCAGTCGATCGAACCGTCCCGGCCGACCAGGGCGGCGGAATGGCAGTCGCCGATGAGCGCGTAGTCTCCGATCCGGTTCACGCCCCAAGCATACGGAGCCCGGGGCCTCGCCCGGCGCTTCGACTATGCGCGAGTTCTGCGGATCGTACGCACACCCATGGATGCCACCACGAGGAGGAGCAGGCCGGCGAATGTTTCGCCGTCGTCGGCGAGCCCCGAGGCCGGGAGCTTGCCCTTTTGCTGCTTCTCGCTCAGGACCTTGGGCTTCGGTTTGACGGAGACCGGGACGCTGGCAGCGCGGCCGGCGCACGCGACGGAGCTCTTGGCATAGAGGCTGTTGCCCGCCGTCTGGCGCGAGACCACGGTGTGGGCTGCGGGTGCATGGTCGTCCGTGTAGACGAGCACCGAATGCCCACACGGGTCGATGGTGATGGTCTGGAAGTCGGCGAGGTTACGGTTCCCGTTGGTCAATGTGCAGAAGGTCCCAGCCTGGCAGATGTCGGCGGCGTGCACGGGGATGCTGTTCTTGTTGACACGCGACTGGCTGAAGACCGGATGCGCGTCAAGAGCGTTGACGCTCTCCGAATACATCTCCGACCAAAGCGACTTGGTGTCGTTGAAGTCCATGGATTTGGAGCCGTACCAGGCCATCGCGACCCGGCCGGGATCACCGGCGACGATGGTCGGGAAGACGTTCGAATTCAAGCCGTGGCTGTCCACCTGATGTGGCGCGCTCCAGGTCTTCCCGTGGTCTTTGGAGGACATCATGTAAAGGTGCGTCGGCGTGGCGCCGCCGAGCCGTAGCGAGAAGAGGATGTAAATGTTGCCCGCGGTGTCGACGGTGGAGCCGATGAAGATGTGAGCGATCGTGCTGTCGTTGGTGCCGTCGGTTGGGCTGGTGTTGGTGATCGGGAAGTACTTGCCATCCTCGGAGTCGAAGATCACGCCCTGGCCGGTCGGGTCCGTGTTCGCCGCCCAGGTCTTCCCGCCGTCGCGCGACACGGCCATCCGGAAGCGCGTGAGGTCGCTGTCGGTACGGTTGGGCGGCGCGCTCAACGCGTGTGCGGCAACGGTGTCCGCGTACGGGACGTAGATGGTGAGGGGATCGTTGGGGTCGATCATCGGGCGGGTGGTGACGTTTCCGGCGCCCGTGTCGAGGTACGTGGTATTGACCGGCAAGGGGGATTTGGCGGTCAACGTCACCGGACAGTCGACGGTGCTCGTCGCCGCGGTGACCGGCACGCCCGTCTCGGGACAGAAGAAGGTCTGACCATGGTCGATGGACTTGAAGATGTTGATATCCGGCGCGAAGAAGCCGTGGAAGGAGAGGTATAGAACCTTTGGGTCTTTTGGATCGACGACGTACCACTGGCGATCGGAGGCGCCGCCTGCCAAGTGGGCGGTTCCCCAGTTGGCGCCGTTGGCTCCCGGATCGCCGCCAGAGCTGTTGGTGAAGCTCTCGTTGTTCACGACGCCGTCCGTCCCTAAGCAAAGGTTGTCGGCGTAGAACGTGTTGTCGATCCCGACGATGCCGTCTGCGTCGCCCGCATATCCGCTCTTACAGTAGGTGTCGTTCTGAAGGATGTCGTAGGGCTTGGAGAAGGTCCTTCCGGAGTTTTTCGTGATCCAGACCGTCGGCCCGAAGGTATTGACGATCCCGTACCCGTGCTTGTTGATCCAGATCCCCGGTTCGCCGTATTGCGAGGTGAGCTGGCCGGGGAAGCCCGGCGGCAGGACCGGATCGGGGAGCTGAATATGGGCGAACGACGGCGTGAGGTCCCCGAGCGCCGGCAGACTGCTCCCGGCCAACAGGTGTTTCAGCGTTGCCGTGAGCGTATACGTTCCGTTGACGCACAGCTGGCAGACGACCTTGAGTCGCAGCGTGGTTTTGCCGGGGTCGGGGAAGACGTACGGAGGCGACGTCTGGAAGTAGATTGCGCACGCGCCGGTTGGGTTCGAGTCCTCCGGACAGCCGGGCGGGTACTGGGCCAGGGCCATCATGCTTGGCGGGGGGTTTTGGAAGTCGATGGTAAGCACCGATTGGTGGTCGATGGTGCCCTGGAGGGTGGGATCGACGGTGAAGGTCACCGGGTCGCACGCTTGCGTCTGTGTGTTGCAGATGGTTTGAACGAGGCCGGCGGGCGATCCGCCTTGCATCGGATGAGACTGGACGAACACCTGCGAGGGGTGTTTGAAGCTGATCGTTGCGCTGGACGGGTTCGACGCCTCGGCTGGTATCAGGCCGAGCATCGCGAGGGCTGCGATGCCTACGGCGACGACCGCTATCAACGCTCTCATCTTCATCGATCCCTCCTGCATCTCAGACGCCGAAGTAGATGGGGCTGGTGATCGCGCCCATCCAGTAGTTGGGTTGAAGGTATGCCTCGGCGCGGACGCGGTTGACCGACGCTGCGTTCAGCTTCATTTGCATCGTTTTGTCTATCGAGTTGATGAGACGGGCCTTGCGGGCCTTGCCGTCCACTACGAAGACAAACGAATGCGCGGCGGCGTTGGTCACGCGCGCGGATACCGTGACGACCCCGGCCGAGGCGGGGATCGTGTCCCCGACGATCCAGATCGTCGAACCGCTGCGCGCCGTGAGCTCGATCCGAGGGCCGGCCATCAAGGGCGGCTCGGCCGAGACTCCGGTGCGTCCGGCGCGGATCCCTTCGAGGATGGCCTGCCACGAGCGATCCCGTGCGAACACCCACGTCGTCGGCTGGCCCACGCCTTGCACGGCCGTCGTGGAGCGGTAGTGGTTGTCGCTCCCGCCGGTCGCGGGCATCCTCCCAGTAGCGAGGAACGACTGTTCCCAATAGGGGAGCGACTTGTAATCGTCGGACACCGCAGGCGTCGGCGGCAGGTCGAGCGATCTCGTCAGGACATGGCGATACGGCCACGCGATGTTCCACACCTCGACCGAGTCGGGCCGAACGACGGGCGAGTACCCCCACCCCTTGGCGTAGAAGGGGTGGTTGAGGATGAACGTTCCGCCCGCGGCGTGAACCGCATCGCGCAAGGCGAGCGCGCCCGTGTCGTCGGACGTGTCGATGTTGAAGAGGCCGGTGATCCCGAGGCAACCCGCGTGGCCTTTACTCAAGCTGTGCTCGTAACCGGGGATCAGGGTGAGCTTGCTCGAGGTGTAACCCGGATCGGTTAGCGCGCGCACATCGTCATGGTCGGTGATGGCGAGGAAGTCGAGCTTGCGCGCCTCGGCGATCGCGATCTGCTCGCTCGGCGCCCAGCCGAGTGTGTACGCCTGATCGAGGCCCGTGTTGTCGTCGCCAGGCCCGCCCCACACGTCGTGGGAATAGACCGTATGGCAGTGCAGGTCGCCGTGGAGCCACAGCCCTTGGCCGGCCTGACCGGCGGCGCGCCCGATCTTCGGCAGCAGCGTGACCCCCGCGCCGACCACGGCCGCTCGGCGCAGGAAGTCCCGTCGTGTCAGCGGCATACCAACTGGTTTCTGCGCGCCCCGGGAAGAGTCCTGCCACGGGGCCCGGCCCCGATTTGACGCGGCCGCGTTTCATGAAAATGATAATGGTTCTCATGTAGGGAGGAGCAAGGTGGCGGGAACGAGACGAGCGGTGGCCGGGATGGCGGTCGCGGGGTCTCTCGCGGTGGCGGTTGCTTGTGGATCGGGCGCCTCGCCGAGCGGAAAACTCCGGGTGGTCGCCGCCTTCTACCCGCTCGCCTGGGCCGCGCGTCAGGTCGCGCCGGACGCCGATGTGGAGGATCTGACCCCGCACGGCGGCGAGCCGCACGACCTGCAGCTGAACGCCCGGCAGCGGCTCGACGTGCAGCGCGCGGCCTTCGTATTCCTGCTCGGCAGGGGTTTCCAACCCGAGGTCCAACGCGCTGCCAACGACGCGCGCGGCCGCGTCGTGGATCTGCTCGCCGGACTCTCGCTTCTGCCGTCGAAAGAGCAGGGCATCGCGGCCGATCCACACGTGTGGCTCGATCCGGTTCTCATGAAGAAGATCGTCGGGGAGATCGCCGAACGTATGGCCACGGCCGACATACCCAATGGCGACGGCTACCGACAGCGGGCGAGCGCGCTCGAACAGACACTCGCGGCGCTCGACGACACCTATCGATCGAGCTTGCTTCGTTGCTCGCTGAAGACGATCGTCACCACGCACGAGGCGTTCGGCTACATAGCGGAGGAATACGGACTGAGGCAGATCGGCCTGACCGGCGTGACGCCCGAAGCCGAACCCTCGGCCGCAGCGATCGGACGCGTGCACGACGCCGCGCGACGCGGCGATGTCGGCGCGATCTTCTACGAGGCGACGGACGAGGGCAGGCGCATCGGTCGGAGCGTCGCCTCCGACGTGGGCTTGCCGGCGTTGCCGCTGAACACACTCGAGTCCGATCCGGCCCCCCAAAACTACGTGTCGCAGATGCAAGCGAACCTCACGAGCTTGCGTCGAGGGCTGCGGTGCAGCTGACCGTCGAGCTTTCCGCCGTCCGGTTCTCCTACGGAGCTTCGCCGGTCCTGGACGGAGCAGATCTGGAAATCCGCGCCGGCGAGTTCGTCGTGCTCGCCGGGCACAACGGAAGCGGCAAGTCGACGGTTTTGAAGGTCTGCCTCGGGCTGCTTCGAGCGCAGGCGGGATCAGTTCGGGTGCTCGGAGGATCGCCTTGGGACGCGACGGTTCGGCGCCGCGTCGGTTACGCGCCGCAAGGCTTGAGGGTCGTTACCTCGATCCCGGTATCGGTGGGGGAGGTGGTTACCGCCGGACTAACACCGACGACGCCGACGTGGCATCGAGGAGGAAGCGACGATGGGATCCGCGTGCGCTCGGCGCTCGGCGCCGTCGGCATGGAAGACCTGGCGCGCGAGTGTCTGTTCGAGCTGTCGGGAGGACAGCAGCAGCGCGCGATCCTCGCCAGGGCGCTGGTGGCCGACCCGCCGCTGCTGCTGCTCGACGAGCCGACGACCGGCATCGACCAGAGCCTCCGCCCGCGCCTCGCGGCGGAGCTGCGCGCGCGGGCCGACGCCGGTGCGACGGTGCTCGCTGTGTCGCACGATCCCGACGATTTCCACGCCGTGCTCGATCGGATCATTGTGATCTCGGACGGCACGATCCGTCAGATGACGCACGAGCAGTTCCACGCCCACTTCGAGGTGTCATGAGCGTCTTCGCCGAATCCTGGGCCGTCCGGGCGTATGTGGCGGTCGCCGCTGTGGGTGTCGCAGCCCCGCTCATCGGGTCGTTCCTCGTTCAGCGCCGCCTCGCCCTGATCGGGGACGGCATCGGGCACCTCGCGTTCGCGGGAGTGGCGATCGGGACCGCGCTGGCGTTCGCTCCGGTGTGGGGGGCGCTCGCTACGGCGGTCGTAGGCGCGTTGGTGCTCGAACGCCTTCGAACCGCAGGACGGATCGCAGGCGATCTCGCGCTCGCGCTCGTCTTCTATGGAGCGCTTGCGCTCGCGGTCGTTCTTCTCACGGCGTCACACCGCTTCGATTCCTCCGCGCTCGGGGTGCTCTTCGGCAACGTGCTCACCACCTCGTGGGGCGACATCGTCGTTGCGACGTCGCTGTGCGCGGTCGTCGTTGCCGTGATTGTGCCCTTCTACCGGCAGTTGCTGGCCGTCGCATTGGACGAGGACACCGCGCGCGCGGCGGGCATGCCCGTCGACGCGTTGAATCTCTTGACGGTCGCGCTTACCGCGATCCTCGTCGCCGCCGGCATGCGCGTGGTAGGGCTGCTGCTGGTCGCGTCGCTCCTGGTGATCCCGGTGGCGGCGGGCTCTCGGCTCGCCCATTCGTTCCGAGACACCGTCGCGTGGGGGGTCGCCCTCGGCGTCATGTCGGGCCTTGGGGGTTTGTTGATCGCGCTCGCTCAAGGAACGCTCGCGCCGAGCGGCACGATCGTGCTCACAGCGATCCTCGCGTTCGTGTGTGCCGCGTTCGCCGGACGGCGCGCAGCGCGGCGCCATCCGAGGAGCTCGTCGTGAAGCGCGCCTCCCCGACGTTCGCGCCCGGCTTGCGCCCGACCCGGCAGCGACGCGCGATCCTGCAGGCGGTCGCGGCGGAGGATCGCCCGGTGAGCGCGCAGGATCTCCACGCCGAGCTCCGTCGCGCGGGGGAGTCCGCGGGGCTCGCGACCGTGTACCGCACGCTCCAAGCGCTGGCCGACGCCGGTGTTCTGCGGACGTTCTCCACGCCCAGCGGCGAGGTCGCCTACAAGGTCTGCGAGCCGGGCCACCATCACCACCTGATCTGCACGCGTTGCGGCCGGGTTGAGGAGATTCCGTCGTGCGAGGTCGAGGACTGGGCCTCCGCGGTTGCCCGGCGGCGTGGCTTCGCGGTCACGTCCCACCAAGCGGACATCTACGGCGTGTGCGCGCCGTGTGTGCGGAGCAGGCGCCGGGGGGCGGCGGGGCGCTAGGCGAAGCGGACGATCATCGCCGCGCCGAAGACGAGGCAGTAGAGCGCGAACGGGGTCAGCGTCCGCGTCTCGAAGTAGCGGACGAGGAACTTCACCGACACGAACGCCGCGAACGCAGCGGCGACCCCGCCGGCGAGGGCTTGTCCCCGGATGCCGTTGCCGAGCGGCCCGAGCAGGTCGGGGATCTTGTATACGCCGGCTGCGAAGATGATCGGCGTCGCGAGCAGGAAAGAGAAGCGCGCCGCGTCCTCGTGGTCGAGGCCGCGAAGGAGCCCGGCGACCATCGTGATGCCCGAACGGCTGATGCCGGCGAACAAGGCCCCGATCTGCGCGACGCCGATCACGCCGGCCTCGGTGGGCTCCAAGGTGTCGAGCTTGCGCGCGTCGTCCTGGGCTTGCGCCCCGTGCGCGACCGCTACCCGGTGCACCTCGTCGCGCCGGCGCAGCCGTTCCCCGAGCAACAGGATCACGCCGTTGACGCAGAGGAAGATCGAGGCGGCGAGCGGCTTGGCGAATATGGTGCGCAGCGTGTGCTCGAAAGCGAGACCGGTCAGCCCTGCCGGGATCGTCGCGACGACGAGCAGCCAAGCCATGCGCTCGTCTTTGGTGGTGATCCGGCGGGTCTTGAGGGTGCGGAAGAACCCGCCGATGATCGCCGCCCAGTCCTTCCGGAAGAACACCAGGAGGGCGAGCGCGGTGGCGACATGCAACGCGACCAGGAAGGCGAGATAGAACGACTCGCTCGCCGACTGGGCCGCAGCGAGCTTGTCCCACCCGAACAGGCTCGGGATGAGGACGGAATGACCGAGGCTCGACACCGGAAATAGCTCGGTGACGCCTTGGAGCAGGCCGATGACGATCGCTTGGAAGTAGGTGATCAACGCGAACCCTCCGGAGAAAGACGGCGGAGAGCCTAACAGGGTCGGATCTGCGAGGCGGCGAGGCCGTGAGCCGGATCCGGTCGGGAAGGGTTTCGCTGATGTCCGCGGAACTAGTGGTCTACGTGATGTCGGCCCCAGGGAGAGTCAGAGCAGTCCGCCGCGTTCGAGGCTGGGCGATCGCGTTGTGCGCCTCGCTGCTGACGGGTGCGGCCGTCGTTCCTCTCGCCGCGCGAGCAGAGGTGCCCGACCCGCACGTTGCCGGGCCCATCGGCACCAAGGGCATCCACCATCACGCGCTCTTCGACTCCTGGTTCCGTCTGCAAGACATCGGCTACACCGATGCCGAGTACTTCGTCAGCGGGGTTGCAAGGGCCCAGAGCGACGCGTCGAAAACGGCTCCGTACAGGACGCGGATCATCGTAACGCGGCCGCTCGATCCGGCCCGGTTCAACGGTTCGGTGCTCCTCGATTGGGTCAACGTCACCGCGCAGTTCGAGAACGCCGTCGACTCCCTCGAGGCGCAACAGATGCTGTTCCGCGAAGGATTCGCGTTCGTTCACGTCAGCGCGCAGGCCGCGGGGATCTGTTGCTCGCCGCTCACGCCGAAGGTGTGGGATCCGGTTCGGTACGGCACGCTCTCGCACCCCGGCGACGACTACTCCTACGACATCTTCTCTCAGGTCGCCAAGGCGATCCGTTCGCCGCTGCTGGGAGCCGATCCGATGGGCGGGCTCCACGCGCAGCGAGTGCTTGCGGCCGGCCAGTCCCAGTCTGCGGATTTCCTCTACACCTATGTCACGAAGGTGCAGCCGAGCGCGGGCGTGATCGACGGCTTCTTGATCCACGGCGGAGGCAGCAAGACCTACGCGACGGCGCCTGCGGCGCCGGTCCTGCACCTGCTGAGCGACAACGAGGCCTCACCGGAAACCCCGAACACGACGCAGAACTATCGCCTGTGGGAGATCGCCGGCGCCGCGCACTCCGACTACTGGCTCGGCTACCACCAGGTTTTTGGACAGGGTCCGAGGACACTCGCCGACGCCGCGCAGAAGCCGGCGGGTTCGTGGACGAGAATGAACGTCACCGCCGGCAACTACGGCGAGCGCGTCAATCCGCTCCTCGCCGCGTGCGTGCTTGCCGGCGCAACGTTCCCGATGCATTACGCGACCTCGACCGCGATCCTCCGGCTCGATGAATGGGTTCGGACCGGAGTCGCGCCGCCGAACGGTCCGCGGTTCCGGTTCCGCGGGGGCAAACTCGCTCGGGACGTCCACGGCAACGCGCTCGGCGGGATCCGGTTGCCACCGGTCGACGTCCCGGTGGCGCACTTCGTCTCGACGCTGTGCGTCCTCGGCGGGCTCACGATCCCGTTCACCGACGTGCAGCTCCGGAAGCTCTATCCGACGCACGCGATCTACTACGCGAAGATGGAAGCCGCGACGACTGCGAGCGTGAACGCCGGATGGCTGCTGCCGCCCGACGCCGCCGACCTCTTGCGCCGCGCGTGCGCCGCGAAGATCCGCTGGCAAGACTTCGGCGGCGGCGGCTGTTAGTACTGGATATGTAGCGCTTCGCAAAGGAAGCGCATCAACGGAGCCGAGTCGCGGCACGCCCCGAGGAAAGTCTCGAGGAAGCGGGCCGAGGTAACCGTCTTCTCGTCGAGACTACGGCTGCCGATGAAGTCCTTGCGCTTGAGATCCTCGACGAGTGGGTGGTCGGGATCGAAGCCGCGGGGTGCGCGGACGAGCGACTCGGCGGAGAGGTGGAACGACTTCGAGAACACCCCTGCGTGTGCCGCCTTACGCCACGCGGCCGGTCGTTCAACGATCGCTTCCCGGATGGCAGTGGCCGACTTGGACTCCGGTCTCCATATCCCGGCCGCGAGGAACGCCTCACCAGGTTCCAGGTGCAGGTAGAAGCCGGGCTCGTGCACGTCTTTCGCGGATCGATGCGGGAACGTGATCCCGACGTGGACCTTGTACGGCGTCTTGTCCTTGGAGAAGCGCGTGTCGCGGTAGATCCGGAACAGCGACCCGCCGACCGGTCGAGGATCGGCGACGAAGTTCTTGCTGATCTTTCGAAGTCCCGGCGCGACGTCGGCGATGAAGTCGAGAGCCGGCTGTTGCACCTCCTCGATATAGCGATCCTTGTTCTTGTTGAACCACTCGCGGTTGTTGTTGCGCTTGAGCTGACGAAGATAGTTGAACAACTCGGGTGTGAAATGGCCCACGGCGACCTCCCGACCAGACCGGCGAACCGATGGATGCTAGCAGCGATGCCGCATGCGATGGCCCCGGTCTACAGCGGCGGGCTGAATGGGGCGGTCAGTCGGTCGCGTGTACCGAAGCCGGAGATCATCCCGACCGCGAGCCCGGTCCTTTCCTCGATGATCGGTCCTCCGCTGTCGCCGAGCTCGGCCGGGGTGTCCGCCGAGAAATGCCTGGCATCGTAGGCAAGCAAGATTCCGGCCCGCGGTCGTGTCCTGCCGATGTCGCCTTCGACGAAGCCGTTGCCGGAGAACAACACGACGTCGCCGCGCCTCGCTTGCCAGATGCGTGCGATTCGGGTCGGGCCGCCCCAACCTCGCACCGACGGGCTCACGTCGCGATACCGCGACCGATCGATACGGATGAGCGTGAACGATCCTCCCGCGCGTCATCGCGCCGACCGTTTCCGAAACTCTTTGCCTTTTCACAGGAAGAAGCCAGCCCCGGCCAAGGCGGTCGTTCCAGCATGTTCACGGGCCCCCTGGACCGGCCCGATCGGACGTCGCATGTGAAGGAGGAGTAGTGGACCCGAACCGCAAGAAGGCATATGGGCTGGCCGCGATCATCGGATCTTCGGTTCTCGCCGGAGCGATCGGCGCTGCGATCTTCGGGCCCGGCGCCGCCGGAGCCCAGACCGGCACGCCGACGCCCAAAGCCACCTCCGGCACGTTCAGGTCGAACGAAGATCCGGCGCACGAGGCCGGTGAGAGCGCCCAGCGCGAAGCCGACGAGAACTCCGGCAAGTTCCAAGGGCATTTCGGCCGCTTCGGCAGCAACGAAGACAAGGCGCACGAGGCCGGCGAGAGCCCTCAGCGCGAAGCCGAGGAGAATGCTCGCCAGTCCCAGTCCGGAAGCTCCGGAAGCAGCTCGACCCCGAGCGCCTCCGGCTAGAACGATCCCGTCCCCCGCGAGAGTGGGCCGAGCCACGGCCCACTCTCCCGGCCCCTTCTTCAAAGGAGAACCCCAGCCTCGTTGCTAGCATCCCGCTACCGTGCCGAGCGGCTGGGGGAAGGCGGGGCTGATCGGGATCGCCGTCGCCGCGGTGGCGTCCATCCCGATCGCCAGATTCGTTTCCAACGACCAAGCGCCGGCATCCAAGAAACCCTCCTCGTCGTTCCCGACGCCGGGATCTCGTGCCGGGTCACACATGCCGCTCGTCGCGATCGTTCACCCCACAAGGGGCCCGATCGAGCTGACCTCGCGAACGTTCGCGGATCTCGCCGGCGGAAAGCTCGCCGACTGGTCGGGACTCGGCATGAAAGCGGGCCGGATTCGCGTCGCGCTGGGTCCATCGGTGTCGGGTGCCTCTCGGTGGCTCGCGAGATACAACGTCGTGCCCAACGAAGCCGAGGTCATGGCTTCTGATGATGCCGCGGTGTCGGCGGTCGAACGAGCCCCCGGAGTCGTCGGTATCGTGGCCGCGTCGGCGGCAGGGCCCGGCGTGCGAACCGCGCACCTCGACGGCAAGGATCCTTTGCGGGATCCCGCGAACTATCCGGTGCTCGTCCCCGGCGAGCCGGCGGGCCCGGTCGTGACGGCGATGACGCTCGGCGATCTCATCCCGACGCGCACGGTCGATACGATCATGGCGGCCAAGCACGACTATCTCTGGCCGTTCCGCCCGACCGCCGCCCGCACGGCGTCCGCCGACTTCACCTTCGGGAACATGGACAGCCCGATGTCGGCGATCCTCAAGCCTCGCCATCACGGAACGGTCTTCGTGACGTCGAACAAGGTCTTGCCCGGGTTCCGGCTCGAGGGCCTCGACGTCATCACCCTTGCCAACAATCACAGCGGCAACGTCGGCACGCCGACGATGCTCGAGACCAAGCGTTTGCTCGAAGGAGCCGGGATCAAGACCGCCGGCGCCGGCGCGAACTTGGCCGAAGCACTACGGCCCGCGATCATCGTGCGTCACGGGATCCGGTTCGGGATCATGTCGTTCGACTCGATCGTCGGAGGGATCCAGGCTCACGACACCTCGCCCGGCGTGGCGATGATCCGCATCAAGCCGTGGTACCCGTTCAACGCCGGGGACCTCGCGGTCTTCGCCGCTGCCGTGCGCGCGGCGCGTTCCGAGGTCGATGTGCTCATCGTCTATCCGCACTGGGGCAAGGAATACACGAACGTCCCGAACCCGGAGATGCGCCGGGTCGCGCACATGCTGCTCGACGCGGGTGCCGACATGGTGATCGGAACGCACGGGCATTGGGCCGGCGGGATGGAGCTGTACAAGGGAAAGTTGGCCGCGTACGAACTCGGGAACTTCGTCTTCGATCAGACCTGGTCGCAGGAGACCCAAGAGGGTATCGCGCTCGAGCTGGTCTTCTGGGGGCCTCACCTCATGGCCGCCGACGTGGTGCCCGTGAGGATCTACGACTGGGGACAGCCGCGCTTCGTCACGTGGGACGCCGGCGCCGGTGTTCTCCACCGATTGTGGGACGGCAGTTTTCCACCCTTCCGGTGGCTCGCTCCGATCGAGGACAAGCGGGGCAGCCGGCTTCCGTAGGTACCTCGGCTACTCGGTTCGCAATTGGAGCGCCGGTTTGAGCCTTCCCGCCTTACGCGCGGGGAGGATGGCTATAGCGAGTGTCAATATCTCCGCAGCCGGCACTATCAGGAGTGAGGCGAGCGCTGGGAATCGAGGGATCGACACGATTCCAAGGCCATCAGCCAGGGCTCTCCATATCCACCGCGCCGCGAGAGCTCCGGTCGGAATCCCAATCAGAAGGGCTATCGCGGTCAGGATGGCCCCTTGCCACAGCGCTGTTGCAGTCGCCTGCCGGGGAGTGAGTCCGTTCGCCTTCAGGATGGCTACGTCGCGTCTGTTGCTACGGCCCGCCAGGACGATGACGTGTGTGAGCGCAGCAAGGCCGACGATGGCAAGGATCGCCGCCAGCACGAGCGGCAGATTCTGGACGCGACCGAAGTTGACGACGTCGTTCGGCTGCTGGAAAGGAGCGGGCGCGATGTCTCCCCCGAGAATCACCGCGACCTTGCCCGTCGCTTGGGCCCGGCTCGTTCCGGCGGCGAACCGGATGAACACGCCGGCCGGCGGCACCGCGCCGGGGGCTTGGCGGGACGCTCCTTCGTACGTGAGAAGCGCGCCGTCGCCGAGCCTCAACCTCCCGCTGACGACGACCGTGCTCAAGTTCGACGATACCGGCACGAGCACAACCCGCCCCACAACGTGCATCGCGATCGGCTTCGTCCCGGCCACGCCGGCTTGCACGGTGTCTCCGACGTGCAATCCGAGATCGCGGAGCGTGAGCGTTCCGAGCGCGATCTCGTTCCCGCTTTTCGGAAGCCGTCCTTCCAGAAGCGCCGTTCCGCCGCCCCCCTTCAACGGAGGATCGATGATGTCGGCGTCCACTCGCTGGCCGTTCACGTCCAGCGACACACCGGTGGCGCCGAAGGCGAATGACTCGACCTCCTTCGATGCGAGCAACCGCGGCGCAGCGCGACGCGCGTCGGATGCCTGTCCTTGGAACGATGCGTCCCAGGTCAGTCCATATAGCTTGGGGGTTGCGAGCAGGTACGCGAGGCTGGAACCGATCCCCAAAGCCATCGCGAACGCAGCGACGCTAAGAGCCGCCGTCGCGAGTGTCGTTCGAACGGGGATGGCGGTGCGGCCGCGGCCGCGATCGAGCGCGAGCCGCGCGCCCAGCGCCGTAGCGATCGGCAGGCGCGCGGCAGCCGTTGCCGTTTTCGACGGTCGAAGACGTTGGTTGCCGGCCGCAGCCGGGACCGAGGAGAACGTGTGCGGCCTGGCCGCTGTCCAGCACGGAGGTGCGGTCAGGATGGCAACGACGACAAGGAGTCCCAGCCCTCCGAGGCCGAGCGCCGTCCCGTCGAGCGCGAAACCGACGTGCGGTTCGGCAAGCCGGGCGAGACCCAAAGGCGTGAGCGGCGAGAGCGCGAGTGCGACGCCGAGTGAAAGCACCACACCCATCACGCTTATGAGAAGGGTGCGAAGCATCGCGATACACCACACCTGCATTCTGGTCATCCCGAGCGCCTGCAGCGTCGCGTTGTCCCCCGCTTCGAGGAACGCTTGACGTATGAGCAGTTGCGCGAAAAGAAGCGCGATGGCGAGGCTCGTCGCGACGGCAAGGATCCAAAGTCCGATCGCTTGGATGTGGATGGCGCGGATGCTTGCCGCGTCGCCGTCGTGCGTCTCGATGATGCGAACGCGCTTCCCGTGCGCGACGCGCTCGAGCTCGGCACGGAACGCGGGAACGCCGGCTTTGCCACGATCGAGAGCGATAACGAGAGACCCCGGTGGCGGTGGACCGGGAAGCATCCGGTTGAGCGCGGGCGTCATGTGGAAGTCGGCCCCCGTCGGGGTGGCGGAAGGAAGCTCGACGGGAACGACTTCGAGGCCGACGATGAGGAAGTCCTTTGGAAGCGTCACCCCGAGGCTGCGATAGAGCTGAGCAAGATCGGGGATCAACGTGAACGGAACACGCTCGCCGACGTGAAGATGAAGCCGCTGAGCGGCGACGTACGCAACAACCGCCTCATCCGGCTTCGCAGGGTTTGGAAGCCTTCCCTCGAGAAGTTTGTAAGGGAAGTAATCGCGGCCGAGTACCGCGTCCGGGATCACAGCGAGGGCTCCACCGGGAACGGAGCGGACCAACGCGGAAGCCGGATGAGCGACCGCGAGCGATGGCTGGCCGTTCACGAGGAGGATGAGAGGCTTCGTCTCCGCCACGATCTTGACTCCAGGGATCTTGGCAACGGTCGCGGAGTCGAAGAAAGCCGACGTCCCGCTGGGATCGGGGATGTTCGAGATGATGACGTCGGGCCCTGGATCCGTCTGCTGAAATCGAGCGAAGGCGGAGTCCGTGCGCCGGGCCCCAGCCGCGGCCGCGGTCGCCACTCCGCCGCCGAGCCCGATCACGATCGCGAGGGACAGCCAGCTACGCCACCGAGCGCGCAACTCGGATCTGAGCCTAGCGGCCACCGCTCCCATGAGCTCCTTCCGGCCGCATCACCGCGGGACCGGGTCTCGTCTCTCTATAGTCCACACCCTACGGGGCCGGCGATCACCACGAAGGGTGCCGGCTCTCCGATGGAACAGGGCAACCGCCTTCGGATGAGGAGGTCGGCGTGGTCTTTCGGCCGCGTGCTTGCGTTGCGACGCTCGGGGTATCGTGGATTCTCGACCGCAGAAGGCGCCAGGGAGGAGGCTAGATGCTGAGCCTCAACAGCATCATGATCGGTTCCGATGACCCGAAGGCCTTGAGCACGTTCTACACGAAGGTACTCGGGCAGCCGGGGTGGGAAGACAACGACTACGTGGGCTGGCAGGCGGGGAACGGGAGGTTGATCATCGGTCCGCACTCCGAAGTGAAGGGGCGGAACGAGATGCCGGGACGGATCATCTTGAACTTCGAGACTGCCGACGTGAAAGAGGAGTTCGAGCGCATCAAAGGCTTGGGCGTTGCGGTTCAGGCCGCGCCGTACCAGCCGGGCGGCGCCGCAGACATGTGGATGGCGACATTCGAAGACGTCGACGGGAACTACTTCCAGCTCGCGTCGCCGATGCCGGCACCGTAACCAGCGGCGGATCCACGCGATCAGGGTTTGGTGGCGTTGAAGCGAACCTGATAGTCGGCCGGCTCGACGTTGACGTCGATGAAGCCGGCCGCCTCGAGGCGGGCGCCCAACGTGTTGGGATCCACGGGAACGAAAACGTCGTCCACGTGGAATTCGCGTATCGGCTCTGAGTCGACCGAGTCCGTTCCGACGAAGATGCCGGCAGGGCGAAGCACCCGATACAGCTCGGCGAAGAGCCGATCTTGTGTCTCGGGCTCCGAGATGTGGTGCAGCATCGAGAAGCACGTCGCAGCGGAGAACCGGCCGGAAGCGAGGCCGGAGTCGGTCGCATCCCCGTGGACGACTTCGACGTTCGTACCCGACAGGCGAGCGGCGAGGGACGCAGCGAGTTCCCCATCGATCTCGACGACGGTGAGCCGCGAGGTCTGACGTCGAAGCAGGTCGGTCGTCAAACCCGGACCCGGGCCGACCTCCAACACGTCGTCGCCGAGGTCTCCGACCGAGAGAACCCAAGGGAGCAGGTCGGTTTCGAGCATCCGCGCCCATTCGGGGCTCGCGAGGAATCGGAGATGGACCTCATTCACAGTACTTGCCTGGCTTCGTCTTTCACGAGAGTTCGGCGGATGAGGTGGTGGAGGTGGGCGGACGGTATCCGAAGTATTTCACAGCGGCCAACGTGGCGGTCATACGCATCGCCGCCCGCCCGTCGATCCGAGGGTCGATCCGACGTTTCGGTCTCCATGGTAACTCCTCGTCCCTATCGTCGCCCGTACCGAGTACCTCCAATTCAGCCCGGCCAAGAGCACGGGCCGTCACCTTGAGCGTGCGATGATTTCCCGGGATTGGAGGTCGCGATGTGGGTTGTGTTCTTTGTGCCGTGTCCGACACCCGACGGGCGAACAGCGGAGGATCTGTGATCCACGTCCTACAGAGTCCGAGCTTGACGGGCCTCCCCTCCCCGGTGGGCAGCGGGCCGACTCGCATAGTCTGGGGCGAGGACGGAGGAGGCTCGATGGAAATGAAACGGGTGCGCGCGAACGAAATCGATTTCGCGTATCTGGAGCAAGGCGATGGACCTTTGATGATCCTCTTGCACGGCTTCCCGGACAACGCACACACCTGGTCCCGCCAGATGGCTCCGCTCGCCGAGTCCGGGTTCCGCGTCGTCGCGCCCTTCACGCGAGGGTACGCGCCATCCGGTCCCGGCGAGTTCTACGACATGTCGACGCTCGCAACGGACGTTCACGCGCTGATCGGCGCGCTGGATGACTCGCCTGCCTACGTCGTGGGTCACGATTGGGGCGCAGCGACCACGTACGCGTTGCTGGCGGCATACCCTCAATCAGTCAGGAGAGCCGCCGTGATCGCGATTCCTCATCCGCGGGTGCTTCCCCAACTGTTCCTGATGCCCGA
>Ga0070708_100001064_pt1 | contig 20966 bp, 19 predicted proteins | sample KBSK5503metaG_FD_65469 | JGI IMG/M metagenome (GOLD analysis project Ga0070708, IMG submission 65469) | Corn, switchgrass and miscanthus rhizosphere microbial communities from Kellogg Biological Station, Michigan, USA - KBS K5-50-3 metaG | ecosystem: Host-associated > Plants > Roots >... | reverse complement strand
TCCCCTTCGCCAGCACCTTCGTGATCGCCGCCGTCAACGTCGTCTTGCCGTGATCCACGTGCCCGATTGTCCCAATGTTTACGTGCGGCTTTGAACGGTCAAATTTTTCCTTGGACATCTCTTATTGGCCTCTTCAAATTAAAGGATCGTTAACCACTCTCAAGCGCGGGCTAAACCTCTGGAGCCCGCGATGAGATTTGAACTCATGACCTCCTCCTTACCAAGGAGGCGCTCTACCCCTGAGCTACGCGGGCGCGAATCGCATACAGCCTGCAAAAATCTGGAGCGGGCGACGAGATTCGAACTCGCGACCCTCAGCTTGGAAGGCTGATGCTCTACCAACTGAGCTACACCCGCTCAAATCAAGGATGAAGGATGAAGGCTGAAGGATGAACTAAGCTGTTAGCGCGAACTCTTTTCATCCTTCACCCTTCCGCCTTCATCCTTGCTCCCTGGTGCAGGGGGCAGGATTCGAACCTGCGTAGGGCGTTAGCCCGCCGGGTTTACAGCCCGGTGCCATTAACCACTCGACCACCCCTGCATTGTTTCAAGTGCCTAGTGGAGCCGGCGAAGGGACTCGAACCCCCGACCCTCTGATTACAAATCAGATGCTCTACCAACTGAGCTACGCCGGCCCGCTATCCCCGCCATAGAGTGCAAATAGCGCATTCCGACAAAATGCGGATACTACCAACAGGATTTCAAAAACGCAAGTCGCAGCGACAGTTGCAGATATCCTAACAACGAGCTCAGCGCCGGCAAACGTAAGAAGGCCGCTTTTGCTACTCAACTTATCCCGCGGAATAAATAAATTGACCTATATTGATGCCAGGAAGTACGATTGAGTCTACCCCGTTCGCGGATTAAACGCGAACACCCTGCCACGACGCTTCCTGAGACGCATCCTGGTTCCCAAGTTCGCCGGAAACCTCAATCACAAAAAATCCTTAAGGAGACGAGTTATGCCACTGTTTCGACTCAACAAATGCTTGCTTTCCCTGTTCTGTTTAATTGTTATGGCAACAGGCGTCAGCTCTCAAACGCTGCAGACCAGTGCGCCCGCCAGCAGCAAGCCCTCAGACATGAACCAGCAGAAACAGACTGGTCCGACGGTTATCGAGCCAACAGCCAGAGAAGCTGCTCGAGTCGCCGGCAGGACGAGTCTCTATTGTGCCGGCTACATTCGATATCAACGATTCTCCAAAACTCCTGAGATCGTCGGTGCGGAGGAAGAGCAGCAGAAGCGCACGTTTGCAGACGGAGACTTTGTTTATCTCAACGCGGGTTCACAGCAGGGAATACATCAAGGCCAGGCCTTTCAAATAGTTCGCCCTAAGGGCGATCTAAAAGGAGTCCACCGGCAAAAGAAAGGTTTTCTGGGAACATACGTGCAAGACATCGGCCAGTTGGAAGTAACCAAAGTCCTCGAACGTACCTCAGTGGCCCAAGTCACATTTTCCTGCGATATGATCCTGCTGGGAGATCTCCTCGTCGACATTCCCGATAGAGTCTCTCCTTTGCAACGATCCGAAACTACATTGGATAAATTCGCGGATCCCACCGGCAAACAGACTGGTCGTTTGATGATGTCCCGTGACGGACATGAGACGTTGACCAAGAATGCCGTGGTTTATATCGACCTCGGATCCGAAGACAAGGTTAAGCCAGGAGATTACCTGACCGTCTACCGCAAGCGGATGAAGGGTGATTTGACCTCAGTTGACAACCAAGAGAATGCGCGCGGCCGGGCCACAGGCTTCCAGAGCGATCGATACCACGGTGGGGGTTACTCGATTCAGGCACAGCGCGCGAAAGACTCAACTGGTTTTGTGAACTCTAAAGGCCGGTATAGATATAAGCCCATCACAACTAAACAGATCAGACGTGATCGACCGGCACTGCCGCGGAAGATTGTCGGCGAGATAGTAATCATTGACGTGCAGGCACGCACGGCTACAGCGATCATCACCAGAGTAGTTCAGGAAGTGCATACTGGTGATTGGGTCGAGGTGCAGTGAGGTCGAGGGTTTTTACCTCTACTCTCTAACGACGGCGACACTTGCGCTCTTGGTCTCTCGCTTAGTCGCGCGTCCGGACATCACCGCCCGGTAGAACGAACTGAAGTAGCCATACATGGACACGCAAGCCGATATGACGACTAGCCATAACGAGGCTCGACCTGCGGTGTAGACCAGAACTTGCCAGTCAGGGGGCGTGATTGCTCCGTTTCCAACCAGGTGCTCCCACGCTGTGCGCAGTTCGGGTACCGACCAGAACTCAATGGCTGGAAAGGGTCTCCCAAAATTCGCGACCGGAGGTCTGCCGGCCACGCTGGATGCGATCAAAAGCGCGACCGTAATTACCTGCGCAAGCATCTTAAACTTACCCATTTTTGACGCGGCAATCACAAGACCGTCTACGGCCGCGATCGAGCGCAGTCCTGTCACTGCAAACTCCCGCCCGATGATGATAACGACCGCCCAGGCCGGCGCGAGTTGATTTTCAACAAGCGATATCAGCGCCGCAGAAATCAGCAGCTTATCGGCAATCGGATCCAGCAATTGCCCGAGACGTGTGACTTGTCCGCGGCTGCGCGCGAAGTGTCCATCGAGGTAATCCGTCAACGCAGCCGCCAGGAAAATCACTACACCCAGAATGTGACGAGGGACGCCAAACCAATTCTCAGAAAAGGGCGTCAGAAGAACAACAACAAGTAACGGAACAATGAAAATGCGCAGGAGCGTTAAGGCATTGGGAAGGTTCACGCTGATTACCGATCTCGAGGGCGCTGATCTGCTCTGGGAATAAACTTGATCGCAGTTTAGGGCGCGCGCTGAAACAGAGTCAAGACAGCGGAAGTGCCCTAATTTGTAGGAGCGGCCCTCCGTGGCCGCCCTAAGCCGCCGAATGATCTTTCATTGGGGCGGCCACGGAGGGCCGCCCCTACAAATTAGGGAACCATCAAGACAGCTGCTAACTTGCCGGGACATGAACGGTCGACTAGAATTGCTGATTCTCCGCTGGGTGATATTCACATCCGTAGCGGAGTTCACAGTTTTCAGACTGCCATGGCAATTGATCGCATCACAGTAAGAGGGGCTCGCCAGCACAACCTTAAAAACATCAATGTAGACATACCCCGCGATCGCTTTACTGTCATCACCGGTCTTTCCGGATCAGGCAAATCTTCACTGGCTTTTGACACCATCTACGCTGAGGGACAACGTCGATACGTCGAGTCGTTGTCAGCCTACGCTCGCCAGTTTCTCGATCAACTGGAAAAGCCTGACGTCGATTCAGTGGATGGACTTTCGCCCGCAATTTCAATTGAACAGAAAACCGTTTCCCGAAGCCCGCGTTCGACTGTCGGAACGGTCACAGAGATCTATGACTACATGCGCCTCCTGTTTTCTTCGATAGGTGTGCCGCACTGCCACGTTTGCGGAGCTGCCATCACTCGGCAAAGTGTGGAACAAATTGTGCAAAACGTTCTCAGTCTGCCGGAAGGCGAGCGTGTGATGGTCCTCGCGCCCATCGTTCGCGGACGAAAGGGAGAGTTCAAGAAAGAACTGGAGAAACTCGCGAAGGACGGATTCCTGCGGGCCCGAGTCGACGGCGAACTACTGTCCCTGGATGAAGAAATACGATTGGACAAGAGACGCAATCATACAATCGAGGCAGTAGTTGATCGGCTCTTGATTAAGACGGGAATTCGCGAACGACTGACTGAGTCGATCCGCACAGCATTGAAGTTGACTGGAGGCGCGGTTCTTATCTCCATAGTTGACGGGGAGGAGAAGCTTTATTCGGAACGCATGGCTTGCGTGATCTGTGGGATAAACGTGCCGCCACTGGAGCCTCGCTCCTTTTCCTTTAACTCCGCGTATGGAGCCTGCAAGCGTTGTCACGGGCTTGGCACTGTCATGGAAGTCGACCGGGCAAAACTGATTCCCGACGCCAACGTTCCGGCAGACAAACTCGCTTTCATTGGCCCTGGCGACAAGCAAGGATCCGCCTATCTGAGAAGCGCGTTGCTGGCGCTCAGCAAACACTTCAATGCCGATGCAAAATCAACTTTCAATGATCTGCCAAAAGAAGTGTGCGAGGGTTTTCTCAATGGAATTAGCGGGAAGCTTAACTTCACCCAAGGTCTTTATTCGTACCAGGGTGAATGGAAGGGCGCCTTAAACTGGTTGCGCGCTCGCCTTAACGACGCACCTTCGGAAAAAATTAGAGCCACACTTGAAGAACTGGTTTCACCAGCAAAATGTGTCGAGTGTGGCGGACGTCGATTGCGCTCCGATTCCCTGGCCGTGCGGCTGGGAGGACGTGGAATTGCCGAGTACACGTCGCTGCCTATCGAAGATTCGGTAGCCGCATTCGAGCAGATAACTCTTACCGCCCGCGAAGAACAGATTGCCGGACCGATATTGCGCGAAATCAAGAATCGTTTGCGGTTCCTGAATACGGTTGGACTGGGATACATAACCCTCGATCGAGGTTCTGCAACCCTTTCTGGTGGGGAAGGACAAAGAATTCGGCTGGCAACTCAGATCGGGTCTCAACTTCGCGGGGTACTCTACGTACTCGATGAGCCCTCAATTGGTCTACATCCACGTGACAATCAAAAGCTGCTGGATACTCTTACGGCACTCCGCGATCTGGGCAACACGGTCCTCGTAGTAGAACATGATGAAGAGACAATTCGGCGTGCAGACTTTGTAGTCGATCTCGGACCGGGGGCCGGCGCGCACGGTGGCGAGATTGTAGCGTTTGGAACAGCGGAGGACGTTGCCAATAATCCTGAATCTGTGACCGGACTTTATATTAGCGGAGTAAGGAAGATCGAAGTGCCGGCGCAAAGGCGATCTCCGAACGGCAAATGCCTGACAATTCAGGGTGCCTACGCCAATAATCTAAAAGAGATTGATGTCTCATTCCCACTTGGTCTCTTGACTGTTGTTACAGGTGTCTCAGGTTCCGGCAAGTCGACTCTTGTAGAAGACATTCTTTACTACGCTCTGGCGCGACATCTCTATGGATCATTAACCGAACCTGGCCCCTACAAGTCGATCGAAGGTCTGGAACATGTCGACAAAGTGATTGAGATAGATCAGTCGCCCATCGGTCGGACGCCTAGATCAAATCCAGCCACTTACACAGGGTTATTCACTCCACTACGAGAGCTCTATGCGATGCTTCCGGAATCCCGCGAGCGCGGCTATAAGCCAGGGCGGTTTTCCTTCAACGTTAAGGGCGGGCGTTGCGAAGCGTGCGAAGGCGACGGTATGAAGCGTATCGAGATGAATTTCCTTCCGGACGTTTACGTCCTTTGCGACGTTTGTCGCGGCGCGCGTTATAACCGCGAAACGATGGCCGTGAAATACAAAGGGAAATCGATTGCCGAGATGCTGGATACGACGGTCGAAGAAGCGCTGCCATTGTTGGAAAACATTCCCCAGATTAAGCAGAAGCTGCAGACCTTATTGGATGTCGGTCTCGGTTACATCAAGCTCGGACAATCCGCAACGACGCTGTCGGGGGGCGAAGCACAAAGAATAAAGCTGGCAAAGGAACTCTCCAAACGCGCCACGGGAAGGACCATCTACATCCTCGATGAGCCCACCACGGGTCTGCATTTTGCGGATGTCCACAAACTACTCGATGTTTTGCAGCGCCTGGTTTCGTTGGGCAACACGGTCTTAGTCATTGAGCACAACCTCGATGTCATAAAATCTGCTGACTACATCATCGATCTAGGGCCCGAAGGTGGCGAACACGGTGGCCGAGTGGTAGTTGCCGGCACACCCGAAGAAGTCGCTCGCTCTCGGCGTTCACACACTGGCCAGGTGCTGAAACCACTTCTGAATGGTCGACTCACTCGCAATGGTAATGGTCACTCCAGTCGCGAAAACCCGAAGGTCTTCTGACAACATCTCGGAGTTCGGTTGGGCGCAAAGCGACTGTGTGAAAACGTAATCATTGGTCATATGTCATTTGACATTTCTCATTTGCCCATTTGGCAGGGCTTTGCAGTTGAGCATCCACTCAGCTTCAAGTTAGTCATCCAGGTTGGGGCCAATGACAAATGAGAAATGTCAAATGAGATATGACCAATGATTGTTTTCGGCGGTGTGAATTAGACCACGACGGAAACTGGCCTCACGCCAGTTGGTGATTTGTTAGTTACAACCAAAGGTACGCTTGCTAGAATAAAAGGTATGGAGAAGACCGTTCAGATATTTCAATCCTTCGCGGAAGCTGAGAAGGCTGAGAAGGAATACTATCGGTCACTATCTCCCGAAAAGCGCATAGAAATCCTGCTAGAATTGAGAGCCGACTGGCGAACCAGCAAACCTAATGAATCTACAGAAGGATTTGAGAGAGTTTATCGAATTACTAAACGCTCTTGAAGCACGTTATGTGGTCGTCGGCGCTTTTGCGGTAGCCTACCATGGCTATCCCCGATATACGGGAGATATCGATCTCTTTATCGATATTTCGGTCGAGAACGGTGAGCGTTTATTAAATGCAATCAAGGAATTCGGTTTAGGCGAGTTAGGATTAACGCTCAGTGATCTTACTCATCCCGATCAAGTCATCCAGATCGGCGTTTCCCCTAACCGCATCGACCTGCTGACTGTCTTATCAGGCGTTAGTTTCGCCGAAGCTTGGGCGTCGCGCGAGCCAGGTGAAATTGACGGCGTTAGCGTACCTTTTATATCCAGGGATCTTCTTAAGCGTAACAAGACAGCTTCTGGTCGGCTTCAAGACTTAGCAGATCTAGAATATTTGTAGTCACAGGAGCGACGACACCTTGCCCTCTATTTACAAAGATGATCTTCGGCCTCTGCGACTGGCTGAAGTGAAGACATATCCCTTGGCGGAGCGAGCGAGCAAGGTCTCTCTTGAAGACTTTTCCCGTCCGATCGAAGCTGATTCGACACTTCAAGTTTTTCTTGCGAGTTTGCCAAACATTCTCGCCGTGCAAAGCCTGCGTCAACTCTCTGCACGAATCCGACGCGCACGCGATCTGGGCAAGCCTATCATTTGGGGAATCGGTGGCCATGTGATCAAAACCGGCTTGGCACCCGTGATCATTGATCTGATGAAGCGGGGTTTTGTGACGGCGATCGCTGCGAATGGTTCCGTACTTGTGCACGATGCAGAGATTGCGCTGGTCGGATCGACTTCCGAAGACGTCGATGCGACGCTCGCGGAAGGCGTATTTGGCGGCGCCGAAGAGACAGGAAGACTCCTCAATACGGCTGCGCAAGCCGGAGCGAGAGATGGAATCGGGCTGGGAGAGTCAATGGGCCGCGCATTGATTTCAATCACCCCGAAGCATCGCGACTATTCACTTCTTTGTGTCGCATACGAATCCAGAGTTCCATTTACGGCCCACGTCACAATCGGAGGAGACATCGCGCATTTTCATCCGAATGCTGATGGAGCTTCGCTCGGTGCTACGACACACACCGACTTTCGTCTGCTGGCGGAGCTAGTGAAGCGGATGAACGCGGGCGGGGTTTACCTGAACGTGGGTTCAGCCGTTGTGCTGCCGGAAGTTTTTCTAAAATGTGTAACATTGGTGCGTAACCTGGGACATCCCCTTACAGACATCACCACCGCCAATCTTGACTTCATCCAGTCGTACCGCCCGCTGACAAACGTCGTGCGACGACCAACCGAAGACGGAGCCGGACTCGGCTTTTCGATTACCGGTCACCACGAACTCACAATTCCCCTTTTGGCGGCCGAACTAATTTGCGGCCAGTAGTCCAGCGCCTTCATTCCTCAAGCTGTCTCACTTTCTCTAGTCAATAAGAAATCGCATCAAGTCTTAACCTGGGCGGGCAGATCTGCGACGAAAAGCCAGCCACTCAAGTGTCATTGCCTCTCAGGTCAGGAAGGCGGACCCTGTCCCCGCCTCAAGGTTGAAAGCCACTCACCAGCACAATTGCTCAGACACCCAGCAGACTTTTGGGCTAAGAGTTTGATCCTAAACACTGAGTTGTCGGAGTTGGGTGAGATGGTTTGGTGACTGGGCGACTGACATTCAAACTTGAGGCGGGGACAGGGTCCACCTTCCTAACCTGAGAGGTTATTAAAATTGAGCGATTGAGTTGATAGTGAGCAATTTCAACGCCGCCCTCATACCCCTTGACGCTCACGGCACTTTCTTTTATGACGCTCGAGTGGGGCTTCTCTCCACAGTGATCGATCACCAGGTCGGCAGTCTCAACCTTCACAATCGCACGCTGTTCGGCGCCTACCAGAAGATGTATCAGAACTTTGTTCCGGGAGCGGTGAACGCAGATGAAACGCGCGTCAGTCTTTCCGCTTATAACAACGCAACACGGCGCCGCAATCTATTCAATCAAACCGATCTGACTTATGCCGCAAAAACCGGTACGATCAGACACACACTTCTCGCCGGTGCGGAATTTGGTCAACAGAGGTCGAATAACTTTCGGAACACTGGGTTCTTCAATAACAGAACGACATCAGTACAAACCGGCAGTCAAAGTACGCAGGGCTTTGAACTAGGACTAAGCGGCAATGTCACACACCACTGGAGGATTATGGGTGGCTACGCTTATCAGGACGCTGCCGTCACCGCGGCCACGACAGTTGCTCCTAAGGGAGCACGAACCGCACAAGTGCCCCGCAATACATTCTCCTTGTGGAATAATTACTGGTTCCTGAATAAGTGGAGCGTCGGGTTGGGAATCCTTGGACGATCCAGTATGTATGCAGCGATAGACGACAAAGTAATTTTCCCTGGATACACGAGAGCCGACGCTGCCTTGCAATATGCAATCACTGAAAAACTGGGTCTCCAGGCAAATCTGGAAAATGTGTTCGACAAGAAATACTTTGTGAACGCTGATGGCAATGACAACATCTCTCCTGGCTTTCCACGTGTTGTTCGTGTCTCGCTAACCTGGAAATTCTGAAAAGTTAATCGTCACAGCTTATCTCAACGCAGCCATACGTTTGCCGCAAGCCAAACTGAAGTCAATGACTGGCTATGCTATACTCCGCCAACACTAACGAACCCCTTAAAAATGTAAACGAACAAGGGTCGGGTCTGGGAAAGAATAGATGAACGCGCAGAGACTGGAACATTTTCGCCGCTTGCTTCTTGATCAGTTGCATCAGCAAACCGAACACGTGCGCACCGATCAGGCAGCGGCTTTGGAGCTTTACGACGATGGCGTTAAAGACAGCGTAGATCTCTCAGTGCAGGATTTAAACAAGGAAATTGCTCTACGACTGGGCGAAAGAAGTTCCCAACTTGTCGCCGATATCGATCAGGCATTGTTGCGTATGAAAGAGGGCAACTACGGGATCTGCGCTCGTTGCAATAAGCCGATCGATGAACGCCGGCTTGAGGCGTTACCCACCGCACGCTACGACGCAGCTTGCCAGGCAATTATTGAAAGCGCCAACGGCGAGGACGAAATTCACACACTGTAAGAATTTCAGATCTAAAGAACCCGACTGGACCACACTACAATCCGACGTGCCGCCTGAGTTCCGCGTATCGCGGATCTGCCCGCTTCCGGTCTTGACCCACACTCGACTAAGCTTTTGGATGCGTCTTATCGTAAACCTCAATAAGTTTTTCCATCGACACGTGAGTGTAGATCTGCGTAGTGGAAAGGCGAGCGTGGCCCAGCAATTCCTGGATGTCGCGCAAGTCGGCGCCGCTGTCGAGCAGATGCGTCGCAAAGGAATGTCGCAAAGCGTGCGGGCTGATGTCGTGCATGCCCGCACAGACGGAAATGTATTTCTCAACCATCCTGCCAACCGAACGCGTGGTTATGCGCGTGCCTTGATAGTTTAGAAAGAGCGCATCTCCCTCGCGTTTCGATATTGGCGAGTTACTCAAAAACTTTTCGCGCACATCCAGGTAGTTCCGAATCGCTTCGCCCGCCGGATCACCAAAGGGCACGATACGCTGTTTACGCCGCTTCCCTGTCACGCGGATCAGTTTGTTTTGGAAGTCGACGTCGCGGAGATCTAGTGTGGTCAGCTCAGCGACCCGAACGCCAGTCGCATACATGAGTTCGAGCATTGCGCGATCACGTTTGCCCAAATCGGTCTCGGAGTCGGGGCTTTCGATAAACCTGATCGCCTCCTCAATCGAGAGATGTTGCGGCAATTTTTTCTCACGCCGCGGCGTGGACACGAGTTTTGCAGGATTAAGTTCGAGCAGGCCTTCGCGCATCAGGAACTGAAAAAAGGTCCGCAGTGCTGCTAATTTGCGCGCGATTGAAGCTTTCTTTTTTTGCGCCGAGTGTAGCGCTGACAACCATTCCCGGATGCTGAGATGATCAATTTCTGCGATCTCGGGAATCTTTCGTTTACCCTTTGCTTGGGTGGGCGCGAGATATTCGAGAAATTGTTCGAGGTCGCTTTGGTAGTTGCGCACGGTGTGAGAGCTGACATTACGTTCGTAGCGCAGGTGTTCGAGAAATTGGGCGATCAGTTGCTCCATGACAGGGAATTTATCCACAGATTACGCAGATTTCGCAAATTCTTGAAGACGTAAGAGCGGCGCCTTTTTTAGTCTTAACACCTGGCTTAGTTTTCATTTCCTGAATCTGCGTAATCTGCGTAATCTGCGGATAACGACTGCCTCACCAATCCGCAGCCGTCGCAGGCCTCGGCGCATAATAGCCTTTCCGTGAACGAACGCGAACATCATTCCGCGATTTGATCCGCAGATCGATCAGATGCACTCGACCGTCGCGACTGTCATTGCCGGGGTAATAACTCAACACATACTGCTGCGCCAGATCTGCGGCAATCTGATCAAAAGCCAGATCCAACTCATGCACCGTCTTGGGAAGATATACCGCGCCCCCCGTTTGTCCCGACAGCTGTTCCATCCGTCGCTCGGCCGCAAGCGCTCGCAGATTCGCTCCTTCGTACAGTCCGGTTTGCACGACAAAGATCTGACAGTCGTCTGCCAAAACGTGTCGCATCGTAGTTTCAAAATCGTTTTCGCTTGTGGTCTCTATACCGTCGGAAACAATCACCAGGACGCGCCGGCCGGAAGAGGGACGCAAATAACTTCCGGCCTCGATAATCGCGTCCAAAAGTGAAGTGCCGCCCTCAGGTTTCCCGAAGTTTGCGATTGTCCGTTCAAGCCGGGCGACATCTTTTGTTAAGGGCTGGGCCAGATAACTTTCAGTCTCCACTGAATAAATCGCCGCTTCATCGATGGGGCGCATGACGCGGCGGAAAAATCGCATGGCCGCTTTCTTTTCAAACTCGCGAGCAAAATCCAGACTGCCGCTGTTGTCAAAAAGCATCGCCATGCGCACATTTGTTTCCGCGCGTGTCATGTCGCTGATGGGACGAGGCAACCCATCGATACGCAGTTCAAAATCGTCGAGCTTGAGAGTAGTAACAGCGTTCCCTCGCACATCGACTACGGACACAGGAATAGGAACGAGGTTGGAGTTGATGCGAACGACATCCGACTCCTCGACTTCATCGGGGGTCTTCCCACTCCTGCCTGCCGAAGCATCGCTCTTCGCGGTCGGTGTAGTCACTGGGGCAATCGAAGGTCTATTTGGGTCAGCGATGGGACCCTGGGGAGGTTTGTTTTTTTGTCCGGATTCTTTTCGTCTGCCCGATTGGGCTGCAACAGGCAGAGCGCAACAGACCAGAGCAAAAGTTAGAACGCCACAGTGGCCCAATGACCAGAGCTTGCTCAAATGGCGGTGACCTGAACTACATCGTTCTGATGTTGGTTTTCCTGGAGCCACACTTCCCATTCTTTCAAGGCTAGTTCCACCTGCAGTTGGCGGCGATCACGTTTCTTACGCAGGCGACGCTGATCTGGCTCTGCCAGCGGCTGCAATAGCGCAAAAGTGATATTAACGGGCTGGAAGTTTTTTGTCTTCGCCTGCGAAACGTAACGTGCCAGCGCGCCGGTTGCACTTAATGGCGGAGCTTCAATCAACTTCCGATCGGCGGCCATCCTCGCTGCATTTACACCAGCGATCCATCCCATCGCGACAGATTCAATGTACCCCTCAACGCCAGTTATTTGTCCGGCGAAAAAGATGTTCGGACGCCCCCGCATCTGCATCGTCGGATCCAATACGCGCGGTGAACAGATATAGGTGTTACGATGGATCTGACCAAACTGCAGAAACTCGGCCTCTTGTAAGCCGGGGATCAGTCGTATCACTCGCGCTTGTTCACCGTAACGTAGATGATTCTGGAACCCCACGAGGCTGTATGCGTCAGCCATTAAATTTTCCTGGCGCAGTTGCACGGCCGCATAGGGCTCGCGACCGGTGCGCGGATCGCGCAACCCAACCGGCTTCATCGGACCAAACCGGAGCGTATCAACGCCACGACGCGCCAACTCCTCAATGGGCAAACAGGCTTCGAACCAGTGCGTTTCTTCAAAACGCTGCAGAGGCACGCTATTGGCTTCAATTAAGGCCGCGTAGAAATTTGCATACTGCTCTTTGTCGAAGGGACAATTCAAATAGTCATCGCCCCCTTTGTCATAACGGGCAGCGCGAAAAGCAACTGACGTGTCAATTGAATCCGCAGCGACAATCGGAGCGATAGCGTCGTAGAAGTAAAGCTGATCGTTGCCGGTAAGCTTCATAATCTCGAACGTCAAAGCCTCGGAAGAGAGCGGCCCCGTGGCAATAATTGCGATGTCCGTCTCAGGGATGCGCGTTACCTCCTCGCGGACAATCTCAATGCGCGGTTCATTCTCTATGCGCTGGGTGATTAATTCCGCGAAGGCATGTCGATCGACAGCGAGCGCGGCTCCCGCGGGAACGCGAGTGGCCTCCGCAGCTTCCATCACAAGTGAACCGGCACGCCGTAATTCTTCTTTCAATAGATAAGGCGCACTTCCTGGCTCGTCCGATTTTAGCGAGTTGGAACAGACGATCTCGGCGAGTTTGTCAGTACGATGCGCGGGCGTTTGCTTAAGGGGTCGCATTTCGTAGAGACGAACATGAGCGCCCAAACGCGCCGCCTGCCACGCCGCTTCGACGCCGGCAAAACCACCCCCGATGACGATTACTTCATTCATGTTGGAATCAATCGCCTGCAAGTTTACTTCTAGTAGTGTCCTAATTTGTAGGGGCGTCCCTCCGTGGGCGCCCTTTCTTGAGTGACAGATCGCAAGAATGGGGCGCCCACGGAGGGACGCCCCTACAAATTAGGACACTACCTTACTTCTTCGTAGCTTTCCTGGCTGTCTTAGTGGCGCTACTTTTCTTTCCTGTTAGTTTCCTGGCGCCAGTTTTTTTCGCCGCGCGTTTACTGGCTGCAGCTTTCGGCGACTTTTTCTTTGCCGGGCTCTTTGTCGCTTTTGCCACACTGGATGATTGTTTGCCCGTGAACTGCTTCTTGGATCGCTTCTTAACCTTTTCGCGCGCTTTTTCTATGACTTGCTCAACTCTGCGGGCATGCTCTTGTGGCGGCGTACCGGGTATGAGTTGCGTCGACTCCGGGTCGAGATGTTCCGCAATCTCCTCCTGGTGTTGGTGAAACTCAAACTCGTTCAAGTGGCCGCCGGTTTTAAACCGTGCGATGTTTCGCGTCGGATCTTTTGGCATTTATTACCCTCCTCGTGGTTTTAGGCCGTCTGCTTGACACTACAAACTGCGCATTCGTATAGTGCAAATCACGCTTAAAGGAACTGCATCGTGTTTTCCGCCAAAGCCGGCTTAGCTCAGTTGGTAGAGCGTCTGATTCGTAATTAGAAGGTCGCCGGTTCAACTCCGGCAGCCGGCTCCATTTGAATCCCCTATTTACAAAGCCACTTGCGCAAGTGGCTGTTTTGCGTTTCTGACACCAGTCACGCACGCATGCTGAACTGCGGCCCTCGATTCATCATCATGCCAGTGCCCAACGAGATGCGCTACCAATGTGCGTAAGTGTTTGCGTCGTCCGGTCTCCGCGGTAATTTCCCGTGCTTAGCACGAAGTGCGAAATTCAAAGCTGGAAGATCAACACGATTGACTGTGCCCCAGACTTCGAAACCTGAAATTCACGCGTCGCGACCGCACAAGCACTGCCCAAAATACGCGTGAGGGTCGATCACCGCCTAACACCCTCCCTAAAACCAGCCTCTTGAGGCGGTGCGTTTTGCAATGTTCAAACTCTCAAGCTTTCCTCAACCAACTAAAGATATGTTCAACTTGGCGGCAATGCTTTACCATTAGGCTGCGAGTTGTAGCTGGGGAGTTTACTTCCAAGTGCATGATTTCTTGCACTCTTCAAATTGATACTCCCCATTTTGATCCCAATCCAAGCGACTCGCGACCGTCATCGTTCTAGTCGCGACGAGCGAAATCCGCGACGAGCGAAATCGAAGAGGCTTTCCGGACTGCAGGGCGTCGGAATGGAGAGACAGAATCAAATTCTTATCGTCAATGATCTAGCTGATCATCTGAATCTTGCTAGTCTCGTTATTAAGCAAGCAGGTTATGACGTCGCGACAGCCGAAGATGGCGTCCAGGGATTTCAGTTAGCCCAGATGTTACAGCCAGTCTTGATAATCAGCGACGTCTCAATGCCCCGCGCAGACGGCCTCGAACTTACGCGGATGATTAGAGCAAGCGAAACTCTTGGCGGTACCCCCATTCTACTGATGAGTGCAGTTCGAAAGGGTGACCAAAATGCCGCCGAGGGATTAGAGGCCGGAGCCGACGATTACCTCGAAGCACCGTATGACCCGGTGTGCCTCGTGGCGAAGGTCATAAAGCTTGTGGAGCGAAAACGCGCAGAAGAAGCTTTGAAGTTATCGGAAAAGGAAAAGGAAGCGGTGATAGAAGCACTGCGCTGCAGCGAAGAGCAATTTCTTCAATCGCAGAAGCTGGAAGCGGTCGGACGTTTGGCTGGGGGTGTCGCGCACGATTTCAATAATCTTCTGACAGCGATAGGAGGTTATAGCGAGCTGTCATTGAAGCGTGTCAGCTCTGATGATCCACTGACAAGTTATCTTAAGGAGATTAAGCGAGCTAGTGAACGAGCTGCTTCATTGACCCGTCAGCTTTTGGCTTTCAGCCGTAAGCAGATAATGCAGCCAAAGGTGCTTGATCTCAATTCGGTCGTAACCGACCTGCAGGGCATGCTGAGTCGAATCATTGGAGAGGACATCAAGCAAATATTAACACTGAGCTCGAATCTTGGAAGCGTTAAGGCAGATCCAGGTCAGCTCGAGCAGGTGATTATGAATCTTGCCGTGAACGCCAAGGACGCAATGCCGCTGGGCGGAAAACTGATCATTGAAACTGCTAACAGGTATTTGGACGAAGCCTATTCAGAGCAGCATATCGCCGTCGCGCCAGGGCCGTTTGTTATGCTGGCGATCAGTGACACTGGGATAGGAATGGACGAGGCAACTCAGAAGCAAATTTTCGAACCATTTTTCACCACCAAACCTGTAGGGAAAGGCACGGGCCTCGGTCTATCAATGGTTTACGGAATTGTGAAGCAGTCAGCCGGCAGCATCTGGGTCTATAGTGAGGTGGGCAAAGGTACAACGTTCAAACTGTATTTTCCAATGGTTGATGAAAGCAGCGAGAAATACGAACCCACTCACGCCAGCGCCGAAATCCCGCGAGGGACTGAGACTATCTTGTTAGTTGAAGACGCAGAATCGGTACGCAACCTTGCGAGAGATACTCTGAATATCGGCGGTTATGAGGTCTTAGATGCTGATAGCGGTGCTGCGGCAATGCTGATTTGCGAACAGCATAGGGAGCCAATTCATCTACTTTTGACTGACGTAGTGATGCCGGAAATGAGCGGACCGGAACTGGCCGAGTGTCTACTAGTTCAGCATCCGGAAATGCGCGTGCTCTATATGTCTGGTTATATGCAAGACGCGATCGTGCACCACGGCTTGCTCGACGAAGGTATTAACTTCATCGAGAAACCATTCAGCCCTGAAGCATTGTCGTTAAAGGTGCTAGAAGTGTTGCGTCAGCCTCAAGGGTCGGGAAGCGGCGCGACAAATATTCTGGAAAGCAAGTGAACCTGGGCGTATTAAGCGCCCAGTAGCCATGCTCACAAGTACAATCCTATACGTTCGTTGTGCCTCATGCGTAGAGAACCTTCCCATCACTTGCGCCTGGCGGCAATCATCCTCCTGATCTTCCAAAAGACTACAGCCCGAGAGGAGATTGCCGAGAAACTAGCTGAGCTGGATAAAGAGGAGAATGAATTCGGACGCATTCGTTGCCCCCTATGCCACTGGCAGCCGACGGCTTCGAGTCTCTGGTGTTGTGGGACCTGCGACCATCCGGAATACTTCTTCCGAGGCTGCGGTACAATGTGGAATACGTTTACTACGCGCGGGTTGTGTCCCGGATGTGCGCACCAGTGGCGCTACACAGTGTGCTTGCGATGTAAGGGTTGGGCCTTGCACGAAGACTGGTATGTTGGCAGTGAGACTTAATCAAAAAGCGATTGCACTGAATCGGAACCAACAAACTCTGTCAGCAGACTACATTAATGGAAGGGTTAGCACTTTTGAGTTAGAAATTGCATACAAGCGCTCGCGATTGTCCTTCAGAGAGGAAAGCTATGTCAGAGAAGGTTGTGCCTATGATTCACGTGCCCGATGTGCGCGCGACCGTCGATTGGTACCAGGACATTGGCTTCACGGTGGTCGACACGTACGGCAATGACGGTGATGGACTTAGTTTTGGCATTTTATCGTTCGGAAGTAGTGAAGTCATGTTCAACCAGGGCGGACAGCCGAGCACGCGTGATCGTCGGGAAGTCGATCTGTACATCTATTCTGACAGTGTTGATGATCTGTACCGGCGTCTTAAGGATCGAGTGGAAGTCGTTGAAGGCCCTCATGACACCTTTTATGGAATGCGAGAGTTCATCATCCGCGACCTTAACCGGTTTTGGATAACGTTTGGGCAACGGAGTGTTTTCGATGTGAGGTAGTCTGCGATGACAGTATCTGTCTTTGTCGGCACCAGTCTCGACGGCTTCATTGCGCGAGCGAACGGCGATTTCGACTTTCTGCCGGAGGGCGGCGGCGAACCCCACGGCTATGACGAGTTTATGGCCAGCGTCGATGCGCTTGTAATAGGGCGCAACACCTTCGAGAAGGTTCTGACCCTTGGGGCCTGGCCATATGGTGACAAGCGCGTCGTAGTCCTGAGTAGTCGCCCCGTCGACTTGTCCGCGGCCGTGGGAGGCGTGGTTGAACAGATGGCAGGGCCACCGGCTGAGATCGTTTCGCAACTCGCTGCCAGTGGCGCCCACCACCTCTACGTCGACGGTGGGATCACGATTCAAGGGTTCTTGCGCGCGGGACTCATTCAACGTCTCATCATAACTCGCGTGCCTGTGCTCATTGGGCAGGGAATTTCTCTCTTCGGCACCCTGCCGCGTGACATACGGCTCCGTCACGTAGCGACTCGGCACTATCCGAGCGGCTTGGTTAAGAGCGAGTACCATGTGGTCGGCTGAGCAATCGAAATCGCGGTGACAATCGATGCCGTTCGTTTCCCCTTATTGGTTCTAATGACCAGCCAGGTTGGAAAGTTTTCGTACATCTCAGGAATATAACTTCGTCAAATTCCAACACTCCGCTCGGCTGGAATTACTCTTTTGCACACTTAACCATCAGTCGGTGCAAATGGCATAATCATTGCCGAACGATTGCTGGAGTTGTTCCCGCAGCGATGAGGTGTGCCGAGCAGTGTGTCTCGCAGGCACAGCATTGGGGAGGAGAAATCAATGAGACCTATTTGGAATGGCATGATCAGTTTCGGCATGGTGAACATACCAATCGGCGTCTACTCAGCGACGCGTTCAGAGAAAATCTCTTTCCATTTTCTCCACAAAAAAGATTTAGGGAGAATCCACAACAAGCGTGTTTGCGACGTCTGTGGCAAGGAAGTCTCTTACGATGAACTAGTCCGAGGTTACGAATACGAAAAAGGCGAGTACGTGCCACTCGAAGAGGAAGACTTTGAAAAGATCGAAGTCCAAAATTCGAAGACCATAACAATTACTGACTTCGTCGCTCAAGATGAGATCGATCCGATGTATTTCGACACTCCCTACTATCTGGTGCCGGGAAAGAATGCCGACCATGCTTACGTGATGCTGCGCGAAGCATTGAAACGCACCGAAAAGATCGGTGTCGGGAAAGTTGTCTTTCGTGAACGTGAACATCTAGCGGCAGTGAAATCACAAGGCCGCGCTCTCATGCTGGATACGATGCATTTCGCCGACGAAATCACCCCCGCGGAGGAACTAAATCTGCCTGCCGCAAAATCAGACTTAAAGGAGAAAGAACTGAAACTGGCTGAGCAATTAGTAGAAATGATGACGGGTGAATTTGAGCCGGAAAAGTACAAAGATACATATCGTGAAGAACTTGAGAAGCTCATCGAAGCTAAGCTCAAGGGTAAACGCGTCAGCGTGAAGACAACAAAGAAGAAAGCCACGACTAACGTTGTGGATATCATGTCGGTGCTAAGAAAGAGTCTGCAGAATTCTGAACCGAAACGAAAGACCAGGATGGTAGCCAGAGGCAGGAAACGGAAGGCAGCGACAAAGGCGAAGGCAGCTTAAGGTCGTTATAAATCAGGTACTTGGGCGGAGCAGTCCGCGAAATATGCCTTGCACACGAACTTGGCTGGCGGGAAGGGTTAGCGGTTGCAGTTGGGAGTTGGCTGGCTGCAATTCGATATTTGGGCCACGACGGTAAAGCCTTTTGAGAGTGGCCTGGTTCTCTTCAATTAATAGAGCCACAACTATCTCGCCATCTCGCGCGTCGGTGCGATTCTCGATTAACGCAATGTCGCCGTCACAGATGTGCTCGTCAATCATCGAATCCCCCTTCACGCGCAACGCATAAACACGATCAGGTCTCACTCGGCCGAGCAAAAAGCGCGGCACGGGAATTCGCTCTTCATAGTCGACAACTTCGAGTGGAGTGCCTGCCGCAATTCGCCCCAACACCTTCACCTCACAAAGAGAATCGGCAGTGGTGTCTTCCACTGTGACATTCAATCCAAACGAGCCATCTTCATGCTGACGGACAAGCAAGCCGCGACGTTCAAGTGCGGCAATGTGCTTCGCGATCGTCGCTCGCGATTTCACTCCAAAGTGCCGGGCAATTTGAGCGTAGGATGGTTCGTAGCCGTGACGCTCGAGAAAGTTAGTGATGTAATCGAGAATCTCTTTTTGTCGCTGGGTACGTGGAAGCATAAGCTTTAAGAAACTCTCGATTGATGATCATGCTACTGTGTGAGAGCCAGGTCAGTCCCCAAAGGTGACGAAGCATTCTATGGCGCGCAAACAAAAGCGTCAAGCTTTTGGGTGCGCGCCCTACGCGGAGTTAGATCTAACGAATGGAATAGCGCACGAGGGTTCGCGGGAAGATGCGGACCGCAGCAGGCATTTTACCGATGGGCATCGGTTGGCTAGACAAGACTTCACTTGCTTTCATTCCATATACAGCCGTGTTGAGATCGTTGTCAGGGCTAATCACTGCTCCCTTTAATGCAGCACCAATGAAAAGACCCTTGCTTCTGGAGTAGGAGAGGATGCCTGCATTGAGCCGGGGATTTGTGGAAGCCGCGGCTTCGCGACCTACTGGACCTGCCGCCACGCTGACTTCGCCACCAAGTTCAAATTTGTCCTTGAGCAGGCCGTTAAGTCCCTCCTCGTTCATGATCAGCAAAACGTAGTCTGTCTTTTGTGCGCCAATTTGAGCGCCAAAACTTCCACCGGCAAGATTGAAAAATGCTGGTGCACTCCAACCGCCTTTTACGCGTCTGCTAATCACGCCCTGTCCGCCACGGCCGCCCACAATAAAAGCTGCCTTAACCACACCAGGGAATACGGCAATCGCTTCTGCCTTGTCCAGCAACTCCTTCGGAATGGACTTTTCTCGCACATTCATGATTTCGGTAAAAGTCTCGGCCGCTTCGCTGGCATGTCGCGCCGCGTCCTGCATTCTTGATTTTTTCTGCGCCAAAACGGGTCGGGCAATCAACCCGACCAACAATCCGACAACCATCAGAATTGTCGTTCTGGAATTCAGTTTCATAAGTTTTCGCCTCCGCGTTACACCAAGGTCTCACTGGGTGTAGAGGTAATAAAGAAATCGTGGCCCTTGTTGGGGCTTAGGACTTTTGCAAACTAGCCAACGCCGCCAGCACTTCTTCGCTATGAACGGTCGGGTTAACTTTCGCGAACACTTTCCCGACCTTTCCTTGAGGATCGATGATGAAAGTATTACGTGCCGAGAGCTTCATGCCGTTGTATTCCATCGCTGATCCGTATTGCTCTGAAACTTTCGCATTGGCGTCTGAAAGAAGTTTGAAGTTCAAGCCTTCCTTTGCGCAAAAGCTTTTGTGAGACTCAGCGGTGTCGACTCTGACGCCGAGAATTACCGCGTTCACAGCGTCATACTTTGCAAGATCGCGTTGGAAGTTGTGCGCCTCGAGCGTACAACCGCCGGTGAAATCCTTCGGATAGAAATAGAGCACGACCCATTTGCCCTTGAAATCTGAGAGGCCGGCCTGCTTACCCTCATTGGTCGTGAGGTTGAAAGTGGGCGCGGTGGTTCCCACTGCCGGCATTTCATTGACAGCACTCACTGGTCTCAGCGCAAACACCGCCACAGCCAGGAATGCCAGGAGAAAAACATACTTAATCATTGCCTCTTTACCTCCACTGATTTGTTTCCGAGACAATATACACGGGGTTCTACTACTCACCCAAGCCACGCTGAAACCTAGTAGTGCTCCGCTAGCGTGTTGCTGAGAAGGAAAGGCCGATCGCCTGGAGAGTTACTTAGGGGCGATGAGGTCAGAACCAGCTCGCGGGTACCGGGTGGGTCCGTGCGCCTGGAGATCGCGCCATGCTTACTTACCCGCTACCAGCGGGTGGGTAGAAACTTGGCGATTGAGCGTGAATTA
>Ga0070708_100001063_pt1 | contig 20967 bp, 16 predicted proteins | sample KBSK5503metaG_FD_65469 | JGI IMG/M metagenome (GOLD analysis project Ga0070708, IMG submission 65469) | Corn, switchgrass and miscanthus rhizosphere microbial communities from Kellogg Biological Station, Michigan, USA - KBS K5-50-3 metaG | ecosystem: Host-associated > Plants > Roots >... | reverse complement strand
GGGATCGGTGGCGTCGATGATCATCGTTCCGTTCGGTTCGAGGGCGCCGCCATTCAGCGGATTGGGTTTGATGCCCGTATGCGTGCCCGCGAACGCGATCGTCCTCCCGTCCGGGTAGACGATCACGTTGGGCTGGTAGGACGCACGCCCTTGCAGGTCGACGTGTCCCACCCGGCGCATGTTCTTCTGCTCGCCGCTTTGGCTGATCCCCCAGGCGCGTCCTGCCGTCACCGCCGCCACTGCTGCAGTCACCGCCGCCAGCATGACCTTGCGCCCAGCGGCCCATCGGCTTGCTGAGATTGGCATTTTTGCCCCCTGCGTGATGTTCCGGCGGGTCCGCGCGTCGGAAACGATGCGGCTGACGGTGCCATCCGACGAGCGGGTGGTCCCGGCCGGCGGGACCGCAATGCTCCGCGCGGGGAGACCAGTCAAGACGGGTTGCGTCAGCCCCCTTGATCTCCGAGCCGTCTGCGCGCAAAGACTGCGGCTCCATGGAGCGCAACGCGAGGCGTCCGGCGAAGGATGCGCTCGGGATCGTCCTCCTCTTCCTCGCCTACTTCATCACCGCGCGCCTCGGGCTCCTCATGGACGCGGTGTCGGGCTTCGCCACTCTGGTCTGGCCGCCCAGCGGCATCGCGCTCGCGGCGCTGCTCCTGTTCGGGACGCGTCTCTGGCCGGGCATCCTGGCGGGCGCGCTCTGCGTCAACCTGGTCATCGGGGCATCGCTGCCCGTCGCCTTGACCATCGCCAGCGGAAACACGCTGGAGGCGCTGGCGGGAACCTGGCTGCTGCGGCGAATGGTCCGCTTCGACGCGCGGCTGGAGCGGATCGACGACGTGCTCGCGCTGGTCCTGCTCGCGGCGGTGGGCAGCACCGCCATCAGCGCCGCCGTCGGGCTCCTCAGCCTGCGGCTCGGTGGGACCGTGGCGGCGGCGATGTCCTGGCCCACCTTCCGCGCCTGGTGGTTCGGCGACATGCTGGGCGATCTCGTCATTGCCCCTCTTCTCCTGGTCTGGATCTCCCGTCCGGCGCCGCCCCGCCGCCGCTTTCAGGCGCCCGAGGCCGTGGCGCTCGCCGGGCTGCTGATGGGCTGCAGCCTGATGGTCTTCGGCCGCGACTCGGGGGAGAGCGCGCTCTTGCGGCTCCCCTACCTGATCTTTCCACCCCTTCTCTGGGCCGCGGTGCGGTTCGCGCAGCATGGCGCCGTGTCGGCCACCTTCGTGGTCTCGGCGGCCGCGATCGCCGGCACGACGATCGGCTACGGTCCCTTCGTGCGCGGGACCCTGGCCGAGAGCCTGCTGCACCTGCAGATCTTCCTCGCGGTGGCGGCGGCGACGGCGTTGACGGTCGCGGCGGCCATCGCGGAGCGCAGCCGCGCGGTGGACGTCCGCGACGAGTTCCTGGCCATCGCCTCGCACGAGCTGCGCACGCCGCTGACGGCGCTGCTGCTACACATCCAGACCGAGCTGCGCGGCCTGCGCGGGGAAGGCCCGGTCGCGCGGGAGGAAGCGGTCCAGCGTCTGCGGACGACCCAGAGGATGGCGTTGCGCCTGGACAGGCTGATCGAGGAGCTCCTGGAGGTCTCCCGGATCATCTGGGGGAGGCTGCAGCCGGAGCGCGAGGAAGTCGATCTGGCCGCGCTGGTGCAGGAGAGCCTTCTGCGGCAGGAGCAGCAGCTGTTGCATGCGCGCTGCTCCGTGCGTTTCGAGGTGGAGGGCGCGGTGCGGGGGTATTGGGATCGCGGACGCCTGGACCGGGTGGTCGACAACCTGATCGGCAACGCGGCCAAGTACGGGGCCGGGAAGCCCATCGAGGTCCGGCTGCACGGCGGGAAGGAGCGCGTGCGGCTGGAGGTCCGCGACCATGGAATCGGGATCGACCCGGCCGATCAGGCGCGCGTGTTCGAGCGCTTCGAACGGGCGGTCTCGCGCAAGCAGTATGGCGGATTCGGTCTCGGGCTCTGGATCAGCCGCAAGATCGTCGAGGCGCACGGAGGCAGCATCTCGCTGATGAGCGAGCCCGGAGCGGGCTGCACGTTCGCCGTCGAGCTGCCCCGGCACGCCGAGGCACAGGGGTAGCCGCTACTTCTTCTTCTGCGCCTTCTGCGGTTGATGCTGCGCCTTCTGCGGCGGCTTGGGCTGCCAGAGCGCGATCATGGCGCCCGTCGGATCGACGATCACGCTCATCCAGCCGAAGTCGCCGACCTCGGTCTTGTCCATCATCACCTGCGCCCCCAGCTCCTTCGCCTTGCGGGTGGAGGCGGCCACGTCGTCCACGCCCACGTAGGCCTGCCACCGGGGCGGCGACCCCGGAGGCTGGGCGGCCATCATCCCGCCGCCGGTCCCTTCGCCGACCTCGATCATGGTGTACGTGCCGCCTCCGGGCATCGGCATGTCCTTCAGCTTCCAACCGAACAGCTTCGAGTAGAACGCCTTCGCTTTCGCGGGATCGCCCGTGTGCAGCTCGACGTGGACAAAGGAGTTTGCCATCTGGATCGCCTCCAAGGGGCCCCTCCATACCGCGAAATCGCCAAACGTGCTTTGCTTGGCCGAGCCCGATCCGGAGGCTTCCGACATGAACAAGGCGCCGCTCCTCGCAGCAGCAGCCCTCCTCTTTGTCGCTTCTCCCCTCCACTCGCAGCAGAAGTCCGTCAGGCTCTCCATCGCCACCGGCGGGACCGGCGGCGTCTACTATCCGCTCGGAGGCGCGCTCGCCAACGTCCTGACCAAGAGCATCCCCGGCGTGGAAGCGAGCGCGGAGGTGACCAGCGCCTCGGTGGACAACATCAAGCTGGTGGGGGCGGGGAAGGCCGACGTCGCCTTCAGTCTCTCCGACACCGCCGCCGACGGATTCAACGGCACCGGCAAGTTCAAGGAGAAGGTGCCGGTCCGCTCCCTCGCCGTGATCTACGCCAACAAGAGCCAGTGGGTGACGGTGGACGGCCGCGGCATCGAGAAGATGCAGGATCTGAAAGGGAAGCGCATCTCGACGGGAGCGCCCGGAAGCGGCACCGAGACGATCGCGCTACGCATCCTCGAGGCCTACGGGATGGATCCGGAGAAGGACGTCAAGCGCGAGAAGCTCTCGGTCGCCGAGTCGGTGAACGCCATCAAGGACAAGAAGATCGAAGCGTTCTTCTGGTCGGGCGGGGTGCCCACCGCGGCGGTCACCGACCTGGCGGCCACTCCGGGGACCCGGATCAAGCTGCTCGACCACGCCGACGCGATCCCGAATCTGGTCAAGAAGTACGGGCCCCTCTACGTCAAGGGCGTCATCCCGGCGAAGTCCTATCCGGGGCAGGACAAGGACGTCCACGTGGCGGACGTGTGGAACGTCCTCGTGGTGCACGAGAAGATGGACGAGAAGCTCGCCTATCAGATCACGAAGACCGTCTTCGAGAAGAAGGCCGACCTGGTCGCCGTGCATCAGGAGGCCGCGAACATCGACCCGGCGAAGCAGTACCAGGGCGGGTCGCCCATTCCGTTCCACCCCGGCGCCGTGAAGTACTTCAGCGAGAAGGGACTGAAGCCCAAGTGAACGTCGTCCGGCGGAGGATGCTCCGGCTGGCCTTCGTCGCAGCGGCCTCGCTCGCGGCCGCCGTCGCCGTCTACCCGGTGACCGCGCTGGAGGTGGAGAACACCGGGCGCGGGGAGGCCACCCGCATCGCTCTGCGGGAGGGAGGCGCCTTCTCGATCGTCTCGCAGAATTCCATCTACGACCGGCCGGTCACCGAGGAGTTCGTCGTGCGCCCGGATCGCCGCATCGTCCTGCGGTCCGTGTCCAGCCCGAGCGCGGCGGTGCGCGAGTACCTCGGGATCGCGGAGGCGGGAGAGCGTCATGAGCCCGCCGTCGAGCGCGACAGCCGGGAGATCGTCTTCCGGGTGGCGATGGGGACGCCGCAGCGGCTCCACGTCGGACGGCTGGAATGGTCCTTCCTGCAGCTCGGCGACCACGGCGACCGGCTGGTGATCCGCGCCATCCGCCGGCCCGCCCTGTTCGCCTGGCTGGCGCGGGCGCATTCATGACCGCCCCCGAGCCCCTCGTCGTCGGGGACGAGGCGCGGAAGAAGGCCGAGGAGTTCATCGAGCAGGAGGAGGGCGCGGCCCGCCACCTCCAGGGCTTCACCGATCGCGCCCTGACGGCGGTGGCGGTGGGGATGTCGCTGTTCCACTTGTACGCGGCCTACGCGATCATCCCCGCGCAGATCCTCCGCGCCATCCACGTCGCCTTCATCCTCTTCCTCTGCTTCCTCCTCTTCCCCGCCGCGAAGCGGTTCCGCAATTCCATCCAGTGGTTCGACCTGGTGCTCGCGCTGCTCGGCGTCGCCACCATCGTGTATCTGCTAGTCGACTTCGACGACTTCATCGAGCGGGCCGTCACGCCGACCCGCTGGGACCTGTTCTTCGGCGTGGCGCTCATCCTCCTCGTGCTCGAGGCGACGCGCCGGACTTCGGGGGCGATCCTGACGCTGGTCGTGGTGGCGTTCATCGCCTACGCCTTCGCCGGCCCCTGGCTGCCGCCGCCCTGGACGCATCGCGGCTACGACGTGGAGCGGCTGGTCGGCCACATGTACATGACGCTGGAAGGCATCTTCGGGACCGCCATCGACGTCTCGGCCACCTTCATCATCCTCTTCACCATCTACGGCGCCGTCCTGCAGTTCTCCGGCGCGGGGGAGTTCTTCATCGACTTCTCGCTGGCGGTGACCGGCGGCAGCCGCGCCGCCGCGGGCCGCACCATCGTGCTCTCTTCGTTCCTGCTCGGCGGTCCGTCCGGGAGCGGCGTCGCCACCACCGTCACCATCGGGTCTGTCGCCTATCCCATGCTGGCGAAGTCCGGCTACGACAAGGACGCCGCGGGCGGTCTGCTCGCGGCCGGCGGCCTGGGCGCGATCATCTCGCCGCCGGTGCTCGGCGCGGCCGCGTTCCTCATCGCCGAGTACCTCAAGATCTCGTACATGGACGTGATCTGGATGGCGACCATCCCCACCGGCCTCTACTACCTGGGGCTGTTCCTGATGGTCGAGCTCGACGCGCGCAAGCTCGGCACCCGCGAGGTCCCCGTCCGTCCCCGCGAGAGCGTCTGGCGGATGATCAAGGAGCGCGGGTTCCACTTCACCTCGCTCGTCGCGGTGGTCGTCTTCATGCTCCTCGGGTTCAGCGCCATCACCGCGGTCTTCTGGGCGATCATCGTCGCCGCCGCCCTCTCGTTCTTGCGCAAAGACACGGCGCTGAGCTTCATGCCCCGGCCGGGGAAACCGCTGCAGCAGACCCGGATGGTGCAAGCGCTCCGGGCCGGCTCGGTGGGGATCCTCGCGGTCGGGGCGACGTGCGCCGCGGCGGGGATCATCGTCGGCGTGGTCACGCTCACGGGGCTCGGGCTGAAGTTCAGCTCCATCGTGATCGATCTCGCCGGCGGAAACCTGCTCCCCACCGCCATTCTCACCGCGCTGGTGGTCTGGGTGGTCGGCCTCGCGGTTCCGGTCACCGCCAGCTACATCATCTGCGCAGTGATCGCCGCGCCGGCGCTGACCAAGCTGGGCGTGCCCGATTTCGCCGCGCACATGTTCATCTTCTATTACGCGGTGCTTTCCGAGGTGTCGCCGCCCACGGCGCTCTCCCCCTTCGCCGCGGCCGCGATCACCGGCGGGAATCCCTACCGGACGACGCTGCAGTCCTGGAAGTACACGCTGCCGGCGTTCCTGGTTCCGTTCGCCTTCGTCCTCGACCCGGACGGCGTCGGGCTTCTGCTGAAGGGGAGCGCGGCGAACGTGGTCGAAGTGGTGGCGACCGCGGCGATCGGAATCGCCGCGCTGGCCTGCGGCGTGCAAGGCTGGATGATCCAGAAGACCTCCTGGCTGGAGCGGGCCATGCTGATCGCGGGCGGGGTCCTGCTCATGCAGTCCAGCCGGAGCGGCGATCTCGCCGGGATCGCCCTGGTGCTGGTCGCGACCGCCATCCAGTGGTCGAGGTGGCGCCGCTCTGCGCGGGCGCCCCGGCGGGGTGCATTCTTCCAGTAGGACGCCCGTCGGATCTGAGTTCTTGCGCGACCCTTTACAGGTCTGACGCATCCAAGGTTTGTTTCATCCCCGAACGGGGAAGTGCATGCGGCTGTCACAAGGAACGCGAAATGGGAATCCCGGTAGCGCAGATGGCGGCGGTCACCCGCTATGTCTTGAAGCAACGGCTGGCGGGACGTGAGCGCTATCCGCTGGTGCTGATGCTGGAGCCTCTCTTCCGCTGCAACCTGTCCTGTACGGGGTGCGGGAAGATCCAGTATCCGGTCCAGATCCTGAAGAAAAACCTCTCGGTGGAAGACTGCGTCCGGGCTTCCGACGAGTGCGGCGCCCCGGTCGTCAGCATCGCCGGCGGGGAGCCGCTCCTCCACCCGCAGATCGTGGACATCGCCAACGAGCTCGTGGCCCGGCGGCGGTTCGTGTATCTCTGTACAAATGCACTATTGCTGGAACGCAAGCTGGACGCGTTCCGGCCCAGCAAGTACTTCAGCTTCAGCGTCCACATGGACGGGCCCCGGGGGGAGCACGACGCCTCGGTCTGCCGCGAAGGCGTGTACGACGAGGCCATCGACGCCATCCGCACCGCCCTGGCGCGGGGCTTCCGGGTGACCACCAACACCACGCTGTTCGAGGGAGCGGATCCGGAGCGGATGCGCGGCTTCTTCGACGAGATGATGGAGCTGGGCGTGGAAGGGATGATGATCTCGCCCGGCTACTCCTACCAGAAGGCGCCGGACCAGGAGCACTTCCTCCACCGGGAGCGCTCGCACCGGCTGTTCACCCGCATGCTCGAGTCGCCGAAACGGAGCTGGCGGTTCAACCAGTCGCCGCTCTTCCTCCAGTTCTTGATGGGCAAGCGCGACTTCGAGTGCACGCCTTGGGGAAACCCCACCTACAACGTCTTCGGCTGGCAGCGGCCTTGCTACTTGCTCCAGGACGGCTACGCGAAGACCTTCCGCGAGCTGATGGAAGAGACGGACTGGTCGCGCTACGGGCGCAAGAGCGGCAACCCGCGCTGCCAGGACTGCATGGTGCACTGCGGGTTCGAGCCCACCGCGGTGAAGGCCACCTTCGAGTCCCCCCGCGCGATGGGCGCCACCCTCGCCGCCATGGTGACAGGACGGGTATGAACGATCCGCGAGTGACCGAGCTCGTCGATCAGGCATTCGACTATCGGGGATACGTGACCGTCCGGCGCAAGGACGGCACGGAGCTGGTCGGGTTCGTCTACGATCGCGGCGCCTCGCACCTGGAGCTCTTCGACGAGAAGGCCACCCAGAGGGTCCGCGTGGCGATCGAGGAGATCGCCGACATCGCCTTGACCGGCGAGGACACCGCCCGCAAGTCGCACGAGATCTGGGAGCGCCGCAAAGGAACGCTCGAGCCTCGCGAGACCCCGGCGCTGGGCGGCTGGGACGATTCGCGGCCGATCCTGATCCTGGTCGCGCTGAAGCGGGAGCTCCGAATCGTGGCCCGCGCGTTCGGCTTCACGGCGCGCGGGAAGCGCGGGCGGGGGCGGTTCCGGGGCAGCGACGTGATCATCGCGGCAGTCGGGCTCGGCGGAGGATCGCGCGACGCCGTTGCCAAGGAGAATCCGCGCCTGATCCTGAGCTGCGGATTCTCGGGCGGTCTCGACCCGTCGCTGCTGGCTGGGGACGTGGTGGTGGCGACGTCGGTCGTGGGCGAGGACGGAGAGGAGGTCGCGTCGTCGGAGGCGCTGCGCCATTCCGCGGTCCGCGCGTTGCACGGCCTGCGGTGCTTGGAGGGCAAGATCCTCTGCACCACCGAAGTCGCCGCAACCCCTGAAGAGAAAAGCGCGCTGGCGCGGACGGGCGCGCTCGCGGTCGACATGGAGAGCTACCCGGCGGCCCGGGCCGCCGTCGAGGCCGGGGTGCCCTGGCTCGCCCTGCGGGTCGTCCTGGATCCCCTCGGTACGTCCCTTCCCGCATTTACCCGGGAGCCACAACGGTCTTATCTGGGGCCCGCCTTGATGCACGCGCTCTCGGGTCCGCGCGCCGTCGTCGAGCTGATGCAGCTCGCGGGACGCGCGCGCCGTGCCGGGGCTTCCCTGGAGCTGGCTCTGCGCCGCCTCGGCGGCGAGCTCGTCCAGGCGGAGGCGCGCGCTTGAGAACGCTCGTCACAGGCGCCAGCGGCTTCGTCGGCGGCGCGATCGCCAGGGCGCTGTTGCGCAAAGGCGCGAAGGTGCGGGTGCTGCTGCGCCCGGGCACGGTGCCGAACCTCCCCGATCCCTCGGACGTCGAGATCGTTCGCGGCGACTTGCGCGACGCGCAGGCCGTCGCCGCCGCGGCCCGCGGATGCGATGCGGTGTTCCACGCGGGAGCGCTGTACTCGTTCAGCGCCCCGGAGAGCGAGGTGCTCGCCGTCAACGTGGGCGGGACGCGAAACGTGATCGCCGCGGTCCGCTCGACCGGCGCGCGCCTCATCTACACTTCCAGCATCGCCACCGTGGGCGGGATGCACAACGGCGTCCTGCCCGACGAGCGCTGCATGCCGTCCGGGCCTCCGCCGGGGCCGTACAAGCGGAGCAAGTGGGAGGCGGAAGCGCTGGTCCGCGAGGAGGCGCGCCAGGGGCTGGACGCGGTGATCGTGAACCCGACCTTCCCGGTGGGCGTGGGCGACGTCAAGCCCACGCCGACCGGAGCGGTGATCCGCGACTTCCTCGACGGCCGGATGCCCGCCTACGTCGATACCGGAATGAACGTGGTCGACGTCGACGACGTCGCCGAGGGCGAGCTGCTCGCGCTGGAGCGCGGCGAGCGCGGCGAGCGGTACATCCTCGGGCACGCGAACCTCACCATGCGCGATCTGTTGGAAGAGCTGGCGGCCATCACCGGCCGCAGCGCGCCGCGGTTCCGGGTCCCGCACCTGGTCGCGCTCGGTCTCGCCCACGCGGACGCGTTCGTCTCCTCGCGCATCCTGGGCCGCGCGCCGCGCATCCCACTGGAAGGCGTCCGCACCGCGCGGGAGATCATGTTTGCCAGCTCGGCCCGCGCGGTGCGGACGCTGGGTTTGCGGCAGACGCCGGTGCGGGAGGCGCTCACCAAGGCGGTGCGCTGGTTCGAGGAGCGCGCCCGGCGAAGCCAGCGGGGGATCTCTTGATCAGCGGCCAGGGCGCTCTCAGGGACCCGGCGGTCGATCTCGTCGTGGAACGGGCGCAGGGGTGGTTCGCCCGCGAGCAGTTCGCGGACGGGTACTGGTGGGCGGAGCTGGAATCGAACGCCACCATGGACGCCGAGTACTTGATGCTCACGCACTTCCTCGGCGCCCGCGACGAGGAGATCTGGCGCGGAGTGGCCCAGGACGTCCGCAACTACCAGCGGCTCGACGGCAGCTGGGCCATGTACCATGGCGCGCCCGGCGATCTCTCCACCACCGTCGAGTGCTACTTTGCCCTCAAGCTGGCCGGGGACGCGGAGGAAGCGCCCCACATGGTCCGCGCCCGCGCGTTCATCCGCGAGCGCGGCGGGATCGCGCGGACGCGCACCTTCACCCGCATCTGGCTGGCGCTCTTCGGCCAGTGGAGCTGGGACGAGCTGCCGGCCATGCCGCCGGAGCTGATGCTGCTGCCCGATTCGGCGCCGCTCAGCATCTACCAGTTCTCCTCCTGGGCGCGCGGCACCATCGTGCCGCTGCTCTTGCTCATGGACAGCCGCCCGGTCAAGGCGGTCCCAGATTCCGCCCGCCTCGACGAGCTGCGCCTGGCCGGCGCCGGTCCGCGCGCTCCACGCGACGCGATCGATCGGATCGCCTTGGCCCTCGACAAGGCGCTGCGCTGGTATGGCCGCACGCCCATCCGCGCCATCCGCGAGCGCGCGCGCAAGGCGGCCGAGGCGTGGATCGTCTCCCACCAGGAGGCCGACGGCAGCTGGGGCGGCATCCAGCCGCCTTGGGTCTACTCGCTGATGGCCTTGCGCGCCCTCGGGTACCCACTCGACCATCCAGTCCTCAAGAAGGGGCTGGACGGAATGCACGACCGCTGGATGATCCGGCGCGCGGACGGGAGCATGCGCGTGCAGGCGTGCCTCTCTCCTGTCTGGGACACGGGGCTCGGGCTGCTCGCGCTGATGGAGTCCGGGGTGGACCCTTCCGGGCCCGGCGTGCAGGACGCCGCGCGCTGGCTGTTGCGGGAAGAGATTCGCGTCCAGGGTGATTGGTCCGTGCGGGTCCGCGGGGTCGAGCCGAGCGGGTGGGCGTTCGAGTTCGAGAACGACCTCTATCCCGACGTCGACGACACCGCGGTCGTGCTGCTGGCGCTGCACAAGGCGGACGCGCTGGATGCGGAGACCCGCAAGCGCGCGGTCGACTGGATGCTGGCGATGCAGAGCCGCAACGGCGGCTGGGCGGCGTTCGACAAGGACAACACCTCGCGGCTGCCGGCGCTGCTCCGCTTCAGCGATTTCGGCGAGATGATCGATCCGCCCAGCGCCGACGTCACCGCCCACGTGCTGGAGACCCTGGGCGTCTTCGGGATGGATCAGACGCATCCCGCCGTCGCTCGCGGGCTGCGCTACCTGTACGCGAAGCAGGAGAAGGAAGGCTCCTGGTTCGGCCGGTGGGGAGTGAATCACCTCTACGGGATCGGAGCAGTGCTTCCGGCGCTGGCCGCCGCGGGCGAGCCGATGGACAGCCTCGCCGTCCGCCGCGCCGTCCGCTGGCTGGGCGAACGGCAGAATCCGGACGGCGGCTGGGGAGAGACCTGCGCGTCCTACGTCGACGTCCAGGCGCGCGGCCGGGGCGAGAGCGCGCCGTCGCAGACCGCGTGGGCGCTCATGGGTCTGGTCGCCGCGGGCCGGGCGGACTCGACCGCCGCGCACCGCGGGGCGCAGTTCCTGATCGATCGGCAGCGGACGGACGGGGCGTGGGACGAGGAGTCGTTCACCGGGTGCGGTTTCCCCGGGTACGGCATCGGCGAGGAGGAGGGCGCGCGGATCAACGAAGGCCACGAGCTCGCCGCGGGCTTCATGATCCGCTACCACCTGTACCGCAATTGTTTTCCGCTGCAGGCGCTGGGCCGCTACCGCCGCGCGCTGCGGCGCTCGACCGGCCCCGCACCGGACCAAGGAGGCGACGCATGCAATCGCAGGAGTTCTATCAGCGCCATCTCGATGCGGTGAGCCGGAGCTTCGCGCTCTGCATCCCGCAGCTCGAGTCGCCGTTCCGGGAGCGCGTGGCGCTCTCCTATCTCCTCCTGCGGGTGCTCGACACCGTCGAAGACGCCACGTTCGCAGACCCGCTCTTGCAGCAGCGCCAGTTCAACGCCTTCCGCCAGTTCCTCGTGCAACCGCCCACCGGGAACCAGGTCGACGCGTTTCGCCGCGCATTTCCCGCCAGCATCACCGACGGCGAGCGTGAGCTCCTCGCCGATACCGCCCTGTTCCTGCAGGACGCTCACGAGGTGCCGGTCCGGGCGCGCAAGGTGATGTTCAGCGCCATCGACCGGATGGCGCAAGGGATGTCGGCGTACGCGCGGCGCCCGGCTCCGCTCCGGCTGGTCGACGTCGAGGACGTCTCCCGCTACTGCTGCATCGTCGCCGGGCTGGTCGGCGAGATGCTCACCCGCCTCTTTGCCCTGGGAGGCGAGAAGGCTCCGCGGATGCTCTCCGCGTACCAGTTCGGCTGCTTCTTGCAGAAGGTGAACATCCTCAAGGACCAGAAGGAGGACGAGGCCGTGGGCCGGTTCCTCGTCCCCGACCGCCGCCAGATTCTCGCCAGCTTGCGCGCCGACGCGGCGGGAGCGCTGTCCTACTTGACGTCGCTGCCGCGCAGCGAGCGCGGGTATCGGATCTTCTGCGCCTGGTCCTTGATGCTGGGAGCATCCGCGCTCGGGCTGATGGACGGGCCGCGGCAGAGCCGTCGCGCGCAGACGCTGGACCTGCTCGGCAACATCGCGGAGATCGCCCAGGACGACGAGGCGCTGCGGAGCCAGTTCGCCGAGCTCTTGCCGGAGCTTCCCGAGGAGCGGCGGCGGGCGCCCCTCGGCAAGCCGGAGTCGAGGGATTGGTTCGTGCGGATGTTGCGCGCGCCGCTGACGGAGGACGACCTGGCGGAGCTGGGAGCGGTGCAGGCCGCACCGCAAGCTGCCGCGGTGAATCAATAGGGGTAGCCGATCTCGACGTAGACCTTGATCCCTTCGCCCCCGGAGGCCAAGTCGATGCGGCCGACGACATTCGGGCGGACCCAGGCGCGCAAGCCGACCCCGCCCGCCAGCTGAGGATTCGAGAACGCGTGATGCATCGAGCCGTACACCTGTCCCACCGCGATGAACGGATCGACGCGCCAGTCCGCCGTGACGCCGTAGATGTGCGTCTGGAAGATCCGGATGCGCTGCTCGACTTCGACGGTCCAGGAATTCTGGTCGATGAACCGGTCCTCGGTGAACCCGCGCAACAGGAAGGCGCCCCCCAGCGTGCTCTGGTCGTAGAAGGGGGCATCCGGCGCGCTGACATAGGTCCAGTCGAGGCGCGCCGCGCCGCCGACCCAGCTCGTCTCCGGAACGAGGGCCCGAAAGCGCGCCTGTCCTTGCACGAAGGTCGGCGAACGGGCGAGTCCTTCGACGAGGCCCACCCCCACGTCGGCGAAGATGCCGCGATCGGAATTCTCGAAGTTCGGGCGGCTGTCGAAGCGGACGTCGAGGGTCTGCCCGAGGATGGTGGAGCCGCTCATGCCGGGTTTGTCGGGAAACTTCTTCCGGCTGAGCGGGAGACCGGGAACGCCGAGGTCCTGCACCAGGTCGCGGTGCAGCAGCGCTCCCAGGCCGACGTTCCAGCCCGTTCCGATGTTGAGGCCCTGCCGCGCGTTCACGTGGGCCCGGACGCGCGTGTAGCTGCTCTCCGCCGTTTCCAGAGTGTCGGGCCCCAGTCCGAAGAACCGGTAGAAGGCGCTGCGCTGCCAGCGCAGCTCCAGCTCCCTGGTGAATGCGTCCTCGCGGCGCGGCAGGTCGCGCCACTGCAGCAGCACTCCGTAGTTGATGCGGGTGCTCGCCGAGAGGATGAAGGTGAGCGTCTGCTCGTCGCTCGGGTAGTGGAACCAGCGCAGCGTTCCCGTCCAGTGGATCACGTCGTTCCAGGTGACGCTGGGCGCGACGATCGAGTCGGTCCTCTGGTTCGAGTCGCAGACGCGGATGAAGACCGGCATGGCCCCGAACGTGTCTCCTTCGTTGGGCAGGGTGGCGTAGACGGGCAGGGGGACGATGCGCGTCGCGAACCCGCCCGGACATCCCGAAACCGGTCCGGCTTCCTCCCCGAAGGCGGGCGCGGCGAGCAGGCCGCCGATGAGCAGGAGCGGAAGAGCACGAGTCATCGAGGCGGGCCTGGAATTCGCATGAATGGGGTGTGCTGATCATGGCTGATGCGCTCACCCAGGACTCGGTTCCGGCCTTCGCGCGCGAATGGCTGCTGCCGTCGCGGACGATGCAGCGCCGTCTCTGGCCGCCAGCCATCGGCCTCCTCTACATCGCCGCCGTCGCTCTGCTCGGCGGCCTGCGGATCGATCACGTCCTCGTCGGGCTGCTCGGGCTGCTCGACCTCTACAACGAGCGGACGCGTTCGTTCCTGCGCCAGTTCTTCCCCTTCATCCTCACCGGCGCCCTCTACGACTCGATGCGCTACTTCTACTGGCCGGCCATCGAGGGTCGCGTGCACGTGGCGGGTCCGTACCTGCTCGAGCGCTCCTGGTTCGGCATCGGCGCCCTCACCCCGAACGAGTGGTTCCTCGAGCACCACTGGCCCGCGCTCGATCTCGCTTGCGGCTTCGCCTATCTCGTCTACGTCGGCGAGTACCTGGCGGTGGCGCTGCTCCTCTTCTTCGGCCGCCGCGAGGCGGTCCTGCGCAAGCTCGCCCTGGCGTTCCTGGTCGTCAACCTGCTCGGGTTCGTCACCTACTTCGTCTACCCGGTCGCTCCGCCCTGGTACGTCACCGGATACGGCCTGGGGCCGGCGCGCATGGACGTCCATTCCTTCGCGGCCGCGGCCAGCCGCTTCGACGAGATCCTGGGGACGCACTTCTTCGACCAGATCTACGGCCGCGGCGTCGACGTCTATGGCGCGTACCCTTCGCTGCATGTGGCCTATCCCTTGCTGGCCGTCTGGGCGGTGTTCCGCGTGCCCCAGCTGCGCTGGGCGCGGGCGCCGGCCATCGGGTTCTTCTTCCTCATGTGCTTGAGCGCGGTGTACCTGCAGCACCACTACGTGATCGACGTCCTCCTCGGCGTCGCGTACGCGACGGTGACGCTGGTCCTCGTGGATCGATTGCCGGCATTGGCTCAGCGCAGGGCGGCGCGGGCGTCGTCGACCCACCCCGAGGCGTCCGGATCTCCCCGGCCGGCCGCATCGGTCGCCAGCCGCAGCGCCTCCCTGTAAGCGGCGCGTGCCGGCCCGTCGCGGCCGTTCTTGCGCAGGGCTTCGCCGAGCGCCAGCTGATTCGGTGGAAAGGTCGGGTCGAGCCGCACCGCGGCCTGGGCTTCGGGGATCGCGGCCTCGGGATCGCCGGGTCCCACCGGCCACGACGGCGCGCGAACCAGCACGATGGCGAGCAGCCGATGCGGCCCGGCATGATCGATGGTCGGATCGGCTTTGGCCGCCCGGCGGAGCAGGTCGGTCATCCGCTTGAGGCCGTCCTGGGCGGTGGCGGTCCGCTCGCGCGCCTGCAGCCCCAGCGCCGCGGCCAGCCAGTAATCGCAGAGGGGCGAATCGGGCGCGTTCTGCTGGCAGAGCTGCCCCACCACCACCGCGCTCTGCGCCAGGCGCCCGCGCTCGCCTCCGTCCTTTTCCTTGTCCAGGCGGAAGGCCTTGGCGCGGATTGCTCCCGCGAAGGCGTCCGGGCGCCGCGGGTCGGCCCGGGCGGCTCGCAGGTAGAGGTCCTCGGCGGTGGCGGCCTGTCCGGCCTCGGCCCGGCGCGCCCAGGCGGCATCGGCGGCGGCGAGAAGCTGCGCGGCAGAGGCTTCCGATGGCGCGGCGATCGCCTCGATGGGCGGCGGTTTGTGCAGCGCCTGCGCGCACCCGGCGCAGAGGAGGAGGATGGCGGTCTTCATCGCGCATGCCGGTACGCCGAACGGGCCTGCTCCAGGGCCTTTTCATCCAGGGGCACGAATCCCGCCATGCGCACGCCGTCCAGCGCGTTGCGGGCAGACTTGTCCTCGGCGAGTCGCAAGAACCCGGCCTCGAGCTCTTTCCAACTGCCCTGGTCGATCCGATTCGAGACCGTCGCGATCAGCGCCACCGGCAGGGGCGGGGACTCCGAGACGACCTCCAGCGAGGACGCGAACGGCAGCGTCGACAAGGACGCCGCTTGCGAGCCGTCGAGCAGCACCGCGACCTTCTCGCCGTTCGCCGCGCGCCGCAGCGCCGAGAGGACCGCGCCGGCCGGCTCGATGCGGACCCCGGCCGGCAGCTTCGGAGCGGCCGCGCGCACGAACCGCTTCGAGTACCCGGCCGTGGAGAGGACGGTGTAGCCCTGCAGCGAGGGAGGGTGGCCCTTTCCCGTCACCAGCGACCAGCGCTCCAGCGGCTGCCCGCCCTGCGGCATCGCCGAGAGGCGCGGGACCAGCCGCAACTCCTTCTCGTGCGCGAGGAAGAAGGGCAGCGTCGCCAGGAGCAGCCCGGCGTCCTTCTTCGCCAGCCTGCGCAGGCCTCCCTCTTCCGTCTCCTCGTACACGGCGGCCATCGAGTTGGGGTCGACATGGGCGGACCGCGCCAGCGCCGCGGCGAGCGCGTCCATCGCCGATTGCGCTTCCGCGGTGGTGCCAGGAGATCCGGGTGCGCAGACGACGAGGGTGACCGCCAGGTGCGCGAGCATTCCCGCTTCTCTACGCAAATCCGCGCTAGGGTGCCAGCGGTGAATGACCGCCCGTCCCGCATCCTCGCCCGCATCGTTTCGCTCCGGACACCGATCCTCGCCGTCTACGCGCTGCTCGTCCCCCTCGCCGCCGTCCGCGCCGCGCGGATCCCCTCACAGGGCGGGCTCGATCGCCTGATCGAGGCGAGCGATCCCGACCTCGCCGCGACCCGCGCCTTCCAGCGGATCTTTCCCGACTCGCCCTCGGTCCTGCTGCTCTTCGAGTCGGACGACCCCTGGGCGCCCGCGAGCCTGCGGCGCGTGGAAGCGGCCGAGCGCGAGCTGCGCCAGGTGCCGCGCGCGCGCGTCTATTCGGTGATCGACGCGGTCCGGCAAGCCCGGCCCGGGGCCACCGGGGAGGAGCTGCGGCGGCTGGCCACCGGCACCTCGTTCTTCCGCAAGCAGGGGCTGCTCGGCGATCGGTTCCTCTCGGTGGTGGTGGAGCTCGACGTGCACGATTCCGCCCAGCGGGACGACGCCCTCGCCGCGGTGGACGCCGCGCTCCAGCGGGCCGGCTCGGGTCCGGTGCGCCGGGTGGGAGCGCCCTACGTCGAGTCCTGGATCGAGCAGCAATCCGGAGCGGCCTCCGCGAAGTACTTTCCTTTCTTCGCCATCCTCATCGTCGTCACCGCGCTGTTCCTCTATCGCTCGGTGCGGACGCTACTCGCGTTCATGCTGGCGCTCGCCTCCACGGTGGCGCTGGCCGTCGCCGCGGGCGGGCTGCTCGGCTTCACCTTCACCATCGTCTCCGTCCTGGTCCCCTTGACCGTGCTGGTGACGACGCTCGCGACGCTCGTCTATCTGCACTCGAGATTCGTGGACCATCCGCCCGGCGTGCCGCTGCGCGAGCATCACCTGGCGGCACTGCGCAACAAGCTCTTGCCGGTGACCGCCTCGACGTTCGCGGCCGTGTTCGGTTTCGCGGCGCTCGCCGTCTCCCGCATCCGGCCCGTCCGCGAGATGGGGATCTGGACCGCGCTCGGGCTGGCCATCTCCTGGGTGGTGGCCTTCACGCTCTTCCCCGCGCTGCAACTTCTGCTGCGCACGCCGGCGGGCACCGCCCGCATCGCGGCGGGCGGCCTCTACGACCGCCTGACGGCGGCGTTGCCGGCGTTCACCTTCCGGCACCGGCGGACGCTGGTCGCGGCGGCGTTGCTGCTCTGCGCCGCCGGCGCCGCGGCGCTGTTCGGAATCCCCGGCCGCCTCTCGCCCATGCCGGTACGGATCGACTCGGCCACGTACATGGATCCATCGCTGCCGCTGCGGCAGGACCTGATCTGGTTCCGCTCGCAGGTCGCCGACCTCAACGTCGCGCACGTCTGGATCCATCTGCCTCGGCCGGCGGCCACGGACCCGGAAGTCTTGCGCGAAGTGGATCGGTTCCAGCGGGCGATCGAGTCGGTTCCTTCGGTGCTCGCCACCATCGGGCCGCCGACGTTCCTGCGCCTGCGCAGCTACTTCGCCGGACAGGGCGAAGAGCTCCCGCGCGATCGCGCAGGGATGGAGCGCGCCGCCGCCGATCTCGAGCAGCTGCTGCTGGCGGAGCCGGGGCTGCGCGGCTACGTCGACGTGAACGGTCTCGCCGATGTGAACGTGACCGTGCTCTTCCAGCAAGGGGACGCGGAGGGCTACGCCGCTCTCGCCGCCGGCATCGAGCGGGCGTGGACCGGGCTCGGCTCGACGCCGCTGCAAGGAGCGCAGATGCGCGTCGTCGGCGAATCGCTGCTCCAGGCCCGGGTGGGCACCAACCTGGTTCCGACGCTGGCGCAGAGCTTTGCCATCACCGCGGCGCTGATCCTGGTGGTGTTCCTGCTCGTGTTCCGCAGCCCCACCGCGCGCCTTCTAGCGATGATCCCTTCGCTCTTCGCCATCCTGGTCACGTTTTTGGGCATGCGGCTCTTCGGCGCGTCCCTGAACGTGGCGACGATCCTCATCGCCACCACCGTCCTCGGCACCAGCGAGACCGATCAGATCCACTTCTTCCACCACCTGCACGAGCGCGACGGCGCGCCGCTCGGCGAGGCGCTGCGGCACGCGCTGCGGGTATCCGGGCGGGCCATCGTGTTCGCCACCTTGATCAACGCCGCCGGCTTCCTGGCGCTCTCCACCTCCAGCTTCCCGCCGCTGCGCCAGTTCGGGCTCGTCACCAGCGCTGCCTTCCTGCTCGCGCTGGTCGCGGACTTCACTGCCCTGCCCGCGGGCCTGTGGATGATCGACCGCCGCGCTCATCGAGCATCCGCTGGATGACCCGCGCCGAGACGGCCTTCGAAGGACCGATCGAGGTGAGATGGATCCCGGCGAGCCGCCCGCGGCTGTCGAAGAGCGGGCCGCCCCAGAACCGCGAGTCGATCAGCCGCTTGCTCGCGAGCCCGAAGAGGTCGCCGTCCACCGAGGTGACCACCACGCCGAGCACGGTGATCGCGTCGTCTCCGGTGCCCATGGCGACCAGCGCCTCGCCCTGCTCGGGATCGTCGATCGCGAGCGACGCGCCTTCCAGCCATGCGGCGCCGTCCGGCAGGGAGAGGATGGCCAGATCGAGCTCGGGAGCGCCGGCGATGACGTGCGCCTCCATCGGTCCGACTTCGGGCACCACGACCCGCACATTCTGCAGGGGCGTCATCTTGGCGCCGTCCGACGCGACGGCGACCGCGTGCAACGTGGTCACGGCGAGCCGGTTCCCGATCAGCACGCCCGTTCCGTAGCTGACACTGTCCTCGCCGACCTGTCCGTGGACTTCGATGACGGTCGAGTGCAGACGGTCCGCGAGTTCTTTCCAAGCGGCGCCGCCATCCGACGGAAGGGTCACCGCCGCGCGCGCGGCGCCCCCGATTGCGAGCGCCAGGGCGAGCAGACGAGCGTCCATGCAGGGAGTGTGCGCCCCTGGTATTGCGGACGCATCACAATCGTGTGTCGAAAGATGAAGCGCCCTCGACCGCCGATCAGGCCTCGAGCGCGAGCATCGTCACCTGGCCGGACTGCGTCCCCACCGCGAGCGCCAGCTTGTCCTTGGCGAAGGCCAGCGCGGTGATCGCCGCGCTGCTCACGTTGTGGGTCGCCAGGACGGCTCCGCTGGAAGGATTGAGGATCTTCACCGTGCCGTCACCGCAGCCCGCCGCGAGCGCATTGTCGGCGAGGAAAAGGAGCGCTTTGACCCCGCGGCTTCCGATCGCCGCGGTCGCCTGCTTCTGTCCGTTCTTGCCCCAGAGCACGACCTGGCCGGAGTCGTCGGCGGAGGCGAAGGCCTGACCTTTCGCCGCGGCGGCCACCGCGGTGAGCGGGCCGCGGTGGTGCGCTCCATCGGAGACCTTCTCCGGCTTGGGCGCGATCCGGTGGATCTGCACCGTGCCGCTGCCCCATCCGAAGATCAGCAGCGTTCCATCCTCGCTGAACGCAAGAGCGGTCACGCGCGAGCCGGTCCCGCTCATCTGGGCCAGCGTCCGCTTCGTGTTCGCATCCACGACCTGCACCTGCCCCGACTGCTGCCCGAACGCGACCTTGGCGCCGTCACCCGAAGCGGCGACGGCGGAAGGGCGATTCGAGGCGTCGATTCCGATCTCCACCTTGTTCCCGGAGACCAGATCGACGGCCAGGATCGCCTTGTCGGTGACCACCGCTCCCTTGGGAGCGCTGGTGCCGAGCGCCGACTGCTCGAACGGGGGCAGGCGGACGCTGCTCGTCTTGTAGCCGTCGGAGTCGAGCTCCCAGATCCCGCACTCGCCGAACTTCGTCACCGCGGCGAGACGGCGTCCCTCCGCGCTGCACTGCAGGGAAGTCACCGCCGACTTGTGGCCGGGCACGGCCGTCTTGAACTGCTCCAGCGCCTGCTGCTCGACGGGCCGGATGGCGACGTGCCTCACTTTCTTCATCTGCACGCTGGCCATTCCGCGCGTGAGCGCCAGGCCCGCGCCCGCCGCGAGAAGCCCGACCTGCGGCGAGACGAACGCTCCCGCCAGCGCTCCTCCGGCCAGCGCCACGCCCACGATCGCGCCCATGGAGACTGCGTTGGGCGCGAGGACCTCCACCTCGTTCTCCACCTCCACCGGTCCGTCCTTGACCTCCTTCTTCCAGCGCGACTCCGTCTTCTCGCCGGGCCGGGTCCAGATGGCCTTCCACTGCGGGGCGAGGTCCGCGACCGTTCCGGTCTTCGACGGCTTCGCGGTCCACCTCGGCTTCTCCGGAGCCCGCGCCGCGCCGGCCTTCAGCTCCAGCGGCTTCACGCCGCCCGACTTCGTGAGCACCTGTTCGAGGCGCGGCAGGTCCTTCACCGGCTTTCCCAGCATCCCGCCCAGCACGCCGGCCAGGTAGGAGACCTCCGGGTTGTTCAGCGCGGCCAGGTCGCCCCAGACCGGACTCTTGCCCGGCTCGTTGAAGTCCTCGCGCACGAAGATGAGGTTGTCGCCAGTGTAGTACTGGTCCCAGAGCTTGCGATTCACCTCCAGCGCGCGCAGCGAGAGGTAGATCACGAGCGCCGAGAACCGGTCCAGGTAGGGGCCGTAATCCGTCGTGCTGCGCTTGGGATGCTGGTAGGCGCGGTGGCCGATCTCGGTGGCCTGCCGGCCGTTCAGGGCGGGCACCCACATGCCGTCGTAGTCGATGAGGAGGAGCTCGTTGCCGCGGACCAGGATGTTTCCGTGCTGCAGGTCGCCGTGCGCGAACTTGGCGGCCTCGATCTCCTTCACCAAGGTCCGGAACTTCTCGCGCAGAGCGGCCAGCTCCCGGGGTTGATCGAGCAGGCCTTCGACGTATCGATCGAGGTTGGGGCCTTGCACCCATGCCATCTTCACGATGGGAAACGTGCCGCCTTTGATGCGCAGGCCGTCGGCCAGGTAGAAGAACTGAGTGCTGTGGGCGCCGCGGTTCTTGCCCAGGTGCTTGGAGATGGCCGCGTAGCGCTCGGCGTGGTCGGAGATGGGCCGGAGGAAGCACCGCACCGCCCAGACGTTCCTGCTCTCGGTCGCCTTGTAGACGACGGCGTTTCCGCCCGTGGCCGGCTTGGGCATTCCGAAGCGGTCCTTGTCGATCTGGGCCTTCTGCAGCTCCGGATCGGCGAGGGATCGTTGCGGGTACTGCAGGGCCTCATGGTAGTCGGTGAGGTCCGG
>Ga0070708_100001061_pt1 | contig 20977 bp, 24 predicted proteins | sample KBSK5503metaG_FD_65469 | JGI IMG/M metagenome (GOLD analysis project Ga0070708, IMG submission 65469) | Corn, switchgrass and miscanthus rhizosphere microbial communities from Kellogg Biological Station, Michigan, USA - KBS K5-50-3 metaG | ecosystem: Host-associated > Plants > Roots >... | reverse complement strand
AGGGCGAACTCGAGGTCCGCGCGAAGATCGCCGAGATGCCGCCGGCGGAGCGATCGATGGCCGAGCGGATCCACGCGATCGTCGCGGCCAGCGCGCCTGAGCTCGTACCGCGGACGTTCTACGGGATGCCGGCCTATGCCAAGGATGGCAAGGTCCTCTGCTTCTTCCAGGCGGCCTCGAAGTTCAAGGTGCGCTACTCGACGTTCGGCTTCCAGCCCGACGCCCGCCTCGACGATGGCGCCATGTGGCCGATCGCCTACGCGCTGAAGGAGCTGACCGCCGCCGAAGAGGCAAGGATCGCCGCGCTCGTGAAGAGAGCGGTGAGCTGAGGGTCAGTCGAGCCAACGGACCCGGATTGGGGCCTGCAGGCCGGGCAGCGGCAGCGACGCCGCCTCAGCCTCCACCGCATCGCGTTCCGTCCGTGAAAGGCGCCGCCACAGCTCGAGGGTGAGGTTCGAGTGCGCGCGGCGCCACGTCCCGGCAATCTCCCCGCCCACGAGGAGGGCGCCCGGCCAGACGCGCGGGGTCCACAAGGTGCGACGACGTTCGGTTTCTGGCACCAGCAGGTCCCGATCGGCTCCCTGCACGAGGAAGAACGCGTCGCCGCTCGGTAGGAGCCGCGCGGCTGCCGGTGGCCGAGGCTCGGCGTGGAAGGTCTCTTCGTCTCCTGACAGGATCCACGCGTTGCCGATCGGTGTTCGGACCGATGTCAGCGACCCGGTGAGTGCCTCGAACGCCGCGCGGCCGGCACTCGACGAGATTCCCGCCCATCGGGCGAATGCCGCGGGCGTGGCAGGCCCGAAGATGTGGACGTAGCCGACGCGCGAGCTCGAGGCGCGCTTCGTGCGGGTCGACGTTGGGCGGTGGCACGGTCCACACGACCGGCGCCCGAGCCCCTTCCCAGCGCATCAGCACCGTGCCGGTCGAGCTCCCGTATCGAAACCAGTTGGGATTCACGCCGACGGCCTCGCCCGCCTCGCGGTCGGTCAACCGCTGGCCGGCCAGGACCGCGTGCAGCCGCGCGGCGGCGTCCTCCGCAACGCTTCGACCACGAGGATCATCCGGCAGCCGGCCCAGCGAGAAGACCGCGAGGTCAGCCGCCGGCACGACGTACGCGTGGTATCGCGGGCCCCACAGCTGGACGAGCGAAGCATCTTCCCAGGTGGATGGCCCGGTTCCTTCGACGCGGGCATGGATCGACAGGAGCGCGGCTCGTGGCATGCTGTCCTGCAGGCCGGCCCATGCTGCACGCCGGAGAGAACGCGCACCGCGCGGGAGCCGCTCGTTGAGGGCGCCGACCGTACGCCGGTGCGCCAGGATCTGCGCCCGCGTGAGATCGAGCCGAGGCCTCGTCATCAGCGGGCTCGGCCCAGGACTCGCCACCGGATCGACGGGTCGGACGCGAGTCGCCAGTCCTCGTCCTTCAAGACATGTCTCCCGTCGCTCGACACGCCTGCCAGTGTTACACGAGCACCCGCCCAACAACCCAAGGGAGCCATCACCATGGATCAGACGAACCTCGACATCTATGGGCACTCGCCCCTCCCCTGGTCGCGCGCGGAGACGCAGCTGGCAGCGTCGAACGGGCCCGAGCGTGACCCACTTCCTGGCGACGGTCCGGCCGGACGGACGTCCGCACGTCGCGGGTGTCGGCGCACTCTGGGTCGACGACAGGTTCTACTTCACCAGCGGCGCCGGGACGCGCAAGAGCCGGAATCTGGCCGCGAGGGCCGATTGCGTGATCTCGGTCAAATTGCCCGACCTCGACATCGTCGTCGAAGGGGCGGCGAGGAAGGTGACCGATGAGCCGACGCTCCAGCGACTCGCCGAGCGATACGGCGCCCAGGGCTGGCCGGCGACCGTCAAGGATGGCGCGTTCACCGCGCCATTCAGCGCGCCGAGCGCGGGGCCGCCTCCCTGGCATCTCTACGAATTCACGCCCAGGACCGCGTTCGGTGTGGCAACCGCGGAACCATTCGGGGCCACCCGCTGGCGCTTCGACGTCTGACCCGCGCAGCGCTGGACGTCGTGACGTGCCTGTCACTTTCACAGCCGCTCGACAGCTCGGCTGCTGTGGAAGATCGAGAATGGCGACGGTCATGTCCATCCGGCCGAACGCCGTTCGTAGTGAGGTGAGAGGCTGGACTGGCCAGCCACCACGAGGAGCACCCCATGCCGCGATACCTGCTTTCCACCCACGTTGCCGACGGCGACGCCCGCGAGCCGATGACCGACGAGCAAATGCAGCACTCTTGGCAAGCAATCAATGCGCTCGAGACCGAGATGAAGTCGGCCGGCGCGTGGGTCTTTTCGGGCCGCCTGCACGACGCCGATACCGCGTCGGTCGTGCGTGTGTCCGGAGGCGAGGTGGTGACCACGGACGGCCCGTTCGTGGAGGCGAGGGAGCATCTGGGCGGTTTCTACATCATCGAGGCGGCCGATCTGGATGCGGCGCTCGGCTGGGCGTCGAAGGTGACCCGCACGATCTCGGCGCCGATCGAGGTCTGGCCGTTCGCCGACACGGCCGGCGGCTGATCTTTGCTCGTCGTCGACGACGCGGTGATCGGCCGGACCTTCCGCGAGGAGTCCGGTCGGTCCGTGGCCACACTGATCCGAATCTTCAGTGACATCGATCTCGCCGAGGACGCGGTCCAGGAGGCATTTGCCCTCGCCCTTCGGAAGTGGCCGACCGAGGGCCTGCCGCCGAACCCGGGTGGCTGGATTACGACGACCGCTCGAAATCGAGCCATCGATCACCTCCGCCGGGAGGCGCGCGGGCGCGAACTCCGTGGGCAGCTGATCGAGGGCGCGGAAGAGACCTCGGGAGAGGAGGCCGGGCCCGTGCAGGACGACCGACTCCGCCTCATCTTCACCTGCTGCCACCCGGCCCTTTCGACCGAGGCGCAGATTGCGTTGACGCTGCGACTGCTCGGCGGCCTCACCACCGATGAGGTCGCCCGCGCGTTCCTCGTCGCCGAGCCGACTATGGCCAAGCGTCTCGTACGGGCCAAGCACAAGATCAAGGCGGCGCACATCCCGTACCGAGTGCCATCCGCGGCTGAGCTGCCCGAGCGGCTCCGTCCGGTCCTGGCCGTCCTCTACCTGACCTACAACGCGGGTAGTGGCGGACCCTCCGGCGATGGGCTGCGCCAGGAGGCCATCCGGCTCGCCCGTTCGATCGCCAGTCTGATGCCCGATGAGGCCGAGGTCGCAGGACTGCTCGCGCTGCTCTTACTGACTGAGTCGCGGTGGCCGGCGAGGTTCGCCGCGGACGGCTCCCTCGTCTTGCTCCGCGATCAGGACCGCGCAGTCTGGGACCGGGCGATGATCGAGGAGGGCCAAACGATCGTCCGCGCCTGCCTTCGCCGGAACCGTCCCGGCCCATACCAGATCCAGGCGGCGATCAACGCGGTCCACGCCGACGCAGGGTCTATCGAGGCGACCGACTGGAGCCAGGTCCTCGCGCTGTACGACCAGCTCCTTGCGCTCACTCCGACCCCGGTCGTCGCGTTGAACCGGGCCATCGCCCTGGCTGAGGTGCGGGGACCGAACGCCGCGATGGCGCTTCTCGACGACCTCGCTCTCGACGACTACTACCTTTTCCACGCGGCCCGGGCCGACCTTTTGCGGCGCATTGGACAACCCATCGATGCCGCGCAGGCCTACGCTCGGGCGGCCGACCTCGCACCGAGCGACGCCGAACGCGCCTTTCTTCGCGGGCGGCTGGACGAAACCGGCTAGGTGACCTTTAGGTCTGCACTGACCGAAGGAATCCTCGGACCTCGGTATTGAAGCGCTCTGCCGCCTCGACGCTGCTCATATGACCGACTCCCGGCATGACCACGAGCTTCGACGCCGGGATTTTGGTGTGCAGGTCCTGGGCCACCGTAAGCGGAGCACGCACATCCTCGTCGCCATACAGCAGCAGTGTCGGCACGCCGATGCGGGCGAGGACGTCGCGCAGATCGGCTTCGGCCAATGAGCGCGCCATCGTCCGAAACCCGGCCGGATGCATCTCCAACATGATCTGCCTGAATTCCTTGACGGGCTCCGCAGGTGGCGATTCCGAGAACATGGTTGGGATCATCGAGCGCACGAACTGATCGGGCGGCGATTCGGCTGCTTGCAGTGTTTTGTGCAGGCGTTGCTTGACGATCTCAGCGGATAGCGAGCCGGTCCACCCTGCATAGGCCGATGCGAGCACCAGGCTCATCGGTAGCGCCGGATGGCGCCGATAGAGCTCGAGAGCGAGCGCTCCACCGAACGAGACACCGGCCACGTGCAGTCGCCCAAGGCCCAGGGAGCCGATTCGGGTTCCGAAGATACTTGCGTGTGCAATCAACCAGGCGTAATGTAGTTGCGGATGCAACTATAATAGCGATGCAGCCGGAAGGAAAGGAACAATGATCGCCGACATCCAGACCGAACTCGATCGGTCTATCGACCGTCGCTTTGCCACCCCGGCGGACGACGCCCGTGTGAAGCGAACGGCCGCGGCCCTCGAAGCGAATGGAATCAGCGTGCTCCGCGCGGCAGACGCCGCGGAAGCCAGGCGGATCGTCCTGGGTCTCATCCCGGATGGATCCCAGGTTCATCATGGCGCCTCGCAGACGCTCGAGGTATCGGGCATAACCGCGGAGATCGAGAGGTCGGGTGGCTACGAGCCCCTCCGCCCTCGCATCTGGAGCATGGACCGCAAGACCGAGGCCGACGAGATCCGCCGCCTTACGGCAGCGCCCGACGTGATGCTCGGCAGCGTCCACGCCGTGACCGAGACCGGATCGCTGATTGCGGCCTCGATGGGTGGCAGCCAGCTTGGACCGTATGTCGCCGGTGCCGGGCGAGTCATTCTCGTGGTGGGGACGCAGAAGATCGTCTCGGACCTCGAAGAGGGCCTCCGCCGGATCGAGGAATACGCCTTCCCGCTCGAGGATGCCCGTGCCCAGGCGGCGTACGGTGTGCACAGCGGCGTGAACAAGGTCCTCATCATCAATCGCGAAATCACCCCCGGCCGAATTACCGTCGTCCTGGTCGACGAGGTCCTCGGCTTCTAAGTGAGCGAACGGAGCACGACATCATGGCTACCCAACTCGACACGATCCCGCGCGAAGTCGTCGTCGTCGAAGGCGCCCATATCCGCCCGATGATGGGCCTCGAAATTCTCGAATCCTTGCCGTCCGCCCGTATCCCGTACCAAATGGTGGATCCCTTCATCCTCGTTCACGAGGGCGTCATCCCCATAACCGCGGAGAGGGTCGGCCTGGATACCAAGCACCCCCACCGCGGGTTTGACAACCTCTGGTACGCGGTCTCGGGCTCCTCGAGCACGGGGCATAGCACCGGTCCCGGCGGGACGATGGAGCGCGCGCGGCTGGATGCCGGATCGCTACTCAAGCTCCGGACGGGCCGCGGCATCTGGCACGCGGAGGGAATCGGCGAAGACGAGCTCCGCGAGGGCAAGGCCGGCACGGAGATGCGCGGCGTCCTGTTCTGGGTGAACCTGGCACGCAAGGACAAGAATGACGAGCCCAGCGCGCAGCTCCTGCAGCCGCAGGACGTGCTGGTGCGCCATGAAGGCGACGCGATCATCCGGGTGCTGGTTGGGGAGGGCTCACCGGTCGAGCTCGGCACTCCTGGGCTCATCCTGGACGTCGAGTTGCCCACGGGCGGGGCCTTCAGCAGCTCGATCCCGTCCGACTTCAACGGCTTCGCATACCTGCTGGAAGGCGAGGCAAGCTTCGGCGCAAACTCGCGACGCGCGAGCCGCTCCCAGATTGCCGTCCTCGGACCTGGCGGGACCATGACCGTGGAGAATGCGCAACCCGGCACACGATTCATGCTGATGGCGGGGAAGCCGTACGGGGAGACGCCGATCTACAACGGGCCGTACGTGGACTAACGCGACCACGCGGTCGCCTTGGGCATCGCATCAGCCTCAGGAGCACCGATGACTCTCGACCTCGCTGTCCCGATCGATGTTGCTGACCATATCCGCGGTTTGGGCGGCGGGCCGCAGCTCGTCGTGTACGGTGACTTCGAGTGTCCGTACACCGCCGCGGCCATGCGCGACATCGGTCGACTGCTCGGGCGGGGTGGGGCCTTCGAGGTCGTCTTCCGGCACTTTCCGCTTCGAAACATCCACCCGCACGCCCAGGCGGCCGCCGAAACGGCCGAGGCTGCGGCGCGTCAGGGTCGCTTCTGGGAGATGTGTGACCTGCTCTTCCGCAACCAGCTGCACCTCGAGCCAGCCGACCTGCGGCGGTACGCGGAACGACTCGGCCTAGACCTCGAGCGTTTCGAGTTGGATCTGGCAGATCCTGCGATCAACGCTCGGGTTGAGCGGGACGTGGAGAGTGGGGTGCGCAGCGCGGTGGACGGCACGCCGAGCCTCTTCGTCGACGGCCAGCGCTATGACGGTCCGCGCGACCCCGCTAGCCTCGGTCGGGCGCTCCGTCTGACCTGAGTCCGCTGACGTTACGCGGAGGTTGGGCGTCTCGTCGATGACGTAACGCTCCACGTTCTCGGCGCTGCCATATTGACACGAGTCGTATATTTACAATATGACTCGTATCGTCAATAGCGGTGCGCGGATGTATCGCAGCGAGCTCCGCGCGCAGCAGGCCGAAGAGACTCGCGAACGCATCCTCGAAGCGACCGTTCGGGTGATGGCCGGGGGCCTCGCCTATGTGTCCATTCCCGCCGTGGCGCGCGAGGCGGGCGTGTCGGTGCCGACCATCTACCGTCATTTCGAAACGAAGCGTGACCTCCTCGCGGCCGTCTACCCACACGTCGTGCGTCGAGCCGGCCTCGAGGAACTGCCGCCCCCGCGATCGATGGGTGAGCTTCGTGACGGATTGCGGGCCCATTTCGAGCGCACCGACTCCCTCGGCGACCTTGCACGCGCGGCCATGGCCAGCCCGGGGTCCGATGAGACGCGGCGGATCAACATGCCAGACCGGCTCGCGATGTTCCGTCGCCTCGCCGATTCGATCGAGCCCAGGCCATCGGAGGTGGATCGGGACCGGATCGCACGCCTGCTGGTGATCCTCACGGCGTCATCGGCCCTGCGCTTGTGGCGCGATCAGCTCGGCTCATCGGTCGATGAGGCGGCCGATGACGCGGATTGGGCGATCCGCGCCGTTATCGCCTCGGCCACCTCGAGGAACCGATGATGAACTCGACAGCCATTCGCTCGGCAACAATCCGAAAGCTCTCGGACGTGCGCATGTCCGATGTCGCCGAAGTCGGCGGCAAGGCCGCCAACCTCGGAGAGCTCCTGGCGGCTGGCGTCCGCGTCCCCGACGGCGTCGTCCTGACCGCTTCGGCCGCCGACATGTCCCCTCCTGCTCGCGAGTCGCTTCTGAGGGACGCGGCGAGCGTCCTGGGACTCGGCCCGTTCGCGGTCCGATCGAGCGGGATCTCTGAGGATGGCGCTGATCACTCCTTTGCGGGCATGTACGAGTCGGTGCTGGACGTCTCTACGGACGGACTCCCAGAGGCGACCGATCGCGTCCTGGCCGGTGCCAGAACTGCCCGCGTTGCTGACTACGGGCCGCACGCCAATGGGGGCATTGCGGTGATCGTGCAGCGGATGGTCACGCCGGCTGCGGCCGGCGTCGCGCTCACCGCGGACCCGATCAATGGAGATCGGAGCACCTGCGTCGTGACGGCCGTGCGCGGCCTCGCGGATCGGCTGGTGTCCGGCGCGGCATTCGGTGACGAATGGGTCGTTCGTCACGATGCCGCCACCCCGCGCCGCCAGCCGGAGCTCGCCATCGATCGTGCGCAGGCAATGCGGATCGCCGGCGAGGCTCGACGAATCGCGGCTGCCCGCGGCACGCCACAGGACATCGAGTGGGCGATCGACGGCCAGGGGACGCTCTGGATCGTGCAGGCCAGGCCGATGACGGCGTTGCCGCCGGACGTGTCGTGGGATGCACCCGCGCCCGGCTTCTACACGCGCACGTATCGGTTCGGCGAGTGGATATCAGAGCCGGTGACGCCGCTCTTCGAATCCTGGCTGCTGACCGCTATGGAGGAGCGCACGCACGCGTTCTACCGGGAGGAGCTGGGGCAGCGCATTCCGCGGCCGTACCACGTCCTGGTCAACGGCTGGTATTTCTACTCGATGAACTGGTCTACCCCCGCCGCGTTCGCTCGCAACATGCCCGGCATGCTCCTGCACCTCGTTCGCTCCCCGCGCAAGGTCGCAGGGATCATGCCGTCCACCGTGCGACACAGCTTTCCGATCATCGAGCGGGAGTGGCGCGAGGACCTCCAGCCTCGCTACCGCGCGGCGGTGGCGAGCGGGGAAGGGCGGGTTGAGTCGCTGCCGGTTGCTGAGCTGCCGGCGCTGATCGACGAGCTGGCCGAGCTCGCCGGCGAATATTTCGCGTTCATCACGGCATTGACCGGTGCCGCGTACAAGATGGAGTGGAATCTCGCCGGCTTCTATCGCAAGTACCACCGCGCGTCTCTCGGTGGCAGCCACCTGCCGCTCCTCATCGGCCTCGCGCTGCCCGCTGATGCGGGCGGGCATGCCGTCGCGTCGCTTGACTGGTGGCACCCAACGGCGCCGACCACGTCCGCAGACGCGATCAGGCCCGAGGACCGTGATCGCCTTCGTGAGGCTCGACAGGCGGCCGAAGCGGCCGCATTTGGCGCGCTCGCCTCGTCACCCCGAAGGCTGAAGGCCTTCCAGCGCATGCTGGCCGACACCCAGCACCTCGTTCCGGTCCGGGACGAGCAGGCGCGCGAGCTGACGATCGCGTGGCCGGCCATGCGGCGAGCGGTCCTGCGCATCGGCGAGTCGCTCGCCGCCCGTGGACTGATCGAGGATGCCGATGACGTCTTCTTCCTGACCCGCGCCGAGGCGCTGGCGGCGCTCGAGGGCGGACCCCCGTCGCCGGCCGTCGACGTAGCCCGCCGCCGGACGAAGCGGGAGGAGCAAGCCAGCCTCGTGGCTCCGATGTTCGTCGGGAAGACCAACCGGATGCTGATGTCGATGTGGGAAGGGGTTCCCCGGCTCCTGGGTGCCATCCGATCGGAGACAGCCCTCGTGTCGGGCACTCCAGCGTCGCCCGGTCGGGCGACCGGCTCGGTCCGCGTCGTGCATGGTTGGGAGGAGTTCGACGAGCTTCAGCCGGGCGAGGTCCTCGTGGCCCCGCTCACCGCGCCTGCCTGGACGCCGCTCTTCACTCGGGCCGTCGCGGTCGTGACCGACGTGGGCAGCGCGGCGGCGCACGCCTCCATCATCGCGAGGGAGTTCGGGATCCCCGCTGTGGTGGGCTGCGGTGACGCGACGGCCCGCTTGCGAACGGGAATGCGCGTCACGGTGGACGGCAGCACCGGGAACGTCGAGCCCGCCTGAGGAGACGCGTCGTCGAGGTTCGTGTCCCCGAAAACCTCAATCCGGTGAAGATTTCTCGGGCTCGTACGCAAGGATCAGCACCCCGGTGCTCGTCGTCTTGGTGTCGACGAGCCGAAGCCTGGTCATTCCCGTGCCTTCCCGGAAGAGCCGCTTGCCGGTGCCGAGCACGAGCGGGTGGACCATCAACCGATACGCGTCGACGAGGTCTTGCTGGATCAAGGTCTGGACCAGCTCGCCGCTTCCGATGACCTGGATCTCCTTGCCGGAGCCCTCCTTGAGCTTCCGGACCTCGCCGGCAACATCGGTCTTGATCAATGTCGAGTTCTGCCAGGCGAGGGGCTCGGTCAGCGTGGTCGAAACGACGTACTTCTCGAGCCCATTCATGGTGCCGGCGAGGGGATCGTCGACAGGCTGCCTCGGCCAATGGGCGGCGAAAATGTCGTAGGTCCTGCGACCCAGCAGCATTCCGCCGGTGGCGGCGAAGGCTTCCATCATCGTGGTGCCGAAGATGTCATCGAAGTAGGCCAGTTGCCAGCCGCCCCGCTCGAACCCGCCACTTCGGTCCTCATTCGGGTCGCCCGGTGCCTGCATCACCCCGTCGAGGGTCAGGAACTCGCTGACGACGATCCTTCGCATCTCTGATCTCCTCTCGAGTATGTCGGCTCGCCTCGGCCGACTCGTTTCGGTCGATTTTGAACGAATGATCCGGATCCGCATTCACCTGCCGTTCCTCGCGGCGTAGCCCCGCGCGGGCCGCGCCCATGAGACCATCGGTTCACGTATGGACTCGGCCCAGAAAGGTGAGAGGAGCATGGACCAGAGGCTTGGACCCAGGAAGAAGATCGGGCTCGTCGCCCACGACAACAAGAAGCGCGACCTCATCGACTGGGTGAAGTTCAACCGGCGTCTGCTGGCAGCGCACGATCTCGTCGCAACCGGCACAACGGGCACCCGGCTCGAGGAGGTTCTCGGCATCGGCATTCGGAAACTCCGGAGCGGACCGCTCGGAGGTGACCAGCAGCTCGGAGCGCTCATCGCCGACGGCGAGATCGACTTCCTGGTCTTCTTCTGGGATCCGCTGGAGCCTCAGCCCCACGACCCCGACGTGAAGGCCCTGCTGCGGATTGCCGTCGTCTGGAATATCCCGATCGCCTGCAACCGCGCCTCGGCGGATTTCATGATCTCCTCGCCGCTGATGGTCAGCGACTACGAGCGGCAGATGCCCAACTACCAGTCCTACATCGACCGCCACATCGAACCGGCCTGATCCCGCGTCAGGTCGCGAAAATCTCCCGGTGGTCCTGCGTTGGGAATGGGTATCATCGGGACACCGTGGCTCACGACTCCCGGGTCGACGCTTACCTTGCGACCCTGCCGGCGGACCAACGCGAGGTGCTCCAAGGCTTGCGCGCCCAGATTGCCCGACTGGTCCCCGAGGCGGTGGAGACGATCAGCTATGGCATGCCGGCATTCAGGCTCCACGGCCGCGCTCTGATGTGGTTCGCTGGCTGGAAAGCCCACTGCAGCATCTACCCCTTGACAGGCACCTTCCTGGCGGCGCGCGCGGACGCGCTGAAGGGGTATCGGCGCACGCGAGGAAGCCTGCATTTCACACCCGATGCGCCACTGCCCGAAGCCCTTGTGGAGGAGATGGTCCAGGCGCGTCTCGCCGACCTCGAGGGCGGTCGAGAGTAGATCGAGGCTCCGAAGATCGGATGACCGCGATGGGGCGGTGCGGAAGACCAGGTCCCGCCGCGCGGCTCCTAGCAGCGCGCCCCGATCGCCTAACACAAGCCCTGCCGGGGCTTGACAATCAGGTCCTTCGCGGAACAAAGTGAGCAGTACCCCGCAGATATGAGCACTATCAAGCGCTCACAGCTGCTTGAACGATCGGAAAGGGCTGCACATGCTCGTTGGAGAGCGTCGCCGCCATATCGTCGACCTGCTCGCCTCCCACGACCGTGCAGAGGTAGGGGAACTCGCGGCACGCTTCGCCGTATCCGAGTCGACGATTCGGCGCGATCTTCAACTCCTCTCGGAGACCGGTGTCGTCGAGCGGACCCACGGCGGGGCATTACAGCCAAGCCGATTCGAGCCATCGTTTGGCGAGAAGCAGACCGCGAGTCGGGAGGAGAAGCGCGCAATCGCGCGTGAGGCCGCTCGACTCGTGGGCGACGGTCAGACGATCTTCCTGGACGCGGGGACGACCACACTCGAGCTGGCGCGTGCCCTCCGCTCGCGGGCGGACATCACCGTCGCAACGAACTCTTTGCCGATAGCCGTCGAGCTGGCCAACCGCGTCCGGCTGATCCTGACTGGCGGTGCGGTGAAGGAGTCGACGCTTGCGCTGATAGGACCCATCGCGGAGCGCGCGATCGAGCAGATGCACGTCGACATTGCCTTCGTCGGAATGAACGGAGTGGCGGTGTCTGCCGGCTTGACGACGCCGACGCTCGAAGAGGCAGCCACGAAAGCGAGGATGATCGGGGCGGCGAGGGTCGCGGTCATCCTTGCGGACAGCAGCAAGCTCGGCGCCGTTACGTTTGCGCGCGTCGCCGCGCTCGACGAGGTCGACCTCGTCATCACCGATGAGGGCGCCCCACCCCACCAGCTCGACATGCTGCGCGCCGCAGGCACCGAGGTCAGTGTCGCTCGGAGCTCAACGGAGGCTGCGCACGGCTGATGGGCCCCGTTGTGACGGTCACCCTGAACCCCGCGATCGACCGGACCGTCTGGGTCGACGAGCTTGTCCCGGGCACCACCCACAGGACAGCCGATGCGAGGACGACGATTGGAGGCAAGGGAATCAACGTCGCCCGCACCGTCGCGCGCCTCGGCGCACCGGTCATTGCCCTTGGGATCACGGGCGAGGATCAGGCGCCGTCCCTCGAGCAGCACTTGGCGGCAGTGGGCGTGCGGTCGCGCTTCCTGTCCACGCCAGGCGAGACCCGCACCAACCTCAAGCTAATCGAGCAGGCGACCGGTCGCCTCACCGAGATCAACGGCAGCGGTCCGCGCGTCAGCGCGGATCTCATCGCAGCCATGGAGGCAGAGCTTCTTTCGACCGTCGAGCATGAGGGTGCCGCCGTCGTCGTGCTGGCTGGAAGCCTTCCGGTGGGGATCGAACCATCCGTCTATGCGCAATGGACACGCCGGCTCGGCGCGCTGGACGCTCCAGTTCGGGTTCTCGTCGATGCGAGTGACGAGGCACTCGAGCTGGTCGTTGGAGCGCAACCGCTGGTGCTCAAGCCAAATCGCATCGAGGCCGAGCGCCTCGTGGGCCACGCGATCGTCGGGGATGACGGTCGCGAGGCCGCAGCCGAGATCGCGGCGCTCGGGCCGCGCGGCGTTCTCCTCTCGCTCGGCCCTCGAGGCGCGGCGGCTGCCTGGGGAGGCGAGACGGTATCTCTCCCGGCACGCCCCATCCAGATTCGCGAGGGACACCTCGTCACGACCGTCGGGGCAGGCGACGCGATGGTCGCGCGCCTGGCGGTCGAGCTCGCTGGTCAGAGCGAAGGCGAGATCGGAGCAGCCACGTTCTTCGAGATGTGCCGGCTGGCGGTCGCCGAGGCGGAGGCGCACATCGCCGAGGGCGCGGCAGATACGCCAGTTGTCAGTGAGCCTACGGGCGATGGGGGACGCCCCGTCCCTCCGGGCGCCTTCAGCACGGAGCTAGGAGTGAGGCCCATGAGCAAGTCCTGATCGCTACCTGCTGCGCGTTGACTGTTTATTCGAAATGACGAGGAGGTCCGCATGACAGCACCAGCAATGCCATTCGTAGGTACGACCTCTGGGACCGGCTGGCAGGCTCGTATCCAGCGCTTCGGCGGTTTTCTGGCCGGCATGGTCATGCCCAACATCGGCGCATTCATCGCCTGGGGCCTGATCACCGCGCTCTTCATTCCCAAGGGCTGGCTGCCCAATGAGAAGCTGGCCGAGCTCGTCGGCCCGATGATCACGTACCTGCTGCCGATCCTCATCGGCTACACCGGTGGACGGTTGGTCTATGGCGATCGCGGCGCCGTGGTCGGAGCCATCGCCACCGTCGGTGTGGTGGTCGGATCGACGATTCCCATGTTCCTGGGCGCAATGCTGATGGGGCCTCTCGCGGCCTGGCTCCTCAAGCAGTTCGACAAGATGACGGCCGAAAGGATCGCCGTCGGCTTCGAGATGCTGGTCGCAACCTTCTCGCTGGGTATCCTGGGCGCCGCGCTGGCGGTTGTCTCATTGGTCGCGATTGGGCCGGTGGTCGAAGGGTTCTCGGCGGCCTTGAAGTCCGGCGTCGAGAGCGTGGTCAACGCAGGCTTGCTGCCCCTTGTGTCGATCCTCATTGAGCCGGGCAAGGTGCTGTTCCTCAACAACGCCATCAACCACGGCGTTCTCGATACCATCGGCGTCCAGCAGGTGACCCAGAACGGCAAGTCGCTGATGTTCATGCTCGAGACGAACCCGGGTCCGGGCCTTGGGCTGCTGCTCGCGTACTGGGCTTTCGGTCCGCGCTCGCTCCGTTCTTCGACGCCGGGCTCGATCATCATCCACTTCTTCGGAGGCATCCACGAGATCTACTTCCCGTACGTGCTCATGCGCCCCATCCTCATCATCGCGATGATCGCTGGCGGAGCCTCGGGCATCGCGACGTTCGTGGCGACCGGGGGTGGCCTTGTCGCTTCACCGGCCCCGGGCAGCATCTTCGCCGAGCTGGCGATGACGCCACAGGGCGGCATCTTTTCAACCCTCGCGGGAATCACGATTGGGTGTGTGGTGACATTCGTCGTGGCCGCAGCCCTGCTGCGAGTGACCGTTCGCGAGACCGATGAAGAGGCCGCCGGCCAGACGGTCTCGGCGCCGGCCGGTACGGCTGCCTGATGAGCACGATCTCAGGGGCCGATGTGCACAAGATCGTCCTCGCCTGCGAGGCTGGCATGGGGAGCAGCGCGCTCGTCGTGTCCCAGCTGAAGCGGCAGCTCAAGGACCTGCCCGTGACGGTGGAACACACCTCCGTGACGCGCATCCCGGCGGATGCGGATCTGGTGATCACCCATCGCTCGCTCGCGGAGCGGGCGCGGCAGGTCGTACCCGGGCATCCTGTCGTTCCCTTCGACACCTTCATCGGCGATCCGGTGTTCACACGCATCGCCGAGGCGCTGCGCACCGGCTCGACGATTGAGGGGTAGGGCCGCCGGCGGTGGCGGTCCTGCCGCGCGAGGCGGTTCGCTTGGGCCTGACGGCAGGCTCGAAAGAGGATGCGATCCTCGCCACGGGTCGCATCCTCGAGGAGCTGGGGGCCGTTGAGAACGGATACGCGAACGCCATGCTCGAACGCGAGCAGAGCATGTCGACCTCGATCGGCGAGGGGTTCGCAATCCCGCACGGGACCGACGAGAGCCGGACGCTGATCCGGAGGACCGCACTCTCGTTCGCCCAGTTCCCGTCAGGGGTCGACTGGGAAACGGACCGCGTCTTCGTGTGCATCGGCATTGCCGCGCGAGATGACGCCCACCTGGAGATCCTCGCGCGGTTGGCCGATATCATCATCCAGTCCGACCTCGCGAGCCAGCTCCGAAGCGCGGCGGACGAGGACGTGATCCTGTCCATACTCGCGCCTGCTTTCGAAGATGCCCAGCTCACGGAGACCCCGCATGAAGACGGCACGCCTGCACGCCCCGGGTGACCTTCGGCTCGAATCCCTTCCGGATCCGGAGGCCGGCCCTGGCGACCTCGTGCTGAAGGTCCTCGCATGCGGGACCTGCGGTACCGACGTCAAGGTCTCTCGATACGGTCACCAGAACATCTCCCTGCCGCGGGTGATCGGGCACGAGGTGGCAGGCGAGGTGGTCGCGACTGGCTCGGGGGTGGAGAATTGGTCCGCTGGCGATCGTGTGCAGGTCATCGCCGCGATCCCTGACGGCGAGTGTTATCAATGCCGCAGGGGGTTCGAGACGGTCTGCGAGCGGCTCGAATCGATGGGCTATCAGTACGACGGCGGGTTCGCGGAACTGATGCGTGTGCCGGCCAAGGTCCTGGCCGTAGGTGGGGTCAACCGCATCCCCGACGGCCTCTCGCCCGCTGAGGCCGCGGTAACCGAACCGCTGGCATGCGTGCTCAACGGGCAGGAGCTCGCGTCGGTGGGTGAGGGTGACAGCGTCGTCGTGGTCGGTGCCGGACCGATTGGCAGCCTCCACGTACGGCTGGCGCGCGCTCGGAGCGCGTCGAAGGTCTTTGTCATCGACGTGAATCCTCGAAGGCTTGAGCTCGCGGCGCGCCTGGGCGCGGACGCACTGATTGACGCCTCGAGCCAGGACCCGGTCACTGCCGTCCGCGACCTGACCGATGGCCGCGGCGCCGACGTTGTCATCACCGCGGCAGCCTCGAAGATTGCCCAGGAGCAGGCACTCTCGATGGCTGTTGCGCGGGGCCGGATCAGCCTGTTCGGGGGGTTGCCGAAGGACGACTCGGTGATCCAGAGCGACTCGAACCTGATCCATTACCGCGAGCTGTCGGTCGTCGGCAGCTACGGGTCGGCGCCCCGGCACAATCGAGAGGCACTCTCGCTCATCGCGAGCGGGAAAGTGCCCGTCGCCGATCTGATCACGCACCGTCTCCCCCTCGACTGCGTTGCGGATGCCATCGATCTCGTGGCGCGCGGCGAGGGCATCAAGGTCGTGATCGAACCACAGTCCGACGGAGGGCCCGATGCAAAGCGTTGAGCTCGTGATCGAGAACCGATCCGGCCTTCATGCACGGCCGGGGAAGGTCTTCTGCCTGCGGGCCGCACAATGGACGTCGGCCGTCCGCCTCGAGAATCTCACGCGAGGTGCGGGCCCGGTTGACGCCAAGAGCATCCTGGGCCTGCTCACCCTGGGGGTCTCTCAGGGACAACGCGTGCGCCTCACCACCGAGGGATCCGACGAGGCCGCGGCACTCGCGGATCTGGTAGCCCTCATCCAGGATGGACTGGGTGAGGGAGAGACGAGCACCGTTTGACGCGCGCCAAGCCTGCTGCCACGACAGCGCGCCCAGGGCCGGTCCGCCTGAGCGGGACCCCGGGGTCACCGGGGATCGCCATTGGTCCAATCTGGCGATACCAGGCAACAACCGGCTTCGCGGGGGGCGATGCCGGCGGTCGCCCTGCCGAGATATCGATTTCGGATGCGGCCACACTGGCCGCCATCCAGCTCGAAGGCCTCGCGGGCCGGGTCCGCACGCTGGGGAGGGCCGAGGAGGCGGAGATCCTGGAGGCACAGGCCCTGATGGCCGCTGACTCTTTGCTGATCGGTGAGGCCGAGCGTCTGGCCGGTGAGCGGGGATCGGGGACGGCGTCCGTCGTGGCAGGTGCGGTCATCGACTCAGCAGCCGCGCTCGCCGCTCAATTGGCCGCGATCGATGATGAGGTTCTGGCGGCTCGTGCTGCCGACGTCCGTGACGTCGGGGGGCGAATTGCCGGCATCATCCTGCGGCGGACGGTCGAGACGCCCGCCACCGGCTCCATCGCGGTCGCCGACGACCTGCCGCCGACGGTGACCGTCGAGCTGCCGCCGGGTGCGCTGGCTGGCATCGCGACAGAGGCCGGAACGCGCACCGCCCACGCCGCGATCCTGGCCCGAGCCCTTGGAATCCCGGCCGTCGTCGGCGTATCGGGCCTCGGCGAGGCAATCGACGGTGCGACCCACGACGGAGCCGATGCTCCCCTCCAGGTTGCGATCGATGGTGATACGGGAGAGGTGATCGTTGCGCCAGGTCGCCGCGAGATCCGGGTCCTGGAGTCGCGCCGCCGAGCGCTGGTCGCGTCGCGTCGCACTGCTCAGGCGCTGCCGCGCGGACCGGGGGCGACCGCGGATGGTCAGCCGGTCCGACTCCTCGCCAACATCGGGCGCCCGGACGAAGCCGACGGCGCCATCGAGGCAGGCGCCGAGGGAGTCGGCCTCTTCCGAACCGAGTTCATGTACATGGGCCGTTCCGTCGCCCCGAGCGAGGACGAACAGGTGGAGGCCTACCAGAGCGTCCTCGCTCGCTTCGGACCTGACCGGCCCGTCGTCATCCGACTGGCCGATATCGGCGGCGACAAGGCGGTCCCATACCTCGGTATCGCCGCCGACGCCAACCCTTTCCTCGGAGTTCGGGGATTGCGCCTCGCGTACACGCCGATGCGTTCGCTGCTGGTCACGCAGATCCGGGCCATCTCGCGCGCCGGCAAGATCGCGGGTGCCGTGCCGCACGTGATGGCGCCGATGGTCGCGACCCTCGAGGACGTTCAGCTATTGGCTGAGCTGCGGGCCGAGGCGGAAGCCGGCCTCGATGCGGACGGGGTGCCGCGCTCGGACAGAATGGTCACCGGAATCATGGTGGAGGTGCCTGCAGCCGCATTGCTGGCGGACCGGCTCGCCCCGCACGTCGAGTTCTTCAGCATCGGAACCAACGACCTGACGCAATACGTGCTGGCCGCCGACAGGACCAGCGCGAGCCTCGGATCGCTGCAGGACGCGCTCCACCCGGCTGTCCTGGCGTTGGTCCAGGCAACGGCGCTCGCCGCGCAGAGCGCCGGGATCTCGGTGGCCGTCTGCGGACAGCTGGCCTCTGATCCACTTGGCGCTCTTGTTCTCGTCGGGCTGGGGGTCGGCGAGCTGTCGATGGAGCCCGCGTCGCTTGACGCTACCCGCTACGCACTTCATTCCCACGCATCCGAAGAGCTGCGGGAACTCGCTCAGCGGGCACTCGCGGCGGAAACGGCGGCTCAGGTTCGGGAGATGGCGTTTCGCCCGTCCTGAATCGTCTTCGCCCCCTGGATGCTTCGAGGCTACGCCCGACGCTCGCGCTGGGGGCTATGAGAGCTCGAGACTCCGAAGCTTCGCCCGGTCCCCGACGATGTCAATCTCGCGGATCAGCCCACCGGCGACGGTGAAGCCGACGACCGCGACGACCTTGCCGGGTGGCCCCACGATGACACCCGGTCCGCCGTTCACGACGGCCAGCCTGCCGAGCGGAGCGAAGGCCTGCGCCCGGGTTTGGAGCGCCTCGGTCACCTGCCTCGCGCCAACGACCGGCGGCCGAGCAAGCGGACCGCGCCCGCCGCCATCGGTCCGAAGCACGACGTCCGGATCGAGGAGCGCCAGCAAGGCTTCGAAATCGCCAGCCCGCGCAGCCGCCAGGAACGCATCGACGACTCGCTGCTGGACGGCTAGGTCGGCGTCAGGCTCAGGGTTCGCCGCCTGAACGCGGCGACGGGCTCGGCTGGCCAACTGTCGAGCGGCGGTCGGTGATCGATCCACGACGGTGGCAATCTCCTCGAACGGCAGCGCGAACACGTCATGGAGTACGAATGCGAGCCGCTCGGCTGGCGTGAGCGTCTCCAGCACGACGAGGAGTGCCAGCCCGACCGCGTCGGCGAGGACAGCGTTTTCTTCGGGAGAGTCCTCGGCGACCACGATCGGCTCGGGCAGCCAGGACCCCGCGTAGTCCTCGCGCCGCGAACGACGCGCTCGCAGCATGTCGAGGCAGATTCGCCCCACAACAGTCGTGAGCCAGGGCCGAAGGTTGTCCGCCTCGTCCGGTGGCCGGCGGTCGAGCCGCAGCCACGATTCCTGCAGCGCGTCCTCGGCCTCTGACATCGAACCGAGCATGCGATAGGCGACCGAGCGCAGGTATGGCCGGTGGCGCTCGAACTCGCGTGCCAGCATCGCCCGAGATTCCTCTCCTCGGTGCTCGTCATCGTTCATCTGACTGGAGAACGGATCCGCCAGCCGAAACGTGACTGCCCGCCACACCGATGGTCACATCCATCGTCCGAGGTTCGTTTCCTAGTTGCGATCGGCTTTGATCGCCGGCGCCATCCGGCGCCCGAGCACCTCATGGAGATTGCATCCATCATGACCACCACGCACGCGATCGGGACCTCCAGGGCCCCATCGTTCATACCCATTCTCAACCCCTTGATCAGCCGGCTCATCGGCGCCGGCCTCCCGTTTGGCCCAAACGTGCTGCTCACTGTGCGCGGTCGCACGAGTGGGCTGCTCCGGACGTTTCCAGTCGCGATCATCGAGCTCGACGGCCATCGGTATGTCCAATCGCCGTTCGGGGAGGTGAACTGGGTCCGCAACCTGCGCGCTGCGCGCGAGGCGTTCGTCTCCAAGGGCCGGACTCGCGAGCTTGTCGACGCGATCGAGGTGGCGCCTGAGGAAGGCGGCCCCGTCCTGCGCGACGCGCTCGCACCGTACTTCCGTTCGTGGATCCTGAAGCGAGTGCTCGGGCGCTTCTTCCATTTCCAGGCCGATTCGACCCTCGAGGACTACATCGTCGAGGCCCGACGGCACCCGATGTTCGAGCTCCGCAGGCGCAGCGGGGGCTACATCGGGCTGACGAGCTGGAAGTAGTTGTCGTCGGGATCGGAGAACGTGGCGATCCACGCCTCGGGCGCCTCTCCTGGGTTGTAGGGCTCTCGGACGGCCGCCGCGCCGGCAGCCTTGAACCGTTCAAAGTCGCCCTTCACGTCAGGGCTTTCGATGTTCCAGATCAACCGTCCTGGGTGCGTGTTCTTGCCCTTGACCTGATCATGCGGCCCGACGGTGATCGCGCCGGTGCCGATCTGCCACCCGGTGTAACCGCCTTCCTCCCAGCCGGGCTTACCGAAGATCCCGGTGTAGTACCCAGTCAGCCGCTGCGGATCCTCGGAGCCGATGAGGATGCTATTGAAGTTCATGGCGCCTCCTTGTTGATGCCAAGGCGGCCTTACGCCCCGCCTCGGTCAGCATTTTCACCCCCGTCACCCGATTAGACCGCGGGGACTGGCGAACTTCATCGCTGGACCCAAACGCCACCTTGCATCCGAGGCGCTGCGCCTGCGCCGAGTTCCGCGAGCTGGAGAGACACGTGCACCTTCGACCTCGCTATCTGGGCCCGGTCAGGCGGTAGCCGAGGCCGTACTCAGTCGCGATATAGGACTCTCCGGGGGCAACGGCATCGAGCTTCATGCGGAGATTGCGGATCGTCATCCGCAGCAGATGGACATCCGCGTCGTAGCCGGCGCCCCAGACCGAAGACAGAACCTGACGGTGAGCGACGAGCTGGCCGGCATGTTCGACGAGATACGTCAGCAACCGGAACTCCGTCGGCGTCAAGCGGATGTCGTCACCGCGCAGGCGGACGCGATGGTCGTCGAGATCGACGACGAGATCCCGATGTTGGAGCCGCTGCGGCCTCTCAGGCGAAGGGGTGGAAGCTCGGCGGAGGGCCGCCTCGACACGGGCGAGGAGCTCCGGGAAGCTCAAGGGCTTCGTGATGTAGTCATCGGCTCCCACCTTGAGACCGCGGACCTTGTCCGCCTCCGAGCTCCGGGCCGTGACCATGAGAATCGGAACGCGGCTGAACTCGCGGATTCGCTCGATCACCTGCCAGCCGTCGAGACCCGGCAGGGCGACATCGAGGATGACCAGGTCGGGATGGTCATCGTAGAAGCGCTGCAGCGCAACCTTGCCAGTAGAGGCCATGATCGGGACATAGCCGGCCTTGCCCATCCAGAGCTCGAGGAGGGCCGCGAACTCCGGCTCATCCTCGACGATCAGGATCCGCTCAGCCATGAGTGGCTTCTGAGACCTCGCGACCAACCTCTGGCGA
>Ga0070708_100001060_pt1 | contig 20977 bp, 21 predicted proteins | sample KBSK5503metaG_FD_65469 | JGI IMG/M metagenome (GOLD analysis project Ga0070708, IMG submission 65469) | Corn, switchgrass and miscanthus rhizosphere microbial communities from Kellogg Biological Station, Michigan, USA - KBS K5-50-3 metaG | ecosystem: Host-associated > Plants > Roots >... | reverse complement strand
CATCCGCGCCAGGACAGGATTGGGGTGTGACTCTGCCCAATAGGCCGCCGTCGTGCCGAGGATGAAGAGCAGGGACATCCCCGCCAGGATGGCCCAGCCCTGTTTCTGGTCCTTGGCCATCCGACCAAAGGTGTAGGTGAGCGCAGCGGGAATGGCGAAGATGAGCACCATCTGCACCAGGTTGCTCAAGGGGGTCGGATTCTCAAACGGATGGGCGCTGTTGGCATTGAAAAAACCACCCCCGTTGGTGCCGAACATCTTGATTACCTCTTGCGAAGCAACCGGTCCCAGCGCGATGAGCTGTTTTGCTCCCTCGAGGCCGCTGACCTCGCGATAGCCGGAGAAGGTTTGCACCACGCCCTGCGAGATGAAGAAGACGGCCACCACGATGCTCACCGGGAGCAGCACGTAGATCGTGGCGCGAACGAGGTCGACCCAGAAGTTGCCGAGCGTTTTCGCCCCTTCCGGACCAGGACGCCGCACCAGACCACGCGCGAAGACCATCGCCACCCCGATCCCGACGGCGGCGGAGGTGAAGTTGTGCCAGGCGAGCCCCGCCATCTGAGTCAGATAGCTCATCGTGGACTCGCCGCTGTACGATTGCCAATTGGTATTGGTGGTGAAGCTGGCGGCGGTGTTGAAGGCGAGATCCGGATTGACCGCTGCAAAGTGCTGGGGGTTCAGAGGGAGAAGGTGCTGGAGCCGCTGGATGAAGTAAGTCACCAACATCCCAAACAGGCTGAATGCGAGCAGGGCAAAGCCATACCCTTTCCAGGTCTGCTCGACCTTCGGGTCGACCCCGCAAAGACGCAAAACGAATCTCTCGATTCTTCCCAGAACGGCGGGCAGAGGCTGGGGGCCCTCGAAAACCCTGAAGAGATAAATGCCGAGCGGTTTGGTGATCAGAAACACCACCACTGCAAACACGACAATCTGTATCCAGCCAATGGGGGTCATGACGGTCTAGAATTTCTCTGGCCTGAGAAGGGCGTAGACCAGATATGCAGTCAGCAGAGCGGAAAGAATCGCGCCGATCCAGTATTCGAGCAGCATCCTATTCTCCTAAAGCCGATCGCAGGCCTCGATATAGGCCCAACCGATAATGAAGAAACCGATCGTCGCAACAATCAAAATTACGTCTGTCATTAGAACCTCCGATCACAGCTTGATCAGCAGCGCCGCTGTGAGGCGGTTCTCGTCCTTGACGAGGTCGGGCGTAAAGCCTTCGACCACAGAGCCTAGAGGGCCTTGATTGCCACCCTCAGGCGTGACACCTCCACGCCCGGAGAAGTAGGGCACGTTTGCCCCGCGGTGATTGAACTCGGCGCGGAAGGTGACGAAGGGACGCGGCATGTAGTCGGCAGTCAGCTGCATGTCCCACGCCTTGAATGGGTCGCCGGGATTCTGGGTGAAGTAAGGCGTTCCAGAAAGGGCCGTCGCGCCGTTGATCGGAGGCAGCAGCACCAGGTAACGCCCTGGATTGGTGATTGCGCCGCCCCCTGCGGTGAAAGCGAAGAGATCGCGGAGGAACCACACGCGCGTATAGGCCATGAAACCAAGGAAGTACTGCGACGAGCAGTCCACGCCCCCACCCCATTCGCAACCGGCGTCAAGCGTGAGCGATGCGGCCGCCTTGCTGATCAAGCCAGCTGGATTTTCGTAGTACTTGACCATGATGCTGTCATCGGTATGCATGCGCTTCCGGTCCGGGACGTTGAGCGTATCGGCGCCGATGTACTGGTTGCCAAGGACTGAGAGCCACCCCGTCGGGCGGTAAAGAATCTGAAGGCCAAGACCCGGAGCATTGTTGAATCTGCCGTACGACTGCCACCCATTGATCACCCACGGCTCGATCTTCAGCTTGTCACTCGGAAAAATCTGGACGCGCACGCCGTTGAAGAACCATGGGGTGTTCGACGACACGTACGATGGCTGATAGGTCCAGTTGTCGAAATTGTAGTAGCTGAACAGCCCGATATAGGACATGAAAATTCCGGCTTGGATGTTGATGCCACTCCAAACATCGAAATGGTAACCGCCGTACGCCTCGGCGAGGTAGCGATAGGCGTTGTCGAGGTTCCACTGCCCTCGCCCGGGACTCGCATCGTTGCGGGGGGTGGTCTGTGAGTACATTCCAAACTGAGTCATCAGTCGGGCCATCACGTTCTTGTAGAAAAAGTCGCCACCAATTCCCAGCTGTGTCAGCTGGAATTCACCGTGGCGAAAGACCTCGCTCGATCCGGAAATCGTGTCATCCTTCGGATTGTTGAAGCTCCAGTGATAGGCGGTGTCCACCCTCAGCTCGCCCACGAACGGACCGAACGTCAGGGGCTTTTCGCTGGCACCAAGATTGCCGGGCACCCAGGAGAAGTCCGCAAAAGCGAATGGCGCGGCAGCCTCCGTTGTCGATGACTCCACTCGCGCGGGCGGTGGCTGAGCAGCTGACGCGGCCAGGGAATGGGACAGGAATAGAAAGACAACGAGGGGCGGAACGACAGTACGCATCTGAACACTCCTCAAAGTGAAGCCGGCTCAAGGTTGTACGCGACCCAGGCCGCGCGGCGCTCGCATCTCCGGCGTCTGGGGGAGGCAGGAGGTGCACCCAGCATGCCATGGGGGGCAATCGACCGGCGATGAATGCCGCGCCCAGGGGCCTTCTTCTTTCCATGCCGCCAGGGCCTTGCTGATAGCAGGAGTCGGCTTGGGTGACAGTGCAATGTGCAATCAGTGTCACTTCGTTTCAGGCGCCCGGTGTACCGATCTTCGATACCTCCGACGGTCGGCTAACTGTTTCCGAGGCACCCATGATGCTACGGTAGCCCGCTTCCGAAGAGGCAAATGCGGCCAGCTTCGTTCATCGCGTGCCCGAAGTGGATCGTCGTCCTGCTGACCCTTGCCCCGGGGTGCGCCCTGCTGCTCCCAGGAGCGAGAGACCCGAAACGGGAGGCTGAAGGCAAAGAGCGCTCGACCTGTCCGCTCGGAAAAGACCCGGGGTACCCGATGGATCTCTTTGACGGGCGCTCTGTGGTGACCGTCAAGCCGCTCTACTCGATGGTCCGATCTGCTCGCACCGGTCCCGAGTACCGACTCAGTGGAGCAACCATCGAGCTGCGGCCATTCCCGGCCTTCTCCTCCGAGAGCCTGGAAAGCCTCCTCAATTGCCACAACGCGAGAAGCGAGCTTGCACGCCCCGGAGAGCCGATCGTCCCGAACGATCCCTACTGGGTCGCCGGTCAAGATGTCAGGGTCTCGGTGCGCTCGGAGAGCGGCGCGCTTCGGGCGGAAGTACGAGCGTCCGATATCGAAACCGCGAAAGAGGTCCTCCGCCGCGCTTCGGCATTCGCTGCTTTGACAGACCCACGCTGAACCCACCCCCTCGGCCGCAACTCGTTCTAGCCGGTGGCGATGATCTTGAGTCCGCCCATCGTCACGTTGGCGTGAATCGTGAGGCCGGGAGTCCTACCGGCCAGGGCCGCTTCGGTCCACAGCAGGCCTTCCCGCATGGTGAACCCATCTCCGATTTCGAGGTGGCCGAGGGTGCACTCCGCGGCGATGCGCGCGGCGGTCGAGCGGGGCACCTTGATCTCGACAGAGGACATGCCGCTTTCGATCTGCACCTGAGCATCGCGTCGCAGTTCCCCAGCGAAATCGAATTTGTAGGACGCGGCGCCACCTTCAACCCGCATCTCGCTGAAATTCGCATTGCCGAGATTCTTCATCTCCAACCCGACCGCACCCGCGTGGACGTCGAAGAGGGTCATCGGCTCCGGATTGGGACTGGAGAAGTCGAAGCTCGCCCGACCCGCGCCCTGTTTGAGAACGAGCCGCGTGATGGGTAAGCCGCCGAGGTCAAGCACGTTGTCGCTCGCTCCGGTCTCCAGAGACAGCATGTATGGCTTGGCGCGCCCAAGCTTCAGATCGAAGCGCGGAATTGCAGGTCGTAGCAGAGAACCCAGACCGCTGCTTCCCACGTACTCCTGAGTGATCCGAACGCCACCACCTTCCTGTTCGATTTTCGCGCGGACCAACCCGGAGGGATCCACATAGGACCCCGACACCCAGCCCTCCGACGCAGGTGCGATCTGCAGGCGGCAGGCACCCACTCGAAGCTTCATGTGTAGAGTGGTCGAGTCGGGAAATGGGATTTCGATCGGCTGCGTTCGGTCGTCCATGGAACACCTCCGGGTATTTCGATCTAGTCGCCCTCGAGGCTTTTTCCAAGCTCGGGAAAAAGGCAGGCCTCGCCTTCGCTCCCTCAGGAGACGCGGGCACTCCAAAGCGGCAGCTGCCAAAGGGCGTAGCCGCGTGGGTTTCGCACGCAGGCAATCATTTCGGCCCAGTACGTTTCGATTTGGGCGCGTGAAAGCCGCGACTTTTCCACCAGCGACTCGGTGTAGCCATCGCGCCAGGCCTCCCAGATGCGCGCGAAGGTCTCTCGTGGAACGCGCAACGTGTCGACGACCAGGTAATCGACCGCGATCTCGCGGAGCTCGAGATCGGTCAGCAACGTGAACATCTTTCGGCCGACGCGCAGATCGGTGCCGACGGCATCGCCGAAAACCAGTGCCCCTTCTCGCCAGAAGACGTCGGGATCATGCTCAGTCGGATGGCACCAAAGCATGCCGTAGTCTTCCGCGATCAAATGAAGCCATCCTCCGGACCGGGAAACGCGGCGCATCTCCGCGAGCGCGTGACGAGCGTCCGGCAATGCCTGAAGCAGGTGTCGGCAGACGACCAGGTCGAATGCCCCTGCCGGAAGCTCGAGCGATAGGGCATCGCCCTTCTGAAAACGCACCCGTTCGCCGAATCGGGAGCACCGCTGTCGGGCGCGCTCGAGGTGACCCTCATCCAGATCAATGCCGACGATTTGAGACGCGGGAAACAGCTCGGCGACGCGAAACGTGATTTCCCCGGTTCCGCAGCCGAGATCAAGTATTCGCGGCGAGGCGGGGAGCAAATAACGGGCAAACAGGTGACGTTCCTGAGGCCAGATCGCCTCCGCCTGCGCCGCGAGATTGCGGACCATCGACTCGTCGCCCATTTCGCGGGCTTGCGGGCTGCTCGGGTTCATTCCTCGACAACGGCTAAGATGTCTGTGCCTACCCCGGCGCGCATCAAAAAGCGTTCGCCGGCGTGCTTGCCGGCGACAAAGCAGTTACAGATGGCGAAGATGCGTGATTCTGACGATTCCAGCAGCCCTGAAGCGCACCAAGAAGACCCGAGCCCTGCGTCGGTCGCTGTTCGGAATGGGGAGGAGGATTCGCCCACCCCATCACCCCAGACCAGGCGCGTGCTGAGGACCGTGCTCACCCGACTGGGCATTGCCGTGACCCTGCTTGGCGGCTTGCACTATTACATCGGGACCAGGCTTATCGATGGTACCGGGCTTCGCGGAGGCGGAAGACTCGCGGCCTGGTCGGTGATCTGGTTGCTCCTCGCTTCGGTTCCTCTCGGCCTACTGTCATGGCGCCTTTTCCCTCGCTGGGTTGCCCGACCGATTCGGACCATAGGGCACCTGTGGATTGGGCTCTTCGGCCTTGCGCTGAGCTCGGTCGTCGTGACCGACGTCATTCGATTCTTGGTGAACCTGCTCGGCACTACCCCAGTGGAGCGACTGAGGTTCGGCGAGATTCAGTCGTTCGCGGTACTGGCAATCGTCGGTCTGGCGGGCACCATCGGATTCAGAACCGCCCGCGGCCCAGCCCGATTGGAGCGACTGCGCTTTCCAGTAAACCGCCTGGGGAGTGCGTTCGATGGGTTCCGGATCGTTCAAATCAGCGATCTACATATTACCCAGGACCAAAATCCCCGAGCTCTGGCGCGAGTCATTGAACAGGTCAATGCACTGGAGCCGGATCTGGTGGCGATCACCGGAGACTTGATCGACGGTCAGGTGAGCGATCTAAGGCCGTACGTCGCGCCGCTGGCGAATCTCCGCTCGAAGGAAGGCGTGTTCTTCGTGACCGGCAATCACGAATACTACCATGGGGCCGACGCCTGGTCGGAGCAAATCAGACGGCTGGGAGTCGTCGTTCTGCACAACGAGCACCGGGTACTGCGCCGAGGAAGTGCAGGCTTGGTGGTGGCCGGTGTCACCGATTACGATGGCGGCCATTTCCATCCCCGCCACGAATCTCGTCCTGACCTCGCTCTCGCCGGGGCGCCCGAGGAGTTCCCCCGCATCCTGCTCGCACATCAGCCCCGGAGCGCGGCGCGCGCTGCGGGCGAGAAGGTGGATCTGCAGCTGTCCGGCCATACACATGGAGGTCAAATCTTTCCCTTCATGTTCTTCGTCCGCCTCCAGCAGCCCATGGTCAGTGGCCTCAAGAAGCTCTACGGTCTCTGGGTGTACACCAGCCGTGGGACAGGATATTGGGGCCCGCCGTTCCGGGTCGGCCCCACCCCCGAGATCACGGAAGTCGAGTTGGTTCAAGCTCGAAACTGAGTAAGGGTCGCCCGCCGTCTACAGGCTATTCCAAAACGCCGCCATCCTCTGTCTCATCTTTGCATCCGGCAGCCTCCCCCGCCCTGCCTGCATATCGTCAGCGAGATGTTTGGGATTGCGCGTTGCAGGGATCACGCAAGTGACTGCAGGGTGCCCGAGGATGTATTTGAGGAAGAACTGGGCCCAGGTACCCGCATCGAATTCTGATGCCCACTCAGGCAGTTGACGACCCCTGACCCGATCGAAAAGGCTGGCCTTTGCGAATGGGCGATTGACGATTACCGCAGTACCCGACGCGATCGCTGCAGGCAAAAGCCTCTTTTCTGCCTCGCGCTCACCCATCGAATAGTTGAACTGGACGAAGTCGAGTTGCTTGGTAGTGATTTGTTTCTCCAAAGCGGCGTATGCCCCTTCGGCATAGTGCGTTACCCCGATGTAACGCACCTGTCCTTTGTGCTTCCATTCCTTCAGCCAGCTCAAGTGAGTATCGGCGTCGAGCAGATTGTGGACTTGAATCAGGTCGAGTTTCGGCGTTTTCATCCGTTGCATGGATTGCCGCGCCTGGGCGAGTCCGGCGTCGCGTCCCTCGATCCACACTTTGGTGGCCAGGAACAATTCCTTGCCAAGGTTCAGCTCGGTAAGGACTTCGCCGATCACCGATTCCGCGGCTCCGTACATCGGTGATGTGTCGACGACCCTTCCGCGCAATCGGGCGAAGTCGCGCATTACCGCCTTGACTTCTTGGTGCTGCTCGGGACTGGAAACATCAAACGTCTGGTAAGTCCCAATTCCCACGCAGGGAAGGGCCTCTCCCGAGCTCGGAATCTTCCGGGAAATCATCGACTCGTTGGATGCAAGCACGTCCGCACCTTCCAACATCGCGCCACTGGCGGCCAAGCCGATCAGCTTGAGAGCGGCGCGCCTTGAGAGGCCCAGGTCCTTCATCAGGAAAAGCTCCTCGGGGTCAGAGTTATCGCCTTAATCCCGCAGCCCGCGAGCATAATGCCCACGAGGGCCCGCCATGCACAAACGTAAGCCTCGCGTCCGCTTGAAAAGCGCTCTTGCAGGACCCCGCAGATCGGGAGTTAAGACGGTTCCGCCGCGACGTGGGTTTGCGGAGCGCGAACCGGAGGTGAGATCATCAGCTTCAACGCCGGCAACAGCACCAACGCGCAGACGATAGAAGCCACCTCCCCCGCCACCGCGTAGAGGCCAAATGAGCGCAGTGCGCGGTTCACCGAAGGAAGCAATGACGCATAACCGATGATCGACGTCCACGAGCAGAGCGCTACCGCAGGCCCCACTTCCATCAACGACGCCAGGACTCGACCGTTGCGCTCGCGAATCCGACTGACGACGTTGGCCCCATAATCGACCGCGATGCCGAAAGTGATGGGAAAGACGATGAAGTTGAAGAAGTTGATTTTCAAATGCAGCAACACCGCGATTCCACTCATCAGAATGACACCCGCCAGCAACGTGCCCAGCACGAACAGGCTATCGCGACTTGCCCGGAAGAAAAGGAACACCAGCACGCATACACCGGCCAGCGACAAGAAACTGGTCCGAGGCCCTTCGGTTTCAATATCCCTGAGGAGATCTGCAACCACCACGTCTTCTCCCGCAGCCTCGTAGAGCTTCCCTTCCACCGGCACGTTGCGAATCCCTTGAACGAAGGCATCCAGATTGGGGGCCAGTTCGAGCTTTGCCGAGCGGCTGGCGGTAACCGTCGCGATCCGCCCCAGCGTGCCGTCGCGCTCCCGGAAGGGATCGACGAGTGCCGTCGGCGCGTCGGCCGCGGTGACGACGTGCTGGGCTGCCAAGTCCTCCCGCACCTCACGCAGGCGATCGCGCTGCTTGGGATCCACGTTGTCGAGTAGGAGATCGGAGAGTCGCTGTCGAATGCTTGAAATCACCGCCAGCTTCTGCTCCTGATCCACCGGAACCACGGAGCTGATCGTTTCACAGCGGTCGATCAGCCCCTTCCAACGAGGCTCCGACTGGCGATGCCGGATGACCTGACAAAATTCATCCGCCGCCTGGGGCGAGGGCAGCAGTGCAATCGCGCCTTCGATCGACATCCCGATCGATTTTTGCCCTCGGTCATTGAACCGGGCAACTTCGTTTGTCGCCTGCAGCTCGTTGGTGACGTTTTCAAGATTCCGTTCCATCGCGTCCGGAAGAAAGTGAATGAACTGAACCGCCGAGAAAAGCGTCACTGCTCCGAAGATCGCGACCAGTACACCCGGACGTTGGCTCAATTTCTCGAGCATCGCCGCCCATCTGGAATCCCTGCCCTTATCGCTCCTCGCGGCAGCGACGGGGCGAAGAGGCCTGAGCTTTTCGAAGACCGTCAACAGAGCCGGAAGCAGCGTGAAGGTGGAGATCCAGGAGAGGAGCATTCCAACTGCTCCGATGAATCCAAAGTCGCTGAAGCCTCGATTGGCGGCAAGCATCAGCACCGCGAAGGAAACGCTCGAGGCTGCCGAAGCAAGCAGGGTCGCCGACGCGGCGGTCTTCGCCCCTTCGATCGCCGCGGGACCAAGCGGCATCCCTTTGCGCCGGAGTTGACGCTCTCGAGCCAAGTAGATCAGCCCGTAGTTGATCCCGTTGCCAAGGACGATGGCCCAGAGAAAAGCGGTTTGCGTGTTGAGGTGCCCAATCACGAGGCGAGTGATTGCGAAAGTGATTGCAACCGCCACAAGCATCGCGATTCCCAGGGCGAGCGTGGAACGCAGGTTGCGAAAGAACAAAAGCATCGAGAGGAGAACGAGGGACGCGACGAGCAAAGCGGTGGATCCGATGCTTTGCACTATGGCCTCGTACTCGGCCACGAGGATGGCGTAAGTGCCGCCGAAGCCGACCCGCAGCTGATTCGCCCGGAGCTCTCCCGCCAGGCCATCCGCTACGCGCTTCATCCGATCCAACACCAGCCGCGCTTCTTTAACGCTCAACGAGCTGCCTGCCGGGCGGACGATGATCGTGACCGAGCGCCCATCCGGGTGGACGAAGAACCCTCCCGGCTTTCCGCGAAACTGCTCGGCGACCTTGTCGCGCGGCAGGGGCGTATTGGGATCCGCCCACGGCCCCAAATCCTTGCTCGGCGCAGGCGGCGCAGATTCCTCATCGTCGAGGTGCAGGAGCAGTGGATTCGCCTTGGCTTTGGCTTCCGCGACCGCCTTCTTCGACGCCTCATCGGCGGCCTTCAAGTCGTCGAGGGTCGCGAAGAGAGGCCAGTGATCCTCGTACCACTTTTCGATGGGGCCGACGTTCCACTCAACGGACCGGATGACCGATGGCCCCAGCTTCCGATACTCCTCCGCCAGCCTGGTAGTGAAAGCCTCGGCACCCGAGAGGTCGGCGCCCGGGTTCAGATTCTCGACCGTGACGAGGACCGTCCCCTCTCCGCCCACCCGGCGCAGCAGCTCCTTGATGTGGACCACGCTCGGTAGGTTGGGGGGAAGCAGCTCTTCGAACGACGACCTGATTTCGAGCCCGAGCGCGAGCCAGACCGAGACCGCGGTCACAGTCGCCGCCACGACCAGGAATCGCCAAGGTCGTCGGAGGGCGACTTCGGTCACTTTCGTGACTATTTGCGTAAGGTTGCGAGCTTGCATTGCGTTCACTTCGATGCGGATCTACGTGAATAGATTCGCGGCGGTTCGAGTTGTTACGAAGAATCGCAGCGACGAAAAAGTTGCGAAGATTTGCGCCGATTTTGCCATGGCCACCCAGTCCGACTGACGGGTCTGGTATCCAGGCGCTGCGGATGGGGGCAATGCGTTCTCGACGAACTCACCGTTGCTCCAGCTGCAACGATTTTCAGCGCGACGCGTGTCGCCGGATCGGAGCGATTCGCCTCCGATTCATGCCGCGAATGCGGCCCGCGCTCGGGTCGGCGGGCGTCGTGATTGACCCCCGGCGACCCGCTGGTCAGGGAAGGCCGCGGCGGGCTCACTCGAGCTCACCGGCAGACACCCATAGTGCTCGCCCGCCGCTCGAGCCTACGAGGGCGGGGCTTCACCCGGCTCACAGCCCTCGCCGTGCGGAGCAGACGCCCGATGGACCCCGCGAGACTGAGGGCGGCAGATTCGGCGGAGCCCTCCCGAATCGAACGGGGTCTGCCGCGAAGCGTCACTCAATTCGCCCCTCCCACAGCGCCCGGCGGCGGGCACGGCCTGAGTCAGACTGAAACCCCACGAATCGACCGCTCCCTCCTGGCCGCGAACCGCCGATCCTAACGCCACGGTGCTTTCGCCGGTCGTATGGTCCTATAATCGTCGAGATGGTGGAAGATGAGGATACGGTCCTCGTTTCGTTGGCGCGGCGCGGGGACGCGGTGGCTCTCGAGGCACTTGTACGACGTTACTTGCGCGCCACCTACGCCGTGGCGCTCTCGGTAGTGCGCAGCACTGCCGACGCCGAAGACCTTGCACAGGAGGCACTGATGGGAGCGCTGCAGCGGCTGGATCAGTGCCGCGAACCGAAACACTTCGCGCGTTGGCTCTTCCAGGCCGTCCGGCACCGCGCCTTCAACCAACTCGAGAGGAGCAAGCTTCACGCAACTCTGCTCCAACGGGAAACGCGTGGCGAAATGGTCGAGAGTGATGCCTCGTCGGTTCGACTGCGCCGGCGGCTCCTGGGAGCCCTCAAGCACCTCAGCGCGACCCAGCAAGAAGTGGTGTTGCTTCACGACCTCGAAGAGTGGACCCACGGAGAAATCGCCGCCGCCCTCGATATCTCCGAAGTGATGTCCCGCCAGCACCTGTTCGTCGCGCGCCGCCTGTTACGCGAGCACCTCGCGCATGAATTCAGCCTGGAGATAAAACATGGATGACGATCGAATCGACTTCTCCGCGCTCGACCCGAAGCGTGACCCCGCCCGCTTCAAACGAATGGTTGATACCATCGTCGCCGGTGCGAGAACGCCTGTCTCAGCGGTGGTCTTCTTCGTGCATGAGCTGGTCTCCTGGGGACGGCCGGCGGTGGCCATCTCGGCGTTGCTCGCTCTCACCGCCTGGCTGCCGACGCTGGTCCGCAACGGCTCCAATTTGAGCCAGGGTTCCCTCAGTGCGGTAAACGATCCTGTCGAGCTGGTCTCCTCCTGGGCACGCACTGGCCGAGTGCCCTCGGAAGTCGACCCGCTCGAGGAGTTGGGAGACCTCGATGGCAGATAGTGCAGCCCGCCATCTACGCCTCTGGTCCGGTTTGGTCCTCCTCTGCGTCTTTCTCGCCGGCGCGGTGGCAGGCGCGGGCGTGTTCGCCTGGTGGCGCCCGCCCGCTTGGTCATCCCGCCCTCACAAGGACCTGCCTCCGTACTTCAACGAGCTCGAAATGACGGCGGAGCAGCGCGAAAAAGCCAAGGCAATCTTCTCCCGGCACCGCTCGACAGTCGAGTCCATCATCAAGCAGAACTTTCCACGCGTGCGCGCCGCCAACGAGCAGACCGAACGTGAGTTCCGCTCCGTCCTGACCGACGTGCAGAACAAGAAGCTCGATGAGATCGAAGCGCGGCGGCCACCGTCCGGAAGGCACCAGGGGTGGATGGCGCCGCCGGGCGCACCCGGCTACGGAAAGATGGGGGACAAGTCCTCTCCTCCACAGGCCGAGGGGACCGACGGCGGAATGACGGGCGATGCGCCTCCTCCCGGTGGCGCCGCTCACTAACGGGATTCCGAGCTCAACGGTCTTTCGAGGTAACCGCGGCGGCAAACCCAGCCGTGCGGCGAGGAGCACGGATGAAAACGCCCTGGCTCGTGGTGTGCTGGACGATCTGGGTGGCCCTGGCGGTCGCGAACACCGGAAGTTCAGACGATTCGAGTCTCGGCAAGGTCGGCAGCTCCGAGCAGCTCTCCGCCGAAGCAGTCCGGGCCTGCAACGGCTTAGCAGAGGGAGCCGGGTGCGGATTTGCCGGTGCGGAGCTTCCGCTTGACGGCGTCTTTCGCTCCGTCGGGCAGAGGGAACGCACCGCATGTGTTCCCAGCGATCCGGCCCGCCCCATCGGCGATTTGTCGGGAGAGGCGCTTCGGGTCTGCAACTGGATTCCCGATGGCGCCGAGTGCCACTCTACCGATGAGGGCAGCCAGGTGACCGGAAACTGTCGCCCGCTCCTGGAGAATGGTCCGCCGGCCTGCGTACCCAGCCGCCTCTCCCAGAGGCCCTGATTGAGTCGAGCAATCAGATGAGCTTCGAGCCAAATGCCCTGAACGGTCATCGCTTCAATCGTACGGTCGGACGGACGCTGTCGACCGGTGCTCCGCGACGTTCTGGTGCCCCGGTCCGGAGCGAAACGCTCTGGATGTCTATCAGGGAACTGTACTCCCAACCCCGGTGGATATGGGTTTCCCTGCTCGCCGGGCTAAGCGTCTTCGCCTGGGTTCAAGCGCAAAGCCACCCGGGACAGCGGAATGGCAACCCGCCTGCGGATGCGGCCCTGCTCGAGCTCGGACCCGTCGCCCAGGCGGCGCAACGGGTGATGATGGAGGGCGCGACGCTCGCGTCTCGAAATTCCGACCGAACGACTGTCGAGACCGCCCACCCAAGATCTTCGACGGCCGCCCTCGCCCTCTATGGCCTCTGCAGTCTGCTGGGGGTGTTTGGGATGGTGCTCGCGGTCCAGGTAATGCGTTCGCATGCTCAATCGTCCAGGTACTTCGGACAGGCGCGCGTGACGGGTTACGAACGTTTCACGGGGCGGGGGGTTCCCGGTCGGCGACAGCCAGTATCTCTTGGGCTCGAGCTCCTCGAAGGATCGGGAATCACCGCCAACCTGTGCCATGTCGTCGAGGGGCTCAGGGAAGACTTTCGTCTCTTCGCTGAAAACGCAGGCGTGCGTTTGACCATCGAGCCTGTGCCGAATGTACGAGTGGCCTGCGGAGAGGCGGCTGTGACGATCGCCCTTCAGAACCTCGTTCGCAACGCAATCAGATACATCGGGGATGGGTCGGGTAGGCAGATCGTCGCTCGAGCTCTGGTTTCAGGCGGCACGGTCCGTCTCGCGGTGCAGGGCTCCGGGCCTGCCATCCCCTTCACCGCATTGGAGCGCCGCGTCCGTCCGGCGGGTTGGCGAGAGCCGCCAATAGGGCTGGGCCTGGCGACCGTCAAACGGATCGTCGAGGCCCATGGCGGTCAACTGGGTATCCGTTCCCGCCCGGGTCGGGGTGCCTGCTTCTGGATAAACATTCCCCTCGCGACCTAGCACAAACCTGGCACGGTCTTTAAAAGCGTCGCGAGCAGCCCAGCCCCCCCGCGCGCGTGGGCTGCGCGGGCAGTCGGCCTCGCCGGTCGCCTCGGTCTTTTCAGGATTTGAGCGACGCGGAGGCGCCATCTTTGGGCGACTTGTTCATCGTGGCCGTGATTCCGCGCACGATCGCCCGTGGAGAAAAGCGCACCGAGCTTGCCAGGACCTTGTTCTTCAACCCGTGCACGGCGATCGGCTTGCCTTTGCGCATCGCCTGGTACCCTTCGCGAGCCACCTCCTCCGAGCTCATCGCACCGAGCGCGAACAACCGCGATCGATCAGTGCCCGCGACGGTGGAAAACTCGGTCGCCGTGGCCCCTGGACAGCTGACGGTGGCGGTCACTCCCGTTCCTTTGAGCTCGTACCAAAGCGCCTCGGTGAACGAGTTCACGAACGCTTTGCTCGCGTAATAGACGGCCATGAAGGGCCCGGGTTGAAAACCAGCCGTTGAGCCGAGGTTCAGCACTCGGCCATGCCCTTTCCGGACCATCTCGGGAAGGAAGGCCCGCGTCAGTGCCACCAGCGCAACGACATTGACTTGAAGCATATCCAACGCCTTCCCTGGCTCGCTTTCCGCGAAAGCGCCCGCGGTGCCGAAACCTGCGTTGTTGACCAGATATTCGACGGCAAGTCCCCGAGCCTTTACCTGATCGACGATTCGCCCCGGTGCGGCCGGATCCGCCAGGTCGTCGGCGACGACATGAACCGCGACTCCGTAGGCGCCGGAGAGCTCGGTGGCGAGTGCTTCGAGTCGCTCTTTTCTCCGCGCCACGATCAGCAGATCATTCTTGTCCGCGGCGAAAAGTCGCGCGTACTGTAGACCGAGCCCCGATGACGCCCCGGTGATCAATGCGGTATCCCCCATGCCCATCCCTCCGACGCTTGGACCTAACCCCAGACGCAGTCCGGTGCCAGATCTTTGCGCGTCGCCAAGGGCTGCCGCCGACCGCGAGGAGGCAGCGGGGCCATTCACCCGGAGTCGCGGCGGACCGCTCCGCCCTCTTTCGACCACCCACAGCACCAGGAAGCGGAGCTGCTCTGGCGCCCGGAGGTGCGTTCGCCGCTACCGGCCCGGCGGCGGTTTTCTGCGGACCGCCGCTTCTCAAATCCTACGACGCATCACGACCGCAGTCCGCGGCCGGGCGGCGCTAGCCCGCCGGCGAGCTTCTCGTTCCGAAGCTTAGCGCTCTCTGAGTTGTCGGTTGAACGCCGACCGCGAACGTGTCGCTAGAACCCGTAGCCAGCAGCGATGCCAGCCCAGGGGAAGAATTGGGTATTCCCGCCGGCCGCGATGAGAAACGGCGTGAAGCCGGCCTTGAAATTGAAGCCGCCGTCGGTCGGGACGTAGCGATATCCGACCGTCGCCGTCGGGGCCATCACAAAACCACTCGCCGTGATGGACGAGCTGAAATTGTTCGTGCCGCTTCCCGAGAAATACATCATCGTCGCACCGGCGCCGAGCTCGAGCTTATGGTTTGCACTGCCAATGCCCAGATAACTGAACATCAGTGGCGCGGCGAACCAGGAGGCGCTCGCACTGGCCGTCGACCCCCCGCTGGTGGCGGTAGCGCTCAGAGACATGAACATTCCGCCGATTCGAATCGCCGCGTCGTCAAACACGAACCGCTCGTAATTGAGCGAATACCAGGCGCCATTTCCTCCGAGCTCGATATAGATCGCGTTCTTCGCGGTGCGCTCCGATTTCACCTGTGGAATCTCCGACTCGTCGGCCCGGGCGCTGCTGACAGCGAAAATGAAGCCCAACACCAACCCACTACAAACGGATTTCGTCATCTTTTGTTTCCTCCTGGGGGAATGCTCAGAGTGATAAATGATAGCCGAGCAACAACAATTACCGTGAGGCTCGATCAGGCGAACGGGTGCGTGCCTATGCGTTCACACCGAGGCATGAGGCGAGTCAAACCCAGAATTCATCAGCTCGCTCACGCGTGTGTGCGCGGTGATTTGATTTTGTTTGGTTTGCGATCCTCGGCGACAAAGCAACCATCGCGTTGCACGTGAACATCCTGCTCTTGTGGTCAGGCCGCTCCGGCGTTCCGCGCCGATGCCTTCGGAACCCGCCCTCGCACTCCATCGTTCCTTCGACGAGATCGACTGCGCAAGACCTTGCTCGCCCGCCAACCTCCAGGCCGAGCATCCGGAGCGCGCTTTTCAGTTTTGCGCAAGTTTCACGCGGATACCGTTGAGCACAGGTCGGGTTTCTGCGCAGGATGCCGCAGCAGACTCCCAGGAGGCCGACAATGCCGGTTTACTCGCTTACGGTGAATGGCCAGCCGTACTCGGTCGAAGTTGACCCGCCATCTACCCCGCTTCTGTACGTGCTGATGGATGATCTCGAGCTCAACGGGCCCAAGTTCGGCTGCGGGCTCGCACAATGTGGCGCCTGTACAGTGCTGCTCGACGGCCAACCGATTCGCTCCTGCGTCAGGCAGATGGCCAGCGTCGATGGACATGAGATCACCACCATCGAGGGCCTTGGCACCAAAGAGAATCCCCACCCGATTCAGACGGCCTTCACCGAGGAACAAGCGGTCCAGTGCGCCTTCTGCATTAGCGGCATCATGCTCTATGGAAAGACATTCATCGATCAAACCCCGGGCGCGACGGAAGAACAAATCATCGCCGCCCTCAACGGCCTGCTCTGCCGCTGCTATTCGCATGCCCGCATGGTTCGTGCCCTGCTCCGCTACGCCCAGGAGGTACAGCCATGAAGCGCCCAACCTCGAAGTACGTCGTTACTCCGCCGCGGATGACGCCGGACGCGATCGCCGCCCTGGAGAGAGCCGGGTTTTCTCGACGGGATTTGTTGAAGGGCGCGGGTGCGTTGATTGTCAGCTTCAGCATCGCCGGCTCCTCGAATGCGCCCGGCGAGGCGCCCGGGATTAAGAATTCATCCTCGGGCGCGATGCTGCCCATCCCCCTGGATCAGGTGGATTCGTGGGTCGCCATCGCCCAGGACGAGAGCGTGACCGGCTATACCGGCAAGTGCGAGTTCGGCCAGGGCTTCAGAACGGTCCAATACCAGTTGATCGCGGACGAGCTCTACGTTCCCCTGGAACGCGTCACCCTCGTCGTCTGCGACACTGCCTTGACCCCCGACCAAGGCATCACCTCCGGCAGTCAGTCGCATCCGACCGAGTTCGGCCCAAATGGCTTGCGCCAGGCGCTGGCCACCGCTCGCGAAGCCCTGTTCCGGATGGCCTCGGACCAGCTGGGCGTCCCGGTCGATCAACTCGCGGTCCAGGACGGCGTGATTTTCGTGCAAGGCGACCCCTCGCAATCAGTCACCTATGGCCAACTGATCGGCAACCAGCGGTTCGATCTCACGGTGGATCGCGCGGCCATCCCGAAGGACCCCAGCACCTACACCGTTCTCGGTACGTCGGTGCCCCGATATGAGATCCCGGAGAAGGTCACCGGGCAATTCGAGTACGTCCAATCCGTCCGTCTGCCCGGAATGCTGCACGGAAAGGTTGTTCGTCCGCCGGTCATCGGCGCCACCGTGATCAGCGTCGATGAATCATCGGTCGCGAATCTCCCCGGCAATGTTCGCGTCGTCGTCAGGAACGATTTCGTCGGCGTCGTTGCCGACAAGCAGTGGCAGGCCGCGCAGGCGGCGCAGGCGCTCGTCGTGAGCTGGTCGGCCGGCGTGGGCCTGCCCGCGCAGCAGGACCTCTACGATTACATGCGGCAGCAGCCGTCCCGAGACTCGTACACGGTCCTTGCCGACGACGTCGACGCCAGATTTGGCGAGGCAGCCAACATCATCAGCGCCACCTACCTCACTCCCTATCAGATGCACGGCTCGATCGGCGCCTCCGCCGCGGTCGCCGACGTGCAGGGCATCGGCCCCAACGGTGCCGCCACCATCTGGTCGGCGTCGCAAGGCGTGTATCCGCAGCGGGACAGCGTGGCCCAGGTATTGGGCATTCCGAAGGAGAACATCCGCGTCATTTTCCGCGAAGGATCCGGGTGCTACGGTCTCAATGGCGCGGACACCGTCTGTTATGATGCGGCGCTGCTCTCGCAGGCGGTGGGCCAACCGGTCCGGGTTCAGCTCACGCGCAAGGACGAAATGGCTGCGGGAGAGAACTATGGACCGCCGTACATCATCGACTTGCGCGCCGGTCTCAATGAGAAAGGCCAAATCATTGTCTGGGACTACGAGGGCTTCACCGTGACCAAAGGCAACCGTCCCACGGAAGCGGCCCCGGGCAACATCATTACCGGCGCGCTGGTCGGCTTCCCCACTCCGCCGCTAGTCCCGGGCGGGGGGACCCCGCCGACGAGCTACAGCAACAACGGCAATGCCGATTCATCCTACGGCGCAGGCTGCGTCGCCGGCCAATGCGGAGGAACGGGAACGGTCGAGAGCGAGCGAATCCTGACCCACACCGTCGAGTCGCCGTTCTTCACCGGCCCGTTGCGATCCCCGGGGCGGCTGCAGAACACCTTCGCGAATGAAAGCTTCATCGACGAGCTGGCGGCCTTCGCACAGGAGGATCCGATTCAATACCGCCTGCGTCACCTTGCCGATCCACGGCTGATCGATGTCCTGAACGCCGCGGCGAATGCGGCGGGCTGGAAGGCGCGGCCCTCGCCAAAGGGCGGAAGAGGCGCAACGGGCATCGCCACCGGGCGAGGAGTGGCCTGCGTGCTCTACGAGGGGAACAATGGCTATTCCGCCATGGTGGCCGAGGTACAGGTGGATCTGACCACCGGACAGGTGACGGTGACGCGAATAGTCACCAGCCAGGATTCCGGCCCCGTCTCAAACCCCGACGGTCTGCGCAACCAGATGGAGGGCGGCGCCCTCCAGGGGATGAGCCGGTGCCTTCGAGAAGAGGTCACCTGGGACGATCAGAAGGTGACTTCGATCGACTGGCGGACCTACCCTGTCTTCCATTGGGGAGAGCCCCTTCCGGTCATCGAGACGATCCTCCTCAACCCGCTCGACAAGCCGCAGATGGGTGCCGGCGAGTGCACGATCACGCTGGCGGCGGCGGCGATTGCCAACGGGATCTTCGATGCCACCGGGGCCCGCGTTCGCCAGATTCCCTTTACGAACGCCCGGGTTCTGGCGGCCCTTCAGGGGACCTGACGACCAGGGACGGCAGCGACCGGCGATCGTAGGCGCGCGACTCCATCCCGTGCCGAAAGGCGACGCTGATTCGCGCGGGGGCATGGGCAACACGCGGAACGCCGTGCTCCCAGGCCCGCTGTGTCTTTCCTCCGGTGACCAGGAGGTCCCCGCGACCGAGAAAGAATGCCCGCGATGCTCCCCCACCCCTGGGCCGGATGAGGAAGCGACGGCGCTCCCCGAGCGAGACCAGGGGAACGACGGGCTCGGAAATCTCCTTGCGGATCTTGTCCCGGTGCCAGGCGACGGCATCCTGCCCGTCTCGATACAGGTTGAATCCGACCGAATCGAATTCGACTCCGTACCTCTCCGACAAACAGGCGCGGATCTCCTCCAGTAACCGGGGCTCCAACGGCGCCTCGCTCCCCAGCCGCCAGTAATCGGTCAGCCGCGGCTCGAGAACGCTCTTATCGTACATCCATCGCGTTCTCTGGACCCAGTTTCGCGTCTTCAACACCGCCTCGAAAAGCCGGTCCGAGCCGCGCACCCATTCCGGCGCGTAGTCGAGCCAGGATTCCTCGTCCAGCTGGATCCGCTCGACCCGGGAGAAGGATGGATCGAAGGCCGGTTGCCCGGCGTCGAAGAGGCTCTCCTGGAAGGCGACAGGAAACGTTTCTATCACAAGCAGTTGCTAACGCCGGCGCCGCGACCTCGCTGATCACCCGTACAGGAACCGGGAGGGCATGAGCGCACGAGGTCGCGCTCTCTCTCAGGCGGTAACGGATTGCGTCGGAAACAGTCTGAACGGCAGGAACGGGTCAGTGGAACAGAATCGAAAAGGACGGCTGTCTGTTTCTCGCCAATGCTCATGTCCCTCGATTCACTGGCTGATGGCGCAATGCGCCGCCTATTTACCTGAAACTTCAATGCGTCGGCGTTCTTCGCGCTGCGTCGGCCGCCGGCCCTCACCCTAAAGGAGCCCGCCCCATGCTCACCGCCCTCGCCAGTCGTTGGTGGACCCTCGCAGCACGCGGCATTGCCGCCATCCTGTTCGGTATCCTGACGTTCATTTCGCCCGGCCTGAGTCTCTTCGCTCTGGTGATTCTCTTCGGAGCGTGGGCCCTCGCCGACGGCGTCTTCAATCTCGTCATGGCATTCCGCGCCGGAAAGGGTGAGCGTTGGGGTTGGCTCGTCCTCGAGGGCGTGGCCAGCATCCTGGTCGGTATTCTGACGTTCTTCTGGCCGGGCATCACCGCCCTCTCCCTGCTCTTCCTCATCGCCGCCTGGTCGGTGGTCACCGGCATCGCCGAAGTGGTCGCTGCCATTCGCCTTCGCAAGGTGATCCAGGGCGAGTGGCTCCTCGCTCTCACCGGCGTGCTCTCGATCCTGTTTGGTCTGCTTTTGTTCGCCTTTCCGGGAGCGGGAGCCCTCGCCGTGATCTTCTGGATCGGCGCCTACTCGATCGTGTTCGGCGGGCTCCTCGTCGCCCTCGCCTTCCGTCTGCGCGCTTGGGCGCGGGACACGTCCCACCACGTTCCACCCGACCGCGCGCCCGCGCCGGCATGAGGCGTGATTCTCGGGCGCGACAGTTCTTTTGGCCCTCGGCGTGACGTCGCGCGCCGGAATCACCGCAGGCGGAACTAAAGAGGTCTCCATTGCACCGACGAGCGATCCGCGAGTTCATGACTGCAGATTTCATCCGAGTTCGACCGGACACCCCGATCCGGGGCGCTCACGCCTTGATGCGCTCCACCAGCGTGCGCGATCTGGTCGTAATGGACGGCGACAAGTTGGCCGGGGTCATCTGCCAGCTTGACCTCTACTTGATTCAAAGTCTGACCGATGCGGATCCAGAAAGCGCGGTCGTCGAAGAGGCAATGACCACCGACCCCTATATCGTGTCGCCCGATGTCTCGCTCGAACAGGTGGCTCGCACGATGTGGACGGAGCGCTTTGGGTCGGCCATCGTGGTGCAAGACGATCGCGTGGTCGGCATCTTCACTCTCGCCGATTCACTGCGCGCCCTTTCACAGGTCCTCAGCGGGGACGATGCGGGGCAAGCGACGGCTTCGACCATTGAAGTCAACCCAACCTTGGAATGAGCCACCCCAATGATCTCAATCTCGAGGAGGCTGCATGTTTCGCTGCAAATGTTGTGGAGCCGTCAACCGGGTGCCCCCTTCGATGATCG
>Ga0070708_100001059_pt1 | contig 20980 bp, 14 predicted proteins | sample KBSK5503metaG_FD_65469 | JGI IMG/M metagenome (GOLD analysis project Ga0070708, IMG submission 65469) | Corn, switchgrass and miscanthus rhizosphere microbial communities from Kellogg Biological Station, Michigan, USA - KBS K5-50-3 metaG | ecosystem: Host-associated > Plants > Roots >... | reverse complement strand
TCTGATGGAACCGGCTCTAATTGGATTCCTGGGAATTACTATCGGGTCGATCGTGGTATCGATGTACCTGCCCATGTTCTCGTTGATTGGCAAGCTGTCTCAGGGACATTGATGACGGCCGGCTGTTGTTGTGTAGCCGAATCAAAGTCGGAAAATCCGAATTAAAGTCGGAAAATGGGAATCAAAGTCGGAAAATGAAACAACGAGTTTCAACCGCACAGGACCGTACCAAGTGTTCACGCCAATGAGTTCTTACGTAACGAATAAAGGCTCTATGAAACAATAGAGAGTCTTTACGTAACTTCGCAAAAATCTAAGGCGAGTGGAGATGACTCTGGGCCTTTCGAACTAACCGATGTCTTACTGAAACTACTCTTAAGGCTCTTCGTTGACCTGCCACTAGTCAGCCCTCAATCAATGTCTGATAAGTCACATAACCCATCGCCCGGCGTTGCCTCAAAAGTCGGATTTTAGAGTGTCAAGAAGTTTTCGTAGGCGTCGCGCGAATCTTTCTTTCCGAAGAGTTTGTAATCGCGGGAGAGCCCGATCACATTTGGGAGCCTTGCGACTATTGACAACTAACGCCAACGAGAATATTGTGCGGCCATCGCATCCGGTCACAGGAAGTTGACCTCAGCCTCTAAAGGCCTTTCGACCCGATTTAGCTTAAGGCTGAGTATCATCTGGCTCTCAAGGCTCTACTCCTCTTGCGATATCTTACTTTCATAACCGGTGAGAGCCAAAACCTGTTTCCACCTTCCGTGGAGAATATCCATGCCGATTCTGAAAGCTGACCATACCGGGCTGCCAACTTCAGTCTTCAAGCCAGACGGGAAGCTGTCGCGCCCACTGAGCGCGAGGCAGAATTTCACCAGTTTATCTGTGGTTATTTCTTTTTGGCGGCCTTCTTCTTTCCGCCTTTTGTTCCCGGATAACCATAACCCTTCTTTGCGGCTTTCTTCTTCGTGGCCATGTCATTTCTCCTTCTTTAATACGACTTCGCAGAATTCTTTGTCGTCTTTTGCCTTCAGGAGGAAGTTGGATACGATCGGATTGGCAAGACCTGTCTTGAAGTCGTTGAAGCGACCGTGTCGCATCGTGTTTGTTTCTTCCGTCTGAGGCGGCCTGCAGAGAATCTTTAAGTGCTCTTTGAATCCATCGGAAAGGTCGAGCACGTGACCCCAACGTAGATATTCATTCTCTTGGCTCTTGTATTTGGAACCGGGCTCGATCGCCTCTTCAGTTGGACGAAAACTCTCAAGGTATCCCGGATTCTCTTGGTGAAACTTTTCGACAGCCTGGGTGTATTTCCACAAGACATAATTCAGGTCTTCCATTGGATTGCCCACCAGGTAGTCCTGATAAGTAGGCCAATTCTGAGAAATAACTCGCACGACACCCGCATCGCGGGCGTTTCCGCTTAGATCGCATTCGTCTTTTACTAAAATAACAAGACTACGCGTCAAATGCTGATTGTATTCAGGTAACGCATCAGCGAATTTTGCGTCTGGTTTGAGCGGAGGATCCGTCATTATCCGGTTGATCGGAGAATCCAGCATCGACTGAACGTCTGCCAAAAGAAACGCCACTCTGGAGATTGTCAACTTCGGATCGCCGGGGAATCGAAGTATCTCGTCGGTTTCCGAGCTTATCCGGTTTTGCAAGGCCGTGCGGCGCTCTAGTTCCCGAGCGGCTCGATTTTTCTCTTGTTCCGCCGATTGCTGCCATCCGAATAAGAGCACGCTCAGTATAAGTCCAGATATGCTGATGAGAGCTGTAATTATCGGCGCGAGCTGCCAGCGCGTCTTCTTACGTAACTCAATGATCTCGAGCCTTAGTTTTTGGGTCTCGGGCGAATCTGAGGCTGAAGGCTGGTCAGGTTTAAAGCTTGCCATTTTTCACGCTCCCGGGGAAGTTGAGACGCCGAGAAAGCGAGTAGCAGGAAAGCAACGGCTTTACGAGCGCGGAACATATCCGAAGTGCGCCAGTGTGTCAAACAAAACCGCCTCTTGCTCGCGACTACCAGGCTAGGATCACATTTGGGAGCCAAGCCGGCGCAGAATATTGAGAAGGGTAATCGAGATGTGCTATTGACTTGGCTGACGTTACCTCAGTCTTTGCCCAGCGATTCGCTAGGATTGAAAGATTTGGCCTATTGGGCACGACTAATCAACTGGAGGTCCATCAAAACCCAGAGAAGTCTCAATGCATTGTTCATCGCATAGCGTCGAAGCGCGCCTGCGCCAATCTCATCCACCTTCGATTTTCGTTCATCACTGTAATCGGATATCCCGCGAATAATTAGCGAGCTCACCGCTCTTTTATGAGCAGCATTCAAAACACCCACAGACTCCATCTCAAGCGCTAACAATTTGCGGTCGTGTTTTTCCTTCAACCATTGCACAAACTGATTGGCCGCACCGACAATGGGTCCAGATGCGATATGTCCTGTGTGAATTTCAGGAACGTCCCCTATCAGATGTTCATGTACTAACTCGTTACTGGAATCTAGACCAATCCATTCCTGCAACTTTTCCTTACCCGCCCTCTGCCAATTTCGGGTTGCGTCCTGATTGGCATACTTAAGGTTCGTTGCATGAGCCACATAAGCAGGATCGCTTTTGTATGGATTGCCACTAAACTGAACGTCCCAATCCTGCTTGTCTTTTGTTGCGGTGGCTTTGCTAGATGCCAGATACTCGTCTGTTTGGTCAGCAACGACCACATTACCCACCAAGACATCTTTGTCCATTGATCCAGCAATACCAATGCTCACGATGAGTGTGGGGTTGAATTGCGCTATTAATCTATCACCTGTTATTCCTGCATCTGTCGGTCCCATAGTGCCCATGAAAGTGACGACACAGCGATAAGGAGCGACGGTCTCATTCGCGCCTTTGCGTTCAAAAAGATAGTAATATTGCTTGATATCAGAATTATAGTACGGTCGGGTTCTTATCTGCGGAGCTAGTTCTTGAAACTCTTCTTCCAGCGCAATCACTATACCCACGTCCAAACGCGGTTTGCTACCAGAAGAATTCAATACTTCCTCCATCCAGGCAGGCCAATGTTGCAATTGGATCCCACTTGGTGACTCAAGTGTCGGGTTGAGGATTTGTTCTTTGGCGGGAATCCTTCCGGTGATTGCAAGCACCATATCGATGATTGCCTTTCGCGATTTGGCTTCAACAGTCGATTCTGTTAGGACACTCCATACACCGCGCAATTCATAATCATTCAATCTGTACAGTTTTTGCTCCAAATCCTCGACAGATACAGAGACCGCCTGTTCTTGATTATCTGCATATTCCTGGAACATGCCTTGTTTTCGTAGTTCGCCTGCTAAACGCGTTGCAGGTGTTATGGTGTGGGTACGATTCTGAACATCTTCCAGGAGACTCGGTCCAGCTTTAGAGTTGAGGGCGACCTCTTTGAGTTCTTTGCGTCTGCGATCTGATGGATTTGTCTGCTCTGGTATCCTTAGTTTAAGAACTTGTGTAACCGTTGCCGGAAGTTTGGCGCTTTGGACCCTGACGTCCCGTTTGTAGGGGTAAATCAACTTATTGACCGTGCGATCATATTCGTCCAATAGCGTCGAAAATCGTTCGATGTCTCCTACGCTTACCACATGTGGCGAGTTCTTGGCGCCGCAAGAAGAACTTGCAAGATCTTTAAGCTTTTTTTCAATTCCGTCACGTAGGGCCCTAATGCTGCGAAGACAGGCTGTGTACGCCGCTATTTCTTCGGCTCTAAAATCAAACGGCCCTTCCTGCAACTTGCCAAACGCGGTTGCAACTTCCTCACGATACTGCAAAGCCTTTAGTTCGCTCTCTGCCGTTATTTCCGCCTTTCGCTTCGGCCACTCGACCGCAACCTTTGCAATCATGACACGCAATGGACTGTTCTTTTCGGTTCCGGCAAGGACCTCTTGGAAGTCAACTGAGTCACGGCTTCGAAAAGGTATCACGTCGGACACCTTTAGATTGGGGTCCGCGTTGCCAATCCATTCTGGCGCATTACCACGTAGCTGGTGGAAGAATGGTGTGAGATTGCTAGAGTACGCCGAAAACGCTATCTGCCAGTTTCTTGCCTGTGGTTCTATACCAACGATATTCGCAAGTAAATCTCCCGTTCTTTCTATCATCGTTTCTGGCGTATCCGAGAATTGAAATGAAAATAAGGCATCGATGAGAGCTGCGTATTCCGAGCGCGTGGCGAGATGAGATCTTTCAGTCACAAACTGCCACGTCTTCCGCGCACGGTTGAACTGTCTGAGGGATGGTAAGTTCTCTCTTACGTGTCGCCACCATATGAACAATTCTGTCTCGGGATCAGGAGCGTTCAACCGTTGACGTCTAGCACCCATCTCGTTCATGGCGCGACGCAAAGCTCCATTTGATTCAGTTAACTCTGCTGGTGTATCAGACTGGCGGCTAGCGAAGTGGAGCGCATCGTATACTTGAGCGAAGTTGGCCGCAGCATTCAATTTATTGATAACGGCCTCAAGACGCTGTCGTTTCGACTCATGGTTGACCTTTTTGGCAGATAAACCGGCTAAACGAGCCTGGCACTCCGTTAAGATACGTTTGCACTCCCACGTCGAAGGTTCCAGCCCTTCAATGGCGGAGTTGTAAATCTCTGGCTTGCCAACGGCGGTACTGAGTTTCACAATGATTTGTGCCGTAGAACGTAATTCGCTCCATAAATTTTCGCCTTGCCTAATCCAACTACGTAATGTTGTGAGTGGCTCGTTGATGGAACTTGTAAAGCCTGCTATTTCTTTCTCCACCTGATTCCATTTATCGACCGTATGATTATTCTCTTCGTAGAAGCGATCAATCCAGGTTCTCAGTTGATCATAGGCTTCGTCAGCAGATAGTTCCTGCACAGAAAAGACATCAACCGACAGTTCCCCTACATCCGTAAAAAAGACAAAGCAGGGAACATGACGACCGATGCCCAAACGGGCCGCGAAACGCATCGATTCGCCAACTCCCGGCATCGCGCTGTTCATTGTTGCATCGAAGGACAACTCTCGCGTTCGCTCAGGCGCGTCTATGGGAGCAAGTGAGCTGGGAGTCAGATCTCGCCAGTGATCGTCATACATGCGCCGGAACTGGTCTCGGCCTGGGCGACTATCGCGACTTCTCAGTTCGAGAATGAGTTGCTGGGCCTGTATCTCCGCTTCATGGTGATTGCCATTTCGGTGTTCACGAACTATTTGGTAGAGAGCGTCCGCGTATCGGGGGCCAAGGACATCTGAAATACGTGAGAGCAGCCAATCCGCTTCGCCATAGTTTCGAAAGCGTAGAGCTTCAAGGAATTCATTGAGCAATTTTGTATGAGGTCCATCGGAAGATCCATGCGAGGTTGACTCAATAACTGCACCGAGCATTCCGTTCTTGCGCAATCTGGGAGACGAATTCATTTGGCGCGCGATGTGCTCGAAATCCGATTCAGGCAGATTGGAAAAGAAGATGATACGTATTCTGTCCGCCGTGCGATGGCAAAGGTCGACAAAATATCGACTGATGAACTCGCGACAAAGCGATGAGTCATCATTCACAAATATGATGCTGAATCCGAATCCGTCAGTGAGGGATCGGCTTTCCTCGTCTAGTCGAAAAACATAGCGGTAAGTGTCTTCTGCGGAAGGTGCTCTGTATCCCATTGAAATGCTCTCTTAAGCGGGCTCGCATACACAGCTATATCGACGCCTGTGAACTAAGCCTGAGGGGCCGCTCCGATTCTCGTCAGAAGAGACATCGGTCTTCAAACCCCCATATGATTCCATCGCGATGTCGTTAGTCGCTATCTGCTTAGTAGCGACGTTTCGTAGTGAGTCAAGGCCAACTTTTTGTATTTAGCCATATCCACTACTGAGTCGATCAAGAACAGCCCCACCTGCATAAGTGGAGAAAGCTCATTCCGATCTGGTCTAGCCAAACCCGCTGGAAGCCCAGCGTCGAATGTAAGCGCCGGCAGCCTCAATTTCAGCACTCGTCGACGGTCAGACTTGTCGAAGATGAAAAGCCGTCAATCCTCATGAGCGCGCTTAGGATCTCTTGCTGTAGACGTGACACGGACGTGAGTCACCGGAATAGGCAACTAGCACTAACTTATAGCTTCCTTCTGCAACAGTTACTCGCCAAGAGGAAATTGGTCGTCCAATGTATTGCGCAACGAGTTTGTTATCTGATCCGATTAGCATCAAATGGATCATGACTTCGTCATTATTTAATGCTGGAATCGCTATATCTTCGCTGACTTTTGATGCTTGCCGGACGCCTAAGCTATCTTTCCCGCCTCGAACTTGGATGAGCCTTGACTCCTGATCTTGGAATTGCTCCACCAGTTTGAGATTTGTAAATCTTTGAATCAGGGTGTCCTTATCATTCACAACCGTCAGCGTGAAATCTCCTAGCGAGAGGAGACCACTCCAAATGTACTCATCACCAGCCAGAGCAATAACCGTTGGCTTCAGTTCTGTTAGCCCATCATCTTTATTGACGATCGAGATGGTCAAGTGGTCAGGGCGTCGATCTACACCTTCGAGCTTTATTACGAGCTTCGTTCTGCTGCATTCAGCTGGCCGCACACGGACATAGAGATTGGGCGAAGCAAGGAACCGCTGTCTGGACACGACACCTGCACTTAGCAACGTTTGGATTGATATTATTAATAATCCACTACATATGTAGATTCGGGTAACCATTTGGCTTCGCATGGTGAGAATCCACCTTTCAATGAACAGTCAACAAAAGGAGACGAAGTATAGATTTGTGTCACTCCTAACACTCTATCCCGCGGGATGATTTTCAATTGAAACAGGTTCAGTCGATCATACACAACAATTTGCGTCGCGTCCTCGAAAACTAGAAAGACTGGATGCGTAATCAGTTCCTTCGATGCGCTGACGTCAGTTTTTGGCGTCGCACTTCCATTCGAGGAGCTTTCTGGGGAATTGCGAATTGCAGCGCTTGAGCCTTGAGCGACGGTTTTAAGTCGCAGAGTAACGACTGGAAATAAGTAGACCCTCCCTAACGTAGCATAGATGCAGGGAAACAAAAGGATGATAGATAATAGGCCGGCCGTAGCGTCTACTATAAGCCATTTGCGATAGAGACTCGCTTGGCGGAACCTAAGGGCCACAACGATCACGGATAGGAACAAAATGTTCAACAACAAGAATGCGAGATACTCCGCGGTCCGTTCCTTTTCATTGCTCGGGTTAAGCGGATTAAACCAACGATTCCATTGGTCAAAGCCTTGATTGTTTGCTGCCAACTGTTGGTATTCCTCGTAAGTTTCTTTGATGATCCTTGCTCGTTGCCCGACAGACTTTAGGCTTTCCTGTCCAATAACTTCGGATCCACCTTGGAGATCGTTTGGGGAAAACGGCTGCAATACGTTTTGAGTTCTCAAAACGTGCAACTCTGAAGAAATAACAAATACGCAAATAAGCGCGAGTACCATGCAACTAAGCTGACTAAGTTTGCGTGAACCGGATCGCCTCGCCAGAAGCACACTCGCGAGTAAGCTGAGTACGCAAAGACCGATGCTGGGCCAGATCGCGCGTTCGACGAGCTTTGGCCAATATAGCCAAATAGAGCCGAGTTGGGGCGCCGAAAATAGAATTGATACAAGGTAGTCCCCAGAGAATGTCAAGTACGTGAGAGGTTGCGCACCGGCTTGGATACCAAGAAGCCTGTAGTACACCGTGTGAACTAAATAACCGCAGCCGTAGAGAAGAGCAGCCGCTCCGATCCCGATTCCAGATAACTGTTTCAGAACAACAGAAAATGATTTCTTAGCCACACCGCTTCCTTGCCGATCTACTCAGCCCCAGCAAGCATGAAACCTGCCCACGTAATCGGCAGGAAATGCTCCTTCGCATCGTCTCGCATTTGCTGTTTGGCAATTCGCACAGCCTCGCCTGGTCGTTTACCGACTCTTAACATATCAAACACTCTCTTAACAAACTCTGCAGTTGATTCGTCGTCCGGAATCAGCCACTGTGTGAGCAGCAATTCCTTGCTACCCGCAGAAAAGAACGAACCGCTTAGGTTCGAAAAGGACTCTCCGTAATTACATATGCACCCGCTTCCCGTGAACAACGAAGCTTCGCCGTTGATGTCAGGATCTACTCGAACCATAGCGTTCGGCGGGACGTTTTCGTTACTGAGAGCTGTCTGACATGCAGACAAGACAACTAATTCAGCATGATTCTTGAGTCTGGCCACTATTTCGTAACTCGTCAGGCGACCATCATTGCCGTTGCTGCCTTTAAAAGGTAGGTAGAACCCTCCAGCGATACCTTCAAGCGGACTGCTATGTGTTACCAGATGAAGATAACGCGCATTCGATATTGCCTCAGAGTTTAACTGAATATCTTCCAGAGACGCGTCAGGTCGTATGACTTTTGGTTCGGGGAAATCTTCACCTGCGTTCTGGATTTCAAGATTGGCATAGTTTAGGGCTTGCCTGCCGGGATTGCTGTAACTGAAGCCCGCGTAGCTTACCCGGTATGGAGCTCGTGCCGCAGAAGACTCACGCCTACGCAAGAATGAAAAAACGGTTGCAGAAGGCACGTATCTAATGTCGAACACATCCAGCATCATGGTCCGGTCTCCCCAAGGTAGCAGGTCGAACGGGAGCGATGAGAGATTTTGATCGGTGGCAATGATCAGCTTGCGCTGTGGCCGTAGGTTCAACGGAGCGATTATTTTGCTTTGCAGGAAGGCCAAGTCTCCTTGAATTCCTGCCATGGGAGTTCCGTTTTCAATCTTAGCTTTCAATTGAGCGATCGAAACGTACAGCTTCTCTACACTGATCGTTAATTCAAAAAGTTCCGGAGGTGAATCTGATTCAAGCTTCCAGACGTAAACGGGACGAATGTTGTTGTCCACATAAAAAAAGGAAAGCAATGTTTCGTTGGGTCCCAGCAAGCGACTAATTTCAGGGGGTTGTAAAATCTCGAAGCCCAGATTGGCATACTCTGGAAGGAGCGACATTATCTGTTGGTCGATTCTTCGCAACTCCGAATCGTGGGTTGTAGGACCTGTAAACTGGCGAGACGCGAAATATGATTCATTGCGTTGAAAACGCAGATCCTTGTCTTGTTTGAGTAATTCCTTCACTTGCGTGCGCGTACGATCATCGAGTCGAGACACGGCACCCTTTAATAACTCTCCCCGAAACAGTCTGGATTTGATCTTCTCTTGCATTTCCCATCCTAGTCGAAGGCAGTCGTTCGCTTCACAGATAGGGCTATGAACTACATGTGTTCGATACATGAACCGGACATATCGGCGCGATACGTCCTTAAACAATTGCGCCTTGCGAACGATTTCGTCTTCACTCTCAAAGACGTTCATGGCGGTAAATGGATCAAAAAACACCCCAAATTGCCGAAAAGCGCGCATTGTTTCGACAAACATATTCTTCGAATAGTAAAGACCTGCCGTTTGTGCGAGTAAGTCCGCGGCGTTTTCTAGATTCTTCGTGCGGATTGCCTCTTCGAAAGCTAGGTCCGAATATTCTGTAATATAGGCAGGATAGTTTTTACCCTCGATTGGAAATTGCCATTGCACATCGAAAGCACACCGAATAAGTTCGAGTGACCGAAGTTGACGCAACAAATTCAAGGTTACTCGGTGTTGGGCTGCAGCTCTGGCAGTTTGACCACTCTGGTAGTACTGCGCCGTTGTCCGCGCGCTTGAAAGCGCCGACTGACAACCTGGGCTTTCGACCTGCGAAAGGCGATTTCCTTCAGCTCGCCCGGTTGTGGTGATTGCTAGAATCGCGAGAGGCAGAACAAGTTGTAGCAAATACTTTGAAAACATACCCATCCTCCGAACGGGTGACATTATCGGGGGGATGAGAGAGAAAGGGATTGCAGACGTCGGACAGGGGGGCTAGTAAATTATCGGTCGGTTTGAATGCTAAACGCAAATCGCGAGCGCGATGACATCAGCTTTTTTCGAAAGGCCCACTAATCAATCGTTAGCAGCAATGCGATCCATTGAGAAGCCCAATGCACTGGTCATAGCAAATCGATCGCAGGTCGTAACGTTGGATCATTGGCGACGATTTTCGCTTTGGCATAGTCGATGTAGTCGCGAGAAATCTCATGTTCATGAAGACCCAGGATTATATGTTTTGCATAATCGGGCTTTGCTTCATAAAGGCGGTTATGGGGCGATTTATGAGGCATCCCGCGCTTTTGCCTCAAAAATGGTATGAGACGTAGACTAGGCCGCTGCGGACGCGAAATACGGCAGGTTGGTTTTTCTGCTCTCCTTGGAGGATCGCAGTACTCGAACGTCTGGAGGCGATAAGGAGCAGTTAGACTGTACGCTTTAATCCGGCACGCGTTGGTTAACGCGGACATGACGAATTGCCTTCGGAACGCTGATGTATTGGATAAGGACGCTCCTGTACTTTTCGATTAGTCCCGCAACCCAGTTAAAGAGTGCTGCCAGCATCACGATCCCACAAGCCGCTGCTAGAGCCTTTGGAATGTTGTAAAGACCTGCGGCCGTCATTATAGCGCGACCCAGCCCTCGATTCGCCGCTACGTCTGGTAATCTTCGTACAGGCGTCGCGAATTTCGTCTGCCGTCGGCAATACACGCGGCGTATGAAAATTTAGGACCACCTTCGCATAATCCCCTACCACCAACCCTTGAACCTGTTGGATCTTGAGTTGAATGGCTGTCGCGGTGGAGTCTTTCTTCTTTCTCCGGCCCATCGAACGCACCTCAAATGTTGCCAGCCTACATACGGCGGGTACGGCACTCATTCTACAATATCTGCGAAGCTCTAACGTTTCACGCGAATCGGGTACCATTGAAGGTGAAATCGAAAAAGGAACGCGCAATGACGAAATACGATGTAAAGATCGAGGATGCCCGGGGATTACTTGTTGGCGACTACGGAACGCTCAACATTAACGTTCTCTCACCAGCAAACAAATCGACAATTTCTCGTGACGAACTGTTGAAACGAGTGAGCGCGGTCAATGCAGAGCTGCGCGGCTACCCGCATGAAATAGCAGGCATTCATCTCAAGCGGCCTGAAGTTGAAGAGATCGTTGGCTGGGCTTTAGAGGGTGATGGGTCTTTGGGAATGGTTCTCGACCACGCCGGCGGTGGCAAGACAGTCATTCTGCGCAGCGTGCTGTTGCGACTGGAACAAGCCGGCATCCCCGTGCTTGCGATCAAGGCCGATACTTTGTCCGGCATTAAAGACAGCACTCAACTTGCAGCGCGACTAGAGCTGCCGATGAGCGTGGTTGATACGGTTCGCGAACTAGCTCAAGAGGGATTAGTCGTCGTGCTACTTGACCAACTTGACGCCCTGTCAATGAACCTGTCCCGGGACCAGGCGACGCTGGACGTCATGCTCAGTACACTCGCGACGCTCCGCACAATCCGGAACGTTGGGGTCATTTCATCCTGCCGCACCTTCGACTTAAAACACGACGCTCGACTGTCCGCAACCAATCCCGACAAGACATTCAAGCTGGTCCCTTTGGCGCCAGAGCAGGTCGAAGCCGTGTTAGAAAGGTTAAAAATAAACCAGGCTAGCTTGTTGCCAAGTCACCGAACGCTGCTGACAACCCCGCTCCACTTAAGCCTGTACGCTCGCATTGTTTCCGAGAGCGTAGCCGCTGCACCAGAGCCTTTTGCCACATTGCAGGAGTTGTATGAGGCGTTATGGCAAAGAAACATTGTGATAACGCCGCCAGGTGGTCCACCGAGCGGCGAATGTATTGCAGCGATCTATCTTCTGGTCGATGCGATGCAGAATAATCCTCAGCTAACCGCACCGCTGGCGGTATTGGATGGGCATGCGGACGCGGCCGTTTATCTCCAGCAAGTCGGTTTCATCCGGAGAGAACGCAACAACTTCCTTTTCTCTCACCAGACGCTGTTTGACTATTGCTACGCCAGGCGTTTTGTCGCAAGCGGTCACTCCATTAGTGAGACGATTTTTGCGGGACAACAAGGGCTTTTCGAGCGCTCACAAATGGTGCAGGTGCTGGCCTATCTGCGGGGCGCCGATGCGATCGCGTATCGCAGAGAATTAGTTCAGCTTTTCTTCTTTGGCAGACTGCGTGTCCATTTGCGATTGTTACTCATGGACTGGTTTGGTGCGTTGAGAACGCTAGCCAACGACGAAAAGGACATCGCGCGGCGCTTGTTGTCAGTGCAAACAGATCTAGCACAATTCCTTTTGTCTGCGAGCAGCAACGAGGATTGGTTCGATGCGTTACAAGCAAGCGAGTTGCTGAAGCTCTTGCAGCAAGAAGAAGAGTCGATCCCTGACGCCGTTTTCTGGTACCTGGGTTCCATGCTGGAAGAGCGTGCTAGCGAAGTGGTTGCACTTCTACGCCCCCACGTTGCCACGACCGCTAGCTGGAACCAGCGTATCGTGTTTTGTTTGGCCAGGCAGTCTGAATGGAAGAGTGATGAGGCGATAGACCTACTATGCCAGTTGCTGCAAGTTCCAAGGTTGCCGCAGGGACAAGACTCCGATGCGACTATGTGTCTATATAGCCTTGCCGAATCCAACCCGGCGGGGTTTTGCCGCGCCCTTCGTGCCCTTCTCGAACAGCGAGTCTTAGATCTAACTAATCAGACAACAATAGGGGAAGAAGCAGAGCCTTTAACCAGCGACGAGAAATTGTCTCCATCGCCCGCTCTGAGCCGCCGTTCATGGAATGAATACCTTTTCGGCGAGGATGGCATTGGCGAGATGTTGGAGCCGGCCGTAAAAGCCACTCCCGAGGCCGTAGTTGATAACCTGATGCCTTGGTACGTGCAAACCTGCGAGAAGACTACTGCCGAAGCTGAAGCAGATTCTTACCCTGGTGATTGGGTGTTTTCCTCCGGTTGGTATGACGACTACCCGACGGAGGCAGCGGTCTTCTCAGGTCGAATGTTAGAAGCATTACAACAGCTAGCCCGTACCAATGCGGAAAAGTTGCGAGTCATAGCGAGATCGCTCGCCGCAGTTGAGTCACTGGCCGTCCAGCGTGTGCTTGTCAATGCTTACTTGGCAAGTCCTGAAACGTACCGGGATGACATCGTTGAATACTTCGTGACTGATAAAAGACGGCTTGCCATCGGTGACCGAGGTGGACGTGATTACGATTCGGTGCGTCTTTACGGTGCCGTCTTCAGCTTCGCCGACGCTGATCAGAGAAATGCTCTGGAGTCCTTAGTTTTAACTCATCATCCGCGTTGGGAAACTAAAGGCCACGAATTTCGCGGCCTTACTCAGCTTCATTTTCTAAAGTCTGTGTCCTCCGAATTTCTTAGTGCGGAGGTGATGCGAAGATTGGGCGAACTGGAACGAAAGTTTCCAGATTATGCGCCCGCTAAGCCGAGTGGGCTGACCGTCGGTTGGGTCGCTCCTCCAATAGACCAGTCCGCGATATCAAAGATGTCGGACGATCAATGGCTCAGCGCAATGCGCAAATACAATGACAACTTCCGACGAACATCGGCCATGAATCCGTTCAGTGGAGGTGTATCAGAGCTCGCCGGCGCGCTAAAGAACGAAGCCAAGGGCAACCCTGAACGCTTTTATCAACTTTCGAATCGCTTCGACGACTCCATTTCGTTCAAATATGTCCAAGCGCTGATTTCCGCGCTAAGCGAGTCGCCTGACGCTTCCTCAACGTGGCTGTTTGATGTAATTCGCCGGTTTTGTGGCCGCATTAAACCGGATGATCGACGCGGCATCTGTTGGGCGATGAACGAGCGTAGCAAAGACAGCGTGCCAGATGACCTGCTCGACTTAGTATCAACTTGGGCCCTTAATGATCCCGATCCAGCAGAGGATGATTGGGATTCCACTGACAGCTACGGCAACAAAGTCCATCAAGGGGACCCACATAACCAAGGCATCAACACTAATCGTGGTGCGAGCATACAAACGGTATGCCTGTGCTCCCTAAACCAGAAACACCCGCAAACTGAGCGGGCGCTACGTTTGCTCGAACAGACAGCTGGGGATCAATCGACAGCCGTTCGCTCCTGCATCATAGAATGCCTTGATTTGAGTCTATATAGAGGTGAGGACGAGCGGTGCATAAACATCTTCAATCAAGCCATGGAAGGGCATCCACGTCTGCTGCAATTAGCGGTAACGCACGACTTTTTGTACCGTACCTGTCGTCGGCACTTCTCGCAGGTGCGACCTTTCATTGAACGAATGCTTGACGACGGAACGGACGAAAAGACCCGGCAATATGGTGGGGTACTAGCCTGTCTCGCCGCTTTCGACTCCGAAGAAGCAAGAGACTTGGAAGATCGAGTGATGTCCGGCGATCACATAATGCGTCGTGGCGCCGCTCAAGCCTATGCACGAAATCTGGGCAATCAGAACTTGCAGGAGATATGTCGCGACAAATTGATCCTGCTCATGAATGATGACGATGAAGATGTGCGTGCCTCAGTGGGAAATTGCTTTCAATTCCTGAAGTACGAGCATTTCGTTCCTTTGAAAGAATTTATCGAGGAGTACATCAGCTCCGAATCATTGCGCGTTAGCTCACGGCAACTTGTGAAATATCTAAAAAGCTTTGTTGCCGATGAGCTCTTCGTGGCACTAGGTGCCACTGAGCGAATTCTCGATTCGGGAAGCTTCCGTAATTTGGGAATGAACAAACGCGGTGTGAATCTGGCCGACGAGGGCGACCTTACGACACTAGTGCTCACAGCATACACCCACGCAACCGATGGACCGACGAAAGCCCGAGCTATGGAAGTGTTTGAACGCCTACTGCTAGCTGGAAGCTATGCGGCGCGCTCCGCATTACAAGACTGGGATCGTCGCTAAACAAAACTCATTGCTTCTCTGAGTCGTTGCCAAAGTTCATGGTGACGTTCGCATGATCACCTTGGACGTAGCCTTGCACCTTACCGGTGATTTGTACGTTGTATTTTCCGGAGGCCGCCTGTTGCGGGTTTACCTGAACCAGTAACGCTTGAGAGGCTTTGATGATTTCTGCGTCCAAATTAGCGCCGGTTTCCCCGAGCAGCTCTTTAAGGTGGCTTTCGCCGGCGTCAGGATCTTGTTCATAGAGTGCAAGCGCTGTTTCAGCGTTTTTATTGCCGCCAAACCTTTGTTGAACCAATCCTTTCAGCGCTCTATATGAATCTTTAATCGCTTCGCTGGCGACTTCGCGTCCACCAAAGGCCAAGGCTGAAAGTATGAGTGTAGTTGTTGGTTCCATAACACGTCCTTATTTGCATAAACTGGGAAAGAATTTACACGATTATCTGGTTGGCCGGAAATGGGAAAAGCTGCTTGGTCATTAGAACCGTTTCACGCTACTAATGCTTGGATCTAAGTTACGTTGAATTTACCTCTGCAAGAAGCCGGGGCTCCTGACCGCGCTTCCCGGCGGAAACCGCCGACAGGATTCGATTTCCGCAGAGACTGTCATGATTGAGAAAAGGCAACTATTCAATACAGTCAGCGCTTTGAGATATTCCCAGCTCAAAGAAAAGTGGTCTCTTCCAAAACTCAAGCAAGAATTGCGTAAGTTTAGATTATCAAGCGTCATCGTCGCTTTGGCTCAAATCAACACTCTTATTGCTCTCAAGAAGGTAAACCCAGAAGACTTCTCAAATCTAACCGACTATCTCATCGACAATTACATCGATCCTACCCTACGGAGCCATCCAGTATTCATCGCCGCCGTGAAGGCCGGCCACCCCATATTCGGCCGGCAACAGGTTCTGACACTAACGCGACTGTGCGCTTTAGAGTGTAGTGAACACGGTACGCTCTTGGCAGACGGACACACCGCCGGCGGGTATGCGCTCGGCAACTGCTACCTTGCTTTAACTGACCACTTCTTTACGAAGCTGAATGAGAAAGCAATCACATCTGGCTCTGATTCCAAACGACGGCGGAACTTGGCCCTCCAACTGGCGCCTCAATTTGAGCTGATGATTCCGCCGGACCTGAAGCGCGTGATGGTCCGCTGGGAAGTGATGCTCTCCGACGTTATGTCTTCTTCCTGGTTTAAGGGAAAGGTGGGTGGTTTCGATTTGGGCGCGCAGTTTAAATCAGCAGTAGGGCTCGAACTAGAGGAATATCGAGATTTCATTTTTTCCAGCATCCTTCATTACCTCACTCTTAATCTGACGGAGGTGATAACGCGCGGTCATATCTTAAAAATGCACCGCGCTGGGTACCTGCGGCAGTCGCTTATTAAGGAGGACGACTACGATTGTTATCTCTCCATTGATTCGATCAAACTGCCCGACGTCTGCCACCGTCTCGCTCAATTCGCTGACAAATTGAAACTAGTCCCGAACGTGGACTTTGCGGTGTTTCGTCGATGGCCGTTAGTGGAACTCGACACGGGATACCTTTTCACATGGGACCCGATCTTCCTTGTAGAGAAGCTCGGTGATGGTGTTCGCCATACGATCAGGGACAGTCTCGCACTCGAAGCCGACGGAAAGCGTGCTTCGGCCGCCTATGGTTATCTGTTCGAAGGTTATGTTGATGCCTCGCTGAGACGAATCTACCCTCGCGGAGGAGAACGGCTTATCTCTTTTCCCAGGTTCAGCAAATCGAAGGCTCAGAATCACGAGGCCTTTGATGGCGTTGTGGTGTGCCAGGGAGGCCACTTGATAGTGATGGAATACAAAGGAGGTTTTCTAAGCGCCCAAGCCAAATATAGTGGCAAGATCAAAACCTTTCAGAAGGATATTGACCTGAAGTTTGGCGTTGGCAGTGGCGCAGGAGTCAGACAACTTGTGACCAAAATTGAGAAACTTTTCCATGCTGATCGCACTCAACGGGACTCTATTCCCGAACTGGAGCAGTACGGTCAGCCCGAGACAATCACACCGTTACTAGTTGTACAGGAAACCTTCCTTGGTCTCGACTTCATGACGGAGATCCTGAACTCAAAGTTTCAGAGGCTTTTGAAGACGGTCAAAATAACTAAAGCCGTGAAGATAATGCCGCTGCAGATCCTAGACGTTGACAGTCTTGAAAGTATGGCGCCGAACTTAATCGCTGAGGACTTCCGGTTGGAACAAGTCCTCAATGCCCGGGCACACATGGATCCGAATCTCATCGCCAACTTTTCTAAGTTGACTAAGGAGCTTTTCCCGAGCTTCGCGACGCGAGAGCATCCAGAAGTCGAAGCGCGGTTTATTTCAATTACTGAAAGGATACGTCACAAGTTTTGGGGAGGGGATGGGTAGAAGAAGAGCAGGCGCATATTAAGAACGATTTGCCCGGTTCAATCCAACACTTTTGCCAGTCTCTTTTTCGAGCCTTGAAACAATTCTCTTAACCCCAACCTTCGGATCGATCTCCAACGCCGTTTTGAAATGAGTCAACGCGGTTTCCTTATTACCGAGAGCATAACTTAGCTCTCCGGTGAGGCGTTCGATCCTGGCAGCCATAGTACGGTCTGGATCACGTTCGGTAGCTAGTTTTAGTAGCTCAAAGACTTCGTCTGCGTTTTCCTTGCCCCGGATGTTCTTCAGCCGAGATTCAACCATCTCAAGTAGCTCCCAACAGGAACCGGCCTCTATTTGAACGCTATCGATCGCAGCTTCCACGGTGTCAGCATTCAACAACTTTCCAAGCAGTGAGAATCTGTAAGTTACTCCATGCTCGGTAACAATATGAATATCGTCCGGCGAAGCAGTTAGGGACGCGACATCACCGTAAAGTGAGTCCGTTTTGAAGATTTGCCTGGGAGGGTCGGTGGTAAACACGCAGATTATTTCTGAGTCTCGTTTGTTGTCGGACCGCGCCGTTGAGCACCAAGCAAGCTTGCCATCTTCCGTAATGCCACACTTCAATAAATTTGCTGACAAACGCGCCGCGATTAGAAACTCCCCAGAGGGTGAGAGTAAGTAGAATTTCCCCCTTAAGCCACTTCCGAACAACCAATCATTTACAACGCAATGGCCGGAATTTGCAACGGCCCCATCATTAGGCCTCTGCAAATCTCTTTGCCACATTGGCTGTCCCCCGGAGATGAGTATTACGCGACCCATTCCGCGGCTTCGATGACCTCCGATTTGCCCTCCTACATAGTCTGAATCCTGCCAGGCGAACAGGAATTGGTCATTCGTAGACCTAGCGAATTGACCAAAAAAGTCAATACTGTCAATGGCTATGGATGTGGCTCCATACTCGACGATGGAGAATGCGGGCTTCGGTTGGCCACTTCTCGAAAAGGGGCTCCACCAACTCATCAATCGAACTCCAACTAGACCTTGCGAATGACGCGGTATTGTAATCACAATCTTATGGGTCCAGGAACTCCGAGAATCGAGACCCAAAGGCCAGCGACCTGACCATACATGACCGTTTTCGGCTACTTGGGACCAAGGACTGAACCTCTCATCGCTATAAGCAGAAAAATGGAAGACGGAGGTCTTCACACTTTGGAGGGTCGGGTGTTTCCGTTTCTGCTGATTGATATCCGATATATGTTTTTATCATGTGATGCAAACACCCATCGCAGAAATCCACAAGCTGACTGGACAGGCTCATTATTTCTTTGAAGAATTTCTCAGCGGCGGCAACGAAGAGCGACGGCGTTGTCTTGCTCGCTTCACACCTTCTGATCTTTCAGGTATGCGCCGCGGTAAGTCCAAACTATCGTCAACTAGGATCTCGATGGGCACCCTGGCAGCGCGAGAATACTCCAACAAGACCAGCAAGGAGGGCTCGCGCAAACCTCGCTCATATTTTGAGATATCCTCACGAGTGATTTTTTCATTAACCGCCATGCGTCTGATCATACCGTCTTGTGAGAGACCAAGCGCCTTTCGAATTTGAGTGACTTTTTCGGCCAACCTTGTCGGCTTCTCGCGTGCTCGAGTGCCCATCAGGATCTACCTCCTGACGGGACATTCACATTTACTTGCCTCTTGCGTTTAGGGTCATTTGCCCCTACACTTCCATGGTTTGTTCTGGTCGCCAAGAGCCAAAGTCTGTTGGGCTCTCGGGCGGCGCGCATCACTCGTGCAGTCGAACCGCCTTATACATGGGCTACCTCGGAATTATCAAAAATATCGGCTGCGGGAACGATACCAAAGCAAAGGACCTTCGTCACCCTCTATTTGATGCGAAGCTGATTCAAGTTATTTAAGGAGAATTCTCATGGTTACGCAACCTGCTTCCTTGCGTCTCGTTATCTGCAGATACATTGTGAGATTTTGGACCAATCGGCTCGCAACTACTCTCCTTCTCTTACTCTGCACTTTTGTCTCCTCTTTCTCGCGAACGTCTACCGCGCCACGCCCCGGATCGATTTCCGAGCAGCGATTCCGGGACGAATCCACGATTGCCACAAGTCGGATCGGAACAATTATGGGCCTCCTACATCAGATCACTCGCCCAACGCTGCCGACATACGACCTAGCTTCCAGTACCGCAAACGGTCAAGCACCATTGAATAGATGCCCAATCAAGGTTGGGCAACTGCTTGCGTTACGCGGATTCAGTTTAGGTATGAGTTTGAGCGATGTTACTCGTCGCTTTCAAGGTGTTGCTCCTCCAGTCTCAAGGCCTAACAGTTTAGGTGTGCGTTCCCTCGACCTTAGGCTTTCTCGGCCTCAAGATCCCCCAGGAGCTACCGGCCTCGACAAGCTTACTTTCACGTTCCTTGATGACCGCGTGTACCAGCTGGGAGCCACTTACTCAGTAGGTAGAGAATGGAAAGCGCGGCCGATGAGCGAGTTCGCCGGGAACTTCACCAGAGGTTTGGGAGTGGATGCCATCTGGACTGAGCAACCTGACAAGGAGTTCAGAGCAGTGTGTGGCGAGGTGCGTTTTGGCCTCTCAATAGATGACGATACCTATGACAGCATGTCGTCGTCACCGAGAATGCCGATCGCAGTAGCTTTCTTCACCGTCACTGACACCGCCACTGAAACGCAGCTCAAGCAGCGACGCGACGCATTGCGACAACAAGAAAAAGACCGAGACGCTGAGAAGCGAAGAGTATTCAGACCCTAACGCATAAGACTGTGACAATGATTTGAAGGCGCGCCACGAAAACGTTCGACCATTTGTTACGCGAAGTTTGGAAACGGGAAACTAGAATGAGATGGCGTGTTTGTGCATCAATCTATAACTCCTACCGAGCTCATTAAGTGGGACGATTTGATCTTCGCCGAGCCTGAGAATCTATCGTGAGGTTGTGATCGGGAAATGAGAGTTTCGAACCGTCCATCTCCCTAGCTCCCATCTCACGTAAACAGTACTACGGACCAAGGTCCCATCATAATGACTGTCGCGCGCTTTGCCATTGACCGCTAATGATGTCGATCGGCATCTTTCGTGCAATGCGCACCGGCCTAAAGGCACAGGCTCTTGAGTTAGACTTGACTACCGATCAACGCATGTCATTGACTGTAAGCCCCAAAGTGTTGCTCACTTAAGGTTCTGATGCATTGTCAGTAAGCAACTCTCAGTATGCGAATACGATACCTAGAAACTGCCAACACTAAATGCCACCGTCTCAAAACGTTATAAGTTGAATCAAGCACGCCGTGGAAGCCTACGACCATACTTGCTCTGCATTAGAGAGAGTACAATGTCCCACAAGTCTCTTGCGGGCAATTGCCCATTTCATTTTGCACCGGACTTCGTGAAAGCCCCCAAATAGAAACGCGTAGTAGAATGAGGTAGATACCGCCAAAACAAACTTAGAATCCGTTGATCGGTTGGCATCCAGTTCTGTCCGCCGCACCAAGATGCAAGCGATCGATTTACTAGGCAGGTGAAGTTTTACAAACAAAGCCGGTCGGCGGTACTCCCTGCAAATGTTGCCAAACAAAGTTTTCAACGACCAACACAGATTTGATGTAATGAAGCAGGTGACCCCCTTGCCGCGAGTATTACACTCGCGGTGAGCTTAAGAACAAGAAGGGAGTCACCATGTCTACATATTGTGGCGTTGATTTTCATGC
>Ga0070708_100001058_pt1 | contig 20987 bp, 14 predicted proteins | sample KBSK5503metaG_FD_65469 | JGI IMG/M metagenome (GOLD analysis project Ga0070708, IMG submission 65469) | Corn, switchgrass and miscanthus rhizosphere microbial communities from Kellogg Biological Station, Michigan, USA - KBS K5-50-3 metaG | ecosystem: Host-associated > Plants > Roots >... | reverse complement strand
GGCCAGGGTAACGGTGACGGAACCGTCGGGGTTGGTGACCGTGACCGGATCCTGGATTTCGGGTTTGGCGCCGGCCACGGACGTAGTGAGGTGGTTCACGAAAGTGGCGTAGGAAGTCTTGGGAGAAACGGCGAGAAAAACAGGATCGCCTGCTTTTGCACCGGGCGTGGCGACGAGATCGATGACGTTGTCGTTGACGACGACGGAGGAGATCACGACATTCGTGCCACCCTCACGGCCGCCATCTGGAAAAAGGCTGGCGTCCACGAGGACGCGGCCTTCGATTTTTTTGATGCCTTTCGCGGCTATGTCTTTGGCGACTTGTTGGATGACGGCGAGGGGATCGCCGGCAATGGCGGGGCCGCCGTAGGCGTGATCTTCGTCGACGAAGGCGAGGGTGCCATCCGGCTGGATGCGGTTTGAAAGATTGGGGTCGCCGCTGGCGACGAGGATAAGGTCACCTTTTAGCGTGCCTTTTTTGTCGATGGAGCCAGTGCGGTAAATGCGCGTGTGAAAACGGTAGTCGGCGCCGAGTTGTGCGAGGATTGTGCCTTCGGTGAGGGTTTTAGTCGTGGAGGCGGGGACGAATAGTTTGTTGGCGTTCAACGAGTAGATGACTTTGCCGGTTTCGAGCGAATAGAACTCGATGCCGAAATTCGCGTGGGCGAATTCGGGGCGGTTCATTACTTTTTGAATGCGGTCGGCCAGTGAGGCGGTCGATTGCGCACGGAAAACTTGAGGCATGCCGAGCGTGACGATGGCAAAACAAAGCGCAATCGAGGCTCTGAAGAAGCGGCGTGTGCTGAGCAATTTCGAATCCTCCAGAAAAAGTGGCCGGAGACTCGAGTGCGCTAATTCGCGCTGGCGAGTCCCTGGCCGGAATGCAAATCTTCAAACTTGATGTTCAAAATCGGATATTCACGCCAGTCTTTGTAATCGAAGTGCCACCATTCATGTTCGTAGACGGTGAAGCCCTCGGATTCCATGGCGCGGCGGAGCAGGTCGCGGTGCCATCGCTGGAGAGAAGTGCCACCGGGATAATCGGGGAAAGAGCGAGGAGACATTTCGTCGTAGGTGCCGGGCATTTCGATGGGCTTGCCAGTGGCAAGATCATAGAGCGTGAGGTCGGCGGCACAGCCGCGGTTGTGGCGAGAGCCTTCCTTGGGATCGGCGACGAAGATTTTGCCTTCGGGGGGAGTGGCGTCCCAGAAGATTTTGGTGACGTACCAGGGGCGATAGGCGTCGTGAATGAGCAAGCCGTAGCCGAGAGGCTGAAGTTTGTGAAGAGCGCGTACGAGAGCTTCGGCGGCGGGGCGTTGCATGAACGCGCGGGCTTGTGTGTAGACGGGCGTGCCGAGAAAATCGTTCGCGGTGGCGTAGCGAATGTCGAGATGAATGGCGGGATCGAGGGTCGTAAGTTCGACGAGTTCGGGCTTGCGAAAGGTGCCATCCTCGTGGGGAGGGGAAGCGGCGAGGGCTTCTGCGCGCAGCTCGGCGACGGGACGCACGGGTTGGATTCGCGCCACATGGCTTGCATCGACACCGAAGTCACGACGCGTGAAATTCCAGGCGTCCGTGCGCAGAAAAAAGGTACCAGAAGCTTCTTCCACGAGTCTCACATTTGAATTCGAGTGGCAGGACGCCCTCAGCTCGGAAGCTGAAATTTCTTTGACGGCGCACTCTCCTAGCTGCTTGCCGGACAAAATCAACTGGCCATCTTTCTCGGCCACAGTATTCAGCAAGGGTCCATCGGGCCCGTATTCTCCGATCCAGGGCTTCCAACGAGCAGGAGTGTCTTGCGGCTTAGGGCCAGGTTCGAGAGTCAATGCGGTTTGCGCTGCGAGATGGGTGAGCGAACAAAAGATGGACAACGCGAGGGCTGCAAAAAGCAGAAGACCGGCTGATCGTTTTGACTGGTTGAGAGCAGGTGCACTCATGACCGGCGAGAATTCCTCACTGTTGCATGCGAGCCGCAAAAAACCATAGGCCGAGTGATCCCAACCGAAGACATGATAACCGACAACGCCAGCCCATGCGAGATACAAATGTTGCCGGATCGGCATTTCATCAGAGACGCCGGCGAAGGCGCGACCGGAAGATAAGAGATGGCAAGTTGAGATTGGATTGATTCGCCGTTGCGATCTAGAAACATTTGTTGCGATTCTCGCTGTGCAGAGCTAAACCGTGTACCAGCGGAAGCCTTTGCGCTGTTCTTCCACGATCTCCTTGAGAATCGCCATGGTCTGAGGCCGGCGATACTGCCCGCAAGCAGCCAGGATGGCATTGACGAGAGCAACGGGAGCGGCGTACGAGGCGCCGTAAGAAGTGGACTCGACAGAGGCGAGAAACACTTCATCGCATTCGCGGGCCAGCGGGGAAACGTAGGTGTCCGTGATGCCGACGCAATAGGCATTGCGCGCGTGGGCCGAATGCACGCCTTCAACGGTTTGGCGCAGGCCGCGGCGGAAGCTGATAGCAAGGACGAGGTCGCGCTGATTCACGGTGCGGACAAGATGAGCGATACGCCCCGCCGACGTCGCGGTGAAGACCGGCAAGCCGAGCAAAGTGATCTGATACTCGAGATAATCGGCGAGAATTGCAGCGAGATCTCCGGCAAGGAGCACGATGCGGCGGGCGTCGTAAAAGCGCTTGGCGAGGGAGACGAGGCGCGGCGCATCCAGGCTGTTCTTGAGTCCGTGCAGATTCTTGAGATCCTGCTCGAGAGCATCGCGAACATAGGCAGGCATGCTGGTGACGCGGCCGCCGGATTGCATGGTGTCGAGCGAAGTGGCGAAGGCTATGGAAAGGTCGTGGAGATGGCGCTGAAAATCACGGTAGCTGGCGAAACCGAGGCCGCGGACGATGCGAACGACGGTAGCGGGGTCGGTGTGAAGGCGCATGGCCATAGCGCGCACGCTGAGGAGAACGTAATCGCGGGGGTGCTCCAGGATGGGGCGGATGATCTCCTGGCGTTTGGCGCTGAGGAGCTCGATGCGCTCCGCTAGAGAGGGAGCCGAAGCTTGAGGCGGAACGTGTCGTCGTTTCATTGCGCCAGAGAATTGCCCAAAATGAAGGGCATGTCAACTGCACAAGCATTACGTGATTGGTGACTCGTCACTGGTGACTAGTGACTCGCGCAAACCCCGGGCAAGGACAGAGTTTGCATTCATCCCGCCTATCGAACGAACTTCTACCTCATTTCTTTGAAGCTGCAGCCTTTTCTTCGAGGCCCGGGGCGATGACTGGCTGCAAAAAAGGCATCATGGCGCGAAGCTTGGGGCCAAGTTGCTCGACGGGGTGGCTTTGCTCGCGCTTGCGAGTAGCGAGGAAGTTCGGGCAACCCGCTTCATTTTCCGCAATCCACTTTTTTGCAAAGCTGCCGTCGCGAATCTCGGCGAGGATTTGGCGCATTTCGTCTCGCGTCTTTTGCGTGATGATGCGCGGGCCTGCGGTGTAGTCGCCGTGTTCGGCGGTGTCGCTGACGGAATAGCGCATGTAACTGAGGCCGCCGCGGTAGATGAGATCGACGATCAGTTTGAGTTCATGCATGCATTCGAAATACGCGACTTCGGGTTGGTAACCGGCGGCGACGAGGGTGTCAAAGCCCGCCTTGATGAGTTCGCTCACGCCGCCGCATAGGACGGCTTGTTCGCCAAAGAGATCCGTCTCGGTTTCCTCGGTGAACGTGGTTTCGAGAACGCCGGCGCGCGTGCAGCCAAGCCCTTTGGCGTAAGAGAGCGCGAGGGCTTTGGCGCGGCCACTGGCGTCCTGTTCAATAGCGATAAGGGCCGGCGTGCCGCCGCCTTCGGTGAAGACTTCGCGGACGCGATGGCCAGGAGCCTTAGGCGCGATCATGGAGACGTCAACGGCAGCAGGAGGCTTAATGGCGCCGAAGCGGATGTTGAAACCGTGGGCGAACATGAGGGTTTTGCCCTTTGCGAGGTGTGGTTCGATGGCGTCGCGATAGAGCTTGGGCTGCTTGGTGTCCGGCGCGAGAATCATGATGACGTCGCCCCATTCGGCGGCTAGAGAGGGAGTGTTGACGGTGAGGCCTTCTTTTTCGGCTTTAGCGCGAGAGGCGCTGCCTTCGGGAAGGCCGACGCGGACGCTTACGCCGCTGTCACGAAGATTTAGAGAGTGCGCGTGGCCTTGCGAGCCGTAGCCGATGATGGCGACTTTTTTGGATTGGATTAGAGCGAGATCCGCGGAATCGTCGTAGTAGAGATTTGCCATTTTTTCCTCTTGGGCCGGGTTACGGCCGGGATTTAGAACCTTTCAAACCTGTGCTTCTGGCAGACACGCGCCGAAAGAACCGCCCGAATACCTGCGATGGTATTTGCAAGCCCTCCCCCGCTTTTTTGTAAGTGTTGCTGATAAAGGAGTTAGCGTTGGCACAAGTCCTTTGGATTCAACACTTACGGCGCGAGGCGTAGCTATTGATTCTAAAAGGGTTATCCTCACAGTGGCGCCCGCCACGCGTTACCTCGTCACCAAGGTCTGTGGAGGGGCGGGCTTCGGCTCGGGTGGTCGGAGCAAGTCTCCTCCGCGGGTCATGGAAATGCGGCCGCTGCGAGCCATTTCGAGGACGCCGAAGGGCCGGAGGACTTCCAGAAGGCCGTCGATTTTGTCGACGGTTCCAGAAATTTCGATGATGAGCGATTCAGGGGCAACGTCCACAACGCGGGCGCGGAAGACTTTGATGAGCTCCATCAAATGCGGACGGGACTGCTGGTCAGCTAAAACCTTGATGAGGGCCAAATCTCGCTCGAGAAGAGCGCGCTCGGAAATATTCTCGGCCAGGAGCACATCGACAAGTTTTTCGAGACTGGCCTCGAGACGATGGCCGCCTTTTTCATCGGTGTGAGCGACGATGGTCATGCGGGCGATCTCGGGGTTCTCCGTGGGACCCACGGTGAGCGAGTCGATATTGATAGCCAGGCGGCGCGCCAGCGAGGAGACGCGATTGAGCACGCCCGGTTTGTTTTCAACGTAAGCGACGAGTGTTTGCATGTTGTCCTCCTTGCTCATGGTTCGGATGCGGTTTCAACGAGCGGAGTTCCCGGGCGGCGAATCATTTCGTGAAGCGAGGCGCCCGCGGGAACCATTGGATAGACAGAATCTTCCTGTTCGACGCGGAAGTCGATGAGAACGGTTTGCGAGGATTCGCGCGCGGAGCGAATCGTGGGCAGGACATCCGCGCGCGAGGTGATGCGCTCGCCGCGGATGCCGAAGGCGTTTGCCAGTGCTGCAAAATCGGGAGCGACGAGCGGCGTGGCGACATAGCGTTTGTCGTAGAAAAATTCCTGCCACTGGCGGACCATGCCGAGAAAGCCGTTGTTGATGATGGCGATCTTGATGTTGATTTTTTCCTGAACGATGGTGGCGAGCTCGCACATGGTCATTTGAAAGCCGCCGTCGCCAACGACGACCCAAACTTCGGAATCGGGCTTGGCGAACTTGGCGCCGATGGCCGCGGGCAACGCGAAACCCATCGTACCGAGACCGCCGGAAGTAATGAGCGTGCGCGGCTGGTTGTGGTGGTAATACTGCGCTTCCCACATTTGGTGCTGGCCGACGTCGGTGACGACGATGGCTTCTCCGCACGTTTCTTTCCAGAGATCGTTGATCACGTGAGCGGCGTAGAGATGGCCGTTGTCGGGAAGGCTTTGAATATCGCGCACGGCGGAATCGCCCTTCAGCTCTTTGATATGAGCGAGCCAGGGGCCGCGCTCGGGATTCGCAATGTGAGGGATCAGCTTTTCGAGAGTTTCGCGAGCATCGCCGATTAAAGCGGCATCCACTTGGACGTTTTTGTTGATTTCCGCGCGGTCAATTTCGATGTGAATCTTGCGCGCGCTCTTCGCGTAAGTGCGCAGGTCGCCGGTGACGCGGTCATCAAAGCGCATGCCGACGGCGATGAGCAGGTCGGACTCTTGGATAGCGTGATTGACCCAAGCTTCGCCGTGCATGCCCATCATGCCGAGATTCATGGGATCGGAGGCAGGGAAGCAGCCGATGCCGAGCAGAGTCATGGCAACTGGGATATTGCAGGTGCGGACGAACTGCTCGAAGGCGCGCATCGCGCCGGAAAGGATGATTCCGCGGCCCGCAAGAATCACCGGGCGTTTTGCGGTGTTAAGCATTTCGACGGCGCGGTCAAATTCGGCCTGGTCATGATTATCGCGCACGCGCTTCTGCGGAAGTTTTGGAGCGGCGGCATCCCAATCGAATTCGCAGGAAGCCTGTTGTGCGTCCTTAGTGATGTCGACAAGAACGGGGCCGGGACGTCCGGAGTTAGCAATGATGAAAGCCTCGCGGACGGTGCGCGCGATGTCCTCGGCGCGAGAGACGACGACGTTGTGTTTTGTGATCGGCATGGTGATGCCGGTGATGTCGATTTCCTGAAAGGCGTCGGAACCGAGCAGCTTGCTGCTGACCTGGCCGGTGATGCAAACGACGGGAGAGGAGTCGAGCATGGCGGTGGCGATGCCGGTGACCATGTTCGTTGCGCCGGGGCCGGAGGTGGCCATGGCCACTCCGACGCCGCCAGTGGCGCGTGCATAGCCGTCCGCCATATGCGTGGCACCCTGTTCGTGGCGGACAAGAATGTGATGGAGCTTGGATTTGCCCAAGGCGTCGTAGACGGGAAGAATCGCGCCGCCCGGATATCCGAAAATGTGCTGCACGCCCAGTTTGGTGAGCGATTCGCAGAGAATTTCCGCGCCAGTGAGTTTCATAGGCTCCTTCCCAATTGCGATCGCGAAGGATTCGATGCAACTGATTGAGGCTGAGCTGGTGATGAAAAAGAAGCGGGCACGGCCGTGACCGCGCCGATGGAGGCAGAGGAAACGAGCAAAGCGTACTTGGCCATCACGCCCCTGACAAAGCGAGGAGCGGGAGGCTTCCAGGAGGCGAGGCGCTTCTGAATCTCGGCGTCGGTCAGTTCGACGTCGAGTTTGCGGCTCGGGATGTCGAAGACAACTATGTCGCCATCGGCGACGGCAGCGATAGGGCCGCCCTTGGCGGCTTCGGGTGCAACATGGCCGACCATAAAGCCGTGTGTTGCGCCAGAAAACCGGCCATCGGTGAGCAGTGCAACGGAATCGCCGAGACCGGCGCCAACCAGCGCGGCGGTAACGGCGAGCATCTCCCTCATACCAGGTCCGCCTTTTGGGCCTTCGTAGCGGATCACCACTACATCGCCGGCGTGAATCTGATTTTTCTCAATCGCGGCGAATGCAACTTCTTCGTTATCGAAAACTCGCGCGGGACCGCGGAAGTTTTGAATATTGTGACCCGCTACTTTTATGACGCAGCCTTCAGGCGCGAGATTGCCTTTTAGAATGACCAGGCCGCCAGTGGACTTGAGGGGCGCGTCAATTTTTCGCACTACTTCTTGATTGGGAGTTTCCTTTGCCGTGGCTGCTTCCTCCGCAAGCGTGCGCCCGGTGACGGTGAGGGCTTCGCCGCGGATGAGCTTTGCGTCAATGAGGCGCTTGGCGACGAGAGGAGTGCCTCCAGCCGCATATAGATCGGTGGCAACGAAACGCCCTGCGGGTTTGAGGTCGGCAATGATGGGAACACGCGCGCTGATGCGGTCGAAATCGTCGATGGTCAGCGGGATGTTCGCTTCGTTGGCAATCGCCAGCAGGTGCAGGACGGAGTTTGTGGAGCCGCCTGTTGCAGCGACGCCCGCGATGGCGTTTTCGATTGCGGTCCTGGTGATAATTTTGGATGGAGTGACATCTTTCCGCAGAAGATCCATGACGAGTTCGCCGGCGCGATGGCCCGCGTGAGCTTTTCCCGCGTCGGTGGCCGGAATGCTCGAAAGTCCCATAGGAGCGATCCCAAGAAACTCACAGACGAGCGCCATGGTGTTGGCGGTGAACTGACCTCCGCAGGCGCCTGCGCCCGGGCAAGCGGAGTCCTCCAGCGCCTTGAAACGCGCGTCAGACATTCCACCATGCGAATGGCTGCCGATCGCTTCGTAAACGTCCTGGATGGTGACGGAATGGCCTTCAAATTTGCCGGGGGCGATGGAGCCGCCATAGAGAACAAGCCCCGGAATGTTCAGGCGTGCCAGAGCCATGATGCCGGCGGGGATGGTCTTGTCGCATCCAACTAGAACGACGAGAGCGTCGAAAAGATTGCCGCGGGTGACCAGTTCGATGGAGTCGGTGATGACCTCGCGGCTGATCAGAGAGGCGCGCATGCCCTCCGTGCCCATGGTGATCCCGTCGGAGATGGAAACTGTGTTGAATTCGAGCGGAGTGCCGCCGGCAGCGCGAATGCCGTCCTTGACATGTACCGCAAGCTCGCGGAGGTGATAGTTGCAGGGACCGATTTCGATCCACGTATTTGCAACGCCTATGAGAGGCTTGGTGAAGTCGTCATCGCGAAGGCCGCAAGCACGCAACATGGAGCGCGCTCCGGCTCGATTCGGGCCGTCGGTCAGTGCGCTGCTACGGGGCTTAAGCAACGATGCAGTCACGATTGCATTCTCCTCGCGGGCTTTTGAAAGTTTGGCTTGCGACGACCAGCCGAAAAAACTTGGGGCCATCATCTTGGCTTTGATGATGGCCCGGAAAATCTCTGGTGGTGCTTTGCTAGGCCGCCATCAACTTTATGTTTTTCCCCGCTCGAAGACAGGGAAAATTCGTACGACGGCGCGAAATACAACGCCCCGCGAAGACGCCGCAGCGGCGGGCCGATCGTTGAGAGTCGCGACGCGAATCATAGCAGCCACCATGAAGGTAACAGGATGAGGGGAAGGGAGTCAATCAGTCAAATTAATAGTTTTGCTCCCTAGAATAAGCACAGGTTATGAGAGATCTCGGCACGCTACGCTTCCATCGTGAGCGCCATTAGTAGCGGTGAGACCTTCCATGGCATCGAATCAGATGTTGGGGACGAGCTGCGCGTACAGCCGGCCAGGAATGATATCGTGCACGGAAAAATTCATTTAGTGAGCGATTGAACGCGCGCCAATCTTTGGATCGCAGAGCAACTGGCTGGCTAGAATACGGCGTCTAATCATTTGAATTCGTCGCTGCACCATAGCTGTTCACAAACGCACAGATGCTGTTCTTGCGTATCGCTATGATTATGAATGGATCGAGTGGAATCATGGCGGCCATGTCCCTTGTGGAGTGACTGCACACGGTAGCCCGGGCGGACCTTTGCAGTTTGACCGCCTGGAAGCTGCCCTTGCCGCCTGGTTCCACTGAACCGCCTTAAGTTGTTAACCCTTTCGATCTGCGAACGGAAGCTAGCTTTTAGAGCCATGGGGGATCTATGGGATGTGACACGGATGTGTTCGTTGTGGGAGGAGGACCCGCTGGGCTCGTAGCCGCGATTGCGGCAAGGACGCTGGGATTTCGCGTGATCGTCGCGGACGGGGCGAAGCCTCCCATATCCAAAGCATGCGGAGAAGGGCTCTTGCCTGACGCCCTAAAGGCGCTCTGTGAACTTGGCGTGGCACTGCGCGAAGAAGATGGCCGCGTGCTTCGTGGCATTCAGTTTGAAGATGGGCAGTCGTCCGTGAGTGCCAGTTTTCCTGACGGACACGGCCTCGGAGTCCGCCGGGAAGTGTTGCACCAGCGAATGGTGGAGCGAGCCCGAGATTGCGGAGTTGAATTGTTGTGGAATACACCAGTGATGGGCCTCCATAAAGAGGGCGTGGTAGCCGGCGGGAATAAAATACAAGCGCGGTGGGTCATTGGAGCTGATGGAAGCCGCTCGCGAGTGCGGCGATGGAGCGGGCTGGAAAGCAATGTTTCGAAACGAAATCGATTTGGCTTTCGACAGCACTATCGGCTGGAGCCTTGGACTGACTTTACCGAGATTCATTGGGGCGAAGCTGCGCAGGCTTATGTCACCCCTGTGAGCGCACAAGAGATCTGTGTGGTACTGATCTCAAACAACCCGAATTTGCGCTTTGACGAAAGTCTCCGGACATTTCCAAAGCTGGCTAACCGGCTTAGGCTCGCGCCCTCCTCGAGCCCGGAACGTGGAGCGGTGACAAGCATGTTCGACCTCAAGCGCGTGGTTCGTGGGAATGTCGCGCTCCTGGGAGACGCATCGGGAAGCGTGGATGCAATTACAGGCGAGGGGCTCTCGCTTAGTTTCAGGCAAGCAGCGGCGCTTGCCGACGCCCTCGCTGCGGGAGATTTAGAGCTCTATGAGAAGGGGCATCGCCGCCTGGCGCGCCGGCCGCGGCTCGTGGGAAACCTGCTTCTCCTGCTCGGCGGACAAAGCGGACTTCGCAAGCGCGCCCTGCAGGCCCTGGAAGCGGCCCCGCAGCTTTTTGAACGCGTACTTGCCTATCATGTCGGAGAGACACGGCCCCTGCAGCTCGCAACAGCTGGGGCAATTTTCGGCTGGAGATTTCTGACAACGTGATTCGAATCACAGCAGAAAATAAGCGAGGAAGGTACCGCGCCAGTCTCGCCTGGATACTCGTCATGCTCGCAGTGGTTTCGGCGCGCGCATGGACGCAATCTCCTCAGACTGCGCTCGAAGCCAAGCCCGGCGAGGTAATCCTGCGTCTCGATCCGGCGCAAAGCAAATTGCACTGGACGCTGGGCAGCACATTGCACACGGTTCATGGCACATTTGCCCTGAAGCGAGGCGAGGTGCAGTTTGACCCGGCTAGCGGCAGTGCGAGCGGAGAAATTGTCGCCGACGCCACCAGCGGAGCGAGCGGCAACGATGGACGTGACAAGAAAATGCACCGGGAGATTCTAGAGAGCAGTCGCTATGGCGAAGTGATCTTTCGTCCGACTCGGATCGAGGGAAAAGTCTCGACGCAAGGTTCGTCGCACGTGCAAGTGCAGGGAACTTTTCTTCTGCATGGTTCCGAGCACGAATTGACCGTGCCCATCGATGCAGAATTGGCTGGCGATCACTGGAAGGGCTCGGCAAAATTTGATGTGCCTTACATCCAGTGGGGCTTGAAGAGTCCAAACACATTTTTGCTGAAGGCAGATCCGGTGGTAGAGATCGAACTGGAAATGGGGGGCGCGCTGCAAAGCGCCAGCGCGAAGTGATAGCCAGCGCAATGCCCACTGCCGCCGACGCAAAATTGTGGTACGCCAAACCGGCCATCTGCGTCAGATAGCTCATGGTGGTTTCCGGCGTGTAGGCTTGCCAATTTGTGTTGGTGGTGAAAGAGACGTCAGTGTTCCAAGCAAGATCCGGGGGCACATTCGCAAATTTTTGCGGATTCCAGGGCAGCCACTGCTGGAGCCTCTCGATCAGATAGAGCAAAATCAAGGAAACGCAGCTGAACACCAGCATCGTCGTGCCGTATTCCGCGAGGCGCATCCACGGGCGTGGGACCAGGCGAAGAAGTGATTTGCTGAGATGCCGTCGCGAACACTTGAAGTCACTCAGATCGGCAGTCGCAATTTCGCCTCGCAACCACGTGCATCCCGGCGATTCTGGAGAGTCAGCGTGCCTCCGTGCGCTTCCGCGATCTGGCGGCTGAGGACGAGGCCGATACCCGAACCTCCTGGTTTCGTCGTGAAAAACGGAACAAAGAGATTTGCGGTGTTAGAGATTCCCGGGCCTTCGTCAAACACGGAAACTTCCAGGTAAGAGCTGTACCGGGACCAAGTTACTTTCACTCCGCCTCCCGTTTCGTGTGCCGCGTCCGCTGCGTTGTGAACGAGGTTGATCAAGAGCTGTTCAAGCTGGTCCGCGTCCGCGGAGATAACCAGCGGCGGCCCCTTCTCCAACCGAACTTTCGTGCGCGCTTCGAGATTGGCAACGCGGGTAATCCACTCCGTCACATTGACGGGCGCGAGCGTCGGCTGCGGAAGCCGGGCGAGCCGTGCATAAGCGGCCATGAACCGCCCCAGCGCTTCCGTGCGAGACCGGATGATGCCCAAGCCGTGGCGCATGTCTTCTAAAATGGAAGCGGCTGAGCCGGTCTGCAACTCTGGAACGTTGGCCGTCCTCGCCAGCCCGCTTTCCAGGCTCTGGGCCACGGATTGGATGGGCGCGAGCGAGTTGTTGAGTTCGTGGCCTAAAACGCGGATGAGCCGCTGCCAGGCTTGGCGCTCTTCGTCGCGCAGTGCGCGGCTGAGGTCGCTGAGGACAATCAGATCATGCGGCAACCCGCCCTGCCGGAAGGATCCGCGGCGCATTCCCCAACGGCCGGCTCCGCCTGGAAAACTCAATTCCATCGTGTGCGCCAGTTGGCCTTCGAGACAGGCCTCAAGGCCAAGCTCCGCCGCGGTAAAGCCAAGGAGCCTTTCGCTGGATCTGGCGAGAAGTCGCTCGCCGGCTCGATTGACGAGGCGCAACTGTCTGTTGTTGTCAAAGGTGAAGATGGCGACGTCAATTTCTTCCATCACTGCACGCAGTAGCCCGGTGGCTTCCATTGCCCCCAATCGCTGCGAACGAAGCGTCTCGCTCAGGGCGTTCACTTCGAGCATAACTTCACCGAGCGCGTCATCGGAGCGTGCTTCCCGAGCCCGGAAAGAGAAATCCTCTTCGCGCATCGCGGAAAGCAGATTCGAAAGTGTTTGCAGTGAGAAGACCACGCGGTGCCGCAAGGAGAGGGCAAAGCCGAGCCACAAACTCAGGATGAGGAAAGTCAGCGTCCAGGCGGTCCGCGACGAATAGGGGCCATTCCAGAGGAGAATCAACGCGATGGATGATCCAGGTAATCCCGCCGCCAGCGCCAGCAGCTGGATGCGACGTTCGTACGTGAGGCGCCTCATTCCAAACCGTGTTTTTGCAGCCGGCGATACATCGCGCTACGGCTGAGTCCCAGAGCCTTGGCCGCTTGGCTGACGTTTCCGTCATGGCGCGCCAGAGTGCGCTGGATGAGGTGGCGCTCGACTTCGTCGAGGCTCATTTCCTCAAGCCGCACGGTGCCGCCCGAGGCGCCGGTGCGCAGGCCGAGGTCAGCGGAACGGACAAGCTGCCCTTGCGCGAGCAACACTCCGCGCTCAACCGCATGATCCAGTTCGCGCACATTCCCCGGCCAGGGATGGTCCAGGAGAAGCTGCGTTGCGCCAGGATCGAAGCCCGAAATGCTTTTGCGATAGCGCTGCGCGTAACCACGGAGAAAATGGTGCGCCAGCAAGGCGATGTCCTCTCGCCGTTCACGCAATGGCGGAAGATGGATTTCGATGGTATTCAGGCGAAAGAGCAGGTCCTGGCGAAATCGTCCGGAGGCAGCCTCGGAAGTCACGTCGGCGTTTGTGGCCGCCAAAACTCGCACGTTTACGCGCCGTGTCGAAGACGAACCGACGCGTTCAAGTTCGCCGGTTTCAAGGACGCGCAAAAGTTTTGCTTGCAGATTGAGCGGCACATTGGCGATCTCGTCCAGAAAAAGAGTGCTGCCCTCGGCAAGCTCAAAACGCCCGACACGATCATTGCGCGCGTCGGTGAAAGCGCCTTTCACGTGGCCGAAAAGCTCGCTTTCGAACAGCCCCTCGGAAAGTCCTCCAGCATTCACTGTCACCATCGGTTTTCCGGAACGCTGCGAAAGCGCGTGCAGCGTCTGCGCCACAACTTCCTTTCCAGTGCCGTGCTCGCCGGTGATAAGCACACTGGCATCCGAAGGACCTACACGGCCGATCAAGTCCAGCACCGGCTGCATCACCGCCGCTTCGGCAATGAGTGTGGGGCGCGATTCGGCGCGAAGCAGGCGATTCTCGGCCTCCAGCCGCGAGGCCTGCCGCAACGCATTGCGAAGATCGATCTGGGTGCGCAGGATGGACAGCAGCCGCGCATTGTCCCAGGGCTTTTGAATAAAGTCTCGGGCGCCCCGCCGCATGGCTTCTACGGCGACCTCCACGCTGCTCCAAGCGGTCATCACAATTACCGGCAGAGTCGAATCCGCCGCTTGGATACGGCTCAGCAGGTCAAGACCTTCCTGCCCGGAAGTAGTATCTCGCGCGTAATTGAGATCCATCAGCACGGCATCGAATTCGCGCGATTCTATGGCCGCGAGCACCTCTGCGGGCGAGGCCGCAGACTGCGTCTCATAGTTCTCCCGTTTGAGCAGCAGGCGCAAAGCGTCGCGGATATCCGCCTGATCGTCCGCCACAAGGACGCGATATGGATGAATCGTAGGGTTTTTCATTCGTGTCGGAAGATAATCTGAATTCTAGTTGAGCTCGTATTTAGCCGGTTAGCTAAATAAGTATTCCGTTTAAACTATAGCAAACACCGATCTATTCCCAATATAATCAATAACTTAGCGTCCGCATTCCCTTCCGGCCGCTGGGTGGGCTGTGGGCGATAAAAATGAGGCAGCCTCTGGCCACTTCTCAGCCGACCCGCGCCGCATTACTGGTTTCGCTGACCACCCAGCCGTCTTTGAGCTGAATGACCCGGTGGCTGTAAGCGGCGTTTCTCTCCGAGTGCGTCACCTGAATGATGCTCGTACCAGCTTCATTCAGCTTTCGGAAAAGTTCCATGATTTCTTCACCTTGCGCGGAGTGGAGATTGCCCGTGGGTTCGTCCGCCAGAATCAGCTTGGGGCTCTGGATCACCGCGCGTGCGACTCCCACAAGCTGCTGCTGCCCGCCGGAGAGCTGATTGGGGAAAAGATCCTTCTTACCGACGATGTTGAAGCGGTCAAGAATGTCGCAAACGAGGCTGACGCGCTCTTTGTGAGGGACATTCTTGTACGACAGCGGGATTTCGAGGTTCTCAAATACCGTCAAGTTGTCGATCAGGTGATAGCTTTGAAAAACGAATCCGATATTGGCCTTGTGAAGCTCGTTGCGCTTTTTCACGTTGAGCCTGTGAACCGGCTCGCCGTTGAAGTAGAATTCGCCCGTCCAAGAGCCATCGAGCATTCCGATGATGCTAAGCAGCGTGGACTTTCCCGCGCCCGAAGGCCCCATGAATGTAACGAATTCGCCAGGCTGAATCTCCAGTGAAACACGGCGTAGGACGTAAAACTTGCTGCCGCCCGCCTCGTATACTTTCTCCAGGTTTCGTAATTGAATTAGAGGTTCCACTCTCGCTCCTTGGGCATTAATTAGATAACGCTGGAATTCCTATTCCGTTTCGAGACTATCACATTCAAATCTACACCCGCTTGCACCGCGGCGCGAACGACCGGGCCGTGCTTGCGGATATTCGTGGGGACACACAGAGCGCCGCCTGGTCCCCAACCTGGGCAGGGGGATCCCGCTTCACTCGTAGCGCAGCGCGGTAATCGGGTCCAGGCGCACGGCGCGCCGCGCGGGGAGGTAGCAGGCGACTGTCGCCACTGCCGCCAGAAGTAAGGGTAGCCCAACAAATGCAACTGGATCGGCAACCTTTACACCAAAAAGGAGGCTGGAAAGCCCATAAGCAAGCCCCAGAGCCAGAGGCAGGCCGATAGCCATCCCAAGGATCGTCAGTAACAGGCCGTTGCCCAGTATGAGCCTTTGAACGTCCTTACCTGTAGCGCCCATGGCCATGCGTACGCCAATCTCATGCGTGCGCTCGCCTACAGAGTAGGACATCACGCCGTAAATCCCAACCGAAGCGAGAACCAGCGCGATGAGGCCAAGGATGGCCATCATGGCGGCGACGTAGGCGATGCCCACGATGGAATTGGCGATGACCTTATTGAAGGGCAGCACGTCATAGAGCGGCAGGTCTGGATCGACGGCGGCGACTTCGCTTCTCACGGCGGGAACGAGCGTGAGGGGATTGCCCTCGGTTCGCAAAACCAAGAAAGCATCGAAAGGAGGCGCCTGGCGGTAACTTCGATAAATCGTCGGCAATTCTTGCTTGTCGATCCAGGTGTAATGGATATCGTCGACGATTCCGACAATCGTCATCCAGGCGCCAGCTGAATCGGCTTTGCCAATCTTGATTTTCTTTCCGATCGGATTCTCTCCGGGGAAATAGCGCGTCGCGACGAGCCGGCTTATATCCGCCACGGGCAGCGAGGCGTCGACATCCGATTCATTCAACTCACGTCCATCTCGCAGGCCGATATTCATTAGGCGAAAATAATTCGGGCTGACCGTTTCAACTATCGAGCTGATGGCCTCGCCTCGCTCTTGGGGCGCGCGTCCTTCGATGGTGAACGGCCCCATGCCCGTGCCTCCCCCGTTTGCATAAGGCACGTAGGTGGCGAGCGCAGCGGATTGGATGCGCGGAAGAGCAGCGAGCCGCTGCAGTACTTGTTCGTGGAACGCCGCACGCCCGGGCTTTTGCCGGTACTGATCTTCGGGCAAGCTCAAGGTTAGCGTCAGGACCGATTCGGGATGGTAGTTCTCGTGCACGACAATGAGGGCGCGAAAGCCCTTCACGAGAAGCCCGGCTCCCACTAAGAGCACGAGGGCGAGCGCAATCTCCGCCACAACAAGAACGCTCCGCAAACGATGGCGCGAGGGCCCTGTGCTTGCTCCCCGGCCACTCTCTTTCAGGGTCTCACTGATTTGCGTCTGCGAATGCAACCAGGAAGGCGCGATCCCGGAAATTATCCCGCTGGCGATAGCAATGCCCAGCGTAAATAAAAATGCAGAGGTATCGAGTCTAATGGTGTTCCAGCCCGCGATGAATCTCGCAACCTCCGGAGGCATATATTTCAATATTAGATAAATACTCCACTCCGCGAAAAGCAGGCCAACCCCGGCACCCGCCAGGGAAAGCAGTATGCTCTCCGTCAGCAATTGGCGGATGATGCGGCTCCGGCTCGCTCCCATCGCGGTCCGCACGGCCAATTCTTTTTGACGGCCCGTCACCCGCGCAAACTGCACGTTCGCCACATCCGCACAGGCGATCAGCAAAACGAACCCGACCGCTCCTAACAGTAAAAAGGTGTACTGCCGCGTGAGGTCACCCGTAACGAATTCCTCGAGGGGCCGCGGATATAGCCGAAAGCCTTTGTTGGTGTCCGGATACGCCTCGGCTTGGCGCCGCGCGATCGATTGCATTTCCGCGGCGCCTTGCGCGAACGGAACGCCCGGTTTGAGCCTTCCAAGAACAAACAACCAACGGCTATCCCGTCGCAACTTCTCTTTCACATCGAACGAAAGCGGTATCCACGCCTCGGCTGGTTTCGGAAAATCAAATCCCTTGGACATCACACCGACGATTGTGAAGCTCTTGCCGTTTACTTTGATATTCTTGCCGATGACGTGCGGATCCGACGCGTAGCGCTGCTCCCACAGAGCGTGGCCCAAAATGATTTCCTGATCTTTGCCGGGCTCTTCCTCTTCGGGGAGAAACACACGGCCGACTTGCGGCTGAACACCGACTGTCTCGAAAAAATTCGCTGACACCTGAAACGCTTGAACCTTCTGGGGCGAGGGATTGCCCGTCAGGTTGAGCTCATTCCACGCGTACGCTGCAATTTCATCGAAAGTGTGCGCTTCCTTTTTCCACTCGAAGTAAGTGGCGGGCGCAACGGGACTCTGGTCTTGACCGAAACTCGCGCCGTTGGCGTCGGCGTGCGAATCCACCAACGCCACGAGACGGTTTGCATTTTCGAAGGGAACGGGATGCAGCAAGAATGCTTCGGCCAGGCTGAACATCGTGGTGTTCGCGCCGATGCCCAGCGCCAGAGCCACCACGCAAACCAATGTGGTAAGCCGGTGCTTAACGAGCATCCGCACACCATAGCGGATGTCCTGCCAGATCGTTTCCATGGAGCGCCCTCTTCCCGGACGCCCTTAAGCGGTTACGCCGGCTTCCTTTGTTTCTTCGACGATGCGGCCGTCAAACAAGTGGATGGTGCGTTCCGCGAAATTCGCATAGCGCTGGTCGTGCGTTACCATGCAAACTGTCGCCCCATTACGGTGCAAATCCCGCAGCAGTTCCATGACGGCTTCGCCGTTCTTCGAGTCCAAGTTTCCAGTGGGCTCGTCAGCCATCAGAATGAGCGGATCGCCTACCAACGCGCGCGCCACGGCCACGCGCTGTTGCTGACCGCCCGAGAGCTGCGAGGGATAATGCCGCAGGCGGTGCGCCATGCCCACGCGCTCAAGCGCGTTCTGCACCTTCTGCTTGCGTTCGGCAGAGCTCGTGCCGCGGTATGTGAGCGGCAGTTCGACGTTCTCGTAGACCGTGAGGTCGCCGATCAGGTTAAACGCCTGGAAGATGAAGCCGATCTCGCGATTGCGGATGCGCGTGCGCTCGCTGATGGTGAGCTTCCCGACGGGTTGCCCGTTCAGCATGTAAGTTCCATCGGTCGGCGAATCGAGCAGCCCCAAAATCGAGAGCAGTGTCGATTTGCCGCAGCCCGAAGGCCCCGCGATGGAAATATACGTGCCTTTCTTGATCTCGAGGTGGATCTCGGACAGCGCGTGAGTCTCCACTTCGTCCGTGTAGAAGACTTTCTTTACGCCTTCCATTTTAATAAGCGTGCTGTTTGCGTCTGCCATTTCTTCTCCTTAGCTGGTATTTACCTTGAAGTTTGTACTGCTAAATCCGTTTCACTTACTCCCCGACTGCCGTCCTCGTGCACAAAATCGTTTCATTTATTCATACCGCAGCGCCACCAACGGATCGACGCGTGTCGCACGCCTCGCTGGAATGAAGCATGCCGCAAGCGCGATAAGTCCGATCAGGCCCAACCCAACAGCGTATACCGCGGGATCGCCGGCATGCACGCCGAAAAGCAAAGATTCGCTGAGCCGAGCCAAGCCATACGCGGCTGGCAAACCCACTGCCACGCCAATCAACACCATCAATCCCACTTCTCGCAAGATCATCAGCCGAACGTGGCCGGCCACGGCGCCAAGCGCCATCCGGATGCCAATCTCCCGCGTGCGCTGCACGACCACGTATGCAAGAACGCCATAAATCCCCAACGCCGCAAGGAGCCCTGCCAATCCCGCGAAACTCGCAGAAAGTACGGCAACCATCCGTGCCGAAAACAAATCTTCATCCACAACGCGTTCCATCGTCTTCAGATCGTACACCGGCAGGTTCGCGTCCATCTGCCGGACTTCACCCTGCAGAGACGTTCCCAGGAGCAAGGGGTCTTGCGCCGACCGGACGTAGAATGTCATAGCTCTCAGTTCGGGCCTTTGCGCGTAAGGAATATACACAAAGGGTTGGTCTGCCCCGCTTACGTGCGCCTGCTTTACGTCCTTCACTACTGCTACGATTTCAATGTCCGGCTTCACCTTGTTGCCGCCACCAAATGCAAAGTGCATGCCGAGCGGGTTCCGTCCCGGGAAGAAACGCTTGACCATCGATTCGCTGGCAACGGCGACTTTGGGAGCCGTGGCGCCGTCGGCTTCCGTAAATTCGCGGCCAGACAGCAAGGGCACTCCAAGGGTAGAGAAGTAGCCCGGACTCACCGCGTCGTAATTCACGTCCTGCAACTCATCCGCGAGTTGCGGGCCCCCTTCGGCAGTAATGTTCCTGCCATTGCTGTCCCCCGTGAGCGTCGGAACATCTCCCGTACCCACGGACCTGACTCCGGGCAGCGCAGCAATCCGCGCGCGCAATTGGTCGATCAATGCAATCGACCTCGGCGTGTTATACCCATTAAGCGGCGGCTCGATTGAAAATGTAATGACGTTGTCAGGCTTCAGCCCCAAATCCTGCTTTTGCAGGTTCCAGAGCGAACGCACGAACAGTCCCGCCCCGGCGAGAAGCAGCAGGGTGAAGGCAACTTGTCCCGCAACCAGAAATTTTCGGAAACCCACATGCGACACGCTTGCGGAAGAAGTGGAACCCTGATCCTTAATTACGTCGGAGACTCCCAAACGCGTCACGCGCCACGCGGGTATTAATCCGAAGAAAACTCCAGAGAAAAGTGTGGCTCCGATAGCAAATGCCAGGACCCCTGGGTCGAGTCTTTCTGTCAGCCCATGAATCCCGGTGTTGGATACCACGATGGGCGTCAGGATTCTCATCAACCATGTGCCAAGCAGCAGTCCCATGGCTCCGCCGCCAAACGCGCACAAGAGGCTTTCCGCAAGCAACTGGCGGATCATCCTGCCCCGGCTTGCTCCCATGGCCGTGCGGATCGCAAACTCACGTTGACGCGATGCACCGCGTGCCAGCAACAAGTTCGCCACGTTTGTGCACGCTATCAAAAGCACAAGCGCCACCATCACGAAAAGCGTGATGATCTGTCCGCCGGAATCTCGCTGCAAAACTGTGCGTCCTCTCGCTCCCGATGAGAGCAAAATTTTCTTGTCCAAAAATAGCTGACGTTTTTTCTCGTTCCAGCTGGACTTGATCTGCGGCAGCTGCTCTTCTAGCAAAGGCCGGTAGGCGGCGTTAACCCCTGCCTGCGCCTGTTTCTCCGAAATTCCCGGCTTGCGCCTCGCCAGGACTTTCATCCAATAATCGTTCCACCCATCGAGTGAAGAGTCGTTGAGAGTCATCTGCGACGTCATCATCAAGGGCACGAAAAAGTCCGGCGTCTGGCCCACTTGAACGCCAAAAAATTCTGCCTGGGAGACGCCGACCACGGTCATCTCGACGCTGTTGATTAGCAGGACCTTGTTCAGCACGCTTGGGTCGCCGCCAAAGCGCCGTTTCCAGAACGAGTTGCTCAGCACGACGACGGGCTGCGCTCCGGGCACTCGATCATCGTCCTGAGTGAAAACCCTCCCGACCGCGGGCTGCACTCCCAGCACGTCAAAGTAATTCCCGGAAACTAGTTCTCCCGTCGCGCGATCCGTCTGGCCGTGACTTGCGACGCTCGCGGAAAATGTGAACCGCGCCAAAATTCCGGAGAAAACCTTATTGGTGTCCCGCAACCCCTTGTACATTGGGTACGAAAAGGATTCCGTGGAATCACCGTCGCTCGAAACTCGCCCCGTCACCGGCCCCGGTGCCCGCAGAATGACCAGTTCATCCGGGTTCTTCACCGGGAGCCGCCGCAGCAAAATCTGGTTCATCAAGGAAAAGATCGCCGTATTCGCGCCGATTCCGAGAGCCAGGGTAATCACGGCAATCGCCGTAAAGCCTGGGCTCTTTGCCAGCATGCGCAACCCAAACCGGATGTCTTTCCAAAAATTGTGCATTACGCACTCCACCCAATCGCTGGCTGC
>Ga0070708_100001057_pt1 | contig 20996 bp, 18 predicted proteins | sample KBSK5503metaG_FD_65469 | JGI IMG/M metagenome (GOLD analysis project Ga0070708, IMG submission 65469) | Corn, switchgrass and miscanthus rhizosphere microbial communities from Kellogg Biological Station, Michigan, USA - KBS K5-50-3 metaG | ecosystem: Host-associated > Plants > Roots >... | reverse complement strand
TACGACCCGGCGAAAGGCACGATGGATATCTGGTCCAACACCAACATGCTCAACTCTGCCTCCTGGGTGATGTCGATTATGCTGCGCATACCACCCCACATGCTTAATTTCCACCCGATGTACACGGGGGGCAGCTTCGGCAGTAAACACTTCCTGGCCAAAACAATCGGCATCGCGGGTGTGCTTTCCCGTGTGACAGGGCGCCCTGTCAAGTTTATGGAAGACCGCATCGATAACCTGGAGGCCAACGATTCACAAGGCCCTGATCGTATCTATGACGCGCAGCTCGCCCTTACGAAAGAAGGGAAATTTTTGAGCCTGCGCTTGCATACGATAGATGACTACGGGGCCTATTTCATCTTCGCCATTACCGGCAATACGAACATGATGTCGCAGATTTCGGGTCCCTATACGATTAAGAGCGTTGAGACGGGCATCAAGGCGGTCTTGACCAATAAGAATCAACAGACTGTGATCCGGGGAGCAGGTTCCGATGTTGGCAACTGGGTATTGGAGAGGCTGGTGGATGCCGCCTCGGATGAACTGGGCATTGACGGTAGCGAACTACGCAGGCGCAACTTCATTCAACCCAACCAGTTTCCCTACAAGATACCGACGGGTAACGTCTACGATAGCGGCAACTATCCCGCGGTACTGAACCTGGCGCTTGTGCACGCAGATTTAGAGCGCCGGCGGCAGGAGCAGGAACGCGGACGGCAAGAGGGACGCTACATAGGGATTGGCCTGGCTACAGCCCAGCAGCGCAGCACCTATAGCTCGACCGAATTCTGGTTTCATAACCCGGCTCCAAGGACGGGCCTTACTTCAACGCCCGAGAGCGTGCGTGTGGGTATAGGACCGACTGGCGGGGTGACCGTCACCATGTTCTCACCGTTCTGGGGGAATAGCCCTGAGACGGTGGTGGCGCAGGTGCTGGCTGAAGAGTTGGGGATAGACCCCAATGAGGTCACCGTCACCTACGATAGTTCCGCTCATGCCTTACCCGGTGCCGGGCCGGGCGGGAGCCGCATGACGGTTATGCTCTCGGGTGCAATACAGGGGGCTGCTGCCAAGCTCAAGGACAAGATGTTCAAGATTGCGGGACACCTGCTCGAGGCCAGTCCCGACGACCTTGAACTCGTCGGGGGACGTGTCGCAGTCAAGGGCATGCCGAGTACTTCACTCAGTATCGCGGATATTGGGATGAAGGCCTACTGGTATAAACTCGACTTGCCGGCCGGCATGGAAAGCGGCCTTGAGGGGACGTTTACCTATGATCATCCTTATACTACGATGCCAAGCGAGGACCGTAAAGACCTGGGCGTCTTTTATCCGATCATGGGCCATGCTGCTCACATCGTTGTTGTGGAGGTCGATATCCAGACAGGGCAGGTGACATTCCTCAAGTATCTTGCGGTGCATGATGTTGGGACTGTGATGAACCCCCTGTCGCTGAGAGGGCAGATCCGTGGTGGTATTGCGCAGGGCATCGGCCTTTCCCTGCTTGAGGAGGTACGCTATAGCGAAGAGGGACAGAATCTGACCACAACCTTCGCCGAATACCTGCTGCCGTCAGCTACAGATGTTCCCAAAATTGAGGTGTATCACCACGAAACTCCCTCGCCTTTCACTGCTTATGGTGTGAAAGGTGGAGGCGAAGGTGGACGCATGATAGCGCCACCGGCCATAACGCGGGCGGTGGAAGATGCGCTCAAGCCCTTTGGTGTGAAGATCGACGAAATGCCAATGACGCCGGAGAAAATTGTCAGGTGGGTCAAGCAGGCACAAACGCAACCCGCGTAATGTTACGCTTCGATAACAGGTGAAGACTTGAACGTTTCCGCCAGATATTTGGAGAGAAGAGTTCCCGTGAGCGGCCCTGCGCTGCGCTCAGGGTGACATTACTTGAGAGATGTCCTGGCTGTCATCCTGAGCGCAGCGCAGGATCTCTGCGTCCGTGAGCCAGACCTTTCGCGGAGTTTACCCTGAGCGCAGCGAATGGGCTCAGGGTGACAGGCATTATCTCCAAATGTCTACGTTTCCGCTGGCATTACCATGGAGGAAGAGGTTGTGCCAGCGGTTGTTACATTGAGGGAGGCATTGCTATGTCCAGGCTGATCGATCTGTCGCAGGAAATTTACCAGGGGTCGTTGATGACACAATATTTTATTTTCGCCACAATATCAGGGATGGTCGCATCAATCTTGGCGCGAAACGGGTGATCCCCGTTTGCCGGGAATACTGTTGCTTTGATGCCTATTATCCTGACTGCTAAACGCTGCTCTTCATACGTTGATGTATACGTCGGGTCGGCCAAAAAGGGACGTACTTTCTCAACCCACTTTTCAAACTTGACAATCTCTTCCTCCACTGCTGCCCGTTCCTCTTCATCCTCTTCAAGATCGTACAAGAGTGCTTCTGCCTCGCGTTTCTGCTTGCCTAGCTCCTGCATCCGTTGGGTAATCCGTGCCAGCTCCTCATCATCCGGCGCGTTCTCAGCTAAGGTATAGAGGTTTTTCATCTTCTGACGGATTTTCTCAATGGTATTCTGTATATCCGAAGCTACGACGACGGGTTTGTTTTCTTCCCGTAACATGGCGACTTTTGCCCGGACTGATGCGGGGTTTCGGATAATCTCGACAGCCTTCTCCCAAGCCTCCCTGTCAAGACTGGTCAGGGTGATACAGGTGTAGTGCTGAGAACGAAGATCGTTTTTGTGCGACTTCTGCACACACTGATACTCAGGGTTTCGTACTTTGCCGTTGGTGTTATGGTGCACAACATACATGCGCCTGCCGCAGATGCCGCAGAAGACATAGCCTGCTCTGAGTATGCCTAAGTCTTTGGTATGTTTGTTGTTGCGTAAAGAGTCCTGCTTGTTTGCCGCAAGCTGTTTCTGGATTGCCTGAAACTCGTCCCAGGAAATCATAGCCGGAGCAGTGCCTTCCGGCAGCAGTACCCACTCATTCATCGGACGCGTATACACCTTCCCCTTCATCCGCATATATTTATTGGCATAGACACGCCCGGCAATCTGCGGATTGGTAATGAGCTTGTGAATGGTTGGTGCCTGCCAGTGGGCTAACCCCTTGAGCGGCTTTTTGGGTGGCGGCACGCCAATACTATTGAGCGCATCGGCAATACCTTTTAAGCTCTCGGCCTGCTTCACCAGGCCGATGATAAACATGCTCACCTTATATTCGCTCCACTCTTCCCCGTCCTCATCAACATAGATGATCGTCCGGTTAAACTCGTAGCGGGCGTTGGTTTCTGTCTCGCTGTCTTTGAAGACAAACCCGTAGCATGGTTTGGGGTGGCCGTTTGGTGCTTTGCCGATCTCAATGCGGTCTTTCTTCCCCCGCTGCATCCGTTGGTAGCTCTGCTCCCGCTCTATCTCGGCAAATGCGGCTCTGAGGCCAAGGATTGCCCGTCCCATTGCATCATCTTCAAACTTTTCCTTGATTGTCTCAATTCTGACGCCGTATTTTTGCAGGATGTCATAGATGATAAACACTTCGACTTGACGGCGTGAAATGGCGCGGACTTCTGAGACAACTACCACATCAAACTCACGCCGCTTTGCCGCTTCCAGGAGCTTCAAAAGCTGTGGACGTTGCATATAGGGAATGGTATAGGCGCTGATTGCCTCCCTGAACTCATGGACTGCCACATCGTAAATGTAGCCTTCCTTTTCAGCGTATTTGCGGACTGCTTTTGCCTGCGACTCAATGGTTACTGAGTCTGCCAGGCTTGGGTCAGACTCCCTGATGTAGCCTGCCATGCGTTCTTTTCGTTTTGGCATTAAGTACTCCCATGAGAATTGGGCAGTACTAGAGGTGTTCGGCATCGACTTGCCTTTCTTACGCGCGTACCTCTAGTATGCCTGGTGATCTTACGGTTGACGAGGCTCAAAGAGCCAATGTATCCGGTAACTTACCCGCTCACTTTCCCGGTGCGAGGAGGAAAAAACGCACTACGCGATATGATGGTACTGATACAAGCCGTCAATAACCACGATCTGTATGTATTCGGGGTGTTTGGGTAGTCTGGTATCGTCACCAAACCCCGATGCTTTAATTGATGCGGTTTCGATGCCTGGTAACGATGCAAGAAGCTGCATAGCTTGTTCCTTTGTTCTCCCTGCAATTACTTTTTTAATAGCTGTCTGCTCCACGCTACTCAGCGCATACCCCCACGTGCTGACGCTGTGAAATGAGAGTGTCACCTGCTTTGCTGGTGTCGCGCTGGTCACGGTTATGTGCGGATTGCCACGTATGCGATAGCCTGCGCCGAGCTGCTTTGCTGCCTGGGACTTGAGCAGGTCTGTTACTTTTACCCGCAGGCCGTCTTGGTCGTATGCAACTGCGCTGCACGTCACTGACACCGTGACTCTGACCGTTGCGGCTTCGTCTCCTGGCTGGTGATCGCTTCGTACTATAGGCGTACAGGTTGGGGCTATCATCACTTCACCATTCTTCATTTGCTTTTGCAGTGCTATAGTAAGCCCTTGAGTAAGATGAGTTTTCAACAGTGTGGATGTGCTGTGTATATCTGCCTGGTTGACTGTATGAAAATTCCGCTCGTCCGCTCCGCCATGAAATGATGCTGTATTGACTGCTTTGATTGCCGTGGCGCAACATGCCTGGTTAATGTCATATGCTTCGATGTCTCCGCGTGAGCCTGCAATGATGGCATGTGCTGAAACTGTTGTATATCCGAAACTCGGCGGGTTGGCTGACGGTACATCTGCTGCCTGGTCGGTGATAATTCGTACCCCGTCCTGTCCTGTCAGGATAGTGCCAGCTTGAATAATTTGGGAAGTAAAGAGGCCGTTATACAAAGTGATGTAACCTTGAGCTTGCTTCGGGTCTTGGTGTCCTTTGCCGGTGGTCGGTACTGTCTGCGACTGGCGTACCGTGGTTGGAGCAAGCATTCGTCCTAACTGAACTGTGCCATTGAAAAATATTTGCTGTGATTTTGGGATAATTGCTATTGTCGCTGTGAACGGATGAAGTATCAAATAGAATTGCAGCAAAAGACTTGCGAGAGGAAGAAGAGCGGCTAAACTGAGCGTACACCATGCAAGGACGGTACTTGTCTTCCCGCTTCTGGTCGGAGTATGGTCTTGCGTTGACGTGTCTTGCGCCCGCTCTGGCGCTCCTGGTGCTGCGCAGTCTATAACCCGTAGTACTTCCTCGTCGTGTTCACGGACAATATACACATAAATATCCTGTAGTGGTGCTGGCTCGTCAATTAGCGATATTCCCTGCTCCAAGTCCTCCTGCTCGTTTTGATTGTCCATACCCGCGACTATTCTGTTGACTTCCTCTTGCAAATGATTTCCCTGCATGATCCTCCCTCTCAGGATATGGAAAGAAGCGGCGTTACGCCGCTCCCCTACAACTTACTGACAAACTGCGTGCCGTTGTTGAACAAAATAACGGTGAAGACATTGCCCGGATCGCCGATGTGTACTAATAAATCCGGCTTCCCGTCCGCGTTGACGTCCCGCAGCTCTATCGTCACCGGCGTCAATTCTGACCCCTGGGTAAGTGTAGTGATGGCGAAGGATCGGGATTTACTGATATCCCCTGCCGGAATTTCCACAACGATGATTTTGTCATGGAGATTTTCAGCGATAAAATGCGTCGGGCTTGTTGGCGAGTCGTTATCGTGACCCACAACCGCATCAATTTGAAAGGTGCGCGGGTTGCCATACGTCACATCATCCGTGTGGATTTGCCACCAGGTGCCAAGCATACTCAAGGCGTACCAGCCAAAAAGCATCACAATCATGCTAAGTCCTAAGAATACGAGCCAGTGAATTTTTCTCTTTTGTTTGGCCTCCCTCCCCTGCTCGCCGTCCTCAGAGATGGCTTGCTGGCGTGGGCGCTGTTGTGCCGGTGTCGGCGGGCGTTGTGATTGTCGGCGGGGAATATCGACATACCGGATGTGGAAACGTTGGTTCCCCTGCTCAATCACTTCTTCATCCGATAGGTCATAGCCGACAGTGTAGCGCCTGGCACTGGTTGGCAATCGCGGCGGGTAGACCTCCTCAACGATTTCTTCTTCGTCAACGTCATCTGGCACTGGCCGTTTCGTTCGGAGTTGCGGGTGTCTCGCCGTGATCCGCTTGCCAAGCCCTGATCGCTGCTCAAAGATACCGTACTCATTCATGCCCTCACCGTTCTTTCTTCATGCACATATGTGGATTGATGCTAACAAGCGGGTTTTGACGCGCTGTAGTAGCCATCGAGCCTGCTTTTCAGTGGCTAACAGTGGTTTATGTGGATATGTACATAGTATGCCTGGAAGAAGCGCACAATGTCAAGGGTATAGACGAGTATTTTCTCTGAGCGTATAATATCCAGAAAAACAGGTGGTTAAGCGTGGAAAAGCCCTATTTGACCGTTGAAGAAGTTGCTGATCTGTTGCAAGTCTCCGTCGAGACAGTAAGAGGCTACATCAACCGAAAGAAGAATAAACTGCCTGCCTTCAAAGTCGGGAGAGAGTGGCGGGTGAGAAAAGTAGACCTGGATCGGTGGGTTCAGGAGCATATGAACATCCAGGAGAATGAATAACGGGTAAGTTGACGGGTAAGTTGCGGGGGAAGTTACCCTTGCCCGAAAATTCGTGACAAAAAACCACTTGAACCCGCTTAGAACCAATGTTTCAAACTTTTGTTCTTCCCCCGAAATCCTGTTAGCTACCTAAGAATATCCATCTCGTCTATTCTTAGGTACTAAAAACAACGTGCGGTGCATCACGAAACGGTGTATAAAAGCGGGCCGTACAGAAGAATTGTGCTGGCGCCATACTCATATCAGAGATACCCGTATCATAGGCGCCAATGATAAAGCGGTTGCTGTACTCCTGTCCTCTGGCTCCTGCCTCTTGTAATACTTCCTCAGTCCACTGCTTGTGGTACGCTACATACTCATCAGCCATCGTGATAACAAGCACCTGCGGCGTTTTGGTCTGGAAAAACTTGGCAAGGACTTCAGTTTGGTCAAAGAGCGCAAGGTATTTTCTGCATTTGGCCTTCCAGTTTGCCTCGTCTCTTTGCGTTGTGTGTTGCAGCTCAAGGAATGAATACCTTCGTTTCAACCCGTTTGGTGTCGGGACTAAGAGCTGTAAGAAGCCGTCGGGGTAAAGCTTGGAGTCTGCAAGTGCAGTAAGGTACGTTCTTCGCATGCTGCGTTCATGGTCTATCTGCTCAATCCTTACGATATCCGGCTGTTCGCGCTCCAAAAGACGAAGATGCGTGAGCAGTTCGTTGACTAAGTACGTGTGAACGAGGGTATCTCCTGATGACTTCTCTGCTTCATTTGGTTCCAGGCGAAACAATGGCGCGGGTTGTTTCCGTTTCAGAAGTTCGTTTGCGCCTTTGGTCAGGAGGAAAAACCAATCGCCTTCGACAAGCTGTCCTCCTCTCCCCTCTCGGTCTTTGCGGTAGATTAGTCCTTCCTCGCGAAGCTCTTTAAAATACTGTGTCGCTCTCGGATATGACCCCCATGCAAACAGCCGCATCCATTGCTTAATGGTTAAAACATAGTGTTCTCCAAGCGAGGCTAAAATGGTTGTGTCTGGGTCAATTTCCCTGGCTTTCATCTGTGCATGCAGTATATTCATGGTTTCCATGCTTACGGGTACCTGCGCTTGTGTTTGCCCTTCAGGTACTCGCTGTGCTGGTGGTTCTGCTTCTGCGTACTCCTTCTCTGGCTCGGTACTCTCTATCCCCTTTGATCGCTGCATGGTCTCTTGTTCAACCTCTGCGCGGGGCTTGCAGTATCGTTCGTGGGTTCGCTCGACAATATAGTTTACCCGTTTCTCAAAGATGGAGGACGGTACTTGCTCCGGCGTATTTTCAGTAAAGATAGTTGCTACGTCCTCACCTGAGCGGATGAATGCAGCGCGGCGGGGCAGGCTTCCTAACATCTGTGCTATGTCAGCAGTTGTGATGGTTGTGCGCGTTCGCTTGCCAACGGGATTACTGGCAAGATACAGCATTGTTCTCTCAAGATAGTAGAGAAAGTGGAACAGTTGCTCTACGCTGTTTTTGGGCGGGCGTATCCAATACTCTGTATCTGGCGTATTCCCTCTCAGGCCGTCGCTGAGAAGATGTCTGGGGTAAGGGATAGCGGTCTGCGCCGAGCATAAGTATACTCTATCTTTTTCTGAGGCATGGTAAAACTCTTTGAAAAATCCCCTGCCGCATTTGGAAAAGCCATAGACAACCTCTTTGGGAATGTCCATATCGAGGTTGTGTTTCATAGCCTGGTAGAGAAGATTGTTAAGATAAGGTTCGGGGTCGGGAACTGTCGGTTTTGTTCGCTGCGTGGTGCTCCCCATGAGGTTAGCAACTGTCTCAGCGGCATAGCCTGCGAAATAGTCGGTGATCTCAATTCTGCCGCCTTTTCGCTGTGAGCGCATAGGCCGGAGGTATACATCAATAAAGATTTGCACTTGGGGGCTGTCTGAGCCGTAGATAACAAGGCATTCAACAGGTTTGGGGTCAATTTCAATCGTTTCCTCACCCTTTGTTGACTCAGGCGTTTCAAATATCCGCGCCATTTCCCGTCCATCTTCCGGTGTCGTCTGAAAACAGACTTTTGTGCGTGCGGTCATCATAGCCGCTCGCACGGATTTGAGGGTTTCCGGTATCTGACCTCTATACTGGTGGGCAAGCGTAACCCGCGCTCCGAATTTGCGGCCTTCGGTGAACATCTCGGAAAAGTCAGTGGTTGCAAAATGCTGGAACTCGTCAACAAAGAGGCTAAAGCCTGGCCGTTGGTTTTGGGGTAGATCGGCAAAGGAGAAAATAGCTGCATGGATTTGGGCTATAAGCATTGTCCCGATAAGGCTTGCGTCCTGTGGGAGTGTTTTAAGAGGCAATTTGATTAAGAGTATTTCCTTGTTCTCAATTGCTTTTCTGAAATCAATGGTAGTTGCGGATTGCCCGACAATGTTTCTCACCAGTGATCTACCCATGAAAAGAGCCTCAAGCCGGTTGATAAGCGGGGCTATTTCTCTGACTCTGACTGAGGGTGATCTGCTGTCGTACTGGTACTCCCAAAATTGCTTAATGGTCGGGTCTGGAACATTTTTGAGCATTTTTTCTCTGAGGCTGTCATTGAGCAGAAAATCATACATGTCAACCAGTGTTGAGCCAGGATTGGAAAAGAGGGCGATTGTTGCGGCGCGTAAATAGCGGGGTAAGTTTTGCTGGCCTAAGACATCTCCCCACAGGACTTCAAAAATATGCATTACGCGGTCAACCGCCTGCGCCTGGGCTATGCTTGTCTGGTGTTTTTTGCCTGAAAAGACATTGACACCAAACGGGTAGGCTTCGTCCTGCATGTCAAATAAAAACATGTTGGAGAGTATTTCCAGGTAGCGGTTGCCGATCACGCGATCTATGAGGTCGCCGTGCGGGTCAATGACAATAACGGCATTACCTTTTTTAATGTCTTGGTTAATGACATACTCAAGCAGGGATGATTTACCCGTGCCTTGCACGCCTAAAATATATGTTCCTGCATAGCGGTCTGTATCGGGGACAAGAAAATAGTCTTTAGTTTCAGGGTGATAGCCAAAAAACGTGCGGGTGTCATACACCTCATTGAGTGCTGTTTTACTGAGGCTGTCAAAGTATGCTTCTGAGTAAAACGGCATGGGTTCACCTTACCTTTCATCTGGTTGGTTCTGCTCATCTGGTCGGGGAACAAACAGGACGCCGCCGCTACTGCGGCTTTGCGGAGGCGGTGGTGATGGGGCTTGCTGTGGCCGCTCTTGTTGTACCGGCGGTGGTGTCTGCTCAGCCGCTTGTAAATCCTTTCTAACCTTCTTCACAAACCTGACAAGAAGATATATGCCACAGATTGCAATAAGAATAATGCCGCTAAATCGGTTGAAAGTAAGCTGGTTAAATTCGCCATAGTCAGCCTGCGCCCCTGCGGCAAAAAGAAAAAAACCAACGAACAGGCCAAGAATGGAGGAAATGAGGCATCCCATACACTACTCCTTGCTCTTACAAAATTCTCAACAAACTCTGGTGCGATGGGTTACTGTGAGTGGCTTGGGAGGAATAATCCACAACTATGTTATACGTGAAATTCTGCAATTTTACAAGCAAGCGGTAGTGCTATTTAAAAGTCTAGACAATAGGTATCACAAAATAATCACACTTTTCTCTCAACTTTTAAATAGCTCGGCTTCATAGGATAAATAGTGGTGAATACCTCTTGCATTTACAATGTTTTTAGAGTATTCTTTTTTTCGATAATCCCATTTACCCGCAAGCGTTTTATTGTTTTTTTTATACAGTCTTCTCAGTAAGTTTGCTCCATAAAGAAACTGAAAAAAGGGAGGAAAACTACTAATGAGTGATGGAGTTCCTGGGGTAGACCAATACGGGAACAGGGGAACATGGAAGCCTGATCATGGCGGTGGTGATAGCTGCTTCACCGGATTGATTGTCATTGGAGTGTTAATCATTGCTGTTATCGTTGGTATAGTATACGGTGTTTGGTGGGTCTTTCAATCAGTTGGTACGGCAACCGGCATCGTCAAGCCGACACCAACACCTATACCGCCCTGGTCTGTTACCTTGTCGCCTGACACTGCCCAACACAGGGGTAATTTTGAACCCCATCTTCTCGACTCTAATGCCCAATACCCCAATGGGATGCGTAGTGGGGCTGCCCTGATCTTTGCTGATATTGATGCCCCCCGCAATGGTATCTATACCCTCTCTCTTCAGACAGGGTTGATTGTTTATGGAAATGCCCCATCATACACACTGGCTATTATCGTCAATGGGCAAACCGCAGCACAGTTACCGATCAACCAAGATACAGACCTGACTAACACGGATATCAGCTTGCATGAAGGCATGAATACCATCCAGTTGAAACTAAAAGGGGCTGATACCTATGGGGAGGATGCGGGTGGTATCCAGACCGTCTCTTCGTGTGTCAACATTAGGGACGTACAGCTCGATTGGAAAACATAGCATAACAGCAACTAGACTAGGCGGCTTTCTGCCCTGGCGATTGCGCGGAAGGCGGGGCTTCGGTGAGAACTGCCTTTTTAATCGCTTGCCATATATCCCTACCACGCATACGCCAGCCGCCAGGTGTCCATGCCGGTGAATAGGTGTAATTAATCCCTGCCGCTCGCGCTGCTCGGTTTACATCTGCTGTAGTATACTTTCCCCCTTTTGGGAGTTGGAGTGTAAAGAGCAGGTGCCCATCCTTTGCGTGATAAAACTTGACTGGTTCTGTCTCCGTTTCTTTCGCTTTAGCTCCTGCTGGTTGCTTCGCTTCCTCGTTTCTTTCTTGTGGTTGCGGTTTCACTGGCTCGGCTTGGGCTGCTGCCTCGCTGTTAAGTGCTGATCTGGTAGCTGCAAGCGCTCTTTCCGTTTGCTGCTTATCAGCCTGCAAGAGTTGGGTAGTCTCTATGTCCGGCTGGCTCTGTGCCGGTGCGAGTGCTTGTGTCTCTTGTTTTCGTGCGGCTGGCAGTGCCCGCTCCTGCTCGGTAACGTAGCTGATGCCCGTGCGCTTTTCTGCCTGCTCTGCGAGAATGCCGCGCGATGCTTGCATACTGCTGCCTGCACGGAATATTGCCTTCAAAATAGTCCCCCGTACTTTCTCGCCAGGCAATCCAGGTCTTAGCGGCTCAACAATTGCTCCTGTACCTATTCGCTCGCCCTTATCATTTCTCGGTACTGAGAGTTCAAACGCGCCTGGCGCAAGTACCGGCTCTGGAACTGGTTGGTGTATCATCTGTTCTGTCATAGTTCTTTTAATCTCCTAAGCCTTTGCTTAGTAAGTAAGCAGCATTATATATTCGTCTCAATGATTCTACTTGACAGCAAGATTATAAAATCATCACACGTTGAGGCTGGCAGGTGTGAAGTGTGTTGTGCCGGTTGGTTCCCGTTATGTGACACATGGAGGAGTTATTTTGAGGACGATATAAACCCTTCAAATTCAACCGCAACAAGCAAGCGGTGTTCCTGAAAATCTCAAGACTTCCCTACTACTCTGGCAACCAGGAGCAAGCGGGGGCACTACGGAGGGCAAAAGCGGAAATACTACTACTCCTCAATCTTCATCAAAACTCCCTGCTACGGCTGCTATATGACACTAGCGGCCTATCCCAGTTAACATTTGAAAGAGTACTCTCCCCTGCTCTATGCCAGGCTTCAGGTGAGAAACAGAAAATCAATTGAGCAGATCATCAGGGTCTATATATCCCTGCTCAAACTGCTCAGAAAGCGTGCGTTCGTTCGCAACTGGTACGTCCGCAAGCTGAGGCAAAGCGGCAAGGTGCGGGGATGGAATGCTTCGCCGCTTGGTGAGCAGAGGATGGGCCCGCCAGTCTACCCGCTTAAGCGTAAACGGCGGCAGACGCCGATGAAACCCGATTATCGCATCATCCTGCATTTGCTTGATGTCCTGGCTGGTCATCAAGGGTATTCCCTGCTCTGACAATCCTTGGCTGGTCTCCTCCCCTTCCCGCACGGATGTCGAGTGGGCGTAGGCTGATACCCGGCCGAGGCAATGTTCAAGATAGTCTGCGGTCTCCTGGTTGGACGGGCGGTAGTAGATTTGCGACTCCATGTTGTCTCTGAGGACCTGCGAGCGGGCTTTGCCGTAGACTGCCTCAAGCTGCGAGAGGGATTGTATGGCAATCCACAGTGATATGCCCCGTCCCACAACGGTTGTCGCATGATCCGCAAGCGAGGGAATAGCGGTTCTGCCTGCTTCATCAATCAGCAGAAGCACCGGATGACACTTGTTGCCCTGGGACGCATCATAGGCGGTTATCAGCTCATCAATCAGTGATCCCCACAAAAGCCTCACCAGTGGTGACAGCGCAAGCAGGTCCCGCTCAGGCCAGCGGAGATAGATGCTGATGGGCCGGTCCGTTTGCATGAGTTGTGTTGGGCTGAAGTCTGATCCGGCAAAACAGCGCACAACGGTTTCCGTCAGGAGGGGCCGCATCCGCGCAGAGAGCGTTCCCCAGGCGGAGAGCAGAAACCGGTCCGTAAAGTTTGCCTGGGCAAAACTCACATCGAGAAACTGTGTCGCAAGCTCCGCTGAAACCTCATGCAGGAGGTGCGCTGCTCGTTGCAGCCCGAGCCGGATGATCCCGCGGACATAGGGCAGCGGGAATTGTCCCTCTCGCCGTGCCGCAAGAAAGAGTTGTGTGAGCATGACTGTGGCACGCTGCGTAAAAATGGCGCCCTCGCCTTCATCCGGTTTGAACAGCAGATGCGATGCTGCGGAGAACAATTCGTCCTCAGTGTGTTTCCCGCGAAGCGGGTCATAGCAATGCCCTATTCCCGTCGGGTCAATGACAAACACGCTGCCAAGGGTGCTTCTATAGCCTGCGGTTTGGGTAAACAGCTCGCCTTTGATGTCGTTGACAACAACTGAATGCTGCCACGATAACAGTTGGCTCGTTGCCAAGAGTCCCTTGCCGCCTCTGGTTGGCGCAACAACAAGCAGATTACCAAGCTCACGGCGGGTTTGTGTTGGCCGGACGCTGAGAAAGTGCGTTGGGTCGCGGCTTCCCAGAAGCAATCCATCGGCAGGAGGGTGGGCACTCACCAGGTGGGTAAGCTCTGCGGCCTTGGCAAACCGCGCGGTGTGGAGGCGCTCATCCTGCCGATTGAGCAGGAAACAAACGGCAGCCCACAACACACGGAGTATCCAGCCTGCACCGCTGCCCAGCGTCACGAGGCAGTGCCGTGTGAATTGTGCTACTGTTCCCACTCCGCCTCCTCCTGTGTCTCCCGCTCGTTTTCCCGTTGTCTGGCTTCGTTCGCCAGGTCGTGCTCTGCCCGCTGGTCTAAGGATGCCTCAGTTGCCGCGCGGGTGACTGCCTGTAAGTCATCTCTGTTCAGCCGCCCCGCGACCACGGCAACAACATGCACATGCCGGTGCGGCGTATGGTCAGCGTGGATTGCCGCGACCCAGGAGACGGGTGTTCCGACCCGCTCTGCAAGGGCCTGCATGGTTTGGTCTGTGATGCTTCGCAAATAGATGTCCTTTCGTGTATCTTCCCGCGCCGGATCAGGACTGATGATAAAGCGGAAAAACACGCTCCCCTGCCGGGCTGCATCAATGACTGTATATGCCTGCTGTCTGCTCATTGCGCCGTCAGTCCCAAACAGCGTCCGGGTGATGCGTTGGTTGTCTTTGCCCGGCCGGTGCGCAATATACCGGATTGATGCTTTTGCTGCTCTCCTCTTGTTCGTGTAGCGTGCCTTGACAATTGCCACATCTCACGTGTTTATTCCTTCCTCCTCCCGCAGCCACTGTTCAAACTCTTCAATGAGGGATGCAACCTGCGGCGTTTTCAGAAAGATAGTTTTTCTGGCTTCCCTGCTGCTGGCATCAAGAATGTGCTCTAAGAGGGCGGAAGTAACGCCTGGCTGTCTGCCCAGAATGTTGGTCACCATGCGCCTGGTCTGTCCTTCCTCAAAGGCGATACGAAGCAAAAGGAGCACAAAGCGTGAGAGGTTGCGGCTTAGTTCTTTGCGGATCGTTGTTTCAATGATGGGCTGGAGTAACACGGCGTGCTGGACATGCAGCTTCTGGCGGATTGCTTCGGCAAGCAGTGTCCCGCAGGTTTGTGACAGGCTGAGTCTTTCCTGCCCGGCGATCCGTTGCAGCTCTGCCTTGATCGCAGGCTTGACCCATGCCGAAACCTGCACTGTTTGCCGGGTCCGGGAATGCTGGCGTATCTGATAAACCGCGTGGGGCATAGTCTAGAGCTTAATCGTAGCAACAGGGCAACAGGATAAGCAACGGATTTTTGGTAAGACTTTCTGAAGAGTTTCGTAAGAAGTGAAACGGTTTTGTGAACGAGGACTAATGCTCTTCATTCTGCACGGACGCGCCATACGTATTCCTGTCACAGGCTATTTTGTGGCTCAACGGACGCATTGCGGCGCGGTTTTATCTTGCCCTACACCCCGCAGGGTCGTTGCCCGTGGGAAGCGCAGTACCGGTTGGGTTCTGCTGTCTGCTGAACCAAGAGGACTGCGCTTATACGGTAGGTAGTTAGGTACGTGTCCCCTCGCCCATCCTGAAGAACAAGCACATAATGTGAACGGTAAAATTATCTGTGCAATTATTTCGTGTATATTTCGGGTTTTCGCCGTTTTTCAAAACACAATAAACCTAGCCTATAAAATAGGCTCTCCCCTCTCCCCTATTCTCCTGTTGCTTCTCTCCCGTTTCCTATGGCTTTGCTTAGCGACGCTTGCAGCGTCGGTTTTTTCAAACTGACGAGCAAGCGGTTTGTCGCTGAAGTGTCTCGTACGCAAGGCAAAAAGCCTTGTTTCCTAGCCGCTCTGCTGAAGCGGCGTGTTTGCATGAGGTATCCGGTGTCAAAGTTCCCAGGCCAGCCAGTCCGTTGATTACCCATGAAACCACACTCACGTATGGAAACGGCGGTTGCTGTATCTCATGGCAGGGTGAGAGTAGGTATATGCTTCGAGCATCATTGATAGCGGGTGAAATAGATTGATATAGTTATGTGAACCCATAGAAAAGAGAGGCTTGACAGGAGATAGAGGATTTGCTACTTTGAAGATGTCTTAGGTCTTCAAAGGTTTCCTCCTATCGGGTGTGAAGCCTTTTTTATTGGTTTTGATCTAGTTGTATTGACTAGTACGTATATTGTTAGCATGAGGAGAAAGAGCCTGTCAACGAGTATTTTGCACCATGATACCGTGCATGGTTTCATACTACCGTGATACCACGAAACCACGGTATCATGGTATCAGCAGTATGGATGGAGTTTGCAAGCTTACAAATGCGTTCGTCAGAGGAAAGTGCACCGTGGGCACCCAGGTAAAAGCATGGTTTCATGACACCACGGTATCATGGTATCATGAATTCAGACGTTTGAGGACTTTTGCGAGGATGCTCTGCTCTCCATTTATCCGGTAATCTTCGACAAAGTAGTTGATAGCAATTCTCGTGATTTCGTTTTCGCTTGTTCTGATCCCTTGCCGTTTATAGGTATATTCAATATCTGCTAAAAGGTTCTTCTCGTCTAAGGTAAAGCGGTGGGTTGCCGCCTCTTTTCCGATCTGTTTCACAGCTTTTCGTACCACCTCAAAGATATCCCCGTCGGGTTGTGGTGTCGTGGTACCATGTTTGCTTGATTGCATGATACCACGGTGTCGTGGTACCATGGTATCATGGTTGCTGTGCGCTTTTTTGCTTGGTGGTACGCTGCCTTCCTTTGGTTCTCGTGGGAGCTTTGCTCCCTGTGCCGGTGGGGGAGGAGGAACCTGGTCGAGCTCCTCCCTGGATGGCTGTTGCTTGGTAGGGAAGAAAACCGACTGCCCGCGTAACTCATTCGTGATACTAGAGATATCAAGCTTCTTTTTACTCATGGAAATAACTCCTGCATTAAATTCTCATAGGCGGCGGCTCCTTTAGCATGCGGGTTAAACCCGAAGATGTCTTGCTTGTTAAAATGCGCGTCTCGTAAATCAGTATTGCGGGGGATAATGGTTTCGAGCAGGCTCGTGCTGTACATCTGGCGCAAAATGTTGAGTGAGTTACTGGTGTTGATGGTTGGATCACTCATGGTAAACAATAGCCCTGCCAGTTGCAGCGAGGGATTAAAAAACTCCTTGACCTCTGTAATGGTTTTATTCAGTTGGACGATTGAGTCCAGTTCAAAATAGCCGGGGGATACCGTGACAAGGACCTTATCTGAGGCGGTAAACGCATTGAGCGTCAGCCAGGAGAGCGCCGGAGGACAGTCAATAAAGATATGTTCATACGTGTGTTTGATCTTATCAAGCTCGCGCTTTAATCGTTCCTCGCGATGGTCCATGGCATTCGTCAGTTCGACATCGGTATTGGATAAGAGGATATGCGAGGGGACAATCTGAAGCGTTTGAATGTGCGTCTGATGGATCGGCAAGGGCTGTCGATCTAAAATCGTGGTATAGATGGTCTGCTCTTTGGTGAGGGTCTGATAGTGGGGGATAAGTACCTTTGACGAGTTTGCCTGGCTGTCGATATCAACGAGGAGTATTTTTTTCCCTTTTCGTGCGAGTCCAGCAGCAAGAGAAATGCTTGTGGTTGTTTTGCCGGTGCCGCCTTTCTGTGAAGCTATTGAGACTATCATACGATCAGTCAATATACTGAAAGCCACCTTGTGGGTTTTCCAGCATATTTTGAAACTGCGTCTAGTATGGCAAAAAGAAAAAGCAGGTGTCAAGTGGCAATTCACAAGTTATCTCTTCAATACCAAAACGCAAAAGTACAAGGGGGAATATAAAGATAGGTCTCCAGCGAAAAACACGGGTAAAATCGCATCCTGGCGCGTTTGAGGGGCATCTGAAAAGGTGTTCCAGGGACACAGGATCACATAAGCACCTTATTTTCCCGCACTGGTTTGCGCTTCGCATCTGTCGGCACGGTTTTAGCGTTGGAGCAGCAGGGGAGGAGGTGACCCGCTAGAATAGTTGCCGTTCGGCCGGTGGCCGCGGCAGTCTGCCGTAAGCGCTTCTCACGCTTTTGACCGCCTCCTGCGAGGTGTACGGGTCTTTTTCCTGGGGGACGCGGTTCGCATACAGCAGGATGATGCGTGCTGCCTGCTCCTGGTTGAGTCCGTCATCTCTGAGCTGGCACGCAAGCCAGAACCCGACTTGATTGCGGTTGCCCTCGGTAGCGCGTGCTACCGCCTCGTCCAGCCATTTTTCGCCCGAAGGGGACGCGAAGCGCAAGTCGTGCGGGAACGCCGGGTGTTCTCCTTTTGTCGGCAAGAGCGCGTGGAGCCAATCAGGGAGAGGTGCGATGGGTGTCTGATCTGTTGCCCACGAGTAGGTGAGTCTGCCGTAGAGTTTTGAGGGTGGCAAAACGACATAGCCGCCTTCTGAGCGGACATCAACGCCGATCTTCTCTGCCAGTCCAACCGTATTGGGGTAGGTGAAGCCGTCCTGCGGGTAGTGAAAATACAAGTGGAGGCCTCCGCTTGCGGTGTGAACGGTTCGGGTTTCTGGCAATTGTCCATACTGCTCCTGAAGCTCTTTGAGGCCAAAGTAGCCCTTTGGCACATCCATATCTACCACTAACACACCAGACGTCCTGCCGGTTGCCAGGCCGATATTGGCTTTGGGGTGTTCTGTCCACACCGCTCGTATGTGTTCGACGTCTGTTGCTGCGTCCCGGTGGCCGCGTGATCCCTCGTAGGGAATTTTGCCGGCCAGGGGGAAGACAGGCCAGCCCGCTCTAGCATACGCGATGGCCGCGTCTTTGAGCGAAAGACTATTGAGTGTTTCCTGCATTGATCTACTATGATCTCCTTCCATTTGTGCCATTGTCAGACGTACCCGTTTTGCGTGTTATTCTAGCATACGCAGCAAAGAAAATTGGCCTGGGGTAAACGACATGTCGCATCGAGTGCGACTTGCGCCTACAGCCAGGCCAGGGAATGACAAATGTTGCAGGGTATAAAAAGTACTACGTTGCTTCACGCACTACCGGTTACTTCTCAGGCAGTGGTGCATCAAAGTCAATCGGGATACCTTCGCCGCCTGAAACCGGTGGTTTGCTGTCAAGCATCTGCATATCGCTCGCGATGACCTCAACTGCGGTGCGCTGTGTTCCTTCTCTGTCAGTATACTTGCGCTGTGTGAGGCGGCCTTCAATGTAGACTTTTGAGCCTTTGCGGAGGTAGCGCTCACAGGTCTCGGCAAGCTGGCGCCAGGCAACGATAGTAAACCATTCGGTTTCCTTCTTGCTCTCGCCTGTTGCTGCCTTGTACGTCCGGTTGACAGCGAGTGAAAACTTCGTGACGGGTGTGCCGTCTGAGGTCACTTGCAGATCGGGGTCTTTTCCCAGGTTCCCGATGAGCATGATTTTATTGAGCATGGTTTTTGTCTCCTTTACGGTGTTTCCTAATTCGCTCATCGAGCGTGTAAAAGCATCCGGTGCTTCTTTTGCTCAAGAGCAATATACTGTGCCATTCTACGATACTGAAAGTCATATTTGCCGTGACAGGTTGGGCACAAACAGAGAAGATCAGGTACGGCATTGCCAACATCATGGTTTTTATGCGCTGCATGTAAGAAAACGGTATAACACGCTCCTGTTCGTTTGGAGACACGTTCAGTGCCTTGCCTGATGTGGCAAAACGAACACTGTTTTCCTGCTTGCTCCTTACACTGCCTGGCTAGTTGTTCCCAATTTTTGGGATACTGTTTTCTCCTTTCATAGTTCATGGTCAGCCAGTGCTGCCCTGCTCGTTCTCAGCGTTTGCGCTGCGGTAGGGGCCGCGTAGGTGATCGGGGAGCTGTTCGACCGACTCATAGCCTGCAACCCAACTGACACGTTGGTGTTTCCAGTGGAAGAACGCGAGTTCGTCCGTGATCTGCTCGCGGAGTTCTTTTGTGGGGCAGGAATACATGGTGACATCGCCTTCGACGTATTCAATGACCTGGTACATTCCCTCCCGCTTTCGGAAGAAAACGATGACTAACGGCCATGAACCGAGGTCATATCCGTCCCGTCCCCAAACGGCAAGAGCATGCCAGCCTTTGGTCCGAGCAAATTCCATTGCGTCATAGCCGTCACCGCCACGCACAAGAAAACTGTCCCAAAATGGTTCCGGGTCAGTCTGGTATTGTGCCAATTCCGGTTTCATTCTCCTGACCTCCTCTGGGTTCGATAACTGCATCGACGATTGTACAGCCTTTGTACGCTTGTTCGATCCAGTGTTCTGCGTCTTCGTAGCTTCCTTCTACCCGTTCAGTCGGCATCTGAAGCGGCTTACCGAGTGAACCAATCGTCACGGTAACGTCGTGTGCTTGGTGCGTACCTTGCTGTTTTTCTGCAAGCACAAGCCGTGCGGTAAAGAGCACTTCTTCCTCAAACTCATGGTCAAAGTGGTGTGCGATTAAAATGTCCGCAATACGATCCATGTCCGCATCAGTCAGCGTGCTAACTTGGTCAGGGTGGATACCAAGGCTGTTGAGGTCTAACCGACTAATGGAGAGGACGGTAAATTTTCTGCTCCAGTCAAGTGAGTCCACTTGCCCACGTCTCCTTTCTGTTGGAAAAACTGAAAACTGCAACAATGTTGTCAAAGAGCCAAAGAAAGCAGGCAATGCTGCTTCATCGCTCGTGATAAAGGGTTACTGCCTGCTTGGTCTAGACCATTCGAGTATAAGGAAGAGTCGTGAGAGAACGGTAAGAAAATACCGGTTATAGGGGAGAGGGGAGTCAACCTGATCGGTAGTGCCGGAAAATGGGTTTCCCACTGACTTGAAAAAGGCGACTGTTTGCTCTATAGTGTCCCAAGTTTTCTATGCCTGCCCGCAACGAACAGGATCAGAGGTATTCGCAGCCGACATTTGAGGGGACGGCGCAGCCGGAAACCAAAGAAGAAGCACGTTCCAGCCATATTCAGCAAAGCATCTTTCAGGCCGGCGCGGAGCAGGGTACTGAATTTGCTGAACGGGTGGTGCGCATTGAGGGGTGCCAGGTGATTAACCCGCCGGTTGTCAGGGAGTGGGTAGAGAAAAAGCAAAAGAAAAAGGAGTGGAGATGCACGTTTGTTTCGCCGCCCGATTTGTGGAGCCAGGAGGCCGATGCATGGATACAGGCGGTCACGGAGAATAAAAATGACATACCGATGTTCAATAAGCTCAAGCTTAACAATGGCGATATGTGTACGGTCATTGGCATCCAAACCGGGGAACGGGATGAGCCGATGGCAAAAGGAAAAAAACAGCGGCACATCACGTTTGTGAAAGTGACAGAAGTCATTCCGGGCATCCGGGGAACAAGCAGGAAAGCGAATGTCCTGCAACCCAAAGCGCGGCAGGGGTAATACCAACTTGCGTTCCGAGTGGTATAATAAGGGAAACGATGAAGGAAGGGAAGAAGACCTGTTTTGGGAACGAGAGTCACACGAGCCGCTGCTCATTTTCCAGTGGAAGAAGTCAAACG
>Ga0070708_100001055_pt1 | contig 21002 bp, 16 predicted proteins | sample KBSK5503metaG_FD_65469 | JGI IMG/M metagenome (GOLD analysis project Ga0070708, IMG submission 65469) | Corn, switchgrass and miscanthus rhizosphere microbial communities from Kellogg Biological Station, Michigan, USA - KBS K5-50-3 metaG | ecosystem: Host-associated > Plants > Roots >... | reverse complement strand
GTATTTCGCCGGCATGCCGGACGGACCGCCGGCAACGACCCTCTTGCAATCGTCCAGTACCTCGATCTCAAGACCTACTTGGTCGGCGACATCAATACCAAGGTCGACCGCGCCAGCATGGCGCATTCACTCGAGGTTCGCGAGCCGCTGATGGATCATCCTCTGGTCGAATGGCTGGCGACGCTGCCGTCTGCGCTAAAGGTGAGGGGCAATGAAGGCAAGTGCCTGCTGAAGGCGGCAATGGCGCCGTACCTGCCGCCCGAAATCATGCATCGTCCGAAGCAGGGCTTTGCCGTGCCGCTTGAGCGCTGGTTCCGCGGTCCCCTGCGCAAGCGCGTCAACGATGCCGTCCTCGGCGAGCGGTTGGCCGCAACCGGAATGTTCAATCGGCGCTATCTCAAGCACCTCGTGGAGCGCCACATGTCCGGCGCGCGCGACTACAGCGCGCCGCTGTGGACGTTGCTGATGTTCGATGCGTTCCTGCGCAACGTGATGCAGGACGATGCGCGCGAGCATCGAGAGAAGGTCGCCGGATGAGCTTGCGCATTCTGCACATACTCGACCATTCGATCCCGCTGCACAGTGGATATACATTCCGCACCTGTGCGATCCTGCGCGAACAGCAGCGGATCGGTTGGGAGACGGTTCAACTGACGAGCCCCAAGCATACGGCGCCAAGCGGCGCTGAGGAGGACGTGGACGGATTGCATTTCTTCCGTACGGCGTGGACACCGGGAAGGCTTGCCCGGCTGCCCGTGTTGCGGGAGTTCGCGCAGATGCGGGCTACGGCGCGGCGCCTGAGCGAACTGGCGCAAATCACCCGACCGGATGTTCTGCACGCCCATTCTCCCGTCCTCAATGCGCTGCCCGCACTTTGGGTGGGGAGGCGACTTAACATCCCGGTGGTCTACGAAGTGCGTGCGTTTTGGGAGGACGCTGCGGTCGATCACGGCACGAGTCGCGAGGGAGGATTGCGCTATCGAATGACGCGCGCGATCGAAACGTTCGCGCTGCGCCACGCGGATCATGTCACGACGATCTGTGAGGGATTGAAGCGGGACATGGTGGCACGCGGCATCGCCGAACGGCACATCACCGTTATTCCCAATGCCGTCGACGTGAATGCCTTCGAATTCGGAACGGTGCCCGACCTCGCACTCAAGAAGCAACTCGGCCTCGATGGGTGCACCGTCATCGGTTTCATCGGCTCGTATTACGCGTACGAAGGCCTGGACCTGTTGCTCGCGGCGCTTCCGAAAATTGCCGATAAGGTGCCGTACGTGCGGGCGCTGCTGGTTGGCGGCGGCCCCCAGGAATCCGCACTGAAGGCACAGGCGGTCACATTGGGTATCGAGGACAAGGTCATGTTTGCCGGCCGGGTTCCACATCGGGACGTTCAACGCTATTACAACATCGTGGACGTATTTGCCTATCCACGGCGCTCAATGCGCCTGACCGAGCTCGTGACTCCGCTGAAGCCGCTGGAGGCCATGGCGCAAGGACGTCTCGTTGTCGCGTCGGACGTTGGTGGACACCGGGAGCTCATTAAGGACGGTGAAACGGGAGTGCTGTTTCGTGCGGGCGACAGGGACTCACTGGCCGATGCCATCGTGGGATTGCTTGCGCGGCCGGACCGATGGCGTCGGTTGCGTGAAAGCGGGCGACAGTTCGTTGAGCGGGAACGGACCTGGTCCGCAAGCGTCGCGGGCTATCGCCCGGTATTCGAGCTGCTTATGCAGGCGGCCCGATGAGTTGGGTGGAGGGCCGACGGTGGCAAAGCAACGATTAAGGATACTTACGCTGACGACGCTCTTTCCTAGCGCGACACGACCGCGACATGGGATATTCGTGGAGAATCGGCTGCTTCATCTCCAAAAATACGGCGACGCAGAGGCGCGAATCGTCGCGCCGGTGCCATGGTTCCCGAGCAAGGCAGAACGCTTCGGCCGCTATGCCTCTTTTGCGCGAACACCGCGGCAGGAACTGCGTGCCGGCAACATCGTCTATCACCCCCGTTACGCTGCGCTGCCCGGGATTGGAAGCTGGGTGCACCCTTTTTCGCTGGCGGTTGCGTTTCTCCGACAGATTCGCCTGCTGCAGAGGTCCGGCTTCGAAGGCGACATCGTCGATGCCCACTATTTTTACCCTGATGGCGTTGCCGCGGCCCTCGTCGCCCGATGCATCGACAAACCGCTTGTGATCACGGCCCGCGGTTCCGACATCAATCACCTTCCGGATTTCGCGTGGCCACGACGACTCATCCTGTGGGCCACCCGGCAAGCGGGCGCCATCGTCGCGGTTTCCGCGGCCCTCAAGCAGAGACTCGTCAAGCTCGGGGTAGATCCGGCACGCATTACCGTTTTGCGCAATGGCGTCGATCTTGATCTGTTTCGACCCGCGACCAAGCAGGAGGCTCGCGCGCGAATCGGCCTGGTGGACGGTCCCCTCATCGCATCGATCGGAAATCTCGTGCCGGAAAAGGGACATGATCTCGCGATCGGCGCACTCGCGCTGCTTCCGCGGACGCACCTCATGATCCTCGGAAGCGGCCCGCAGCGTGTGAAACTGCAGGAGCTCGCTCACCGTATCGGTGTCGGCGATCGAGTGCACTTTCTTGCCGAACGTGCCCAATCCGAGCTCAAATGGGTGTACAGCGCAGCCGACGTTCTGGTACTCGCCTCGTTGCGCGAGGGATGGCCGAACGTGCTTTTGGAGTCGATGGCGTGCGGAACACCGGTGGTTGCCGCGGATGTGGGTGGCGTCCGGGAGATCGTGACCGAACCATGTGCCGGGCGCATCGTGGACGAGCGAAGTGCCGAGGCTTTTGCCAAGGCCATCCGGGGCATTGCTGATGAGACGCCACAACCGTTGCGGGTCCGGCGTTTTGCGGAGAGATTTGATTGGACAGCGACGTCGCAGGGCCAGTTGGACGTATTTGCCCGTGCGCAGGCCGAATTCGCGGGGCGGGCGGGCGCCGTTGCCTGACGATCGCATTTCCTTCAGCCGTGACCCCGTACCTAAAGATGCGGGAGAGCGTGGCGTGCAACCGTTCAGCGGTCCACGCGGCGGCGGCACGGCGCGAATCGGAATGTTGCAAGTGACAGTACGAGGCATGTGCGCCAAGGCGTGTTCGAAGCGAACCGCGGCGTCATTTGGAGAGCAGGGCGCCGAACGAGGCATTGACCATGCGTGACCTCCTCCTTACAGCCATCGTGTTTGGCTCGCTGCCATTCATCCTTTTCTGGCGCCCCCATTTGGGCGCGTTGCTGTGGGTGTGGATCTCCATGATGAATCCGCACCGTTTGAGTTACGGCTTTGCCTACAATTTTCCGTTTGCGCAGGTCATCGCGATCACGACGCTCGTGGGTCTGCTGTTTACTCGGCACCGCAGGCCCTTTCCGTTAACGCCGGTTTCCGGCCTGCTGCTCGCGTTTCTGGCATGGATGTCCTTCACGGCGCTGTTCGCGCTTCAGCCCGCCGACGTGGTTTTCGATGTTTGGTGGAGGGTTGTCAAAACGCAGATCATGCTGCTGGCAACGCTGATGCTCATTCGCGGGCGGGCCCAGATCGACCAGCTGATCTGGACGATCGTCATCTCGGTTGGGTTCTATGGCGTGAAAGGGGGTGTCTGGACCATTCTGCGCGGCGGTGTGCATACCGTCTGGGGGCCGCCGGGATCCTACATCGAGGGCAACAATGAATTGGCGTTGGCACTGGTGATGTTGTTGCCGCTGATGTACTACCTTGCCCACACGGGGTCGAAGCGCTGGTTGAGGTATGGGCTTTGGGCTGCCATGGGCGCTTGCACATTCTCGATTCTGGGCAGCCAATCGCGCGGCGCATTGCTCGCGCTCGGTACGCTGGTGGTGCTTCTCGGTACCAAGAGCAATCGACCGATTCTCGTCACTGCCGTGCTCCTGGCGGGGTTGGCTTGCGCGGTGGCATTCATGCCAGACCACTGGAGCGCTCGCATGAACACCATCGAGGCGTTCGAGCAGGACGCGTCGGCCATGGGCCGAATTCAAACATGGCAGACAATCTGGAACATGGTCTTGCACCGGCCAGTCGTCGGCGCCGGTTTCGATCTGGCCAGTCCCTTGTTGTTTCAACTGTATGCGCCGGTCCCCGACCTTCAGGTGCTCGGCCCCCACAGCATCTATTTTCAGGCCCTCGGCGAGCACGGCTTCGTTGGTCTCGGGCTCTATCTCGCGTTGGGCCTGGTAATCTGGCGCCGCGCCCGAATGCTCGCCCTGCTTGCCGCGGGTCAGCCGGATCTCGAATGGCTCCCAATACTGATGCGCATGGTGCAGGTGAGCCTGCTCGGATTCGCCGTCGGTGGCGCGTTTCTCGGATTGCTCCACTATGATCTCCCTTATTACCTTGCGGCCATTGTCGTGCTCGCGGAGGCCGAGATGCGCGAGCGGCGGGCAATGGCGCCATCGCCCAAGATGAAGGACGTGACAACATCCCAAGAGACCCAACGTGTCTGAATTGTCGGAGCGGCTGCTTCGGAAATACTACGGAAACTCACCCCATCCCTACCGGATATTCGAGGCCGAAGTGGGTAAGGCACTCCAGCCGGAGTCCGTTCTACTGGACGCCGGATGTGGGCGAGCGGTTCCAGTATTGCGGAAATACATTGGGCGCGCGTCGCGGCTGATCGGTGTCGAACTCGTGGAATTCACGGATGTGCCTTCCGAGATCGAGACCTATCGCGCCGACCTCTCGGCCATTCCTCTGCCGGACGAGACCGTCGACGTGATCATGTCCCGCAGCGTGTTCGAGCACTTGGACGACCCGTTGTCCGCCTACCGGGAATTCGCGCGCATCCTGCGTCCGGGCGGTCACCTGATATTTCTCACGGCAAATATGTGGGACTACTCCACTCTAATTGCACGCGCGATCCCCAATCGATTTCACCCGCGCATCGTCCGATACACGGAAGGTCGGGAAGAGGATGACGTTTTTCCGACGCGTTACCGCACGAACACGCGACGAGTGGTCGAGCGCCTTTCAGCGCAGGCCGGGCTGCACGTGGATGCCTTCAGGTATCTGGGGCAATACCCGAACTATTTCATGTTCAACGCGGGGCTCTTCGTGCTGGGCACCGGCTTTGACAAACTCGTCACCCGATTCGAGGCCTTGCGTCTCCTGCGGGGCTGGATACTCGTCACATTGCGCCGGCCCGCGAACAGATGACCGCCTCGTCGTGGCTGCGCGCTGCGGTAGCTGTCGCAGCAACCGGGTCGGCCGGTCGACTCAGCGTCCTCTTGTTTCACCGTGTTCACGCAACGCGGGATCCACTTTTTCCCGGAGAGCCCGACACGGATCAATTCGAAGCATGCATGGAGGCGGTACGCGATTGTTTCGCGCCGATGCCCCTGATCGAGGCCTGCGAGGCCTTGGACAGCGGTCGCATTCCACCGCGGGCGGTCGCGATCACATTTGACGATGGGTACGCTGACAATTTCCACGTTGCGCTGCCTGTGCTGAGACGCCTCGGATTGCACGCGACCTTTTTTGTCGCATCCGACTATCTGGATGGCGGGCGGATGTGGAATGACTCCGTCGTCGAAGCCGTGCGACATTGCCCCGAACCGGAACTCGACCTGACAAACCAATCACTCGGTCGCTATTCGTTGAAGGATGGGCCCGAACGGCGGGCAGCCATTCAAGGCATCCTCGGTGCGTTGAAATACCTGGACCCGGCGGAGCGATCCCGCTGTGCGGAGGCGATCGGAGCCAGGCTGGGCGTATCGATGCCGAGGGACCTGATGATGACATCGGCGCAGGTCAGGGATCTTGCGAGCGCCGGGATGACGGTCGGCGCGCACACCTGCAGCCATCCGATCTTGGCGCGAATATCCGACGCCGATGCGCGCCGGGAAATCGCGGACAGCCGCGAGCGGCTCGAAGCCATCGCCGGATCTCCCGTTCAATTATTCGCCTATCCCAACGGCAAGCCTGGCCAAGACTACCTTCGAGTCCACGTCGAGATGGTCAGCAAACTGGGGTTCCGGGCGGCCGTTTCGACGGCCCAAGGCGCTTTCGCGCGCGGGGACGATCGTTGGCAAATCCCCCGCTTTACGCCATGGGACCGGGCGCCCGAACGTTTCGCCCTGCGACTGGCGGTCGGCCGGCACCAACGGCATTACGCGAGCGCATAGCGCGCGGAGCCAGCCTCGGCGATGATGCCTCGTCGAACCAACGCCTACTTCACCGCAACCGAGTCAATCCTAAAAAAAGTCCACGCTGACACCGGGTGAGAGGTGTCCGGCCCATCGATCCACTTGTAACGCCAGTTCGTCTGCGGCATGCCTGACAGCGCGATGTCGTTCCGCGCTTCTTCACCGGAATACATGAAGCCGTAGACCAGCAACTCCTGGGTCGGTGGATACCAGACCATCTCCCCGGGAAACCACGGTTGTTTGCGCCCGCCATCCATGTTCGGAAAGCGCGGCCCCTGCGACACTACGCCGGTGTCCACGTTGATCGTCAGGCTCGCAGTGTTCGGCCCGACCTGATGCCACAGCGGCTCCCACATTACAACGATGCTACGGTGCTCCGGTATCCACGCGGCCGGGATTGACGCCGTCAATCCCATTGCCGCATCAACGATGCTCCCGGCCGGTGCCGGCAACTCGGTCACGACCTGCATCTTGAACTCGCCCTCCGGATGCCCCGATAGCGTGATCGCCATCAGCGCCGGGCGGCGCGCGTCGAACCAGAAGAGCCGTCTTCCCGCCTCATCTACATTGATTTTCCATTGGCCGGGAATGGCATAGCTGTGACCCGCGACCGTCGGCACGTCGACGTGCCGCCAGGCCAGCGACGGCGTCGCCGAGCCGAGTGTGCTGACGTCAAGGTAATGGACGCGCACCCGATCGTTGTACACGCGCAGCCCATACACCCGTTTCGAGACGGGGTCGTATTCAATCTGACGCACGTCGTTCTGCGCCCAGTCAATGCCGACACCGGCAAGCAAGAAGCGTGGGCGCGCAAGCTTTGGATCGAAAATGAAACAGGGGAGTTTCGTCGGGTCCGACTCCGCGTTGTCAGCGGGGAGCGCATTCGCTACGCCACCATCGGCTTTCCAAGCCGCGGCGTTCGGGAAACCTGGACGCGACACGCCCCACGCGATGAAGAAGACCTCCTGGTCCGGCAGCCAGCACATTCCCATAAGGTCCGGCGACAACGGGATCACGTCCCCTGCCATTCCGTGCGGCGGTCGATAGTCGAGTCGCCAAGTGTTCGCGATCGGGTCCCAGTCCCACATCACCGGGCGTCCATTCTGTCCGCCGCCGACGAGACCGGAGGTGCTGAAGTCGCCACCAAAAATGTGGACGTGTTTATCGCGCGGGCAATAGACCGGCGCGGTGTGCTTGTTTCCGTTGGCCAGCGCCTGCGATATGCCTGCCTTCGGCAATGGAATCGGCAACGGGGTTGCCGGCCATTGCCAATGGCTGTTGTACGGACCGTTCTCGACACCGACGAAATACTGTGGGTTCGGATTCGCTGCAGTTTTGAATGGGTCGGGATCGCGACCATCATAGACAAGCTCGAGCGTGATCGCATCAAACCAGACGCCGTAGAGATTGTCGAAATAGGACTTGTAACCGGTGGTCTGATCGAAGTAACCGCCGCTGTAACGGTCCGCTCCCGGCAACTGTGAGGCGAGGCTGATGCGTTGTGGCACGCCCCGCTTGAATACAACGGACCGTAGCGGCGCCCGGATCGCATCGCCTGTCGGGCGTAGCATTCCCGTGGCCGCATTGCCAGCGCGACTGGGAGGCTGGAGAGGGCGAGCCGCTTCCTGTCCTTCCGTTCGCGCGACGAATGGCGCGGCCACAAGACCGCCCGCGAGAGTGCCGAAGAATTTCCGTCGATCCATTAGGGCCTGTTCACACTATGTCCGCAAACGCGAACGGGTGGCATGGGGCGCCAATCAAGGCGGCCGACGAAGCGAAGACCGGGCGTCTTCGCGAGGAGAACAACACAGAGTGGCGCCCCAGGGCGCCCGTTCCCTTCGGGTTGCTGCCGAAAACGCCCATCACTGTGTTGCAAAGGCTCGCCGGGTGCCCAACCCGCCTTCACCTTTGCGCCTTGCGCTGAGCGTTTTCGGCCGTGCAACGCGTATGTGGACATAGTGTGAACAGGCCCTAATCGATCGCCGGGCTCCAGAATGCGACCCGGTCCGTAGTCGATGCGACGTAGACAAATTTCTTGATGGTTGGCACATACCGCCAGCGCGAATACAGGCCGCCACCTCTCTCCTTGACCAGCGGTTGCGTCAGCGCAATCCGCGTCACCTTCCACGTTCCCGTCAATAGGTCTCCGGCTGGCGGGTCCATCCGGTAAACGTGCGCGAGATCGGCATTGCCCATGAACGTGAACGCGGCGTTATGGGCAGGACTCCAGTCAAAGCCCCAGCCAGTAGTCGTCGTAGGCGGCGGGATGTCACCGGCAACTTTCAATGTCATCACACCCCTTTCGGTGCGCGCAAGATCGACCGCGCACATCGTGAATGTCATCGGGGTGTTGTAAGCGCCAATTCCCGTCGTAAAAAGCAGCAGATCTCGCACCGGAATCGCGGCTGCCACCGGGTCGTAGCCGACGTTCGACGAGGCAAACGGAACCTGGACATGCATCCGCGTCGCCAGATCCAGGTAAGAGAACGTGCCGTGGTAGCCGCCCGCCGACAAACGCCAGACTCGATTGCGCGGCGCATCCAAACAGGTGATGCTTTGTCCTAGCGGCGGCGGCGCGGAATTATTGGAGTACCGAAACCAGACGCCGGTGGCGAGATCACATGCATGCGACCAGCCGTTAGCCCGTCCCCCTGTTCCGTACATGCCGGCGCTGAGGCAATTGAGCAGCAGCCCTCTCACTCCGTAGGGGACCACCTGCAAATTGTTGTATGTGTGCGAGGCTATTGGCGAACCATCTCCGTATTCGCCGTGCGCCCAGTCGCACATGGGGTCGGTGTCACCGACGCCGGTGAATGCCGTCGACGGGTTGTTGATCCGCGTCCAACGTTCAGTGGCGAGATCAAACACGTAGACTTCGTTGCCGTAATAATCTGCATGCCCGCCGCCCGTGACGACGAGCGACCCCAGTGCTCCGCAATCTGTTGCGACAGCCATCCCACTGTAGGCGAGAACTCCCGCTTGGCCGTCAACGGCCGAGTACACACAATCTCTCGCTCTGCAGGGATCGACTGATGCCATCGTGTTCGAGGTTGGATCGAGCGCCACCGTGCCCGTCGTCCTGGCGCGGGCGGGAGCGCCGAGGTCGCGAACGGATTCCTGTGCTTCTGCTCGTGACGCGAGCGGAGCGGCAGCCAGACCACCCGCAACAACTCGAATAAATTTCCGTCGGTCCATCGGATTATTGACTTGCCCTCCCGGTCAGCAGTTCCGCTCATCGAGTGGATTTGTGCAATGGATTGACTGACGCTACGCCGACGCTCGCAGAGGGTCAAGCTATCCGCATACGGACAGCGCGAGTGAGACGACGATGCGGCAACGATGGAATTGAGGTCGCGTCGCGATGCGCAGCGCAGTTGCGGTCGCTCAGCCGTGATCTGCAAGCTCGGGATAAGATTGTCCTACGCGCGCAATCCGGTTTATGGTAAAAACACAGTGTTTTCCCACGAAACTCCGCCTCTGAGTAATCGGCGCCGTTTGCTCAGGAGCTTAGGCTTCCGATTACATCTCATGCAGCGATGTCTGAATCCTTTCTCCTGCACCATCTGATCAGCAATTCCGCACGCCGCGACCCAAGTGCTTTGGCGCTTTCCGCTGGCACCGAGGCGCTTGCTTACGAAACCCTGGACGATTTGGTTGCGGGCTTTGGACGCGGCGTGTGCTCGCTCGGACTCGAACGCGCGCAGCGTGTCGGGATCTATCTCGACAAGCGCGCCGAGACGGTCATAGCCTGTTTTGGAGCCGCGGCCGGTGGTGGCGCTTTCGTTCCCCTCAACCCCCTGCTCAAGCCCGATCAGGTGACCTACATTCTGCGCGACTGCAACGTCGCCGTGCTCGTCACCTCGCAGGAGCGCTTTTCGTTGTTGCGGCCCGGACTCGTGGATTGCCCCGACCTACGTCACGTCGTTCTGACGGGTGATTGTTCCGTCTTGCCCCAGGACACGTCCTGCGAAGTGCATCGCTGGTCGGACGTGCTCGCAGAGCGCGGCCATTTGGGGCACCGAGTCATCGACACCGATATTGCCGCAATCCTCTATACGTCCGGAAGCACCGGCAAACCAAAGGGCGTGGTGCTGTCCCATCGCAACATGGTCGCGGGCGCCAAGAGCGTGGCTGGGTACCTCGAGAATGATGCGAAGGATGTTCTGCTCGCGGCGCTGCCATTGTCGTTCGACGCTGGATTCAGTCAGCTGACCACCGCATTTCACGCCGGTGCGAGGGTCGCACTGCTGAACTATCTTTTGCCAATCGATGTGCTCAAGGCCCTCGTCAAGGAGCGCGTAACGGGGCTCACGGCGGTCCCGCCCCTTTACATCCAGCTTTCCCAACTCGAATGGCCGAAGGCGATCGCAACGCACCTGCGTTATTTCGCCAATACGGGAGGCCGGATGCCCCTGGAAACGCTGAACGCGCTGCGGGCACGGTTGCCCAACAGCAAACCGTACCTGATGTACGGCCTGACCGAAGCATTCCGTTCGACTTACTTGCCGCCCGAAGAAGTTGACCGACGCCCGGATTCCATCGGCAAGGCGATCCCGAACGCCGAGATCTTGGTCGTTCGCGAAGACGGCACGTTATGCGCACCCAATGAGCCCGGCGAACTCGTGCACCGCGGGGCGCTGGTTGGCATGGGTTACTGGAACGATACGGAGAAGACCGCCGAGCGGTATCGGCCGCTCCCCGGACGCGAAGCCGGACTGGTCATGCCGGAGATCGCGGTGTATTCGGGGGATACCGTGCGGATGGACGAGGAAGGCTATCTTTATTTTGTCGGTCGGCGGGATGAAATGATCAAAACTTCCGGATACCGCGTGAGTCCGACGGAAATCGAGGAGGTGTTGTACGACACGCAACTCGTCGGGGAAGCGGCCGCCTTCGGTGTTCCGCACCCGATGCTTGGACAGGGCATCGTCGTGGTGGCGACACCCAAGTCGCCGGGCGACCTCGATGATAAAAAGCTGCTTGCCGCATGCCGCGATCGTTTACCCGCATTCATGCTCCCAGCCAAGGTCGACATTCGGCCCGGACCGCTACCCCGTAACCCAAACGGGAAGATCGATCGGAAGGCGCTCAGCGTGGAATTCCTGGATGCATTCCCGCAGAAGGGTTGACGGGCTCTCGGTCGCAAGTCAGACGACATCGCGAATTCTCCCCATTCGCGGCCACCGGTAGAATAGCGTCTCTCGCCTTATGCCAGTAATGGCCTCTTGTCCGGAATAGCATGCATGCCACAGAAATCGCAATCATTTCCCGGAGTCGCGGGAGTGATTAGTCCGGAACATGCCCCGATGAACGATTGGCCGGTCGTCGACGACTGCCTGATCGTTGGGAACATGCCGCTCACCCGGTTGGCGCAGCGCGTCGGCCGCACACCGTTCTTTGCCTATGATCGGCGGCTGCTTGCTGCGCGGGTTGCGCTACTGCGCGAGCACATTCCACGCGAAATCAAGCTGCATTATGCGATGAAGGCCAATCCCATGCCGGCGCTCGTATGCCTCATGGGGGGCCTTGTCGACGGCATCGATGTCGCATCGGGTGGCGAACTCACTGTGGCGCTCGACGCCGGTGTTGACCCGGGCGAGATCAGCTTCGCCGGCCCGGGCAAGAGCGACACGGAAATTGCGCAGGCGATCGCCGCTGGCATTCTGCTCAATGTGGAATCGCCGCGCGAAGTCGAGCTTGCGGCACGATGGTCGCGCGAACTGCAACTTCCTGCGCGCGTGGCTGTTCGGGTCAACCCGGACTTCGAACTCAAATCCTCTGGGATGAAGATGGGCGGCGGGCCCCGACAGTTCGGCATCGACGCCGAGTCCGTGCCCGCCGTGCTGCGGACCATTGCCAGCCAAAAGCTTGCCTTTGAAGGCTTTCACATCTACAGCGGCTCCCAGAATCTGAACGCGGATTCGATTTCCGAAGCCCAGCAGAAGACGGTTGAACTCGCGATTCGGCTCGCCGCGACGGCGCCATCGCCCGTACGCGTGCTGAATATCGGGGGCGGATTCGGGATTCCCTACTTCCCCGGCGAGAAGCCGCTGGATCTTGCACGCCTCGGAATCAAGCTCCGCGACATCGTTGACCAGACGAAGGCGGCCCTGCCGCAGGCGCAGCTCACGATCGAACTCGGCCGCTATCTGGTGGGCGAGGCAGGCGTTTATGTTTGCCGTGTGGTCGACCGCAAGATTTCGCGCGGCCAGGTTTTCCTGGTCACCGATGGCGGGCTGCACCATCACCTCGCGGCATCCGGCAACTTCGGCCAGGTCATTCGCAAGAATTACCCGGTCTGCGTAGGGAATCACGTAGCTCGAGAACCCCGTGCAACCGCCACGGTGGTCGGTCCGCTTTGTACACCACTGGATTTGCTCGCGGACCGGATGCAGATGGCGGACGCGCAACCAGGTGATCTTATCGTAATTTTTCAGTCGGGAGCGTACGGGGCAACGGCGAGCCCGCGGGAATTTCTGAATCATCCAAACTGCGCGGAAGTGCTGGTCTAGACCGCACGCGCCGAGTTCCACTGCCTCTTCACGAGAACGCCATGTCCAGACACTGTTCCCAAACTGCCGATGGCCATCGGGTTCTGGCAATTGTCGTTGGTGAGATATTGCTGGCTTTAGCTTTTGCGGCAACCGCGGCCAAGCCCAGCAACATCACCAGCGCGGAAATGGCGTTGCTCCCCGAATACTGCGCCGATGTGCAAGGCTTCAAGTATGGCGATGCGTTCTACAATACATCGCCAAACGCCCCGAAGTGGGTCAACCTCATGGGCCACGGCTTTTGGGCAATGCATCACTACTGCTGGGCGCTGATCAATCTGGGGCGCGCCCAGAAGCCGTCGATGCCGGCCAATGTGCGTCAGGCAACGCGGGAATACGCGATCGACGATATGCAGTACGTGATCGCAAACACCAGCTCCGATTTCATCATGCTGCCAGAAATCTATACCAAGATCGGCGAGGTCCTAGCCTTGCTCAACCGTCCAGCTGAAGCGCGCGACGCATTCGCCAGGGCGCGCTCCCTCAAGCCCGATTATTGGCCTCCCTATTTCCAATGGGCAACGTATTTGCGCCAAACCGGACAGAAGACAGAGGCACGCCAACTCGTCGAGGAAGGGCTTTCCTATTCGCCGGGCGCCAAGCCTCTGCAGAAATTGCTCGTGGAACTCGGGGGCGACCCGGGGATTGTCTCGCAGCGGCCACGAACGAATCCTCCACAAGATCCGGCGATCACGACGGGTCCGCCAGCCAGGTAGAGGTCACGGCGGAACGACGTGCGCTCCGCAAATCTGCGAAGTTTCGGGCGGATTGATTTGATGCGTGCCGCTACCTTCCGCAAGCTTCGACAAGGCAATTTGATCGCCGGTTGATACCCCCGCGGCGGGTTACCGCTCCACTTCATTTGCCGCGGACTTGCTTCAATAACCTGCAAGATCTTTATTAAATGCATCAGTCCGATTCGGCGCAGCCTTATTTCGTGAAGGGTCTGGTGCATTCGTGTACCGATCCCGATTGGCGCGCGTTGTCGAACATCGCGTCATCCGTCAAGCGTAGAGATGCTGATTTCCTGGAGTGCGCGGCTCCTGGGCTGGAAATCTCCTGGAGCGAGAAATACGCTGCGCACGCGACACGCAACGGGATCCTCTGCATCGTGTGGGGGGCGCCCCGGTACAGCCCAGCGCAATCCACCCACGTTGCAGGTACTGCCTCGGCCGAACTGATCCTGGAGCAACTCGCACACGCAGGTATTTCTGCACTCAAGGAAATCAAGGGTGGATATGGCATCTTCTTCATCGATGTCAATGCCCAACGCGTTATTCTTGCCGTAGATCGCTTTTCGATTGAAACGATTTCCTTTGCCATGGAGGAGGGTCGACTTGCGTTCTCCGATCGTGCAAACGTAGTTCCAGTACGCTCCCGTACGGTTTCCCGGCAAAGCCTTTACGACTACCTGCATTTTCATTGCATCCCGGCACCGGCCACTGTTTTCGAGAAGGTCCGAAGACTCGAGCACGGAAGCCATCTCTGTGTCGATCGCGGCCGAGTTGCCAGCAACGACCACTGGAAGCCGCGCTTCGAACCTTCGCGCGAGACGCCTTTCGAAGCATTAAGCAAGCAGTTCCGCGATCTGATCCGCGATGCGGTTGCGGTCGAAGCAAAGTCCGGCGAGACGTTGGGATGCTTCCTTTCGGGCGGCACGGACAGTTCTACGATTGCCGGGATGCTCTGCGCCGTTACAGGCGAAAAGGCGCGCACCTATTCGATCGGGTTCGCCGCGCCCGGATATGATGAGATGGAATACGCGCGAATCGCGGCGCGACACTTCGGCACCGACCACCACGAGTATTACGTCACAGCAAACGATCTGGTCGATCGCATACCCAAGGTTGCGGCCTTCCTCGATCAGCCGTTCGGCAATTCATCCGTCGTTCCAGCGTATTTTTGTGCGCAAATGGCGCATGCGGACGGCGTCACACGAATGCTTGCCGGCGACGGCGGCGACGAGCTGTTTGGCGGCAACGCGCGGTACCGGCTGCAACAAGTCTTCGACCTCTATGGCAAGCTCCCGACGACCCTTCGCGAATCGTTCATCGAGCCCTCGCTTAGCGGAAATACCCTGGTGAGACGCATCCCCGGCCTGAAGCAGGTTGCGGGCTATGTCAGACACGCGCGGCTTCCGATGCCGGATCGAATGGAATCCTTCAATCTGCTTTCCGACATTGGTAGCGGCCGCATATTGAATCCGGAGCTTCTCGCGGCAATCGACACCGCTGCACCGCTGCAAGCACAACGCGTTGCCTACGCACGAACGTGTACCGGTAGCATCATCAATCGCATTTTGCAATACGACTGGAAATTCACGCTTGCCGACTCGGACCTTCCCAAGGTGAGGGCAGCCATCGGGTTGACCGGCATGACCGTCGGTTATCCCCTGCTGGCGGACGAACTTGTGGACTTCTCGCTGGGTCTTCCCACCGAATTCAAGGTTCGAAATTTCAGGCTACGGTGGTTCTTCAAACAGGCATTGCGTGGATTCCTGCCCGACGCAATAATCCGAAAGAAAAAGCATGGCTTTGGTCTGCCTTTTGGCCTTTGGACGACCCAGCATTCCGGCTTGCACGATCTAGCGGCCGATTCGCTGGCGGGACTGGAGCGTCGCTCCATCCTGCGATTGGGCTTCAGAGATGAACTCATGGGGCAATTGCTCCCCGCCCACCCCGGCTATTACGGCGAATTGGTGTGGATATTGATGATGCTGGAGCAATGGCTGGCCAGCAGAAATGAGACATACCAAATGCCTCCATCTTTCCCGGCTTGAAATAATGAGCCGCCAACGGCGCAGCGAGCGCGTCATCCAGAATTCGCGCCGGTCTACTTCTCGTGCAATGCCCAAATGAGTTCGGTCCGACGATCGCTTGCCTATACGTTTGCCGAGGGCTACCTCGCCATCGCACTTCAGCTCGTCGGTACGTTCTTTATCGCGCGTTTGTTGACGCCGGCGGAAACCGGTGTCTGGGCCGTTGCCGCAGTCTTTACGGCAATTGCAAGCACGTTTCGTGACTTCGGCGTCAGCGAGTACCTGATCCAGGAAAAGAGCCTTACCGACGCAAAGATTCGGGCGTCATTAACCGCCAACATCATCGTTTCCTGGCTCATGGCCACACTTCTGCTTGGCGCAAGTTCGTCGATTGCCGATTTCTACAAGGAGCCGGGCGTCGCGCGCATCATGCACGTCCAAGCATGCAATTTCATTCTGATCCCGTTTGGCGCGGTCACGTTCGCCTATTTTCGCCGAGAACTGAACTACCAGCCGTTCTTCTGGGCGTCGCTGCTGAGCAACGTGACGACATTCGTCGTCGCTCTTGCCTGCGCCTGGGCCGGTCTCGGTTACATGAGTCTGGCGTGGTCATCGCTGTCTGGCGTAGTTGTTTCAGTCCTCGTGGCGGCGATCGCGAGACCAAAGGAACTGCCGCGCATGCCCGGCCTGGCGGGCTTGCGCGCTGTCCTCCATTTCGGCAAACATGCGACCGGGATTTATTTCTTCGGGCAAATCGGAAAAAGCGCCCCCGAGCTCATTATCGGGCGCGTGCTCGGCATGGCTCCGGTTGCGTTCTTCAGCCGCGCCTATGGCCTGGGCGAACTGTTCCAGCGGACAATTCTCCGCGCCGCCCTTCCGGTGTGCCTGCCCTATTTCGCAAAGGAGGCCCGCAGCGGTGAAGACACGTGCGACGGATATCTCCGCGCCGTCGGGTACCTCACGGCCATTGGCTGGCCATTCTTCGTGTTTGCTGCAGCCATGGCCTACCCCGCGATTCGAATTCTCTATGGCTTGCAATGGATCCCGTCAGTCGAGTTAGCGAGAGTGCTATGCATGGTGGCTGCGGTCGAAGTTGCTTATGTACTTGCCAAAGAGGTGCTGATCGCCAATGGCGATGTGCGAACGGCCAATCACCTCCAGGCGGTGCAGCAATGTGCGCGAATAGTTGGCCTGCTTGCGGTCATTCCATTCGGCCTCATTGGCGGCTGCTGGGGTCTACTGGCGGCTACAATCTTCGGAAGTGTTTGGGCGCACAAGGTTCTGGCTTCCCGCATTGGGCTCACGTTGCGGCAACTCGTCCACACCTGCGCGCCAAGCCTGACGATAACCGTTTTCAGTACGGCCCCTGCGGTTCTTTGGGTCAGCGCCAGTACCATTGACGAAGGCAATTTTGGCATCGCCATCGCTTCTGCTGGTATCGGTGGACTCCTGCTGTGGCTCGGCGCTATTTGGTATCTCGAACATCCTCTGTGGATGGAACTGCGAAAGCTTCGTTTGCATTTCCTGCGGCGTGATTGAGGAGTCCGGAATGGATCACCGTTTCTACCGCAGTTCCGTATTGGCCAATCGCTGGCTGAACAAGACTCTGCGGCTGCTTCACGCCAGGGCTCCAAAGCGACTTTGGAATGTCTTCGGTCAACCCGGACCGGCACGTCTCCAACGCTTCGGCAGCGATTACGGCGGCTGGTTTGCACCCTTTGAGCGTATCGGCAACGATTGGATTGTCTACTCTTTCGGCGTAGGTCAGGACACGACGTTCGACGAGACGTTGATCGATCGCTTTGGGATCCAGGTGCACGCCTTCGATCCGACCAGCGCGGCAATCGAGCACATTGCACAGCGTCGGTTGTCTTCCGCACAGGCTCGGGACAAGCTGCTGTTCGAGCCTGTCGGTTTGTGGGATATCGATGGCTCCGTGCGCTTTTTCGAACCCAAAACCAGGGGGTGGGTCGGCTCCTATTCGGCACTGAATCTTCAAGGCACGAACAAGTTCGTCGAAGTCCCATGCAAGGCCCTCACAACTTTGATGCGCGAGCGGGGCCACGACCATATCGACCTGCTCAAGATGGATATCGAAGGAGCCGAGTATCGCGTTCTCTCGTCCATCCTGGACCAACACGTCCGCATTCGCTGGCTTTGCGTAGAGTTTGACCAGCCCGTGCCTCTCCGAACCACACGATCGATGCTGCGCCGCCTTGCTTCGGCCGGATTTGCATTGCGACATGTCGATCGCTGGAACTTTGTGTTCGAGAGTGAACGATAAGATTTCGAGGCTCGAGTGTCGGGGCGACGGATATCGCCCTCGCCGTGAGGCACGCGTCGTGCTGATGACGGCAACTGTGTCGCCACCTGCAGGCGCGGTCGCAAGGTCGGATCCGCAGGTTCGCATTCGCGATTACTGCGAGGCTCTTGAATTCTACGTTGGCCTGCCGAGCGATCAATTCGATCGGATCGTTTTCGCCGACAACTCCGCCTCGGACCTCACGCCGATGTATGCGGCGATCGCCGGAAGATGCCGCGACAAGACAATCGAATTGCTGAGCTTCCAGGCAAACGACCATTCGCCCACGCTAGGAAAGGCATACGGTGAGTTCCGGCTCATCGACACCGCACTCGAGCATACTCAGCTCATCGGGCCTCAGGATCTCGTGTGGAAGACCACGGGACGGCTACGATGCCTCAACCTCGGACAATTGGACCGGGCGATCGATCGCGATGTCGACATGGCCTGCGATTTGCATAACGTTCCGTTCGTCGGGACCGGCAAGATGGTGGGCGGAGAAATGATGGATCTGCGATTGTTTGCATTTCGCGCACAATTCTACGAGCAGATGATTCGCGGACGCTGGCGCGCCGCTGGATCCGGATTCGATGCCCGCTTTATGTACCGGGTGGCGGTTGAGGCACCCGCGTGTTGGCGCGTCCAGCCAAGATTTCCGCGTCAACCCATCATCAGCGGAATAAGCGGTCGTACGGAACGCGACTATCTTGGCCCCGCACAGCGAATGAAGGACCGGTTTCGCGACATCATGCGTCGAATTGCGCCGCGCCTATGGCTATAGTGCCCGCCAGTCCAGCAATTGCGGCCTGCCTGGAATCGTTGGGCGAAGAACCCTTTGCACTCGAGGGCATGGTCGCTCGACGCGATAACTCGCGCGTTTTTCGCGCCCGCAATAGTGGGCAAGTGATCGCGATCAAGGAGTGCTTTCGGCCGAAAACGCTGATTCCGGATCCCGCGACGGCCGAGGCCGAGTACAAGGCGCTGGATTCGGTGGCGCGCATGACGCTATTGGCAAGTCGATCCGCCATTGCCCCTTTGCCATTGATTCTCCGACGCGAGCACGGGGTCTACGCAATGACATGGATCGGAGGGCGTCCCGCGACCGACCTGCTTCTCTCTGACGGCACTCTCCCGGCCCAGGCAGAGGCCCTTGGCGCAGGGGCAGGGGCCTGGCTGCGGCATTTGCACGCGATGCACCCGCTGCCACCTCGTCCGGGCGACTACCCAACGAAACTGGAATTCGTGAATCGACTCGCGGAGGCGGCCGGCGATGACATGTCGCTCGTTCGACGCGCCGCAAGCATTCTCCTCGAACGCGCGTCGACCGCCGCGGCCATTGCCTTGCCAGCGAGCTGGATCCATGGGGACATGAAGAGCGATAACTTGCTCGTCGACGATAACCGCGTCATGGGTCTGGACTTGCAACTCGTTGACGAGAACACCGTGGCCTACGACCTCGCGCCGTTCTTGAACCACCTGCACCTGTTGCGATGGTCCCGACGAGGGCTTTGGCGGCATCGCAATCTAGCGGTGATGGCCGCCGCATTTCTGCGCGCATATTCGGCTGATACGCCGCATTGGTGCCTTCCATTAGCCTGGCTTCGCGTCTATCTATTGCTGCAGCGAGTTGCACCTGGGCGCGGCATCCGGTCATTCCAAGCCAGTGCCCGCAGTTGGCCCGCGCGGATCGAATTGGCAAGCGCAGTCAAAGATTTGGCAAGATGCCCCTAATTTGTGGCAACCATCGAATCAAAAAACCCCGGATTAGCCGACGCGTCAGCCGGAGGCGTATCGTTGGTCCGGGAATGACCGATTCATGTTTGAGCCGGTGGTTTTCTAACAACATGAGGGACAAACGACCCATACGCCATGCAACTCGCTTGACGGGCTGTGGCTCGATGTCTGCTTTGACCTTCGGTGAGCTGTAGCGATGCCAGACAGGCACCTCGAATTGACGGGAAGAATTGGCGAGATCGACTCGCTGCGAGGCTTGGCCGCGCTGGCAGTCATGGCGTTTCATTACACGTCGAAGTACGACGAACTATTTCATTTCCATGGCGAGTTGCCATTTGCGCTCAAATGGGGCTACCTCGGCGTCAATCTCTTTTTCGTGGTCAGCGGGTTTGTCATCTTCATGACGCTGGAGCGCACACGCGTTCCGCTGGACTTCGTCGTGTCGCGTGTCAGCCGCCTGTTTCCCGCGTACTGGACCGCCATTGTGATCACCTTCTTGGTGACACACATCCTCGGACTACCGGGAAAGGAAGTATCGTGGACCATTGCGTTGCTGAATTTTTCGATGATCCACGAGCTTTTTTTCATTCCATCTGTGGACAATGTGTACTGGACGCTGATCGTCGAACTCCTATTCTATGGGTTGGCATTCGCACTTTTCATCGCCCGCTCCATGCATCGCGTACTCTTCTGGATTGTGGGACTCCTGTGTCTTCGCATGGTGTACTGGGCCTTTGCCGAATTCGCAGGTATCGATCTACCCTGGCGGATCAGCAGATTGCTTGTGCTTGAATTCATACCATGGTTCGCATTGGGAATCGTTGCCTTCCGACTCACGCGAGATGGTATTGCACACCGGTTCGGCAATCTGTTGACCGCGATGCTGGCAATCGCGGTCCTCGGGATTACGGAAACGATGCTTGTCGCGGCAGTCGGTGTGACCTGCTTCATCGCGATCCGGGCGGCCGCATCGGGACGAATGCGGCTGCTGCGGAACCCGGCGTTGGTTTGGCTGGGAGGGATCTCTTATCCCTTGTACCTGCTTCACGAAAACATCGGCTGGGCGCTGATTCGGCAACTGCAGATGCACGGCTGGGGGCCGGTCCAAGCCATAATGTTCACAACATTACTCGTCATCGGTCTCGCGGCCACCGTATCCTACGGCGTCGAGCGTCCAGGCATGGCGTGGATTCGGGCCAGATACAGGAATTCCAGGGTCTACCAATTGGGCCACGCGCCGCGTTGAGCGGGTGAATTGCCGACACGCAGTCCGGCGGTTTGTCGACGCGCGTGGCCGACAAAGGGGGTGACCGCGTTAAGGTGTCCACGCCTCGAGTTCGACGATGCGAGCGTAGTTGTAAAGCGCACCCGTTACGAGCACACGTATGCGATCGGTCGTGATCGCGCTGAACGTGAATTTGCGCCAAACCAGATTGTTGCTCGTCACACTCCCGCCCGGCACATCCACC
>Ga0070708_100001054_pt1 | contig 21004 bp, 19 predicted proteins | sample KBSK5503metaG_FD_65469 | JGI IMG/M metagenome (GOLD analysis project Ga0070708, IMG submission 65469) | Corn, switchgrass and miscanthus rhizosphere microbial communities from Kellogg Biological Station, Michigan, USA - KBS K5-50-3 metaG | ecosystem: Host-associated > Plants > Roots >... | reverse complement strand
CCAAGAAGCACACGGTTGTCGCGCAGGCCAATACCGCCGGCGCGACCAAGTCCACCGACGCCGACGCCAAAGCCAAGAAGAAGGCGAAGAAGGCCAAGCCGTCGAAGTCGGCCGGAACGAAGAGCGAGCACAAAGCAGAGCAGGTGAAGTAGCTCTTCAAATCACCTGAGTCGCTCCAGAATCAGTTGTCGCGGTTCTGGAGGGGCTGTGCTGAAGCGAAACGCCTGGAGGACGAGCATCTTTGCCGCCTCCAGGCGTTCGTCTTTGTTGTAGTGGACCTGGACGAGAGGCTCGCCGGCGCGGACCGGATCGCCCACTTTTCGAAGCAGCACCAGGCCGACCGCCGGATCGATCTTCCCATCGACCGTTTCCCTCCCCGCCCCGAGCGTCATCGCGGCGAAGCCGATCGCCTCCGCGTCGATCCAGCTCACGTAGCCGCCGGCCGGCGAGGGAAGATCGAGGATGCTCCGGGCGCGCGGCAGGCGGGAACCCCCCTCGATCGCGGAGGGATCGCCAGCCTGCCAGCGGACGATCTCCTCGAGCTTCGCCAGCGCGGAACCGGACTCGATCGAACGTTGAAGCAGGCGCCGCGCTTCCGCTTCGTCCGCCGCGGCGCGGCCCAGGAGAAGCATCTCCGCGCCCAGGGCCAGCGTGACCTCGGTGAGATCGTCGGGGGCCGAGCCCAGGAGCACCGACACGGCCTCGGATACTTCGAGCGCGTTGCCCACGGCCCGGCCGAGGGGCTGGTCCATCTGGGTGAGCAGGGCGGAGATTCTTTGATTCATCCTCGAACCGATCTCGATCATCGTCCGCGCCAGCGCCCGCGCATCGTCGGCCGTCTTCATGAAGGCGCCGGCCCCGACCTTGACGTCCAGCACCAGCGCGTCCGCGCCCTCGGCGAGCTTCTTGCTCATGATCGAGCTGGCGATGAGGGGGATGCTCTCCACCGTCGCGGTGACGTCGCGCAAGGCGTAGAGCTTCTTGTCCGCCGGCGCGAGCGCCGCGGTCTGTCCGATCAGGCAAGCGCCCACCTCGCGGATCATCCGCCGATATTCGTCCTCGCTGAGATCGACGCGGAAGCCGGGGATGGACTCGAGCTTGTCCAGGGTGCCCCCGGTGTGCCCGAGCCCTCGCCCGGAGATCATCGGCACCGCGACCCCGCAGGCGGCGACCATCGGGGCCAGGCAGAGGGACACCTTGTCGCCGACCCCGCCGGTGGAATGCTTGTCCACCTTGACCCCCGGGATGTCCGACAGATCGAGCACCTGGCCCGATTCGAGCATCGCGCTCGTCCAGGCGCCCAGCTCCTCCGGGCTCAACCCCCGGAAATAGATCGCCATGCACATCGCCGCCATCTGGTAATCGGGAATGGACCCCGAGGTGTAGCCGGCGATGAAGTCCCGAATGCCTTGCGGCGGGAGCGACTTGCCGTCGCGCTTGGCCTTGATCAGGTCGTAGGGCCTCACCGGTAAAGCGCCATAGCAGGATCGGCGGGAAGGTGACATCTGGTTCCGCGCGCTCGATTTGGTAAATGAGTGCCATGGAAGCCTCCCGCGTCGCCTATCCCGTCCTCGCCGGCTTCCTCGCGCTTTCCATCGCCTGCTCGAAAAAGGACGCCCCGGGCTCCGGGTCCGGCGCCGCCGCCAGCACCCGGGCGATGAGGGTAGGCCTGGTGACGGACATCGGTGGACGGGGAGATCAATCGTTCAACGACTCCGCGCTCCGCGGTCTGGAGCTGTGGGCGGCGGGCAAGAAGTTCACCGGGTCGGGGTATCGCGCCGCCACCGCCGAGGAGATCAAGTCCTCGATCTCTGCGGACCTGGCGAACCTCGAACCTCCGATCGAGCCGCTGCCGATCTCGCCGCTGGTTTTGCAGAGCAAGGCGCAGGAGGATTACGAGCCCAATCTTCAGCTGCTCGTCGACCAGGGCGTGGCGCTGGCGATCGGCACCGGCTTCATGCTCGAGAACGCGGTGAAGACCGTCGCCCGGCGAAATCCAGGCTCCCGCTTCCTGTTGATCGACAGCCCGCTGCTCGATGCGCAAGGCAAGCCCTACTCCGCGTCGAACGTGCGAACGGTGATCTTCCGCGAGGAAGAGGGCAGTTATCTGGTCGGGGCCCTGGCCGGGCTGACGAGCCAGACGAAGCGGATCGCCTTCGTGGGGGGAATGGAGATTCCGCTGATCAAGAAGTTCGAGGCGGGCTTTCGCGCCGGGATCGCCACCACGAATCCGGAGGCGCTCGATAGGACCCTGATCAGCTACACCGGGAGCTTCGACAACGTCGCGGTGGGCAAACAGGTCGCGCAGGACATGCTGTCGAAGGGGGCCGACGTGATCTTCCACGCCGCCGGCTCCGACGGGCTGGGGGTGATCCAGGCGGTCAAGGAGGCGCGCGCCGCGGGCAAACGCGCCTGGGTGATCGGCGTCGATTCCGACCAGTGGTCGCTCGCGCCCGAGGCGGTGCTCACCTCGATGGTCAAGCGCGTCGATCTGGCGGTCTACCAAACGACCCGCGATCTGGTTCGCGGGCGGTTCGAGGCGGGAAACAGCGCGCTCGGGGTGAAGGACCGGGGTGTTTCGTATGCCGAAGTGAGGATCGATTTTCCGGGGAAGGCCGCCGCGCTGCAGCGGGTGGAAGCCCTGCGGCAGAAGATCGTCGCCGGCGAAATCAAGGTGCCATCGAACATCGCCGAGCTCTCCTCCTTCAAGGCCCCGCCCTGATCTCGCTGCAAAACATCTCGAAGCGCTTCGGCCCGATGGCGGCGGTGGACGGCGTGTCGATCGAGCTTCGAGAGGGGGAGATCGTCGCCCTGGTGGGAGAGAACGGCGCCGGCAAGTCGACTTTGATGAACGTGCTCTCCGGCCTCTATCAGCCGGACGGCGGGGAAGTCCTGATCGACGGCGAGCCGGTCCGCTTCCGGAGCCCAAGGGACGCGATCGCCCGGGGGATCGGGATGGTCCACCAGCACTTCATGCTCATCCCCCCGCTCACCGTCGCGGAGAACGTGGTGCTCGGCAGCGAGCCGCGGCGGGGCGGCCTCCTCGATATCGACGCCGCGAGAATCGCCGTCCGGGAAACGGGCGAGAGGTTCGGGTTTTCGCTTGAAGCGGACGCGGTGATCGAGGAGCTGACCGTCGGCTCGCAGCAGAAGGTGGAGATCATCAAGGTGCTCTACCGCGGCGCACGCGTGCTGATCCTCGACGAGCCCACCGCGGTGTTGACGCCGCAGGAAAGCGAGGATTTGTTCTCGGTGATGAGGGAGCTGGCCGCGGCCGGACACACCATCCTCTTGATCACCCACAAGTTGCGCGAAGTCCTCGCGGTTGCCGGCCGCGTCTACGTGATGAGGCGCGGCAGGCTCGTCGCCCAGGTGAACGCCAGGGACAGCAGCGAGCTGGAGCTGGCGGCCCTGATGGTGGGGGACGCCGGCCGGCCGCGATCCACGCCCAGCGCGCACGGGACCCGGGGCGCCGTGCTGCTGGAAATCGAAGACCTGCGCGTGCTCGGCGCTCGCGGCGTTCCTGCCTTGCGCGGCGTCTCCTTGAAGGTCCACGCCGGCGAGGTGGTGGGGATCGCGGGAGTGGACGGCAACGGCCAGCGCGAGCTCGCCGAGGCGATCATCGGGCTGCTGCAGCCGACGTCCGGCGCCGTCCGGCTGGGCGGCGAGCCGCTGCACCGTCTTTCGGTGGGAGAGATCCGCCGGCGCGGATTGGCCTACGTCCCCGAGGACAGGCTGGCCCAGGCGATCGTCGGCCCGATGACGGCGGAGGAGAACGTCGCGCTGGGTCGAGATCGGCAACTCCCGTTCGCCCGCGGAAGCCTGATCGATTTCGCCGGGCGGCGCGCCCGCGCCGCCAAGCTGCTCGAGGAATACGACGTGCGTCCGCCCGATCCCCAGGCCCGGATCGGCTCCCTCTCCGGGGGGAACCAGCAGAAGGTCGTGCTCGCGCGGGAGATGGACGCCGCGCCGAAGCTGTTGGTGGTGGTCCAACCCACCCGGGGACTGGACATCTCCGCGGTGCGCGCCGTCCATGCCCGGCTGCTCTCCGCGCGGGAGCAGGGAGCCGGAATCCTGCTCATCTCCCTCGACCTCGAAGAGGTGCTCGCCCTCTCCGATCGGCTCTACACGCTCTTCGAGGGCCGGGTCACCGGGGAGCTGGGTCGCGCCGAGTTCGACGAGAAGCGGGTGGGAGCGCTGATGATGGGCGCGGTCGAGCGCGAACCCCTGGCCCCGAGGGCCGATGCCTAGACCGCCGCCGCGGACCGAAAGGCCCCCCTGGACGCGGCAGGCGCTGCCCTCTTTGCTCTCCGTCGCGCTGGCGCTCCTCGTTTGCTTCATCGCCATCGCGCTCAGCCGATCCGATCTCGGCGTGGCCGCGAGGGCATATCTGGAGATGATCTGGGGCGGGCTGGGGGACATTCCCGGCTTTCTCGCGACCGGCGACTGGTCGGTCCTGACGCGGGCGTGGGGGGAATCGGCGACCAAGGCGGCGCTGCTCACCTTTACCGGCCTCGCCGTCTCCGCCGCCTTCTTCGTCGGCCTCTTCAACATCGGCGCCCAGGGGCAGATGACGGTGGGGGCGATCGTCGCGGCGGTGATCGGCGCCAAGGTCACGCTGCCGTCCGGAGCACATCCGCTTGTCGCGATCGCCGGCGCCGCCCTGGCCGGAGCCCTCTATGCGCTGCTGCCGGCGGTGCTCAAGCTGCGCCGCGGGGTGCACGAGGTCATCTCCACGATCATGCTCAACTGGATCGCCGTCAGCTTGGTCGAAAACTGGCTGGTGGTGGGGCCGCTGCGCGCCACCGCCTCGGGCGATCTATCGCGCTCGGGGACCGATGAAATCCTGGCCACGGCGGAGCTTCCGCGGATCCTCGGGGGGCTGTCGCGGTTGAATGCCGGCTTTCCGCTCGCGCTCGGCGCCGCGTTCGCCGTCTGGTTCTGGCTCCGGCGGACCACGCGTGGGTTCGAAACGCGCGCGGTCGGGCTGGGGATGAACGCGGCGCGCACCGCGGGGATCGATATCGGCGCCCGGGTCTATCAGACGATGGCGCTGGCCGGGGCGCTCGCCGGGACCGCGGGGGCGGTCTGGGTGCTCGGGACGGAGCACAAGTTCCCCGCTACGCTCGGCGCGTCCTATGGCTTCGACGGGATCGCCATCTCGCTGATCGGCCAGAACCACCCGCTGGGCGTCTGCGTCGCCGCCGCCTTCTTTGGCGTGCTCCGGGCCGGAGGCACGCGGATGCAGCTGCTCGGCGTGCAGAAGAGCTTCCCCGAGCTCATCCAGGGACTGGCGCTGCTCTTCGTCGCCGGAAGGCTGATCTGGGAGAACCTGCTGCGCCGGCCGGCGAAGCGGATGGCCTCGGAAGCGGAGGCGCCGCGTGCTTGAGGTGATCGAGGCGATTCTCTTTTCGACGCTCGATTACGCTCCGGCGCTGATCTTCGCCGCGCTCGGGGCGGTCCTCTCCGAACGATCGGGAGTCGTGAACATCGGCGTGGAGGGAATGATGCGGGTCGGCGCCTTCGCCGCCGCGGTCGCGGCGTTGGTCATTCCCACCGGGGTCGCGGTGGGCGCGGGGATGTTGGCCGGCGCGGCGTTGGCGAGCGTGCACGCCTACCTCTCCATCCGCTGGCGCTCGGACCAGGTGGTTTCGGGGATGGCGCTCAACCTGGTCGCGCTCGCGGGAGTGACTTTCCTGCTCGAAACGCGGTACTCGCCTACCGGGACCCCGCCGATCGCGCAGCTTCACCGCTGGACGGTCGTCGGCCTGGGCTCCCTCCCCTTGCTCCGCGTCGTGTCCGGCCATTCCGCGATGACCTATCTCGCCATCGCGTTGCCTTGGATCTTCCACTTCGTGCTCTTTCGGACCCCCGCCGGCCTGCGCGTCCGCGCGATCGGCGAAAAACCGATCGCCGCGGCGACGCTGGGCATTTCGGTGGCCCGCCTGCGTTACGCCACGGTGATCGGCGGCGGCCTTCTCGCCGGTCTAGGCGGCGCGGCGCTCTCCACCTCGACCCTGGATCGATTCGAGCAGCACATGCCGGCGGGCCTGGGGTTCATCGCCCTGGCGGCGATGGTGTTCGGGCGATGGACTCCGCTGGGAGCCTTCGGCGCCGCGGCGTTCTTCGCCGCCGGCAATGCCCTGAGAATCGGCCTTGCCTCCTCGGCGCCGGGCGTCCTGAGGGTCGTCCCCCAGGGCTTCCTGCTCGCCCTGCCCTATCTGCTCACCCTGCTCGTGCTCGCCGCGCAGGGCGCGAAGAGCCGCGCGCCGGCCGCGCTGGGCGTTCCGTTCGAAGCAGGGGGCAGATAGGTGGCTCACTGGCAGCCGGTGCTGGTGCAGGTTGGAAAAGGAAATGTGCATGGACTGCCCCCACCGCATTGGCATACGCCGTTCGTGCAGCGGTCGGCTCCCCTCCCGCACGAGACGCATCGTGAGCCACCGGTTCCACAATTGGCGGTGGTCGTGGGGATGATGCACGAGTTGTTGGAGCAACACCCGCTCGCGCACGAAGTCGCGTCGCAGTGGCAGGTTCCACCAACGCAGTGCTGACCTTGGGCACAGATTCCGCCGAGGCCGCAGCCACAGGTCCCGTTCCGACATCGATCCGCTCGGATCGGATCGCACGAAACGCAGCTCGACCCCATCGCGCCGCAGTTGTTCAACCCGGGCGTCACGCATTGCGCATTCGCGGTGCAGCAGCCGGAAGGGCACGAGACGGAGTCGCAGACGCAACCGCTCGAAAGGCAGCGCTGTTGACCGCTGAGGCAAGCAGGTCCGCTGCCGCAGCGGCAGCTCCCATCTGAACCGCAGTTGTTCGCCAGAACGGAGCTGCAGGCGAAGCAACTGCTTCCACCCGATCCGCACTGCGCGGCGGAGGGCTGAGCGCATTGCCCGTTGGCGCAGCAGCCGGTCGGACAGGACACCGAGTCGCAGAAGCACAAACCATTGACGCAGTGTTGTCCCGCAAGGCAGGGCACACTAACCCCACAGCTACAAGTCCCATCGGCATTGCAGGTGTCGGTAACCGTGGTCGCGCAGGAGTGGCAGGAAGTGGCGTCGCGCCCGCAGATGCACGGTCCGCCGTCCGCCGGACATTGCCCGGGGGTCGGCTGGCTGCACGACGATCCCAGACAGCATCCGCCGCACGTGCTTGGGTTGCAGTCGCTGCAGCGCCCGTCGGTGCAGCTCTGCCCGGCCGGGCAGGCCTGACAGTTGAAGCCTCCCCTGCCGCATTCGCTGTCGAGATTGCCGCTCCGGCAGCTGAGCCCGTCCGCCGAGCAGCACCCTGCGCAGCTCACCGGATCGCAGACGCAGGTTCCATTGGCGCACTTCTGTCCCGAATCGCAAGACGGACCGGCGCCGCAAGCGCAGATGCCTGAGCTGGTGCAGGTGTCGGCGCGAACCGGATCGCAGGTGACACAGGCGCGGCCGGCCTCGCCGCACAGCCCCGGAGGGCCGGCGGTTCCGCCGTCCGGAGCCGCCGGTGTTTCGCAGAGGTTATTCCTGCAACACCCGGTCGGGCAGGACGCGGCGTCGCAGGCGCAGGCGCCATTCTGGCAGTGCTGACCCGGGGCGCACGAAAGGCCGGCGCCGCAGGCGCAGAATCCCTGCGCGTTGCAGCTGTCCGAGGTGAGCGGGTCGCAAAAGACGCAGGCGCTTCCCCCGACGCCGCAATTGAGCAGGCCGGGCGGATAGCAGGTCCCGCCCGAGCAGCAACCGGTGGGGCAATTGGCCGGGCAGTCGCTGCAGGCTCCGCCCGTGCAGGTCTGCCCGGGAGTGCATGCCTCGCACGCCTTGCTCGCGGTCCCGCAGACCGAATCCGAGCCGGCGCTTCGCGGGACGCACAGGTTGTTCGCGCAGCAGCCTCCGGGACACGAGGTCGCGGTGCATTGACACTGACCGTTGTCGCAGACCTGCCCCGGCTGGCAAGGGTCGCCGGTGCCGCAGTGGCATTGGCCAAGAGCGCATCGGTCCGAACCCAGCGAGGGGGAGCACGCCGGGCGGTCCCCACAGCGACACTCCCCGGTGGAGCAGTTGTCGGCGACCGCTGAGTTGCAGGCCGTACAGATGAGGTCGGTTCCGCAATTCATCGGCGAGTACCTGGTGATGCAGATCACCCCGGAGCAGCACCCGACGCAGGAGCCGCAGCTGGGCTGGGGGCTCGCGCTCGGAAGGGTGAGAACGACCTCGACCTCGTAGTCCTTTCTCACCCGGACATCGGACTGGTCCTGATTGACGACGTGGCCCTGGTACAGGCCTTCGGCGGCGACGGTCACCGTCTGCCCGGCGAGGGAATCCGGCATCAGGATCCGCAGCGTCTGGCCGCTGGGCAGCGCGGCCCCGCTGTCGTCGGGCGGCCGCAGCACCGGCTCGAACAAGGCGTGATCGCTCTTGGCCGAGAAGCGGATCTGGGTGAGCGCGAGGTCGGAGGTGAAATTGACGGTGATGTAGACCGAGGTCCCGGACGCTTTCGCCGCGTCCCGGCAGCTGGAACTCGCCCACGCGCCGAGCACCGCGGCGGCGAGGACGCAGATCTTCCTTCCGGGCCGAGCTTCCAGCGGCGATCCGCTCATCTGGCGTTGACGCTGCCCAGGCTGGTGGCCCGCGCGTGCGGGGCGGGAAGCATCAAGTACACCACGCCGCCCGCGAGGACGCCGACGCCGGACCAGAACCACCACTTCTTGAGTATCGAATCGCTCTGGGGCGGGGGCGGGAGCGAGGAGAGCAACAGGGCCCTGCCCTTCTCCTCCGCTTCCGCTTTCTGGGCCGCGGCCCGGGCGATCTCCAGCTCATGCCGCCTTGCCGCTTCCGCCTCGGCCCTCTGCTGGCGCTCTAAGTCCGCCTGCTTCGCTTCCACTTCCGCGATTAGCTTCTCCACCACCGCCCCGTCGGCGGAGCTCAAATCCGCCTCGGTCCGGTAGCGCCGGTAGTAGAACGACGCGGTCGCCAACTGGCCTAAGTGGCGGTAGCACTGGGCGATATTGAAGAGGAATCCGGGGAGCGGCGTGAGCTCGTAGGCTTCCCTGTAGCCGGTCAGCGCGATCTCGAATTGAGAGAGATTGAATGCCTTCGTCGCGTCGGCGAACCTGGCGCGCGCCAGTCTCTCGTTGTCGGCGTCCGTGCTCGGCGGCTCAGCAAAGGCCGACGACGCGAGAAGGCAGAGGGCGAGGAAGCAGCGGCGGGCGCTAGCGCTCAAACGGATTGATGATGCCATCAGCCGAGATTTTCTTCTTCAGCCTCGGCGTCGGCTTGGGTGTGCTCTTCGCCGGAACCGCCTGACTTGTCGCGCCAGGCTGCGAGACGATGGCCGTGGTGTCGGTGTGGTTGTTCAGCGGTTCCGGTGGGTCGGTGGGCGGCAGGTTGGCGACCTGGCCCGGTTCGGGCAACGAGGAGGCCTTCAGTGGCGCGAGATCCACTGCTGTTGGATTCGGGGGTCGGTCGGCGTTGACGACGTGCCGCGAACGGGACAGGGTGACCATCCCAACGCTCGCGAGCAGCAGCGCGCTGGCGCCGACCACTAAGACCTTGCGCCACCGCTTTGGCCACGCGGAACCGGAGCGTGCGAGCGATTTTTCCAGTTGCTGGCTGAGCTCGTCCATCGAGTGCGGCCGATTTTGGGGCTCTTTCTCCAGGCAGCGCATCGCCAGCGACTTCAGCTTGGCGGGGATCCGCTCGCCACCCGGGGTGAACGCCGGAAGCGGCGGAGGAGGCTTGGTGATGATCTGGACCACCAGCTGACCGAACGAAGTGGACTCGAATGGAGGGTGGCCGGCGAGTATCTCGTAGAGCACGACCCCGACCCCGTAGATGTCCGCGCGGTAATCGGCACCCAGACCCGCCGCCTGTTCGGGGGCCATGTACGCCGGAGTGCCTACGATGGTGCCCTCGATCGTCTCCGATGCCTTCTCTTCTCCCAGCGGCGCGGTGAGCTTGGCCACGCCGAAGTCGAGGACCTTGGTGAAGTACTCATCGCCGTTGCGCTCGCTGATGAAGATGTTGTCCGGCTTCACGTCGCGGTGCACCACCCCAAGCTGGTGCGCCGCCTCCAGCGCGGCGCAGACCTGCCGGGTGACGTGGACGGCTCTCTCGATGGGCAAGGGCTGCTTTCGGAGCAGCTCGGCGAGGCTCGCGCCCACCAGAAGCTCCATCACGCAGTAGGCGCGCGCCAGGGCGGAGCCTTCGACCTCGTTGACGAAGTCGAATACCTCCACGATGTGCTCGTGGTTGATCTGGTTGACCGAACGCGCCTCCTGAAAGAAGCGCTGCACGAGATGCGGCGTTTTCAGGTGCTCGGGGCGCATCACCTTGAGCGCCACCTGCCTGCCCAGCGTCGCGTGCCGGGCGAGGAACACCCTGCCCATCGAGCCTTCCCCGATGAGCTTCACCAGCTCGTAGCTGCCCAGAACGTCGCCCTCTTTTTCGCGCGCCTGTTGCACGATCGAGCCCTCGGGCAGCTTCGTGGAGAACGCCAGGGTGGTGGACAGCGGCCGGCACTGTTGAAGCGCGGCGGCGACCTGGCCGGCGGTGGCAAACCGGTCCTGGGGCCGCGCGGCCAGGCATCGCTCGACAACCGGGCTTAAGTAGGCGCTCGGCCCGGCGATCGAAGCCGCCGGCTCGCGCGCGCTTTGCTCGATCGTCTCCGCGACGCTCGTGGCGAGGAAGGGCGGCGCGCCGGTCAACGCCTCGTAGATCACCGCGCCAAGGCCGTAGATGTCCCACCGCGGATCGGGCTTGCCATTCGGCGTCCTCTCCGGAGGCGAATAATCCGGGTTCGGCGTGCCGGGGCGGCTGCCACCGGGCGACCGGTCCCCGAGCAGCGCCCACCCTGAACCGATAAGCTTGGGCTGGAGAGCGCGAAGTCCGCCGTGGAGAAGAATGTTCGCCGGCGTGATGTTGCCGTGGACCACCCCGCGCTGATGGAGGTAGTCGAGGGCGGCGCACACCGGCAGGATGAGCTGGATGAGCTCCTCCCCGCCCAGCGGCGGATGCGTGTTCAGATAACTCGCCAGATCCTCGCCCTCGAAATATTCGGAGACGAGATAAATAAAACCCTCGGCGGTGCGACCGGAGCGCAGCTGGCGAGCGAGGTTGGGGTGCTCGAGCTTGGCCCAGGCGCTCGCGTCCTCCAGCAACCGGGACGCGGCGGCGCGGTCGGCGGAGATGTCCGGGCCGAGGAGCTGGAAGAGCACCAGCGGATCGGATCCGTTCTCCTGGGCGAGGAACACCTCCGCCAGGGCGCCGTCTCCAAGCTTGCGAACGAGCTGATAATTGGGTGCGTCTTGAGTCATCTCGCCCGAGCGAAAAGGACCGACATCCCAGGGGGCCGGACGTCGCGTTGGGAACCGCTTCATTCTAGGAGAAGGGCTCCCAACAGAGTCAACACGGTCCCACGAGGGGACTTCGGTGGGTGGGGCGACGCCCACCTCTCGCGCGGATTTCGCTTGCTTGTCTCAAAAAAAGATTGCTCCACCTTCAGGGTGTTTCTCGACCCAGAACGCGGAGCAATCGGAAGACTACCGTGGACGGTTTCTAGATTTTGAAAGCGAGCCCGAAGAGCGCCATCAGATCGAAGTCCGTACCGAAACCGGACTTCGTGTAGATGATCGGACCCATCCGAAGGTTGAAGGTCAGGGCCATGTTTTTTTCGAGGAAGTACTCGACGCCGCCGCCGAAGAGAATGGGAACGACAAAAGTGCCGTAGTCGCCAAAGAGGACGAACATCGGAAGATCGAAGTTAAATGCGACGTTGACCATGTTGTTGATAGGCAGGCCAAAAATGAGTCCTGTGGCAAATGAAATTCCGAATGTAGTGCCGGTGACGCCGAAGCCTGACGGCAGGAAGGCGAGCAACGGTCCCGGGGCGAACCACACGCCGAGGTTGTACTTGGACGTGTCCATCAGCGTCGCCTTCGCTAAACCCTGAAGCTTGAGCTCCGGATGGACGCTGTTGACGTCCCCCTCGACGCCATAGTTGAAAGTGAAGATGCCGCCGACGTCGACGGTAGGAGTGTAGCCGTGCAGCAGTGTGGCCGAAATCCCCGGCCAGCCGGCCTGGACGTGGACCACATTGTTGTTGTTGCCGACAGTTTCACCCGTGAGCACTGACCATCCCTGGGGCGCGCGCGCCTGCGCCTGCAAAGGCACCCAGGCCAGCACCCCGACGACGGCAAAGAGCTGAACCGCTTTCCTCATTTCATTTCCTCCCCGAATGGTAGTTTTGGACAAATGGGCTTTTACACCTGCGAAAGGTTACCCCTGTTTCGTGCAAGTGCAATGAATCCCCCCTCCAGCCGGCGCAGTTTTTCAGTCGAACGCTTGCGCGCCGTGCGTAAGGACTCCCCCTTGTCGAGGCTCTCTCTCAACTCGAAATAGTACTTGATCTTTGGTTCGGTACCGGACGGCCTCAGTGTGACACGCGAGCCACCCTCGAGTTCATAGGCGATGACATTCGAAGAGGGAAGGTGAATCGGAAGCGATTCCCCGCCGGAAAGACATACACCGGCGCCATAGTCCTTGATCTCCAGTACAGTGAGGTCGCCGATCCGGCGGGGAGGGTCGCGGCGAAAGCCCTCCATGATTTGGGAGATGATCGCGGCGCCCTTCGCGCCCGGAAAGGTGAAATTCCTCTGCACAGAAATGTACAGGCCGAAACGCCGCTGAATGTCCTCCAGGTACTCGGCGGGTGAGGAGCCGCGGGAGCGACACCAGGCCGCCAGCTCGGCGAAGGCCACCGCGGCGCCAATCCCATCCTTGTCGCGAACCAGCGTTCCGACCGTGTAGCCGAGGGCCTCCTCGTAGCCGAAGATGAAACTGGCGCCGATTTCCTTTTCCAGCTGAAGGGCGCGGTTGGCGATCCATTTGAACCCGGTCAGCGTCTCCTCGTGAATGGTCCCGAGCTGTCGAGCGATGTTCCCCAGCTGGGGAGATGAAACGATGCTGTTGATCGTGAGGAGCTTTCGACCGGCCCCGGCGGAGTGGGTGAGCAGATAGTGACCGAGCAGGACGCCGACCTCGTTACCGGTCAACTGTTCGAGCTTGCCCTCCGCATCCCGCACCATCACCGCGAGCCGGTCGGCGTCGGGGTCGTTGGCGAAGGCGAGATCGGCATGGATGCGCTCGGCCAGCTCTCGGGTCAGGTCCATCGCGCCCGGCTCTTCGGGGTTCGGAAAGGCGACGGTGGGGAAGGTGGGGTCGGGTGCGTTCTGCTCGGCCACGACCTCGATTCCGCCGATGCCCGCGGCGGACATCGCGGCGGTAAGCCAGGCGCCCCCGACGCCGTGCAGCGCGGTGTAGGCGATCTTCAAATCGCATCCAATTTCCGGGTGGAGTCGAAGGCGCGCCACGCCTTCCAGATAGGCGCGCCCCACGGTTTCCGGTATCGGCGACCAGAGACTCGCCTTTTCGGCCTGCTCGCGCGGAAGCAGGGCGATCCGATCGGCGGGCCCCACCGACTCGATCGCCGAGGCGATGCCGCGGTCATGCGGAGCGATGATCTGGGCGCCGTTTTCCCAGTAGACCTTGTATCCGTTGTACTCCCGGGGATTGTGGCTGGCGGTGATCATCACCGCTCCGGCCGACCCCATCCGCCTCACCGCGAAGGCGGTCACCGGGGTCGGAACGGGATCGGCGAAGTAAAGCGCCCGAATCCCCTCGGCGGCCAGCACCGCGGCGGTGTCCTCCGCGAACTCGCGGCTCAGGCGGCGGGCGTCGCGGCCGATGACCACTCCGCGGCGAGCCGCGTCGGGCATCTGCGCTTTGAGGTAGCGTGCCAACCCCGCCGTCGTCCGCCGAACCACCGCCCGGTTCATCCGATTCGGGCCCGCGCCAATCACCCCACGCAGGCCGGCGGTGCCGAATTCCAGCGAGCTGCCGAAGCGTTCGGTCAGCTCCGCATCCGCCCCGCGGGCGAGAAGCTCCTTCGCCTCGCGCGCGGTCTCGGGATCGGGATCCGCGGCGCTCCATTCCTGGGCGCGGCGACGTGCTTCGTCCGCGTTCATTTATTGTCACCTTGCCCGGTCAATAGCTCGCGGTCGCCTTGCCGCCGGTCACGATCGCCACCGAGGCGGAGGCGCCGATCCGATTGGCCCCCGCCCGGATCATCTTCATCGCGTCTTCCGAGGAGCGGATGCCGCCAGACGCCTTCACTCCGACATCGTCGCCCACCACGCTGCGCATCAGCGCGACGTCCTCCGCCGTCGCTCCCCCGCCGCCAAACCCGGTGGAGGTCTTGACGAACGCGGCCCCGGCGGCCTTCGCCAGGGCGGAGCCGACGATCTTCTCCTCGCGAGTGAGCTTGCTCGTCTCGAGAATCACCTTTACTGGACAGGGCTTGGCGGCGTCCACGACCGAGCAGATGTCCTTGATCACCAGCGCGTAGTCCTTGCCCTTGAGCGCGCCGATGTTGATCACCATGTCGATCTCGCGAGCGCCGCATCGGATCGCTTCCCTCGCCTCGAATGCCTTGGCGCTGGGCAAGGCAGCGCCGATCGGGAAACCGACCACGGCGATCGGAATGGTATTCGATCCGGCGAGGATCCGCGCCGCGGTTCCCACGTTGGCGGAATTGACGCAGACCGTTGCGAAGCCGAAACGGCGAGCCTCCTCGGCGAGCTTGACCACCTCTTCGCGGGTCGCATCCGGCTTGAGCAGGGTGTGGTCGATGTAGGGCGCGATGTCGGCCGAGGTCCGGATCACTTCCGGGGAGATCCGGGCGGCTCCGGAGCGAACCGCGAGCACGGCGGCGCAGCTGTCGATGATCGGGCAGACGTCGCAGCTGGGGGCGCAGTCGGGGACCGGCGCGGCTTCCCGGGGGTCGCTCGGCGCCACGGGCGCGGGCGCCGCGACCGGCGCGCACGGCTCCTCTCGCCCCATCCGGGCCGCTTGAAGTCGGCGGCGAACGCGATCCGCGATGTCCTCCACCACCGGGCCAAGCTCCTCGGACTGCGGCATGCGATCCGTGTAGCGCAAAACGATCGCTCGTCAAAGCATCCGCTCGCGGGGCATCGAAAACACGCTGCTAACTGCCGGGGACTCCTCGCCGCGCGATCGGCAGCAACGCGACAAAGAGCAGGGTGCTCACCCCGGCGATCCCTGCGGCGGAAAGGAAGGCCGCCGATTGTCCGAACCATTTCCAGATCGCACCAAAGCCCAGCCCGGCGGCGAGGGCGGAGATCCCGCTCACCGCGTAGTAGAGGCCGAACGCCCGCCCGCGCGATTGGGCCGGCGCCAGGCTGGAGAGAAGGGCCCGCTCCGCGCCCTCGGCAAGACCGTGGTAGAGGCCATAGAAGGCGATCACCGCCAGGGTGCCGCCGACGCCGTGAACCAGCGCCAGGCCCAGATAGCTGACGGCGTACAGTCCCCACCCCGCGGCAACGACCCGCGCGCTCCCCATCCGATCCGCCGCCCAGCCGGCGGGAAAGGAGATGATCGACTTCACCGCCTGGAGCATCAGCCACGCCAGCGGCAACAGCGTCGCCGGAGCGCCCTCGGCGGTGAGCTTCAAGAGGAGAAACGCGTCGGTCGAGTTGGCCAGACCGAACAGCGCCACCGGACCCAGATAGGCAAAGAGCCGCCGGGGCACCGGCTCGAGCACCGCCCGGTCCCCTTGGCTGACGGCGACCCGGCTTTCCGGCTCGCTGGCGAAGAGCAGCGCGAGCACGGACAGCACCCCCGGGATCGCGGACAGGAGGAACACCTTTTCCACCCCGAACCCCATGCCCACCAGCGTGGCCGCGGCGAACGCTCCCAGCGCAGCACCGCCGTTGTCCATCGCCCGCTGAAATCCGAACGCCCTGCCCCGGCCTCCCTCCGACACCCAGGAGGAGATCATCGCGTCGCGCGGGCTGCCGCGGATGCCCTTGCCCACCCGGTCGACGGCGCGAATCAGCAGCGGCTGCCACCAGGAGATCGCAAACGCCATCAGCGGCCGAGCGGCGGTGGCGATCGCGTAGCCGCCGATGACCAGGGGGCGAAGCCGTTTCGCCCGGTCCGCCCACTGGCCCGACAGCCACTTGAAGAGCGCCGCCACCATCTCGGCGAGGCCTTCCATCGCCCCCAGGAGCAGCGGCGCATCCGGAAAACGCGCCGCCAGGAACGCGGGGAGGAGCGGGAAGATCATCTCCGAGCTCAGGTCGGTGAGCAGGCTCACGAGTCCGAGCACCACCACCGTCGCGGGCAGCGCGGCGCGGTTACTTGCGCGGGCCAAGTCCCGCCTTCTTCCGGGCCTCGAGCAACTTCTCGACGTCGCTCGGCGGCAGTGGCGCCGGAGATCCGAGAGCGCGGGCGGCGTGGAGGATCTTCGCGTAGTGCTCGACCAGCTCCATCCGCAGCAGCGCCTGAGGAAGGTCCGCTCCAAGGGAAAGCGCGCCGTTGCCGGAGAGGAGAAGCGCGTCGAAGGCGGCGCAGCACGCTTCGATCCGCTTCACTCCTTCCGGATCGCGCGGGAGGAAACGCGGAACGGTCGGAATCCGATCCCCGAGCGAGACGACGATCTCCGGAATGGCGATCGGCGAGAGCTCCTGATCGACCAGGCCAAAGGCCGTGGCAAACGGCGGATGGGCATGAAGGACCGCGTCGATCTCCGGGCGGCTGCGATAGGCGGCCAGATGCAGGTCCAACTCGGAGAAGGGGCGGCCGCGGCCCTCGAGCACCTTTCCCTCCATGTCCACCAACAGCAGCGAGGCGTCTTCGACGTCCCGCTTGGAAACCGAGCTGCGCGTGATCAGCAGTCGGTTCCCATTCAGACGGACCGACGCATTGCCGTCGTGATTGGCGACCCATCCGTTCTCGTGCAGCCTTCGCGAAATCGCGACCACCTGGGAGCGCAATCTCGGAAGCGGTGCGAAGGGCATCAGGCGCCGACCTCGTCCACCACGCCGACGATCATGGATCGGATCGGCAGCGTGGCGTCGCCGAGGACCTGGCGGATGCCCCCGCCTTCGCGGGTGACGAGGACGAGATCGCCGGGCCCGGCGGAGCAGAGGTGATCGATGGCGATGAAGCTCGACCCCACCGGCCGCTTCAGCTCATCCACCGCCTGGACGACCATCAACCTGCGCCCCAGGAAGGCGGGGTGCTTCGCGGTGGCGGTGACGCTGCCGAGCACCTTGCAGAGGGTCATACGTCCACCGAATCGACGATCCCGACGATCGCGCTGTCCACCGGAACGAACGACGGATCGAGCGCGAGCGCCGCCTCGCGACTTCCCACCAGGTAGACCAGATCGTTGCGCCGCGCCGAAACCGTATCCACCGCGACTTCGACCGGGCCGGACGGCTTGCGCCGATGGTCGACCGGCTGAACGAGCAGCAGCGGCTTGCCCTGCAGCCCCTCGTACTTGCGTGAGCAGACCACCGTACCGATCACCTCGCCGAGGTACATCCTTCGGCGATCTACTACATCGAGGTGGTGAGGATCAGCGGGATCTGCACCTCGGTGTCCTCTCCGGAGAAGGCCGCGAAGACCATCCGGCGAGCCTTGCCCTTCAGGCACTGGCCCAGGTTCGAGGAATCGATGTCCGGGCGACTGATCGCCGCCTCTTTCACCGTGCCCGAGGTGCCGACGAGCGCGTTGATGAAGATCTTTCCGCCCCGGAAGGCGGGATTTCTCTTCATCTCCTGCTCGATGCAAAATCGAAAAGCGGGCTGCGTCTGGGAAACGACCTTCGCGACCTCCCGCTGGCCGAGGCCGCCGGGCGCATCGTCCCTCTTCTCCTTCTGCTTGCGAATCGCCGGGCCGACGTCTCCCTTCGAGCCGTCCGCGTACAAGGCCCGAAGGTCGGCGGAGCTCGCGGTCTTGGACGGGGGCGGAGGAACGGGGGCCGGAGGCGGGTCCACCGGCTTGAGGCTCGCCGCCGGCGCCTTGGGCGGCGGCCGTCCCGGGCGCGACTCGCCGCCGGGCGGCCCCGGTTGGGCGGCGCGTCCGCGGCCGGTCAGCAGATCGCCCAGCGCCGAAACGCCCCCACTGGAGAAGACCGATTCCTTGAACTCGCGTCCGGAAGAATCCACCCGGGTCACCATCAGAGGACCGACCTTGAAGGCGGCGAGCAGATAGAGGATGGAGAGCGGCAACGCGACGACTCCGATCGCGAAGGCCGCGATCTTCCAGGGGGGGTTTCGCTTGAGCATGCCGGCCTCGGAGATGAAGAAACGGGTCTCCTCGCCCGGAGAGGAAACCGGGGTGAGGTCGCTGGGAGTGGGTCCACTGGGTTCCGGCTCGTTTTCGCGGCGCGGTTGCGGCGAGGCGGCCAGCATCTGGGGGGAGAGCTTGAGGCCAGGCAACGGACGTTCCTGCACCACTGGATTCGTGGCCTGGACCAGCTCCTCGAAGGATTCCCTCCGGTGGTGGACGCTCACCTCCTCCGCCGGAGCAGGCACCCACTTTTCGGGCTCGAGGATCGCCAACAGCTCGGCGACATCTTCCGCGCGCTTCCAGTCGGCCATTCCCTCGCGCCAGACGTAGGTTCGCCGGCCGATCTCGCCCGCCTTGAAGCGACCGGCGAGGTCCCGCGAGAGGAGGGGTCCGGTCTGCCGCCCCTTGATCATCGCGAACCAGGACTCCCCCTCGGCCATCCGGGTCACCGCGGACAGGCCGTCCGAAAGGGCCGCGGCGCCCTTCTTCGCCGAGGTCCGGGCGACCGGTGGAGCGGACGATTTGCCAGCGGCAGCGTTTCCGGCGGCAGCGGGGACGGTGATGATCTGCTGACACCCCTTGCAGCGGAGCTTGACCGCCTTGCCGCGGATCATCTCCTCGGCAAGGGAGTAGCGCCGCGAGCAGTTCTCACAGGTGAGGATCAATTCTTGGTTACCAGCTCCTGAGGCAACTACCCCTACCCGATGCTATCCAACCATCCCGGTTGACTCCATGACCCGGGCACACTATTGAGGCCCGCTTTCAGCTGCCAACAAAGGGGGCATGTATGCCCGCCAGGGACCTCGGCGCCAAATACGTATGTTTCAAGTGTGGCACAAAGTTCTACGACATGAAGAAGCCGGATCCGCTCTGCCCCAAATGCGGAGCGGACCAGCGGGAAAGCCCCGTCAACAAGCCAGGGGCGGAGGGGCGACGGGCGCGGGTCGCACCGGTGCCAAAAGTCATCGAGCCCGAACCGGAAGAAGCCGAGGTTTTGGCGGAAGAAGAGGAAGAGATCCAGCCCTTCGACGAGGAAGAGCCCGCCGCGGTGGAGGACGAGGAGATCTGAGAGAGGCGAGGACGAAGGACCCGGCAGCCGCTACGCCGCCTTGTCCTTGTCTTCCTTGCGGATGTTGGCCGCGAGCCAGTCCGGAATCTGGTCCTTGCGATAGACGAAGATCGCGTCGTAGGGACACGCCTTTTCGCACTCGCGACAGCCGGTGCACTTGGCTTCGTCGACGGTCATCATGCTGAAGAAGGGCGAATGGGGATCCTCCACCTCCTCGAGGTGCAGGCAATCGAATGGGCACCGCTCGGCGCACTTGTCGCATCCGGTGCAGGCCTTCTCGTCGACGAAGGCATACGGGCGCTGGGTTTTCTTCAGCATCTCGGTCAAGTTCCCGAAATTGTCGTAGATCGCCTCGGCCGGGCAGACCACGCCGCAGGCGCCGCAGTCGATGCACAGGTCGGGATCGATCACATGGAGCGTCTTCCGGTCCCCGGTGATCGCGTCGGTCGGGCAGCGGCTGGTGCAGGCAGTGCAGCCGATGCACGTTTCGATGATGTAGAAGGCCATTGTCCTTGGTTTGGCGAAAGAGTGGGTCGGCAATCTAACATCTGCGCCGTCGGTCCTACAACCGAAGCTCGCTCGCGGGCCATGCGAGATCGACCGCGTTGGGCCGGGACTCAACTGCTTCGACCTCGATCGTCTTTTCCGGGAATCGCTGGTGCCAAAAGACGATCTTCTGTTTGCCAGAAGGAACGTCCGGGATCCGGTAGCGGCCCTGGGCATCGGTGATCGCGAAATAAGGATGGTCGAAAGTCCGGATCACCCCGTGCATCCAGGGGTGCACGTCGCAGGCGAGGTGGACGGGGATCGGCGAGGGGGGAAGTTGCTTCCGGACTTTGAGCCCCTGCACCGGCATCGCGAAGTTGAAGAGCGGGGAGGAGTTGTTCGCCCGGACGTTGTGGAGGAGCGGATCGGAATTCCGGATTTCGATCTCCGTTCCGGCGCGAAGCGCGAGCACCGGGGGAAGGTACTCGCAGCCGCGCTGATCGACGAGCGCGGGCTGCCGAGGTGAGCTTCCACTGTCCAGAGGAGCGATCGCGCCGGCGAGGGAGACGATCGCGTTCGCCAGGCCGCCCGCCTCGCCGACGATCAGCGTCCGGTCCGGAATCCGCGCGCCACAGACCTTCGCCACCGCCTCGGAGGTTTTCAGCGGCGGAAGGGGGGGCACGTTTCCCCGCACCCGCACCGTTCCTTCGATGATCGCCGCCCGACGCGCCGGATGCAGCGTCACAGAATTGTCGATCGAACGCGTTCCCTCCGCGGCATCTTGTGTGGCACTCTTGGACGAATTACACCCTTGCCCCATCACGCAGAATGACCCGACGCAGATCAGTGTGCGCGCGAGGCGCGCGATGTGAATGTTTGATCCATGGCACGGAGCGGGATCGATTGTGCGTTGGATCCCAAGGGACCTTGTTGGTAGAAGGATTGACATCTCGGTCTGAACTTTCTCTCCGCCCCGGAGGCAGGTGACTTGCAGGAAAAATTAACGGCTCTGATCAATCTTCAAAAGGTGGATCTGGAGATCGCATCACTTCGGAAGGCCGCCGAGACTTACCCCAAGCAACTCGCTGAGCTGGAGAAGGAACTCAACGCCGCGAAGACGGCGGTCGAAGCCGAGCGAAGCGGCGTCCTGGACATCGAACGGCAGAAGCGCACGCTCGAGCAGAGCATCAGCGACGAAAAGGACAAGGTCCGCAAGTGGGAGGCCCGGCTCGCCGAGCAGCGAACCACCCGCGAGTACGCCGCGCTGGCGCGGGAGATCGACATCGCGAAGAAGACCAACCAGACGATGGCCGAGAGC